>Ga0315336_1005407_pt1 | contig 13957 bp, 7 predicted proteins | sample ASW5metaG_FD_204512 | JGI IMG/M metagenome (GOLD analysis project Ga0315336, IMG submission 204512) | Ammonia-oxidizing marine archaeal communities from Monterey Bay, California, United States - ASW #5 | ecosystem: Environmental > Aquatic > Marine > Intertidal zone | place: USA: California...
TACCCGCTTCCATGTCACAACGAAGACCAGCGTCGTAAGCGCTAGCAGCACTTTCCACAAGCAGACGTGCAGCCTCAACACGGGTTGACATGTCCGCTAGCTTAATTTGGATTGCCTGATGCTGACATATGGGTTTGCCAAATGTCATACGTTGCTGGCTATAGTTAAGGGATTCCTTTAGCGCTCGGTTAGCAATACCAACACTCCTTGCAGCTACGTTGATACGACCAAGCTCTAGACCACCCACCGCATTATAAAAACCCTCTCCCTCTTTGCCACCTATCAGATTTTCCGCAGGGACACTAAAGTCCTGAAATATCATCTCGCCAGAATCAATGCCATGATAGCCAAGCTTTTCCAGTTTGCGACTAATGCTAAATCCTGGCCCCTTTTCCACGATAAACATGCTCATACCCTTGCGTGGCGGACTGGCTTCTAAGTCGGTCTTTACCAACAAAGCAAAGCAGGAGCCTTCGATGGAATTAGTAATCCAGGTTTTCGTACCATTAATAATATATTTATCGCCGTCCTTCTTGGCCGTCGCCCGAATGCCTTGTAGATCAGTTCCTGCATCAGGTTCGGTTAATCCGATCCCTCCACGAAGCTTTCCCGATGCAAAGAGCGGTAAGAACTGATTTTTTTGTTGCTCGGTGCCATACTTCTCTACGCACATAGCCATTATCAGGTGTGAGTTAAAGATTCCAGTAAGCGACATCCAGACTTCTGAAACCTTAGTTACTATCTTTGCGTACGTTAATGCTGACAGCCCCAAGCCTCCATAAGTTGCACTTATCGTCGCACCAAACAGTCCGAGTTCCTTCATTTGAGCAACAATCTCATGGGGGTACTCGTCAGCATGTTCCATTTGGTCAGCAACCGGCGCAATATCGCGTTCCAGCCACTTTTCAATCGTATCTAGGACAAGGTCAGAATCTTTGTCCGGTGAGATTTCATCCCTATGGGACATGCTGCTCCTCTCAATAGCGACTCAGCACAAGACTAAGAACTAGGAAATCAAATAAATCTCGATCTGTTAATTCAACTTGCCTTGAATTCTGTCAGCCAAGGCAGCAGACATAAATTGGTCTAAATCTCCGTCAAGAACTCCCTGCGTATCTGATGTCTCAACATTCGTGCGCAAATCTTTCACCATTTGGTACGGTTGAAGAACATATGAACGTATCTGATGCCCCCAACCAATTTCCGACTTGCTATCGGCCTCTGCCTGAGCCGTTTCCTCGCGCCTTTGCAATTCCAGCTCATACAATCTGGCGCGCAGCATATTCCAGGCATTTGCCCTATTTTGATGCTGCGATCTCTCACTTTGGCACTGTACGACGATTCCAGTCGCAAGATGAGTTATACGCACTGCACTGTCAGTCTTATTAACATGCTGGCCGCCAGCACCAGATGAGCGATATGTGTCAACACGGCATTCTTTTTCATCCAAATGCACCTCAATTGTGTCATTGACAACCGGATACACCCAAACTGAAGCAAAACTCGTGTGACGACGATTAGATGAATCAAACGGCGAAATTCTAACTAGTCTATGGACTCCGCTTTCTGTTTTTAGCCAGCCATATGCGTTGAGTCCCTTCACGACAAAAGTAACTGACTTGAGACCTGCTTCTTCGCCCTTATTTTCTTCGATCAATCTAGTCCCGTAACCGTGCTGGTCGGCCCACCTCATGTACATGCGTGCTAACATCTCAGCCCAATCTTGAGCTTCAGTTCCACCCGCACCCGCGTGTATCTCGAGATAACTATCATTTTCATCTGCCTCGTTAGACAGAAGTGTCTCAAGTTCCGCTTTGCTAACCCGCTTGCCCAAGCTTGCAAGCAGTTCTTCCGCTTCTGTTATGCAGGCTTGATCGTCTTCAGCTTCGCCCAAGTTAATCAGCGTTATGGCATCTTCAAGATCATTTTCAAGTTTACTAAATGTGCCCAAGGCCTGTTCTAATTGCGTGCGCTCCCGCATTACCCTCTCAGCAGAAACTTGATCAGACCATAGCTTCGGATCTTCAGCTTTAGAATTTAACTCCTCAAGCAGAAGTACAGCGTTATCCCAGTCAAAGATGCCTCCTTAGCAGATCTAGAGACTGCCTAATCATTGCTACATTTGTTTCAACCTCTGATCGCATTGTTTTCTCCACCGAATTTTATCGAATTAAATATTGAGTACCTTACGGGCTTAGTAGAGTCCGCCAGCACTGGGTTGACGCCCGTCTGGTCTGCTCCTAACTGTCGGCGAGTTTAGATCACTCCCAATAACAGCAGCACGAACTTGCGGCACGGTTCCATCCTTAAAGGCTTCTAAGACAATATTCTTGTCTCCAGGCTTTGCCGGCAGGCCATTGGATTGGTTGACCCGCACCAATCGTATACCTGCTGGTATCCTAAACGGTATGGCTGGTTTGTCAGAAAGAGCTGACTTCATAAAATCACCGAAAATTGGAGATGCCACCGATGAGCCAGTCTCCCTACTTCCAAGTGTCCTAGGTTCATCAAACCCAACAAAAACACCAACCACAAGGTCTGGTGAAAACCCCATAAACCACGTATCAAAACTATCATTGCTAGTTCCTGTTTTCCCGGCGACTGGCTTGCCAACAGCAGACAAACGCCTAGCAGTACCGCGTTTTACTACTCCTTCAAGCATGGAAACCATCTGATATGCAGTCGTCGGTTCCACCACTTGTTCTCTATCATCGGGCAGTGATGGCGGATTCTCGCTCTGCACAATATTGTTGCCACAGGACAAGCAATTACGGCTATCATGCCTATAAATAGTCTTGCCATTTCGGTCTTGAACCCTATCGATCAAAGTTGGCTCAACACTGCGGCCACCGTTAACCAACATTGCGTACGCTGCTGTAAGCTTCATAAGCGTTGTTTCTTCGGAACCCAGTGAACTAGAGAGATTTTCTGGCAAGTCGTCAACAATCTCAAATTCCTCAGCAAGGCTTGCTACTTTATCCATACCCACCGCTTTAGCTAATCTGACTGTCATTAGATTTTGGGATTTCTCAATCCCAGTGCGCAATGTTGATTCCCCATAGTACCGCCCACTATAGTTCCTGGGTTTCCATTTTGGTAAGCCAGGCCCTTGGTCGATTACAAACGGCGCATCAAGGACTAACGTTGCTGGCGTATAGCCATTGTTCAATGCAGCTAAATATACAAATGGCTTGAATGCTGAACCCGGTTGTCTCTCGGCCTGGGAAGCACGATTATATTGAGACTGGTCGTACGAAAATCCTCCTGCCATCGCCAACACACGACCCGTGTGAGGATCCATCGCTACCAAAGCGCCGTTTATTTCAGGCATCTGCCTGAGGCCATAAGTACCTTCGGGGTACTGCGCACCATTGCCATCTTCTAATGCGTTTTCAACGAGAATCAAATCACCTGCACGTAAAACCTGCTTTAGCGTGGTCACCAGGCCGCCAAGTTTTTGTTCAGGCATCCATTTCCTAGCCCACGATGCTTCGGGCAACGGAATAGTTCCTGATGCACCATCTCGGAAAATAATAGCAGCCTCGTCGGTTCCCACATGCTCTACTATCGCTAACTCCCAGCCCACAGGTACCCCGGCTAAATCCGTAATCTTATCAGCACTTGCAGACCATCCCCTGCCAGCAGGTAATCTAGCAACGGGCCCGCGCCAACCATGGCGTTTGTCATAACCAAGCAGGCCTTGCCTTAACACTTGGTCAGCAAGTAACTGCAGTTCAGGATTCAACGACGTACGAACGGCTAATCCACCTTTGTAGAGCATTTCACCACCGAACCTGCTGCCAAGTTCCCGGCGCACATCCTCAGCAAAAAAGTCGCCACCAGAAACAAATTCAGTCGTATCCCGCTTACGCACAATTATTGGCTCAATGCGTGCCTTGCGGGCCACCTTCCGACTGATGTGATTATCCTCAACCATACGATTGAGAACATAATTTTTCCGTTCGCGCGCAGCCTTGGGCCGACGAATAGGATGATAATTATTAGGTCCCTTCGGCAAACCTGCTAAAAATGCAGCTTCAGAAATAGATAATTCATCCAGCGGCTTGTTGAAGTAGTTCATTGCGGCTGCCGCAACGCCATATGAACCGAATCCTAGGTAAATCTCATTGAGATACAACTCTAGAATATAGTCTTTTGTAAACGCCCTCTCTATACGCAGGGCTAGGATGGCCTCTTTTATCTTGCGTTCAAAACTATATTCGCTCGACAGCAGGAAATTCTTTGCTACTTGTTGTGTTATAGTCGACGCACCTACCATACGACGATCAACAAATTGCGCCTCAATATTGACAAGCACCGCTCGGGCGATACCTATAAAGTCCAAGCCTGAATGGCGATAGAACGTCTTGTCCTCTGCCGACACAAACGCACTAATCACATACTCGGGTATAGCGTTAATGGGCACAAATACCCGGCCTTCAACAGCATATTCGGAAATTAATCTTCCATCACCCGCGTAGACCCTCGTCATAACAGCTGGTGTGTAGGTAGCAAGTTGACGGTAATCTGGAAGACCGCGGCCAAAATTGTAAAAGACGAAAATAACTAAGGCCCCAGCGCAAAAAACGCAGAGCATCAAAACGCAAATTGATAGAGCAAAAAACCTAGTCATTCGTTAGACAGCCTGAAGCGTGTTAGAGATGAAAACAGCGCACACAAAATCGCGAGTTTCTATATTTACCAATGATCATCTGAAGCCCCCCTTATAATGGGTACACTGATAAATTCTGTGGAACTTTTCCAAGTTCTACAAGATTAAGCATGTCCAATCATCTCTAAGCTTCAAAAACGGCAAACAAAAGGCATTTATTATATTTATCCTTGGGCAAAATAGTTGTCCAAAGCTTGAACAATGGAAGAAACCAGCTTCGCCCGGTATGATGGCTGCAGTAGGGCTTTTTCATCAGCTCTGTTAGAAAGGTACCCCATCTCAACCAGTACAGATGGGATATCCGGTGCTTTTAGAACTGTAAATCCAGCAAATCTATGGGTATTTCGAAGGAGATTGACCACTCGCCTAAGTTGGGTAATAAGATGCGCAGCCAGCCTCGCAGCCCTATTCAAGCTTTCTCTCTGGGCGAGGTCTATCAAGATGTTAAGAACATCGCTCGATTCATTTGATAAATCCATACCAATAATAAGATCAGCTTTATTTTCACGATCCGCCAACGCTGCGGCTTCTTTATCTGATGCGTTCTCAGAAAGCGTGTAGACAGAGAGCCCCCTTATATTTCTGTTACCTATGGAATCTGCGTGTAGAGACACAAAAATATCTGCACCGGCCCTTCTTGCAACCAATATTCGATTACGCAGACGCAGTGATACATCGCGATTACGCGTTAGAATTGCCTTATATTTCCCCGTTGCCTCAAGCCTTGACTTAAGCTGGCGAGCAGCAGCAAGCGTTATAGATTTCTCGTAGGTTCCACTTACACCAATTGCGCCGGGATCTACGCCGCCGTGCCCGGGATCAATTACGATCACAGGCTTGCGCGAACCCACCTTAATATCAGGTTTTTGTTTTGGTACTGGAATTCCATCACTTGAAGAACCATCCACAGTAGACCGCTGTATCTCGGAATCTTGGGGTCTAGGTAATTTTGTGCCTATTTTTTCTTCCTCAACAACATCTGAGCGAAACGAGTTGGAAATCTTCTCTCTATTGCCTTGCCTGGTGCGAAAAGTTGAAACAGTTGTCGGCTCGAGATCCAACACAAATCGCCAAGGTGTTCCAGCAGTTGGGCGCAACAAAAATGCATTTGTTATCATGCCGGGTGCTGCGAGATCCAAGACAACCCGAGAGTTACCCGGCTGAAACAAACCGTAACGCACGGCCTGGACAATACCTGCAGCGGAAGGTGGGGTGTTTTCGTCAACCCCCCAGTCTATCTCTGGAAAGTCTATAACCACTCGGTAGGGGTTTGCTAAGGTAAAGGCATCAAAATGCAAACCTTGATCCAGCTCAATCACAAATCTCGTAAATGTCTGATGATCATGCAGACGCACCAACCCAGCACTAATCGAAGCTAAAGCAGATTGAGGAATCAGTCCAAAAAGCGAGCCAAGAGAAATATTCGCAATTATTTTCCGTCGGGTTACTTTTCTGTTAGCCAGGGCTACTCCCTCCCTAGAAGAGAAATCGGCTATCGCTACCCAGTGTAGATGCAGCGAGACGCCTGCAAAACCGCTAAACACTACATCTTGCGCTTTAAACTAATAATTATACCTTATATACCCCCTGGGTAGAATCCCCTGCAACCCTTCTGAGTTATATTAATTCCTACTAAGCTAGCTATGTCTCTCGCAAAATCTATATTTAACAAAGGGTTGAGTATGTTTGTGGATAAGTTTATTGTACAGTACGTAAGGTCGTGTTGGCTCGCTCAAGGAACAAGCACAGGATCAAGACAAAACGGTCGGCCTGTATTTTGCTTAACCCAAGCATGATTTCCTTGAGTGTCCCTGCGATCGTGTAATGCTTATGGACCGCGCCAATTGAAAATCAATGGGCATGCCGGTTCCGGATATAGAAGAAGATTCGGGGCGAGATATCGACGCCAAAGGTAATGATTTATACTTCAAGAAACGGTTGTAGATCTATCTGCACAGCTAGCAGAAAACATAAAGGCTACTTACTCCTATGATTACCATTGGCTTTTCTTTTCGTGTCTTTCTCCCGTTTACGGATGAATCCTGCCGAGTGACGCGCTGCAGATGCGCTGTTCCGGCAGCGAAACGGAGTTTTATTGGAAATGGTAAAAAGAATGTTGGTGGATGCCAACCATTCGGAGGAAACCCGAGTGGTTGTTCTAGATGGTACGCGCTTAGACGCATTTGATGTAGAGACCTCTACAAAAAAGCAAGACAAGGGCAATATATACCTTGCAAAAGTGGTGCGGGTGGAACCGTCTTTACAGGCAGCGTTTGTGGATTACGGCGGTAATCGCCACGGCTTCTTAGCCTTTAGCGAGATACATCCCGACTACTATCAAATTCCCATTGCTGACAGAAAAGCACTCATTGATGAAGTTCTTTCGCATCACAGTGATGAAGATGATGAGGTCGTTCAGGATAACAATGATACTTATCTATCCAAAACAAAAGATAAATCAGAAAACTTAGACGGCTTACTCGAGAAAATCCCAACCGGAAAAAATGATTCTTCGTACAAGAAAGAGTCCACAGAAACGGATTCAAACCCCTTAGAGCAGCCATCAGATGTGGCACCACTTGCGCCAGATACTTCGGGTGTGGTTGATCTGGGTGGCGATGATGCAGAGCAGGGAAATGACGATGACAATCGACGTCGTTTTGTCTCCTCCCGCCGGTACAAAATTCAGGAAGTTATTAAACGCCGGCAGGTCCTCCTTGTCCAAGTGGTCAAGGAAGAACGCGGCACAAAAGGCGCCGCATTAACCACATACCTATCATTAGCGGGACGTTACTGTGTTTTGATGCCAAATTCTTCGCGTGGTGGCGGGGTTTCAAGAAAGATTACTAACGGGAGTGATAGACGCCGATTGAAAGCCATTTTGACCAGTTTAGGTCTTTCAAAAAGTATGGCGGTAATTCTGCGTACCGCAGGTGGTAACCGCAGTAAAGCCGAAATCAAGAGAGATTTCGAATACCTGCAACGCACTTGGAATAATATCCGGGAACTTACAATGCAGTCTCGTGCACCGAGTCTTATTCATGAAGAAGCAAACCTTATACGGAGATCCATACGAGACGTATATACAAGGGATATCGAAGAAATTCATGTTGAAGGTGAGGAGGGTTATAAAACCGCAAAAGATTTCATGAAAACGTTGACTCCAAGTCACGCAAAGAAAGTTAAACGATATCGCGATCAGACAATACCTCTTTTCCATCGGTACCAGGTTGAGAGTCAGCTGGACGCAATGCATAGCCCCGCCGTGCAACTGAAATCTGGGGGATCAATTGTATTTGGTGAAACAGAGGCTTTGGTGGCAATCGATGTAAATTCCGGCAAAGCCACTAAGGAAAGACATATTGAAGAGACTGCCCTAAAAACAAACATTGAAGCAGCGAACGAGATTGCTCGACAGCTGCGGCTCCGCGACCTAGCCGGCTTGATAGTTATAGATTTCATCGACATGGATGAACATCGCAACAATCATGCTGTAGAACGCAAACTAAAAGACGCTTTAAAAAGTGATAGAGCCCGTATTCAATGCGGCCGGATAAGCCACTTCGGTCTGCTAGAATTGTCTAGACAACGTTTAAGACCTAGCCTGATGGAAACTAATTTCCAATCATGCCGTAATTGTAGCGGCACTGGCGTTGTTCGATCCGTTGAATCGACAGCAATACAAACATTAAGGCTAATAGAAGAGGAAGGATTACGTAGACGAAGCGATGGGCTCAAGGTTTACGTGAATCCCGATGTGGCACCTTACATTCTCAACAGCAAGCGTGCCGTCCTCAGCGCGATAGAGGAAAAATATGGATTAACTGTGTTAATTTACAGTGATCAGACTATCGTGCCTCCAGGCTATCGCATTGAACGCACCAAGAGTGTTGTTTCAAGTGGCGCAGAACTTAAAACTTCCCCCGATAGAACTGAAACAATAGCCAATGAAGACGAGGCAACTAAATCAGAGGAAAATACAGAGACCAATAAGCGAAAACGCAGACGTAGACGCAGAAGACGGAGGCCTGAAACAGACGTTCAAGTATCGAATTCTGGAATAACGACCGCTAGCAAAAAAAACGATGAGACGCCAGAAACACTGAAGACTGATGGCAACATCGAAAAACCTTCCAGAACAATCGCCCAAGAAGAAAATGTCAGAAGCAGGGCTGAAGTTGTAGAATTCTCGGACAAAACAACTGTTAAAAATGACGCTAAAAAGTCCCCAAGATCACGAAAACCTAGGGCCGCAAAAAATAGCAACAAGATATCTCCACCTAATGTCGAACCACTAGTTGAAGCACCTGGTCACGATACAGGTGCAGTAGATACAGGGGCTGTGCCCGATTCACACCGGGACTCCACAGAAGAATCCAACACTTCATCTCGCCTACTGAGGGCAATACAAAGAAGCGCTGTAGCTATACGTGGCAAAGGTTCGAGCAACTCGCCTCCTTCCAGATCAGGAGCAGAGACTAGATCGGAAGGGGTTACCGAAGAGACTAAATTAGAAAAGACACAATCCGTCGGCGATGAGACTACGGTCAGAAAGTCACAGCCACGCCGCGGCTGGTGGAATCATGACAGCAAGTAAATAGGTCAGTCATCACCTATATTGCCTAAGTGTCATTTATTTGAGCCATTCTTGCAGACGCAAACAGGCTTCTTCCATATCTGCATTTGTACCTGCGAACGAAAAGCGCACATAGTGTTTTCCGTTGATTGGATCAAAATCGATTCCTGGAGTAGCAGCCACTCCAGCCTCCCAGAGCATTTTATTGCAAAAAGACTGGCTATCGTCAGTGAGATGACGGACGTCGGCGTATACATAGAAAGCACCATCCACCGGTGCGAGGTTCTTAAATCCCGCAAGTGGAAGACCGTGCAAGAGAATAAGACGATTTTTCTTGTATCGACTTATATTCTCTTCCAGTTCATCCAGACACTCAAAAACCTGCATGCCACCAAATTGCGATAAGGCCGGCGGCGAAATAAACAAGTTCTGAGAAAGACACTCTATGGAACGCTGAAGATCTTCTGGTACTACCATCCATCCCAGACGCCACCCTGTCATACTGTAGTACTTTGAAAAACTATTTATGACCAAAGCCGAAGAGCTTAAGGCCGCTATTGTTACTGGTTCGGACCCGTAACTGATGCCATGATAGATTTCATCGGATATAAGACGTATACCGTTTACATCACAATAATGTGTTATTTCCCTCAAAGCTTTGTCGGGTATTACGGTACCGGTAGGATTAGAAGGGCTAGCTACAATTATTCCGTCCGGTATTTCTGGCAAAGCTTCTAGGAGCTGGACTGTTGGTTGAAAACGCGATTCGTGATCAACAGATAACAATGGTGTATCGACTCCAATACTATTAAGAATGTGTCTATATGCTGGATACCCCGGACAAGGAACAGCAACCCGATCACCAGAATCAAACGCGGCCAAGAAAGCAAGCAGAAAGCCAGCCGATGATCCGGTAGTAACAAAAATTCTTTTGGGCTCAACTTCTACTTGGTACGTATCCAAATAATGTTGGGCGATGCGCTCTCGTAAACAAGGCAGTCCACTAGTTAAAGTATAGCCTAGCCGTTCTTCTCCTAGGATTTTTTGAAGATACTGTGACGCCTGCTGCGGTATCCCAGTCGAAGGCTGTCCAACTTCTAGATGGAGGATATTCCGACCAGCCTTCTCGAGTTGTGCGGCGTCCCGCATTACATCCATAACTAAGAACGGCGGAACCTGCCCCCTGCTGGATGCTTTTAAGGCCACTAAGCTCAGCCCTCAGTCCCCACAAGGACAGCATAGCCGTAGCCATCTGGATCAGCTAATGCTTTGCAGCGACTTGCATTTTGGGAAATACCTTCGGGACAATGAATGGCGTTAATCTGTGGCGCCCGCATCGATGATCCTGCGACGGCAGCTCTACCGCGATCGGAGAACTCGCTTTTTGAAACCAAATTCTGACGCAATTCTCTACCATCTTGCAGCACCAACCGTCTAATTCGTTCTAACTCGGCCGAGCTTCCGCTGCCGCCCGATGCTGCCGCAAATTGCACGCTTCCGCCGGCCAGCACGATCATTCCACCGAGATGGCCAGCATTGGTGCCAGACTTACTATCAGATGGTGCAAGAAGAAAACCCATATTTGATGGCATTAAGCCAGTGCCAAAAGGCTTTAGCATAGTAAGAGCGCAAGCAACAGTATTCCCGTTCCCATCAGCGACGACATACCCCGTAGCCGATGGTTCGTACTTTTCCATGCCTTCCTCCACTTCTATTCCGACAACTTGAGCTCCAGTCCCGTTACCATTACTGGCCGAGACTTCTTCTGGAATCAGATAGATGGCCATTCCATCAAGATTTCTGGTTTTCGGCCTTATCCATCGAGGGGTATATGCTCTAAGATCCTCCATGCTCACAGTCGCACCCAAATTTTTAGCAGCAACCACAACCTCGCGGCCAAAAGTCCCACTATAAAAATAACCCGGCAGACGTCCACGTAGCCGCCCTAATACCGTCGCTAGGTCCAGCTGTTTGACAATATCACCCTCACCCATCATGTACCTGCGGTTCGTCATAAATGTATTCCTGGCATTAGGATCGTTTGCCAGAGTCTGTGAAGCAGTCGAAAGATCACGCGCAAGGGCCCGAGATACGGGAAATCCGAGACGTGCTAGGTTTTCAGCTGGAATAATAGTTCGATGCCAAGGAAGATTTCCATATTTTGCGTGAAGGGCAAACATCCCCCTAGCAAAGGTGGGGATTGCCGTTCGCCAACGAGCAGCGTGCCCGACATCCGACGGATCCTGGGGCGAAAAATCCAGAACTTCAGCAGCACCCTTTTGTGCATCAAATACCAAACATGCCCCACCTCCTCCAATACCCGCGGATGATGGAAATGTCACGGTAAGTGCAAAACCAAGTGCCGTAGCCGCGTCGGCGGCATTGCCCCCAGCACCTAATATTTCTCTCGCTGCGAATACGGCATTAGGTTCATCCGCAGCCAAAATCCCTGCTACTCCTTGCCTTTGAACCATCGGAATGACTTTAGGCAATGGTACTGAGCAAGCCGACAACATCGCTGCACAAATGCAAACAACAAGGTATCTTTGTGGTTTTTGGAAGTTCACGTCCCCCTGTTTCCAAAATTTGCCTCTATCTGAGGATCGGTAAGATGGGCTACGCTCTATCATGGTATAACTTGTTTTCCAATTAGATCTACAAACATAATAATCAGGTAATGGTTAGATATCGCAACTTATCGAGTATTGGCATATTTTTCGCGCTTCTAGTTGTCGTCAACGTGGGGGTCACTAATCTAGCATTTGCGCAAGGATTAAGCCTTATCCGAGACACAGAGATTGAAAATACCATCCGCGCGTATGCAACACCAGTGTTCGAAGCCGGAAAATTATCTCCCGAATCCATACGGATACGGCTAGTCAATGATGAGTCATTGAACGCATTCGTAACTGCTGGTAATCAAATGTTTCTCCACACTGGCCTTCTGATTGCTGCAAAAAACTCCGGAGAAGTTATTGGAGTGATTGCCCATGAGACCGGACATATTGTTGGGGGGCATGCGGTCACTTTCGGTGCCAGCCTTGAAGCTGCAATGAAGACCACACTTTTAACAACTCTGCTTGGAGTTGCTGCAGGAGTTGCGACTGGCAATTCGGATATTGCAATGGCTGGTGTGTTAGGCGGTCAATCCATCGCACAGAGGCAAATTCTAAGTTTTAATAGGGGACAAGAATCGGCAGCCGACCAATTTGCTCTGAAAGCGCTAGATGCTACAGAACAATCGGCCCAGGGCCTTTATGACTTCTTCGGCCGTCTGTCAGGTCAAGAGCTGCTTCTAACTAGCAACCAGGATCCCTATGTCCGGACCCACCCTCTAACACGCAACAGAATGGCCAGCGTTGGATTTCATGTTGCCAATTCCGCCTATTCGGAAAGCTCCTTAGACGCTGACCTTGAACGTCAACATAGTCGCATGGTGGCAAAACTATATTCGTTTCTGAAGCCACAGTACCTAACTCTTCAGAAATATCCTTCCACCGACCTTAGTATTGAGGGCCGATATGCGCGATCAGTTGCTTATTATAGGCGCGGTCAATTAGACAAGTCTGTTCCCCTTATCGACAACCTCATAGCGGAGTATCCGGCCGACCCCTACTTTTGGGAACTAAAAGGACAAATGCTATTTGAGAATGGTAGGCTTGAAAACGCCATCGAAGCCTATCGTCAGGCGAACGAACTAATGCCATTTGAACCGTTATTCTTGGTAGCTATGGCTCATGCAATGGTAGAATCGGGAGACCCGGTCTACATGAAGGAAACACAAGAGGCTCTTCGTATAGCATTGCAAGAAGATTCAACCAACATATTTGCCTGGGATCTTTCTGCCAAGTCATACGCCATTGCCGACGAACCTGGAATGTCAGCATATGCTGCTGCTGAAAGAGCATTTATAATTGGTCAATTCGGTGAAGTCGCCAGACATGCTAACAAAGCCGAAGAGCTTTTGGAGCGCGGGACTCCCATGTGGGTGCGTCTACAAGATTTAAAGTTGAGTGCCAAGAGTTATATGAAGGAAATAATAGAACGCCAGCGCAAGCGGTAATAGTGATGCGGAGTACTATGTCTTTTTGTTGATATCTCCCTATCAATCTAAATGAAAGTTAAGAAAGGTTTTTCATGTCTGAAATCCAGAGGATATTCTATACGTCAGTCCTTACATTTTTTGCAGTGCTTACAGCTTCTACCCTGCTTCCACATAATTATGTTTATGGACAGGTGCCTGGGCAGCTCTCCAGTGATCAGAGGGATGAAGTCCGTGGGCTTGTAAGAGAATATATCTTGGAAAATCCAGAAATAATTACAGAAGCCATTACATTACTGCAATTACGCCAAGAAGAGGCCAAATTAGAAGAACAAAGCACAACAATAATCGCTTATGAGGCCGAAATAATAAATCCACCAGAGGGCACCATTATCGGAGATCCTGATGGAGATGTAACCGTGGTTGAATTTTTTGATTACAACTGCGGCTACTGCAAATCAGTTTTACCCGCCGTGATGAATAAGCTCAGAACAGACAGACATGTTCGGTTAGTCCTCAAAGAATTTCCAATACTAGGGCCAACCTCCGTAATGGCTTCAAAAGCAGCATTAGCATCTCGCAAACAAGGTAAATACTCAGATTTTCATCAAGCCCTTATGGCGCATAAGGGGGGATTTACAAATTCAACCATTCTTTCGATGGCACA
>Ga0315336_1005408_pt1 | contig 13954 bp, 10 predicted proteins | sample ASW5metaG_FD_204512 | JGI IMG/M metagenome (GOLD analysis project Ga0315336, IMG submission 204512) | Ammonia-oxidizing marine archaeal communities from Monterey Bay, California, United States - ASW #5 | ecosystem: Environmental > Aquatic > Marine > Intertidal zone | place: USA: California...
GAAGCAGTAGTTGGTCGTGGTGAGACAGTTGTCGGTGACGTAGGCCGAAGTCGAGCAGCCCACTGCGCCGCAGTCATAGGTCACGCCGACGCTCATGTCCTCCGCGACGATTCCGCAGCCTGGAACGCCCCACGTCGAGGTATTGGCCTGGTTGTCGATCACCGCGTACTGGGTGCTGCAGGCGTAGTCGGCGCCGACTCCACCAAAGAGGAGCGCGCACGCCTCGACGCAGCTGTATACCGGCGGGTTGTTGCCCCAGGTGTCGCCGTCGTCGACCATGTACTCACCGACATAGACCGGTTCGCAGCCCTGATCGCCGGTGTAGCCGTCACAGTCCTGATCGATACAGTCTCCCGGCACATCGATGGCACCCGGGTAGGTCGCGGCATCTTCGTCGTCGCAGTCCCCGTCCACGTCCGAGGCGCCCGAAGGCACAGTACAGGCCTTCTGATCCTGGGTGGTGACGCCGAATCCGTCGCCGTCGGCGTCCCGGTAGAACGTCAGCAGGGTGCTGGTGTCGATGGTCGGATCGGCCTCGTCGATGAGCCCGGTGCAGTTGTTGTCGATGCCGTCGCAGACCTCGACCGCGGTGGGATTGATCTCCGGATTGGTGTCGTCGCAGTCACCGCCGCCGCTGTCGCTGCTGTCGAAGCCGTCGCCATCGCCGTCCCAGTCGCAGGAGTCGTGGCACTCGAGGTCGTCGCAGTCGACGTCGAAGTCCCCGTCGTTGTCGATGCCGTCATCGCAGATCTCGGCGCAGTTGGCACCGTTGCAGTCGCCGGTGCTCACGTCGGGCTGGTTGGCGTCCACGAGGGGTCCCGAGACCGTACAGCTGACCAGAAAGAGGAATGAAATCGAGCGCATGACGCCTCCGCGCGACGATTGTAGCGTGCTTGAACCTCGTCAACCCGGGTAATGCGCGCGCGAACTCCCTACAAGGCGTTGACCACCTCCGCTGTGATCGCGTTTCGAACCGCACTGCCGGCATCGCGGTACAGGATGGTCAGGTCCCGGTCGATGACGTAGCCACTGGGTTGGTAGCCGGCGTCGTAGGTGTCCCAGACGGCCTCGTTGACGTCCCGCAGGAGCAGGTGGCTCACCCCGTATGCCTGCTCCCAAGCCAGGAGATCGGCGTCGTCGGGGTCGTTGTGCACGGCGTCGTCGAAGAGCACCGTCATCACGGTCACACCCTGGGCGGCGTAGGTGTTGTGCAGCGTCTCCAGAGTCGGCGCGAGGTTCTGGCACAGCGGACACCACATGGCGCTCACGTCGAGAGCGATGACGTCTCCGGCGTAGTCGTACAGGGAGTGCTCCACGCCAAAACGGTCGAACAACGCGAAGTCCGGGGCACACTCTCCGACCTGGGTGCCGACGACTCGGCCGTCGCAGGGCCCCACGACTGGCGTAGTGACGCCGGTGTCGGTGTCCGTCGTTCCCCCATCGGTGTCCGTGGTGTCGGTGTCCGTGGTGTCGGTGTCCGTGGTGTCGGTGTCTGTGGTGTCGGTATCGGTCGTGTCCGTGTCCGTGGCGTCGGTGTCCGTGGTGTCGCTGTCGTCCGTTGAGGTGTCCGGGTCGTCCTCCGACTCGGTGTTCTCAACGCAGCCCGACGAGAGGGCAGCGAACAAGACAATCCAACGCGACATGACGACTCCGGTTTCGCTGCAGTATGCCGGCGAGTCTCCGCAGTTACACTCGGGCGGAATGAGACCCGATTTCTTCATCGTCGGCGCCCAGAAGTGCGGGACCACCTCGCTGTATCGCTACCTCGGTCAGCACCCCGAGGTGTTCATGTCGGCCAAGCCCGACCCCCACTTCTTCGGATCCGATCTCACCCGCGCCGACTTCTACGTGAAGTCTGAGGCCGAGTACCTCGCGCTCTTCGAAGGCTCCGAGGGGGCGCTTCGCCGGGGAGAGGTGTCGACGCTCTACCTGTACTCGGAGAAGGCGGCGGGCGAGATCCAGTCCTGGAATCCCGACGCGCGGATCATCGTGCTCCTCCGGAATCCCGTTGACCTGATGTACTCGCTGTACGCCGAGAACGTCTTCCGCGGGAGAGAGGACGCGGCGACCTTCGAACGCGCGTTGGCAGCCGAAGTGAGGCGGTCGACGGGTCTGGGTGGTCCCGCAAGTCAGCATCCAGAGCCGCTGATGTACCGGAGGACGGCGCGCTTCTCCGAGCAGATCGAGCGGTATCTCGCCCACTTCGAGCCGGAGCAGGTCCACTTTGTGCTCCTGGAGGACCTGCGCGCAGACGCCGCCTCGGTGTTCCGCGACACCTGCACCTTCCTGGGTATCGACGCGAGCTATGCCCCTGATTTCGAGCGGCACAATCCGAACAAGACGGTCCGGAGCTCGCGCATTCGGCGCTGGCTGGTGCGACCTCCCGAGGTGGCCCGGCGACTGGCTCGCCGGGTGACGACAAGGCGGGCGCGACGGGAGTTCTTCGACTTCGCGACCCGGCTGAACACGCGGTTTTCGGACCGGGCGCCGATGGAGCCCGGCCTGCGACAGGCCTTGCACGAAGAGTTCGCGGGTGAGATCGAGCGAACTGGAGCCCTCATTGGCCGCGATCTCCGCGGGATCTGGGGCGGAGCGTCCTAGCCTCCCGGCGTCTGGCAGCGCTTGCAGATGAAGTCGTCGGCGGTCTCTTTGGCGCCGGTCACCGACTGCAGGAGGGACTTGTAGGTCTCGGAGCGGAAGTACTCGACGAGGGTGGTGTCGGCGAGGCTCGGGAGCTCGACCTCGCCGTGGTAGTCCATGCAGCACAGCCGGATCCGGCCGTCGTGGAGGACGTGGAGCCACTCGTCCACGCGATAGCAGCGGAAGGGGTTGGCCGGGCCGATCTCCCGGATGATGCCGCCGCGGGGCATGCCCTCCCGGCGCAGGGTGCCGGCGCGGTCGTGGAAGCGGATGGTCTCGATCTCCACACCCCTTTCGGGCACCGAATTCTCCGCGAGGATTTGCTGCCAGTAGCTGCGATATCTGCTCTCATCGAAGTACGAAATGGCTCCGTCGAGGGACTGGCCGGCGCCGACGATGCGGATGTTCAGCCGCCCGTCCGCAACGCGGAGCAGGTGCACGATGTTCGCCACTGAGCGGTCGTACCGAGTGTCCATGACCCGCTTCAGGGTCTCGGCGTCCATGCCGTGGTGGGAGATCCAGATCTCGTGCTTGCGGCCGATCAGCGCTTTCACGAGGGCCTCGCCGCGCTTGGGCGTGAGGGGCTCGCCGTTGGTGGAGATCTCGACGCTGGTGTTCGGGAAGGCGGCGTAGATGGCCTCGATGCGGTCGATGATCGCCGGATCGGCCATGGGCTCCTGCATCAGGTATGGGGCGATGGTGCCGCGATTGAGGAGGTGCTCCCAGGGTTTCAGCTCTCGCAAGATCCGGTTGAAGAGCGCCTCGCTCATCTGTCCGGGGTGCGCGTGGTGCCAGCTCTGTGTGTACGGGCAGAAGACGCAGTCGGCGTTGCACCGGGAGTGGGTCTGGATCTGCACGTGCCGAATGGGCGGCAGATCCCGCGTGGCCCGCTCGATGGAGTAGCGCCGTCCAGCCCGACCCAGCACGGTCCGGACCGGCTCCGGCAGGCGGGACTGGAGGCCGGCGAGTCGGGAACGAAGCGCGTGGCGCTTGCGCCGGTAGCTCCATGGGTATTTCCGTCCGGTTCCCGATTCCATGTCTTCACATATCCTCACCGGGGATCTGGGGTTTCGGCGTCATACTGAAACATGCTCCCCAGACTCGCTCCCCTTCTCGCCCTCTCGTTCCTGGCCAGCGGTTCGGCCCTGGGACAGTCTTCCGATGTCGTCGAGATTACGCCGGTGACCGAGCTCGCCGCCTTCCGAGACGCAAGCGACCGATTCGCCGACCGCATGGACGAGGTCCATCAGGACACCGAGACGTTTGTCGATCTGCGCGAGTCCGAAGAGCGCGAGCGGCTGGTCGGCGGCTACGACGCCCTGCTCGTCAACCTCGAGGGGCTGGCCAGCAACCAGCGCGCCCTGGCCGTCGAGCGGTTCGAGGACTTCCTCCGACGCTATCCCGATGCCGCGTACGGCTCTCACGTGCGCTATCGCTTCGCCGATTTGCTCTTCGAGGACGCGAGCGCCGACTACCACGCGGCCTCCGAGGCGCACTACGCCAAGCTCGAATCCGACGACATCGACACGCTGGAAAACCTCGTCGAACCCAAGCTCGATCTCTCCGGGCCGATCGCCCTGTACGAGCGGATCGTCGCCGACAACATCGGGCTTCCCGTCGACGAGCAATACGAGCGTCTGGACGCGGCGATGCTCATGCTGGGGTTCTGCTACAACGCCCAGAATGCCGTCCAGTACAACCCGCAGCGGGCCATGGAGACGTTCGCGGCCCTGATCGTGGCGGCGCCCGACTCGGTGCTCGCCGATCGCGCCTATTTGTTCCTCGGAAACCAGCTGTTCGAGGACGGGGGATTCGCGGAGGCGGTCTTCGCGTACAACCAGGTCTTCGAGCGCGGCCCCAGCAGCCCCTACTACAGCGAGGCGATGTACCAGCTCGCCTGGATTCACTACAAGGAAAGCCAGTATTCCGAGGCGATGGACCTGTTCGTTCAGCTCCTCGACGCCTCGGAACAGGAGAAGATCGACCGCGGACAGGAGAGCCCATTCGCCCCCGATGCGGTCCAGTATCTGGCCTACTCGGTCCAGGATGTGGCGCTCCTCGACGACGACCGCAGCTCGGTTCAGGTGGCCGAGGCGCACTTCGCCAAGGTCGGGGAACGCACCTACGAATGGGAGGCCTACGCGTCGCTCGCCGATGTGCTGGTGCGCTACAGCCGCCACGACGAGGCCGTCGAGGTCTACCGCAAGCTCCAGGACGACCCGCGATGGCGCCTTCACCCGCAGAATCCGGAGTGGCAGATCGCCATCGTCAATCTCTACAGCTCCGGGTTGATCCAGGATCTGGAGCGAGCGGGCGAGGAGCGCTTCCAGCTCACGGCGCGGTATCGAGAGGGCGGCGAGTGGTGGGTCGCGAACCGGAACAACCCCGATGCGCTGGCCCGGGCGCGCGGGCTCATCGAGTCTTCACTCCTCGACGTGGCCATCGAGTATTACGTGCGCGCCGACGAATCCGACCGGCCCGAAGACTTCTGCGTGGCCGCCGAGAAGCTGAATGAGTACCTGGGCAAGTTCCCGATCGCGGATGACTGGTATGAGCAACAGTGGTTACTTGGCAACGCCTATCAGGGCTGTTCAGACCTCTCCCGTTCGTCCGATGTGTTCGCGAAGCTGGTCAAGAGCAGTCGCTACCACCCGTTCGCCGACGGCGCGACATGGAAGCAGTTCGAGGTGAGCCGTCAGGTCATGCTCGACACCTCCGGCCCCCCCGACGTGGACGCGCCCGAAGGGGAAGGACCCGCCCCGCTGTCGTCGGATCGCTTGCAGTTCATCGCCGCTGCCGACGCGGTGGTGGCCAGACACTTCGAACCCGGAGATCCTGGATTGAGCCTCCCCGACTTCACGGGCGCCGCGACGAAGAAGCGATCGGCCCTGCTGTACATCCCCGGGCAGATCCTCTTCCACCACCGGCACTACGAGGACGCCAGGACCCGTCTCCAAGCCGTGCTAGACCACGACTATCAGGCCGAGGAAGCCAGCTACGCGGCGCTGTTGATCGTCGACGCCTACCTCGCCGAGGGCGATCTGGAGCGGGCGGAGAACGCCGCTGCCGGCTTCATTGTCAATCCCCCGGGGCCCCCGAGTGCGACGCCCACCGGCGAGTTCCTCGACACCGTGGTCGGGACGCGGATCAAGCGCGGTCTCGAGCTCGGTCGCGAGCGCCAGTTCGCCCAGGCGGCGGAATCCTTCCTCACGATTCTGCGGGACTACCCCGAGTCCGAATACGCCAACGACGCCCTGCACAACGCCGCCTTCTACTTCCAGGCCGACGGACAGCGGGACCGGGCCAACGCCCACTACGAGGCGTTCGTCGAGACGTACCCAGAGGACGAGCGGGTCGAGAGCATCTACTACCGAATCGCCGGTAACTACGGTGCGACCTTCGAGCTGGAGCGGGCTGTGGACGCCTACGAGACGCTCGCGCGGAAGTTCCCCGATGGAGAGATGGCCGTCAACGCCAGCTACAACGCCGCCTACCTCCGCATCGGATTGGGGGACCACCTGGGCGCGGCCAAGGGGTTCGAGCACTACGCCCGCACGCACGTCAACGCGCCGGACCGCGAGGACGTGCACTTCATGGCCGGTGAGCAATACCGACACCTGGACGATCGAAGAGCGCGCGTTTTCTACAAGAAGTACCTGAAGGAATACGGGATCACGCACCCCGGTCACGCCGTCGAGGCGGCCTTCCACATCGGCGACCACGAGGCGGTCGGAGCGCTGTTCGATCGGATCGTCGATTCGGGCCTGGATCCCGGTGTTCGCGGGCACCGGTTCGCCGCCCGGAGCGCTTTCCCGGCGGTGGAGAAACACTTCGCGACGCTCTCGGCCGATGCGCTCTCCGGTGACCAGGTGAAGGACGGCGAGCTTCTCCGCGACCGCAAGCCCGTCGAGGTCCAGGCGTTCCTGGACCACACCAGTGAGTTTCTGGCCAGGTACAAGAGCTTCGAGCAGATCACCGGGGTCCGCTACTACCGGGGCATGGCCGCGCTCTACTGGGGCGACCTCGGCCTGAGTATCGACTGCCCCGAGGACTACAGCGACGAAGAGTGCTGGGCCTACCTGGAGTGGCTGCGCATCAACGCCTTCCCCGAGTACGAGGCCCTGGTTGAGGTCGGGGTCAAGGAGCTCCGGGAGCTCGTTTCCGATGCCGAGGCGGCCAAGGCGCACAGCGAGTGGATCGACCGGGCCCTGGTCGAGCTCAATCGCCGCGAACCGCTCGAGTTCCCAGCTCGCAAGGTCGAGTTCGCAGGCGATCCCGACGTCCGGATCCCAGCGCCAATCGTTCCGCTGAGGATGGAGTCGGAGCGCTGATCCTCGCTCTGCTCATCGCGGCCGTATCCGCAGCGGCGCCACCAAATACCGGCGTGACGTCGCAGGAATTCCGCCGGATGGTGGTCGACCTCGCCCCCGAGGTGGAGGAGAGGGCCGGACGCACCCTGGTCGCGCGACCCGACAGCGGCATCCTGACGCGAGAGATGGCGGTTCAGATGTTGGCGAAGCCCGGTCCACGGCTGATGGAGGGCGGCCCGGTCGTCGAGCCAGACCTCGTCAGGATCCAGGCCAAGCTCCAGAACATGATCGCGGTCTACATCCCCTCGGCGGAGGGGATCTACCTGATCAAGGAGACGTTCGAGGAGACCTTCGCCGATCTGCAGCTCGCGCCCGAAGCCCTGGCGCCGATCGTGCGCTGCGCGGTGCGCCACGAGCTCGTTCACGCACTCCAGCACCAGTACAGCCTGCGGCCGCTGAGCGGCGGAAAGGAGTCCGCCCGGGGGTATTCAGCTCTGATGGAGGGGCACGCGACCCTCATCGGCCAGGAGCTGTGCCGCGAACACGAGGGAGAGAGCATCGCGACGGCGATGGACGCGGCGATGATGGCGGATGTTCCCTCGAGTGTCACCGCCGGCGACCCGGTGGCTGAATACGCGTGGGGACGGCTCCTCGCGGACCAACTGCGCGGGCTGGGCAACGAGGCATTGTGGAGCGCGCTAGCCGGTGACAGCCCCGAGTGGGGCACGGTGGTGAAGACCGTAAAGCCGCTCCTTTCACCGGGTTGGGACCGGGCCGAGATTCTCCGGCCTTTATCGAGCGAGTTGGTCTTCGATCGCCGGGGAAAGGGCTCTCCCGTCTCGGCGACCCTGGTCCTGTCGCGCCTGCTCTCCAACAACACCCTTGCCGTCGTGGCCCTGCCCGAGACCGACGCCGGATTGATGTGGGTCAGCAAGAGCAATGCCGGTCACCAGGCCTATGCGGCGGCATTTCTGTTCCGAGACGCCGGGTCTGCGCGCGAGGCCATCATCGGGCGCCGAAGAGCCGCTAAGACCAGAAACGCAAAGGACCTGCGCATGCTCCTGAGCATCCAGCGCGACCAGATGTTCGAGCTGATCCCGCGGCCGCTGCGGCGCCTCGAAAAGCGCGATGACGTGGTCGACGCGCTCTGGCTCCAACTCGACAATGGCGCCTCGGACTATCGCGAGTACAACGAGTATTGGGTCGCCACCGAGCACGTGCTCCTGCTCGGCGTCTCCAACAACTACGCGGCAAAGACCAAGGATGTCGAGAGACAGATGGGCCTCAGACTCGACGCACTCGAGCACACGCCCGTCCCGCGGCCAGCGCCCCAGCGCCCGACCTGGCTCAGCACCGACGCAGTGCCGGATGCGGGCCCGAGCTGGCAGTACCGGATCCAACACGCGGCGACCTTGCGGCGCGCGGGCAAGGACGACCCCTGCGGAAAGGCGTTTGGCGATGTCCTCACATCAGAGGCGGCCCCGAGTGACGGAATGACGGCCGCGGCCTTTGTGTGTGCGGTGGCCACCGACGACATCGACACCATGCAAACCTTGATCGACGACGTGGTCGAACACGAACCCGAGATCGCCCTGATGGGGGTATTTCACCTGATCTACGCGGGCAGAGCGACCAAGGCGCTCGCCATCATCGACGACGTCGAGAGCGAGGACAGGGAGCTGCTTCGCATCGCCACCGACCTCCGATTCAGGGCCTGGGCAGAGCTGGAGCGCTGGCACGAGCTCGAGGCGGTCGCACAGTCCGACGAGACTTCCCTCGAGGATCGATACAACGGAGCCGTCTATCTGCACGCGGCGGGACGAAAGGGCCCAGCCCAGGAGGTCCTCGCCGAGATCTGCCCGGAGCTGGCGGACCAGGACCTCGACCTGTGTGCACTGCCGTGAGTTAGGGACTGGCGTGTTCCGCTCCCGCCCGATGGTGCTCGCCCGCTGGGTCTTCCGCGCGACCCGCGACCGCGTGGGGGCGATTGTACTGTCCCGTTGGCTGGTGGTGCTCTTCGTCCTGATCCAGGTCGACGCCATGGTGGACTGGAGCGCAACTCACCGGATCATCGGCGAACAACCTCCGTGGTTGGTCGGCACTACCGTCGGCGCCCTGCTTCTCGCCATGGCCTCTCAGGAACGAAAAGCCGTCGCCGATCTGCTCTATGAGGAGCGACACGCGCTGCTGTGGCGCCAGCCGTTGCCGGCCAGACATTGGTCGGTCGCCATTGCCATGCCCCTGATCGCCGTGGGATCGCCGCTGATCGCACTGGCCGTCATCGCCTATGGGCCGACCGCTGTCGGGGCCATCGCGCTCTTCCTCGGACTGTGGTGCCTTCCGGCGGTCCTCATCGCCCGCGGATCCTGGGTACTCGGGGTCGGAGTCACTGCCCTCGCTGCGGGGGTCGCGACCGTCGCACACGCCCTCCCGATGGTCCAGATCCCCCTCGCTGCGGCGGTTTGGCTGGGTCTCGCCGCCACCCTGGGGCCCGCATACATCGCCGCCGCCTCAAGGCCGGTCAAGGTCCCCAAGCCGCGAAGCTGGAGGCCGCGAAGTCCCATTGGCGCCCTTCTCCACCGCGACCTGCTCTGTCTGTGGAGGACCGAGCGATCCCTGGTTCTCAGCTGCCTCGTAGTCGCCGCACCCATCGCCGCGGTGACCTGGGGTCTGCGGGTCAATGGACACATCGGTCCCGCCGGGCTCGCCACCGCCACGATCGTCGGCCTCGGGTTTGCGGCACCCGTGATGATGGGCGCCCTCGCCCGCCTCCCGATTCGCTTGGGAAGCCAGCTCAACCCGCCGTCCTGGCCGATCTCTGCGCTGACCCGATTCAGGTCCTGGGCGCTGCTGGCCGGCCTGCTCCTGGCGCCTTCCTGGGCCGCGGCGGCGACGATGGGAAAGCCGATAGATCCGGAACACGTGCGAGTCGGTGTATTCCTCCTGCCGATCTGCGCGGGGGCGGCCCTGTTCCTCGCGCGACGGCGAGGACAGGTAAACGTCGGCGCCTTCTTGTGGTGGATCTTCCTGTGCATGCCCGCCGGCCTGCTCGATCTGCGGCTGGGCCTACCCTTCGCACTCGTGCTCTCCGCTCTGGCCACCGGCCTCGCCACCCGGGCCATTCGCCATCGACGAGGCCACCCCTGACGCCCCATCTGTCGTGTTCGGACCTGCGCATGCACTTCTCCACCGGCTTCGAGGCCGGTCCGCTGGATCTGGATCTGGGGCCGGGCGTGCACCACCTTCAGGGGGAGAACGGAACCGGAAAGACCACCTTGCTGCGATGTCTTTGTGGGCATTTCCGACCGACATCCGGACAGGTTCGCGTCTGCGGAGGCGACCCGGTCGAGGATCCCGAGGTTCGCCGCCACATCGCCCTGATGCCGGCGGAGGGCGAGCTCCCGGACTTCCTCACTGTCGACGAGGCGTGGCAACAGATCGCCGCACTGCGAGGCGCTTCGGACCACGATGGCGGCACGCTCCGAGACGCCCTTGGCGTACCTGGTGGCCTGTTGTTGGGGCACGCGAGCGCGGGGCAGCGACGCATGGCGGAGTTCCTGTGCGCCGTGGCCGGAGATCCCGAAGTGCTGCTCCTCGACGAGCTGTTCGCCAACCTCGATCCGGGAAGGGTAGAGCGCATCACCGCCCTGCTCGAAGGGTGGAGAAGGGACCGGGTCATCGTCATCACGAGCCATCGCGAGCTCCCATTGGGCGCGGATTCCACCCAGATCCTCGTCAGCTAGTTTTCAGGCCAATTTTCACCACCCTCTCACTGGGCCTGGGGACTTATCGGGTTGGTGCATCACCGCTGCAGCGCCACCGTGATGCACCAACCCGATAAGTCTCCAGATGACGACGATGCGCTGGCTCCTGATGGCACTGCTTTTTTGTGAGCACCGGCGCGTTCGCGGAGGACAACATGGATCTGTCAGCAGCCAGCAAGGAAGGGAATCTCGAGCAGGTCGAGGCCCTCATCAAAGGCGGAGCGGATCCCAACGAGAAGAACGAGCACGGCATTCCCGTCCTCCACACCGCGGCCAAGCACGGCCACGTCGCCGTGATGAAGGCGCTGCTCGCCGCCGGCGCAGACCTCGAAGGCGTCACCAACGACGGCCGAACCGCGTTCGACTTCGCCACCGACCTCTGCATGGATCCCGCCCCGACAAGCTTCCTTCTGAAGGCGGGCGCCAAGGTCGCCAAACCCGAGCACTCCATCCGAAACGCGTGGTCAAAAGAGACCAAACAGCTGTTGTCCGACCACTTCGAGCTCCCCATTCCGGCACCGCGGCCCAAGATCGTCCTCGATCCCCCTTCCAAGGCGGAGTGGAAGACCCTGCTCCCGAAGATCGAGGCGGTGTTTGCGAGTCTGGCCACTGAGAAGATCCTCTGCATCCCAGACGCCGGCTTCACCCAGGGCATGGCCCACTCCGCCCTCGCTACCGCAATCAACGACGGCGCCGACGCCAGCGGCGGATGGTGCTTCACCACGTCGCAGGACATGGACCGGGCGCAGAGCCAGGGACGAATGCCCATCGGCTACGGCAGCGACGCGGGCACCGAGGAGGCGGTGGTCGCCGTCGGCAAGACCCTCGTCGCCGCCTTCGAGGCCGCCGGATTCGCCGTCGAGTGGGCGGGCTCGGCGAGCATGCGGCCGACGGTCAAGGTCCGCTCCGCCCTTTAGATCGATCCATTACTCCGGCCGATAAATCAGCCCCCGATCAGGGACCGACCGCGGAGCCGCCCCAGGCCGTCATAGGCGGCGAACTTGTAGAGTCCGGCAAGTGTCGGGTAGTTGAACACCTGGTCGATGAAGACGTCGATGGTCCCGCCAGCGACCATCACGGCCTGCCCGAGGTGGATGAGCTCTGCTGCCTCGGCGCCGTACATGTGGACCCCAAGCAGCTGCTTGGTGGATCGGTCGAAGACCAGCTTCAAGAGCCCATCCTGCTCGTCGAGGATGATCCCACGATCGGTGGCGTGGTACGGCGCCCGGCCCACTTCGATGTCCAGACCGCGCTCTCGGCCCTGCGCTTCGGTAATGCCGACGCTGGAGACGGGCGGGATGGTGTAGATGCCCATCGGCCACAGTGGCCCGACATTGCTCTTGTAGGCCAGATCGAAGGCGTGGCACATCGCCACCCGGGCCTGGTCCATCCCCACCGAGGCCAGCCCGGGAAGGCCGACGACGTCGCCAGCGGCGTACAGACCGGGAACCGACGTCTGGAAGTGGTCGTCGACGCAGATGAAGCCGCGCTCGTCGGTCTCGACGCCGGCGCGGTCGAGCTGCAGTTCGGCTGTTCGCGCCCTTCGACCCGCGGAGAAGAGGAGCCGATCCCCGACCAGCGTTGCGCCGCTGTCCAGGTGGCAGTGGACCTCGGCGCCGTCGACGTCCACCGATGCACAGCGATCTTGGAGGAGAACGGTGAGCCCCATCCGCCGCATGCCACTCAACAGCTGCGCACTGATGTCGTGGTCGAGGAAGGGCAGCAGGCGTTCCTGGCTGTCGATCAGGGTCACTGTGACGCCGAGAGCCGCGAAGACCGCCGCGTATTCGCACCCGATCACCCCACCGCCGACCACCATCATGCGCTCGGGCAGGGCGCCGGTGAGGAGGATGCTGTCGCTGTCGTCGACCAGCCCCGATGAGAACGGCACCCCCGGCGGGTGAAAGGGGTAGGAGCCGGTGGCCAGCAGGATCCGCTCCGCTTCGAGAACAGTGGGATTCTCTCCCTCGACCCGGATGCGGTTTGGACCCTCGAACGCCGCGGTTCCGCGAATCACTTCCACGTTGTGCACGGCCAGATTGCCGATGACCCGCTCGTTGCAGTGGGCGATGACCTCTTCGCGGCGGGACATCCACCCGGGGACCGAAGAGCTCTGCTGAACCTGGACGGATTCGACGCCGAGGCGGCGGACCCGGGCGAGGGCCAGTGCCGTCTCCCGCAGGGCCTTGGAGGGGAGCGCGCCACTGTGCACGCAGGAGCCACCCAGGCGTGGGAGCCGCTCGATCAACGCCACCCGTTTGCCGAAGTAGGCCGCCTGAGCCGCGCCCTTTTCGCCGGCGGGTCCAGATCCGATGACGATCAAGTCGTAGTCGCTCACTTCGGGTTCTCCTCGTCTTCGACGCCGACCAGGTCCATGGGATCGACATCCAGATCGCGCTCCTCGGCCTCGAAACCGGCGTCCAGGCCGATGATGCCCTCGGACAGATCCATAGCGAAGGGTTCAAAGGCCGGCTTCTTGGCCTCCGGCGCCCGCTGGACCCGCATCGCCGAAATCAGCTCCTCGTCCGTCTTTCCGCCGGACATGTAGGCTTTCGCCGCATCCGCCGGCACCACAAAGCGGAAGATCTCCCGGACCTTGCTCTTCTTCTTGTCCGGGTTGTTGCTGGAGACCGCCACCTCGATGACGGCGCCGCGCAGCTCCGGAAGGGCAGCGATCACGCCCGACCACCGACGGATCCAGTCGACGACGAAGGTGTTGTAGGCCCCGAAGGCCCTGGCGTTTACATCGAAGCGGGAGCTGTCGAGCTCGCCCTTGATGGCCTCGGAGCCCAGGTTCAGGAACGAGGCCCCGTCCACCGTGAAGATCGAGGTGCCCTCCAGGTCGCCAAAGCTGCCCAGGATCGAGACCATCTGCACGGCGCGATCGGTGGTGATGGTCGCCCCGGTTCCGGGGAGGGCAACGACGGCGGTGAGCTGCACCACCGAGGATCCGACGTCGTCTCCCTGCATGCGCTTCTTGCAGCGGGTCTCGGTCGGAGGCGTGAGCTCGTCGGCGGACAGCACCACGCGCAGAACCAACCCCTCTTCTCGGGCCTCGGCGATGGCTGCCGTCACTGCACCGGGGCAATCATCGCCTTTGGCCACCCCTTTCACGTCGACGATCCGCGCCGCGGCGAACAGGGGGAGGTTCGCCGGGGGTTGGTGGATCACCGGAACAGTCACCTCGGCCGCCCAAGCAGAAGCCAGCGCCAACCAGATCAAGAAATCCCTCCTACAATG
>Ga0315336_1005409_pt1 | contig 13951 bp, 12 predicted proteins | sample ASW5metaG_FD_204512 | JGI IMG/M metagenome (GOLD analysis project Ga0315336, IMG submission 204512) | Ammonia-oxidizing marine archaeal communities from Monterey Bay, California, United States - ASW #5 | ecosystem: Environmental > Aquatic > Marine > Intertidal zone | place: USA: California...
AGGAATAGGTTCTTACTGCACGTCCCAGAACTGTTTGGTTCTGCTGATTCCCCTGGCCGCTGGAAGTCTCCAAGCTGGTTCATGGATAGGCTCTTAGTGTAGCCAGTGTGCGGGTGGCGTGCCTAGCTCTCGACTTGCCACACGAGGCCTTTTCAGGTTCAATAGTCGCTTTGAGCGGACGTCAATTATTCCCTCACCCATGATGATTCACCAATGCCTTATGCCCATCTTGGAGCGGTTGCCGTAGGAGGAACCGTCGGTGCGATTTCCCGATACCTAGTCAACCTCGCCTGCGCCCGATGGCTGGGCGACCATTTCGCCTTTGGAACCTTGACCGTTAACGTCCTGGGCTGCTTTCTGGTCGGCATGCTGGTGCCCTTAGGTACGGCCGACTTACCGCGTTGGAATGAGGTCGTCCATTCGGCCCTAACCGTCGGCTTCGTCGGTGCGCTGACCACTTTCTCGTCGTTCGGTATTGAAACAGCCTGCTTCCTGGAAGATTCTCAGCCAGGTGTTGCTGTGTTGAACGTCGGTTCCAATATGGTGCTTGGACTGGCAGCCGTGTTTGGCGGCTTACTGTTGGGTCGTTGGCTGATCGGATAAACCAACCGAAGCGCATTTCGGGGCTCAGCGGACCACTTCGCCATGATCGGCAATAGCCCGGTCGTACTCGCCCTTGTCAGACCAGGCACTGCCGTGACGGCAAAAAATCGAATATCCCATGCAGAACATTTGGCTACTGACCGGCATCGTCGTCCTATTTTCCACAGTCCAGTCCGTTTTCGGTGTGGGCTTGCTGGTCTTTGGAACACCAACACTGCTCTTGCTCGGTTGTTCGTTTGAAGAAACGATCGCCATTCTACTGCCTTCATCCGTGCTAATCAGCTTGATGCAGGTAGTTGACGGCCGAAAACACCTTGACGAATTACGCAAGAGCGTTCTGGTTTATTGTGTCCCTTGTATCGTTGTGGGGCTCGCTTTGGTATTGAGCAATTGGCTGACGTTTGACATCAAGCTCTTGGTCGGTGTGACTCTGATCATTTCAGCGTTCGCACGCTTCAATGAAGGCATGCAGCAGGCGCTCGTCAAGGTGCTGAAACGATATACAAAATTTTACTTAATGCTTATGGGCTTAGTGCATGGCATCTCCAATATGGGCGGCGGATTTCTGACGATATTCGTAACTGCTCTGTATGATGATAAAGCGCGCATACGTGCCAATATTGCGTACGCCTATCTCGTTTTTGCCCTCTCACAGATCTCCGTGCTACTGCTATTTCACATTGAAGCCTTCCACATTAACTGTGTGCCTTTGGCTTTCGTGGCGTTGGGGACTTATCTGACCGTCGGAAGTTTCATTTATGTTAAGTCTTCACGGGCTGTGTATCAGCAATTGATCACACTATTCATGCTGGCATACGGCGTTCTGCTAATCAGCCAAGAATTATGAGACGGTAGCCTTACCGTCTAGTGCAAGGTGCACACCCATGTGGTCACGACTTGTCGTTTTCTCAGCGGTTACCAGGGAATTCGCGATCACGTATTCTGGTAAGTGCAGCCGAGGCGCATAAATAACGGGCCCGCGCCAAAGACGCGGCCCCGTTTGAATCTGGTCCAGATTCCCGCAGATTGAGTTGTAGATACTGTTAGATACCTTGATCTACTTCACTTCAATCTGACTGGGCTGGGCCTCCGGATTCTTCGCAATCGAAACATGCAAGACTCCGTCCCGCAGCTCGGCAGCGATCGAACCCGGATCGACGTTGTCGGAGAAGGTCACCTCTCGAACGGCTTTGCCGTAGAGACGTTCCTCGTGCCAACCTTCCCGCTTCTGTTCAGGGGCCACACGTTCGATCTGAATGCGCAGCGTCCCTTTGTCGTAGGTCAACTCGACGTTCTCACGCTTCACGCCCGGCAGATCCAATTCGACGTGGTAGGACGAGTCCTCTTCCCACAGGCTGGCTGGTACCAGGAAACCCCGACGGCCTGCCGGCGAACCTGACCGGAACAGGGGCTCGAGCAGTGCGTCGAACTCGGACCAGGGCAGGTATTGGCCCAAACGATTTTTTCTAAGTGTGTTTTTCATCACGACACCTCCTTTTCCTTTTCCGTAGTAAACTCGACTCTCTGCGTCCCAGCTCCCCTGGTGGTCAACCACGCATCGGGAAAGCTACTACCTCCTACCAGAAGCACCTGGCGTGCCAATTACTGGCCAGGAGGACTAGATGGCGCTAACCAACTGAGATTTAACAGCTTGCGAAGATAATCCGGCACCAGATTGGGCTCGTCGTTGTCATTTTGGCAGATGCCATAGTGGCAAGAGGCGTTCCTGGCGGCACTGCGGGCTGTCGTTTTGGCAGCCACTCCCGGTGGCCGGTATGCCTCCGGTTAGTGGAACCGGTTCGTGCGACGGCAGACTCGAGGAATGAAGCGCCCCTTAGTCCTTGACGACGTAGGAGCCATGAAAAGTGACCAGGGCACCGTCAGCGTCCGCGATTTCGGCAGAGACGTCGATCTTCGATCTGCCTTTGCTAGCCAGCAATTCCAGGAAGTAGTCCAGGTCGTCGGAGGCCAGCGGTAGACTGCGAGCGACGATTTCCGGGGACTTCACGGGCCGCAGATAGCGGATCGCTCCGCGGCGAATCAAGATATTGCCTGGCAGGTCTCGGCTGAGCAGCTGCAGGAACAGGGTTCCCCAGCCGACGATCGTGCAGAGGGCACTGAGACTGCCGGCGAAAGCGGTGTCTTGATGATTGCGGTTGGGCCTCAGCGGCATTTGCATCGCGAGCTGAGCACCGTCCCAAGCGACTGGCTCGATCTGCATCGCCTCACAGATGGGCATCTCGACGCGTAATGTCTCCTGAAGCTCTGCCAGCAATTGTTCATCCATGGGGGAAAGCCACTCAAGGCGTATTTGGCGATTTCGATTCGGGTCAGGACAATCGCCATGCTAACGCAAAACTGGCTGAATAGGAAATCGGACGTAAAGAAACACGCAAAGAAACAGGGGCTGGGCTTCTCGAGGAAACCCAGCCCCTGGTGTTAACCGTTCGTCCTCATCAGATGGGGGCAACTAGTTGCAGCAGCCACATCCCCCACATCCGCCGCAACTGCAGCCACAGGGAACTTCAATCTCTTTCGGCACCATCTTGCAAACCCTTACCTCCACCTGCTTCTCAACTTTCACTGGTACACAAACAGTGTAAGTCTGGGTCTTTTCTTCGGGAACGCACTCGTAAGTCGTGACGTTATAAGTACAGGTCCGCTCTTCGGGTACACAAACGGTGTACTGCACTTCACGGCTTTTTTCTTCCTTCTCATAGCGAGTGACTTGGTACTCTCTGGTGCGCGTCTCGGTGCGGCACTTCCGCACGCAGACTGTGCAGGTACGCTCTTCAGGAACCATCTTGCAAACCTGAACCGTACGCTCGCGCTCTTCCGTTCGGCACTTCCGCACGCAGATCGTGCGAGATCGCTCTTCCTGGCGAGTGAGGCAAACGTTGTAGGTGTAAGGGACCTCTTCGGAGACACACTTATAGGTCGTGCAGGGTACCTGTTTCTCTTCGGTAGTCGGCACCCAGACTCGCTTGCAGCAAGTACGTGGGCAGCCGCAGGAATCGGTCGATTCCACCTGCTGCGTCTCCCAGTATCCACCACAGACGGTAACAGTCTTGTAGGTCGTCTCGGGAACTCGTTTGGTAACGGTCCGCGACCCTTCGCGCTGCTCGGTGTAAGGAACGCAAACCGTATAAGACTGCTCGACGTTTTCCGTGTAAGGAACTTGAACCGTGTAGGTAACGATTTTGTCTTCCGTCTGAGGCACCATCACGGTGTAGGTCTTTTCGACCTGTTCGGTGTAAGGAACCTGTACCGTGTATTCGGCCGTTTTGGTTTCACAAACAGGCTTGCACACGGTGTAATTCACCGTACGTGTGCGAACCTCGGGGACCATGACCGTGTAAGCTCGCGTTTTTTCTTCTGTGTTGGCAACGCGATTGTAGACGGTGTATGTGCGAGATCGCTCTTCTTGGGTGTACTCGGTGGAGCACACAGTGCGCATCTCGGTGACGTACGACGGCACCATCACGGTCTTGGTCGTGGTACCGCAGTCGCAACCGCAAGACGAACCACCGCAGTCGCCGGCACAAGCGCTGCCGCAGTCTGAACCGCAACAACCACCACCTCGGCGTAGAGACGCGTCAGCGTCGGGGGAAAAACTCGCTACCAACAATGCAATTGCCGGAAGCAAACAGAAAACAGGACGGAACATGACAAGCCCTCCATCAACGGTAAGCAACCGAACGAAATACATGCCGCAAACGCTTGCGGGAAGTCTCGATGCATAGTCTAGATGCTTAGAATCCAGGGTATAATAGGTACTCCAGAGATTTTAGTTAAGAAGAGCCTGATTGCAAGAGTTTTGCGGTATTTTGCCTAGTGATGGGGATCTTAAGGAACTGAGTCCCATCCGAAATAGTGCGAAAAAACGGCTCGGAGAACGACACAGCTCACGAGAAACCACCCTTTATCAGAAGTAAGAATTGCCCCCTCCGAAGAGGTGTGCGCAGCATTGGATCGCCGACCCGATCTGGCATCGCAGCGATCCTGCCGGCTCGGCTCTACGCCGGACCGGGCACCGGGTCGCGACGTTCCAAGCTGACACGCTCAGGACATCCGAATCTAATAATGGCTGCTTACCCTGCCGACGCGTCGACAAATTGTTTCCGAGACAACTGCTCGGTCACTCGATGCCGAGTAGCTCGACTTCAAATACTAGTGTCGCGTTCCCGGGAATCGCTTGGCCAGCTCCTGCTTCGCCGTAGGCCAAGTCGCTGGGCAACACCAGTTGCCACTTGTCGCCGACTTTCATTTTCTGCAGAGCCTCGGTCCAACCTGGGATGACACCCTGTACGGGAAACACGGCCGGCTCGTTGCGTTCGTAGGAGCTGTCAAAAACGGTGCCGTCGATCAGTTGACCGCGGTAGTGGCAGCGAACTCGATCCGTCGCCTGCGGCGTCGAGCCAGATCCAGTTTTGAGCACTTTATATTGCAGGCCGGTTTCGGTGACCTGTACACCCTCAGCGGTTTCGTTCTTCTCTAGGTAGGCAATTTGTTCAGGCGCCATGCTTCTGATTCTCTCCCTGGCTAGCCGTCGCATCGCGGCGGTAAGTTGTTGTTTACTGTAACGGGGCTTAGCTCCGCTGATTCCATCGCGGAGTCCTGCCGCCACACTCTGCGGGTCAAGCTGAATCTCGTCTGCTGAAAAACTGCTGCCGATTTCCAGTCCGATGGCGTAGCTGCAAAGTTGAGCCATGGTAGGTGGTGCAGTGGGTTGGCCTGCCGGTGGCGCACCCGGCTCACTGGGCAGCTCTCCCTGGGCAAGAACTAGGGTGGCTACGAGCAGCAGAACCCCGCCGCCCATGAGGATTGATTTGTTCATCCTGATCGGTCTCCTATTATTCTGTTTCTATTTCTAATCGATGACTGCTCTATTCCGACGGCACTCGGGTGCCTGCCAGCTTACAGGCGGATCGCTCGGGCCAATCTGCATGGGTTAGCTAGTGTGCGTAAGATTGCAGTCCCGGCGGGAGTATACCCTGCAAAGCAACCTCTGCCTGCCCCAAAACGAGTCTCAGACGCGGCTTAGCACCGTGTATAGGCGTTCTCTCGCCTCTTGTGGACGGTCTCTACGTCCACCCCACGGCGAACCTGCCGCAGCTAGATTTGACCAGCCAATTGGTAGAATTGAGACCTTAACCTATAATCACTTATAGCCACCGCCACAAAGGCAGTTCTGGCGCGAGCCTCTTTCAATAGGGTGCCAAGCCGCGGTGGAGTCGACAACTTATCCGTCCAGACTTCCGATGCCGACACTCTGCTCGGGCAGACTCTGTTGGAATGATAGAACGAGCGAATAGTTTGACCGACAAAATTGCCATGCTGAATCCCAGGCTTACCCACGGCGATAGACCTCGGACCGGCTTTACGCTGATCGAATTGCTGGTAGTGATTGCGATCGTCGGGGTGCTGATTTCGTTGCTGCTACCGGCGGTGCAAGCGGCCCGAGAAGCGGCCCGTCGGATTCAATGCACCAATAACATCCGACAAGTGGCCTTAGCCGCGCTGAATTACGAATCGACCGAGGGGGTCCTCCCCCCTTCGACTCTGCTGGATTCGACGGAACTAGTCTACAACGGTACTCCCTATCCGGCGGTCGACCACCAGGCGGGCAAGCAATTCAGCTGGGCCGTTCTGTTGCTGCCGTTTCTTGAGCAGCAAGCCTTGTTCGATCAATTCGATTCATCGAAAATAGTCTTCGAACAGTCGGGCGATCCTCAGGCTAATTTTGTCTCCGGCTATCTGTGTCCCAGCGACGAGGCCCCTGGGCGCTATTTTTCTGACTCCTCTCTGACTCACGGCAAGCGTTTTGCCAAAGGCAATTACGCCGCCTACGTGAGCCCGTACCATATCGATCTGCAGCTGCTCTACCCGGGCGCGATCATTGCCACGGGTCAACCGATAAGCAGGATCGAAGATGGCACGTCGCAGACGATCGCCTTTTCGGAAGTGCGAACGTTGGACGCCGAACAGGACGAGCGAGGAGCGTGGGCACTACCGTGGGCAGGGGCTAGCATTCTGTCGTTCGATATGCATCACGAGTGTGCATCGGGCAGTTTCCCCTGTCCCGAAGAGCGATATTATCGAGCATACCCTGGGAGTCTGGGCCATACGCAAACACCCAACGGTCTGGGGCCTACGTTGGATACGCTTCATTTATGCACGGGCTCAGTCAAGGTTCAGGCTCAGCTGGAGAGAATGCCTTGCCTGACTTGGTCATCCCCGGTAGGACTTTTCGGCTTCTACTCCGCATCGCCTCGGAGCCTTCACCCCGGGGGGGTCAACGTCTCTTACGTCGACGGACGGGTCGGTTTTATAACCAACGACGTCGACGAATTTACCATGGCCTATCGTGTGAGCATCAACGATGGCCAGATCCTTGTGGACGAGTGACAGACTGCATGAGCCAAACGGAGGACCAGGGTCGGAAATCCTTTCCACTATCGCTCCCCATGCTGCTGATCGCGTCGGGTTTAGCGTTGATCGTTGCGTCGTTCCTCCCCTTCGGAAACGTAGCCAGCTCTACGGCTTGGACCGAACAAGACGCTGACGCGTACACCAACCTCTCACTAGAGTACCACCGTTCTGCCTACGAACCTCCAAGTCGGGCCGGAATGACGCCTGAGGAGATGAAAGAATACCGTGAGCAGCTTCGACAGAAGTTCGAGTCTCTCAAAGGAAGATTGGAACGGGCACAGCAGCGGCCCAAAGTGTGGAGTCGCTGGCTGCTATGGTCGGGAGCAGCGCTGGTGACGATCGGCGCCGTTGGGTTCTATTGGCAGCGAGTCGATCATTGACGGGGGTGAGCTGCCGGTGATCGCGTTCTGAGATTCGAGATCTGCTCTGTCACCGTGGGTCATGGCTAGCTGGCACTTCTGTTGAACGTTGTCGGCTTCCCCCGATCAACTCAGGCAGCCAAGCCGTTTGGCGACGCACAGTGGCAAGATTCCGTGGGAATCGTACTCTCTGTCGGTTCAGTTCGAGTTGTACAGCGGAGTCTAGGTGCCTAAAATACCGGGTTCAGCGGTCCCCGAACCTCCAACCCCCTGGATGGATACTGCTACGAGCCTGCTGCGGTAGCTGATCGCTTCATCCACCCCGCCCTGCCAGTCCAACGCCCCACGACGGCCACTTATGACTTCGTACAACCTGACCCATCTCAAACAGCTCGAAGCCGAGAGCATTCACATCATCCGAGAGGTGGCGGCCGAATTTGACAATCCGGTCATGCTCTATTCCGTAGGCAAGGATTCGTCGGTCATGGTCCGTCTGGCCGAGAAGGCGTTTTACCCGGCCAAGCCGCCCTTCCCGCTGATGCACGTCGACACGACTTGGAAATTCCGTGAGATGATTGCGTTTCGCGAGGAGTTGATCCGCAAGCAGCTCGGCTGGGACTTGATTGTCTACATCAACGAGGAAGGCGTCCAACAAGGGATCGGTCCGTTTACCCACGGCAGCCAAGTGCACACCGACGTGATGAAGACGACCGCCTTGAAGCAGGCGCTCAACAAATACAAATTCGACGCCGCGTTCGGTGGAGCGCGTCGCGACGAAGAAAAGTCGCGTGCTAAAGAACGGGTTTACTCGTTCCGTGACAAGAATCACCGTTGGGACCCCAAGAACCAGCGTCCCGAATTGTGGAACCTCTACAACGGCAAGGTCCACAAGGGTGAGAGCATCCGGGTGTTTCCACTCTCGAACTGGACCGAGCTGGACGTCTGGCAATATATCCATCTGGAGAGCATCCCGATTGTTCCATTGTATTTTTCGGCGAAACGGCCCGTGGTGGAAGTCGACGGCACGCTGATCATGGTCGACGACGATCGTATGCCGATCGAGAATGGACAGAAGATCGAAGAGCGAGTGGTCCGCTTCCGCACCCTCGGCTGCTACCCTTTGACCGGCGCGGTGGAGTCGACCGCCACAACGCTCCCCGAAATCATCCAAGAAATGCTGCTCACCAAAACTTCCGAACGCCAAGGCCGAGTGATCGACCACGACCAGGCCGGCTCGATGGAAGAAAAGAAAAAGGAAGGCTATTTTTGATGCTTCGATGCATAGTAGTTTCTCGCAGAGCCGAAGAGACAGCAGAGTGTCTCCCAATTCCTTCCCCTCTGCGACTCCGCGTCTCTGCGTGAGGCATTCCCAGGCCCATCCATCAGAAATCATGAATCCACAATGAGTCACCAGTCCGAACTTATCGCCACCGACATCGACGCTTATCTCAAGCAGCATGAGCACAAAGAGCTGCTGCGCTTTCTTACTTGCGGCAGCGTCGACGACGGCAAGAGTACGCTCATTGGCAGGCTGTTGTACGACTCGAAAATGATCTACGAGGATCAGCTCGCGGCGATCGAAAGGGAATCGGTCACCATGGGCTCGACCGGTGGTGATTTTGATCCGGCCCTGCTGACCGACGGTCTGAAGGCGGAGCGGGAGCAGGGCATCACCATCGACGTGGCCTACCGCTACTTCTCCACCGCCAAGCGTAAGTTTATCATCGCCGACACGCCCGGCCACGAGCAGTACACCCGCAACATGGCCACCGGGGCAAGCACCTGCGATCTGGCCGTCATTCTGATCGACGCCAGACATGGAGTAATGACCCAAACCAAGCGGCACAGCTTTATTGTTTCGCTGTTGGGCATCAAGCATGTGATTGTCGCGATCAACAAGATGGACTTAGTCGACTACAGCGAGAAAGTTTATGAACGGACTCGCGACGAGTACATCGACTTCGCCACTCGCCTCGACATGAAGGACCTGCACTTCGTGCCGATGAGCGCCTTGCTGGGGCTCAACGTGGTCGACAAGGCGAAAGAGGAGATGCCGTGGTTCGAGGGGGCCACGATGATGCATCTGCTCGAAACGGTGCACATCGCCTCGGACCGAAACCTCATCGACTTTCGCTATCCGGTCCAATACGTCAATCGGCCCGATCTGAGTTTCCGCGGCTTCTGCGGCACGATCGCCTCGGGTCGGATTCGCAAGGGTGAAGAGGTGATGGTCCTGCCGTCGAAGAAAACCAGCCGGATCGCCTCGATTGTTACCTACGACGGCGAGCTGGAAGAGGGGTTCGCCCCGCTGGCGGTCACGCTGACGTTGGAAGACGAAATCGACGTGAGCCGGGGCGACATGATCGTGCGTCCCGACAACGTCCCGCAGCTGACCAGCACGTTCGACGCCACGATTGTCTGGATGTCTGAAGAGCCGATGGTTCCCGGCAAGCAATACTCCATCAAACAAGCAACCAGGGTGGTCACCGGCAGCATCACGACGCTCCGCTATCAGATCGACGTCAACACGCTGCATCGTCAGGAAGCCCCGACGCTTGGCCTCAACGAAATCGGCCGTTGCCAGGTCAAGCTCAACCAGCCGATCGCGCTGGACAGCTATCGCAACAACCCCGGCACCGGGTCGTTCGTGGTAATCGATCGCATTTCGAACGTCAGCGTTGCCGCGGGCATGATCCTGCAGCGCTCGGCCGATTCGCAGCACGACCATTGGGAGGAGGAAGCCGACGAGCACCTGCATGCCGAGCGGAGTAACGTCAGCACCGAGCAACGACAAGCCCGCTTCGGCCAGCAACCGGCGACGATCCTGCTGACTGGCCTGGCCGGCTCGGGAAAATCGACGCTTGCTTACGCCTTGGAGCGACGACTGTTCGATATGGGTCGAGCCGTCTGCGTGCTCGACGGTCAAAACATGCGCCGCGGAATCAGTCGCGACTTGGGCTTCACCGCCGACGACCGCAGCGAAAACCTGCGCCGCAGCGCAGAGGTCGCCAAGCTGATGAACGACGCTGGCCTGATCTGTATCACGGCATTTCTTTCCCCTCGCGAAAAGGTCCGCCAAAAAGCGGCCGACGTGGTAGGGCGCGAGCGGTTTCTGGTGGTTCACTTAAATGCCCCGATCGACGTCTGCCGGCAACGCGACCAGGAAGGCATGTACGGTGCCGCCGACGAAGGCGAGATCGCCAACTTCCCGGGCGTCAGCGCCCCGTACGAAGAACCGGTCGCAGCCGACCTGGTGCTCGGCACGCACGAACTGGACGTCGACGAGTGCATCGCCCGAATGATGCAACTGCTGGCGGACCGCGGCGTGGCGGCAAGCTGAGCGTTAGGCTCAGAACCGTCGGGGACAGGCTCATTCTGCGGAGTCCCCGGAGCAATAGGTGCCTGTCCCCATCTCCGGCTCTCAGCCATCAGCAATCCCCTCCTGCTCTAGACTCTAGACACCCGTCACTGGACTAGTTTTGTCCCATTGTCTGGGGTCCCATGTTTTGGGTCAAAAGTCAACACTTCTGTCCGTCGTCACTTTGAATTGCGACGACTACTGTAGTCCGAAATATAAGTCGACCGGGACAAAAGGTCTCGACTTTAGGACATTTTGACCTCCTTCACTGTGGACAAAAGTATTCAGCACTCAGCAATCAGAAATTCCCTCTCTCATTCCGCAATCCGAATTCCGCATTTGGAAATTCCCTCTGGCTCTAGACTCTAGAAGCTAGACTCCTCCGCTTGCTCAATGTTGCAAACTGCGCGGCCAATTGCGAGCGAAAAATCTGGCCAGTAGGAGGTCGACGCGGACCCACCAGCCAGGGTTAGAGCCCCAGCGGGCTCGGTTCGTGAGCCAGGATCTCGAGTTTCGAATTGGACATGTGGCGCTAACCTACCGGGCCCTGGGCCGACTTGTCGAGAGCCACTTGGCGCGATTCTTCGCGGGACGGACGGCCAGATAGCGCTAGCGTGGTGACGGCTTGAAGAGGTGCTGCTACAGTGCTGTGACAGTTATCTTGTAACATATCAGTTGATTGCAGGAATAGCAGGCGGATTAACGCAGATAGGGACGGAACTGCACGGATTTGATACGTGGATTTTGCAATAGCTTTGGCGCGCCTATTCGTTTCGAATTGTTGGCAAACACTGCCTGGAAATCCGCGACAATCCGCCAAATCGGTGTTCGTCAGTGTTCTATTCTGCTTACCAATGTCATTCATTCCACTTGATCGTTGATGGCGCTGATTTCACTACAAAATGTCTCGATTGGATTTCGGGGCCCCAATTTACTGGACAACGTCAGTTGCCAGATCGAAGCTGGCGGCCGAACTGGATTGTTGGGCCGCAATGGCGCCGGTAAATCGACGCTGTTGAAGATGCTCCGCGGCGACGTTCAGCCGGATCACGGAGCGATTGCGATAGCCAGCGACATCCAGGTTGCATATCTACAGCAAGATGTTCCCAGTGGAGCCAATCAAACCGTCGCTCAGCTAACCGCCTCGGGTTTGAGCGACCGTTTTCGACAAGCGGGTTCGGACTGGGAAGGGCAGCAACGAGTCAAGCAAACGCTGTCGCAGATGGAACTCGACGGCGAAGCGACGTTCGAGACCCTGTCGTCGGGCATGAAGCGCCGGGTGCTGTTGGCACGGGCCCTCGTGTGCCGGCCCGAGCTGTTGCTACTAGATGAACCGACGAACCACCTGGATATCGAAGCGATTCGTTGGCTGGAGAGCTTTCTTCTGAACTGGCCTGGCACGTTGATCTTCGTTACCCATGACCGAATGTTCCTGCACCGCCTTGCCACGCGAATCCTGGAGATCGATCGCGGTCGCCTGTTCGATTGGTCATGTGATTACGACACTTTCCTGCTGCGCAAGGAACAGGCACTGGCAGCGCAAGAGAAACAGGATGCCCTATTCGACAAAAAGCTGGCTCAGGAGGAGGCGTGGATTCGTCAGGGAATCAAAGCTCGACGGACGCGCAACGAAGGTCGAGTCCGGGCCTTGAAAAACATGCGTGAACAACGTCGCCAGCGCCGCAACAGTCCGGGAACCGTTCGCATGCAGATTCAATCGGGCGCGCGGAGTGGGAATCTGGTAACGGAAGTGAAAGACGTTTCGCTGGCCTATTCCGATTGTCCCGTCCTGATCGACTTTTCGACGATGATCATGCGAGGTGACAAGATCGGCATCATGGGCCCCAACGGTGCGGGGAAGACGACGTTGCTGAAGATCCTGCTGGGGAGAATCGAACCCGACAGCGGCACGGTCCGCACCGGCACGAATCTGCAAGTCGCGTACTTCGATCAATTGCGGGATCAGTTGAACGAAGCAGAAACGATCGAACAGAACGTGGCCGAGGGCCACACGCATGTCGACATCGGTGGAAAGCAGAAGCACATCATTGGCTATTTGCAGGAATTCCTGTTTACTCCCGATCGAGCGCGAACGCCGGTGAAGTTTCTTTCCGGCGGCGAGCGGAATCGGGTGCTGTTGGCGCGATTGTTCGCGAAGCCGGCCAATGTGATTGTGCTCGATGAACCGACCAACGATCTAGACGCCGAAACGCTGGAGATGCTCGAGGCGAAGCTCGTGGAATATGAGGGAACGCTCTTGTTGGTGAGCCACGATCGTGCGTTCCTGAACAACGTCGTCACCAGCACCATAGTTTTCGAACCGCAAGGCGTGCGAGAGTACGTTGGCGGGTATGACGACTGGTTAGCGCAGCGGTCGGAAACGGGTGAAAAGGTCCAAGCAAAACAAGAGAAACAGGCGAAGCCGAAGGCAGAACCCTCGCCGGCGAATCGGAGACTGACTTACAACCAGCAGCGCGAACTGGAGGGTTTGCCTCACGTCATTGAAGAGTTGGAGGCCGATATAGCTGCGATCCACCGGGCCATGACGGACCCCAGTTTTTTCCAGCGACCGGGCGAACAGATCGCCGCCGATCAAGAGAAGTTGAATGAAATGGAAGTAGAGCTGGCAAAAGCATACACCCGCTGGGAGGAGCTGGAGTCGGTGTTTACCGAAGGACTAAGTTGATCTCCTGCTGACGCGCGAAAAACTCGAACGCGGCTGAAACGGTACAAAGCGACCAAATCCGTCAGAGGATTCGGCACCTGACAGCATGCACATTCGACGACAACGCTCTGGGTACGAATTTACGAATATAATTCTTGGCCAAATAGCAGTGCCTTCTATCGAACGATGCATATCGTTGAACGGTCGTTCTTAGGATAGTCGAGGGTGCCTCTTCCTGCCGTAAATGCGTCGGTCGATGAATTCGAGAGGAGTTGGCGATGTGCATCTCGTGCATTCGACGAGTCGGTATTTTGGCCATAATATTCCCAAGTTTGGTGGCGATTGAGATGATTCTGCCAACGTCCGTTTCGTACGGCGGGCAGATTTACCGCTGCACCTTGGCACTAAGCAGACGGAGGATGTAGAAGGCGACTCTTGGAGCCGTTTTAGGTGATTCCGGGCAGGAAATCCCCGGCTAAAATGGTGCCATGGACGCTCCCGCCGAAAAGCCCGCCGAGCCCCGCTGACCTTACA
>Ga0315336_1005410_pt1 | contig 13951 bp, 10 predicted proteins | sample ASW5metaG_FD_204512 | JGI IMG/M metagenome (GOLD analysis project Ga0315336, IMG submission 204512) | Ammonia-oxidizing marine archaeal communities from Monterey Bay, California, United States - ASW #5 | ecosystem: Environmental > Aquatic > Marine > Intertidal zone | place: USA: California...
GACGGTGCAAATGCATCGTGCAGAGGATGGCCTGCGAATTCAGGAGATAACCCTGAACATCGAGGCTGCGGTAAGCCAAGATGCTGATGTTGCAAAGATGAAATCGGCGATTGAAAAGGCGGAGTCGTATTGCCCCGTCAGCAATGCGGTGAAGTGTCCTGTCAATGTATTGGTGGAAACGCGCGTCGAGAAATGAAAATCGGTGATTTTGCGGTATTAAAGCACAAAAAAATCGCTGAGGGTCAGGACAAGGTCGCAGCCTACGCAGTCAGGCAAAATCCTAGAGCCACTCAGCGATTTCTGAGATGTAAGTTACCAAACTGGCCGGAGAATGCAAGAGCAAACCCATTTTTTTTTCGCCGCCAAGCGACCATTTCCTCCGAAAACCCGGGCCTATACGATCTCGCAATGGTCGGAATAGCGGACATGGCATCGAACCCCGTCGTGCCGTTGGGGCAGGTACACAGGCCGAACTACACAATCATTTGGGGGCCAAGCCCATGCGTTGCCGCCATCACTCACTCAAGCGCTTTGAGTCGGTCTCGTTGAGCATATTGTGGGCTTCAGCGAGAATCTCAGGAAGTTGATCGATGAATCGATATCCTGGCAGTTCTTGCTTTAACCGTTCAATATTCGCCTCATCGATCTTGCTTCCTGGAAACCAGTCACCACCACTGTTCAGAAGATTGTAACGATATTTCCCGTAGTCAACCATGTCATAGGCCTTGGCGAGGCTATACAAGCGCAGGACCTGATAGAGTGCAACAGGTGCTCCAATATCCACACTAAAAGGCACTCCGTCGTGCCAGTGATCGGCCCAGTCTTGTCCCAGCGTTGACACGAGTTCCTTCTTTAGCCGCGTTTCGATGGGTGCAATGGTTGATTCTGCTTCATCGAGAAGATCGACGATGGCGAGATGTGCCTCAAAATCCGAGGGCCTGGAGGCGCCGATGCTAAGGGTGTTTACCTGGGAGCGCGACAGGCAAAATAGGTCATTAAAGCCAATTGGCGAAAGGGGTTGGCAAAGGCGCACGAGCTTATCCGGAGGCTTGAAAAGTTGGCCGCCCTTGTCGGTCGGGCTGATTATGAAAACACCCATGTCACGTGCATGTGCGGCTTCTATGGCCGGCCAGTTGCGCTGGTCGAAGTAATACCAGTGCAGATTGACGTAACTGAATTCATCGGTTTCGATCGTGGCAAGTATGATCTGCAGATCGGCATGTGTTGAAAAGCCCACGTGGCGCACGACGCCTTCATCCTGTAACCGTCGGCATGCTTTTAGCGAGCCTTTGTGGAGCGCCATATCGAGCTTCTCCTGTGTGTTGACACCATGCAGACTAAGAAGATCCAGGTAGTCGAGCTTGAGCTGGCTCATGGATGTTTCGAAGGTTTTCAGGAATTCGGACTCCGTCTCCATGGGGGCAATCTTGGTCTGGACCAGAATGTCTTCCCTGGGTAAACCGGGCAGGATGAAGCCGAGATGATGTTCGCTTGATCCGTACCCACGGGCGGTTTCAACATGGTTTATGCCATTGGCGATGGCGCATTGAACAATGGCCTCAACGTTATCCTGAACTTTGCGCTCGAGATCCTTGGGCTTAATGTCTTCCCAGGACTGCTGATAACGCATGCCGCCACAGGTCAAAACGGGCATTTCCAACTCGGTTTTTCCAAAGCGTCGATATTTCATTGCTACTTTCGAGTCATTAATAATCTGGGACACGACACTAAACAACTCCTCAACGATACCCCCCTTGTCAAAGAATTCAACCGATATTGATCACGATAAGTCACGATATGGGACAGGTCATAGCCATCACGTCTCACATGCAGTTTCAATTCTCCCATAATTTTGCGGGAGTTGTGGATGTTCCCTGCATGGCAGGATCAGGTCCGAAATGCCCATATATCTTGGTATTACGTGGAAATGAGGTGCGGATGGCACCCAATATGCTTTTTTGATCTGTCGATGACGAGGAAGGCACATATGCGGCGTAAGGTCTTTGACCCACGATTCATCCCTGAACGTCGCCGGGGAATGATTCTTGCCTGCATCCTGTTTTGGTCAATTATCAGCTTTTTCGGCATTAGTCGCTACGTGATTCAATCAGCCGAGGTGCTGGGTGAAAGCATGGAGCCGACCATGTATGAAGGCGACCGATTCATGGTATTGAGAACAGCCTATTTGTTTCGAGATCCCCGTCCAGGTGAGATCATCGCTGTCGTGACTCCCGGGGATTCTACTCCTTCTGTTAAGCGCATCATCGCATTGCCCGGTGATCTCGTGCGCATTGGTGGAGGGCGCGTGTTTGTAAACAACGTGAATATATTTGAACCCTATCTCGCACGTGGAACCTACACGCGGGCTGATGGACTTGGACCTCGAACACGAATTGTCTCAGCAAACTGTTTCTTTGTTCTGGGTGACAATCGCGACGTTAGCGCGGACAGTCGCATATTCGGTGCGTGTCGTCGCGAGCACATCCTGGGGAGAATCGTTCCTCAACCAGGGCCAGACGTTGATACGTTAGCGCGTACTACCCGACTACATTCACCACTACAACTATCACCGAGAACATAGTAGCCTGAAATACCAAACACCCAAAATTCGGATGCCCGGTGTTCATAACGTTGCCGGAATTCACAGCTAGGCAAGCGGCTCGATCACAAACAGTAAGTCGTTCACATTCACGACCTGACCGGTGCTTGGAACAACCCTGACCACCCTGTATTTGCTGTCATCCGTATAAAGTGCGTTTTCGTTCTGGTTGAATGACGAGAGGCTCAGAGTGGTGAAAAGTTTCATTGCCTCGAGCAGGCAAAGGCTGGTGTCCACAGTTATTACGTCGCCTTCCTTAACCAATTCCGGTTCATTCGGAGAAGGCGTCAGGTAAAAGACCCCAGTCGAAGGCGACACAACTTTCATCTCATTCGTGCCCTCAATCTTGAGGGATTCAATCGACAATGACAGTGCCTCGGCGGGGGATTGAACCGGTTGCGACTCTTCGTCAAGTTCGAGTCGCTGAAGGAGTCCGCCAAGATATTTTGTGTCGTAAAATCCCTGCACAAATGTTTCGTCCCTGAGTATGGACTTCAGAAGCGGAAGGTTAGTTGAGACCCCCCGAATTTGGACGGCCTCCAGGAAATTCAGGAGCTTGACGATGGCATCCGATCGATCTGTTCCCTTGCAAATAATCTGCGCAACCATGCTGTCGTAGAAGGGCGGTATGACCTTTCCGGGTCCAATGCACTTCAACACGTGCGTGTGATCACTGGTAGGGAAATAGCAGTCAGTGACCATTCCCGGGCATGGCTTGATTGTGATTTCACCGTTTTCATCCTTCACCAGTGTTTCCGCGTTGAGACGCACTTCTATTGCATGTCCGCTCTCGGAGAAATCGATATCTTCGATGCTGTCGCCGGCTGCGATGTCGAATTGCCCCTTCACGATGTCAACGCCGGTTACGGCTTCGGTTACGGGGTGTTCAACCTGCAGACGTGTGTTCATTTCCATGAAGTAGACAGCACTGGCTTCAATGTCGTAGATAAATTCAACAGTTCCCGCTCCCGTATACGCGATGTCGTTTGCAATGGCAGTTGTGTAGCGATATATGTCTTCCGCCAGTGCCGGAGGCAACATGGTTGACGCTGATTCTTCCACGATTTTCTGATTGTTGCGTTGAACGGTGCAGTCTCGAAGCCCGAGGATCTTCGTGTTACCACGGGTGTCACGGAGCAATTGCACTTCGACGTGACGCATGGATGTAACGCATCGTTCGAGATACACATCACTGTTTCCGAATGCACTTTGTGCCTCGGCGCGAATCTGTCGGAAGAGATCGGGAAACGCCTCGGCATCGTTCACGATTTGGATTCCTTTGCCGCCACCGCCGTGGACGGCTTTTATCAGCACTGGGTATCCGATGTGACTGGCGACGCGCTTTGCGGCCTGAACCGTGGTCACGATTCCTTCGCTGCCGGGGACCACGGTGACGCCGAGCCTGCGAGCCGTGTTAATCGCGTTGGACTTATTTCCCATCATTTCCATACTCGAAACGGTTGGGCCAACGAATCGTATCCCGTGAGAGCGGCACAATTCCGCAAATTGAGAGTTCTCGGAAAGGAAACCGATGCCGGGATGTACGGCGTCCACCTTTTCCTGCTCGGCAATGCGGATAATGCTGGTGGCATTTAAGTAGCTCTCGTCCGGTGTGTTTCCTCCGATGTTGATTAGCGTGTCATCCTCGCCAAGCAGTTCCGCAACGGCAGAGTCGGCATCCGCGTCTGACTGCACGAGGACCACGTTTATATCGTGCTCCTGAGCCTTTCGAATAAGTTTGGCAGCGGCGCAACCACGCGCGTGGATCAGAACCTTTCGAATAGGATGAAGAGTCGTGTCGTCCAAATCGTCGGCGACGACGTCATCTTCGACCTCCCGGTCCTCGGAGACGAATCTACCTTCCAGAATCCGTGTAACGACCTCCTCGACGGAGGACTTCGGCAGCGGGATACGAGGATCAATGTTCTCGAGTTGCTGGTCAAGGTCAGGCCAAAATGGGTGCTTTACGAGGCCCTGCATCGAACCATCAATTTCGGAGAGGTAATTTGAAAGCGTCGACGTTGAAGGTAAGTAAGAGGGGACAACAATTTGGCCGGCAAACGGCATGTTCGTTCCCGTCAAGTAGTACGTCTGGACGAGCGGATGCGTCACGAAACTGGCTTGAGCGCCTCCGGTGCAATCCCCAAAACCGAAGCAGATTACCGGGAAGTTCTGGTCTCGAATAAATCGGGTCAGTCGATCATTGAGAATCGGCATAGAGTACAAGGCTCCGGCGCCTTCCTTAGTCTGCATGCCTCCCGACGAAATAAAACACACCACGGGCAATTGCCGTTCCATGCACTCCCTTAACAAGTCGCAGAACTTGTGCGTGCTCGCCATGTCGAACGCCCCGGCTTGGAACTCCAGGTTCGAGATTGCGACTCCCATCAGCGGGCCCTGGCCATCAGTTTTAAAGCGACCAATTCCCGTGATCAGGCCGCACGGTGTCACGTCTTTGGATAGAGCGGCTTCGATCGAAAGTCGAAATCCGGGAAAATCCACCGGATCGGATGTCATCAAGTGACTGTTCAGTTCGCGAAAGTCAGTAAAGAAGCGGTCTATGATTGTTTTCGGTTTGATCATTCGCCCACGTTTTTCGCGTGTCAGCAGGTCTTGAATGAGCAGGTCGCGGTAAGCAATCGAGAGTCGGTTCCAGAAGTCCTTGATGCCGATATTGCGCGGCTGGATACGCCCATCGTAGGATTTGCCTTCATGCAGTGCCCCGTAGTAGCGCGGAAGGAGTTCACCGAAGAAAAACGTGACGAAGGCAAACAGGGTTTCCGCAATTCTCGGGAAAACCTTTTTTTTCCAGGTTTCGATCGCCTTGAGCGCTTCATCTTGTTGTGGATAATTCTTGAAACGCCCGATCCATGTTTCGAATTGCGTACGAAGACGTCTTTCCACTTCCATCGGGTCTTCATCGGGAAAACGACCACTGTCGATCAATGCCTGTGCCGCGCCGTGCAGGGCGACGTCCAGGAGCGCACGCACGGAAGATTCTGATATCACGTTATACTCATTTGCCTCTCGGGCCACCGACTGGAGATTCTGAATGACGTGATCATAGGCGAGATCAAAGATCAGCAGATCCTGGCATTCCTCGATGAAGGGGTGGCGAATGTCCTTTTGAAGCATGACGTCTTTCACTGTCATTCCCGCGTCGTCCATGATCGGGTCGACATCGGGCTGCTTCGTGAGATAGTCGATCAGGGCCAGCAGATTGCCGTGCGCTTCCGTTTTCCACCGATTGAAAAGATGTAGACTGAATTCGACACAAAGGCGGTCGTGTGCCTGGTCAAATTGCTCCTGGGTTGAGCCAAAGACAAGTCGGCGAATACGTTTCTCAGGCTCGTCCAAGGCGCGTTTTCGCAGTTTATAGGTGCGCCAGGCCTTGAGCAGGCCCTCGTCATAGCGTAGCTCCAGGGGCTGAGCCAACCATTCTTCGAACGCTTTTTGGCGCTCCACGTCGGCGCGTTTCTGAAGATCCCCCCTGAGGATCTTCAGTTCGCTCAATCGGCCGTAGCTGTCCTTGGATATCGAGCGCGTTCTGCTGCGCAAGCCGAGGTAGCGCAGGTAGCGGTAGGCGATACCAAAAACGTTCAACTGTGTGGTTGGAGATTCCGCCATAGAAAGTGGTGAAGCATCCTGCATTTTCTTTAATTCGGTTTTCGGCTTCAGGTATCGTTGCATACTGCGGCGGTAGTGATCGAAAATGAACGGACTCTTCGACACGAATTCCATGGCTGTCCGCTCCACATGATCGATGCTGGAGAAGATGGCCTTTCGCAGGTTCACCAATTTGTGTCGCTCTCCCGGCACGTAGTCGATGATCCCATCTATACAATCTTGTTCGTAGAGCTCGTATGCGGATACACCCACATATTTGGCGCATTCCTGCCACGACAGGTCATACTTACGAGCAATACTGGCCAATCCCGGTGGTTGGATCGTGTTGAATACGCTATCCCGTACGGAAAGCAGAATGTTGACCGTTGCCAGAGGAATGGCTCCTCCTGAATATCCACTGCCAAGAATGATTCCGACACACGGCACGTCAATCTGGGCCATTTCAGCAATGAGATGCGAGATGGAATGCGCCTGGTTGCCGAGGTTGGCCTCGGCGCCGGCATCCGCGCCCGGAGTGTCGATGAATGTCACGATCGGCAATGCCCGCTGCGTAAAGCCTCGAATGGCCTTGACCGCCAGTTGATGGTGCTCAGGCATCCAGACGCCGTTATTTTCGGATCGATTCTGCGCGATGAACCCAATGCGACGTTCTCGCCCATCACACTCCAGAATCATTTCGGCCCAATACAGTGGACCATGGTCGCCCTGCTGCAGTGTCTGCCCCTTGAGACGACGAAGTACCTTTCGCGCGTCAACGCGTGACTTGTTCTCCGAAGGGAGGACGCTCTGTTCGATGTAGCTGTCCACGTCAAGCAACTGAAGCTCAAAAACGCGTGTCTTGATCTCATCCTCGCGCAAAAGCCCCTCAATGTGGGCGGCGGGATCTGCCCGACTGGGAAAGAGCGAGAAATCGTGAGCCATCTGTTCCGCACGAAGAAACAGTGAGTCCGCAGATTTTGGACGTCTTGTCATGATTTCACTGCGATGTGTCAGGCGGTGGCATCTGCTGCATTGCTGCGATTATCCTACCCCAGGATCGGGAAAGAAGTCAAAACGACAGCAAGCGGGCGCAAGGGTCTGCGCAAAAGGAAACTGGAGTTCGAAGCGAGGTGTCTACTTGATCGTTGAGCGCGTGGCTTTGGTCAGGGTTTTCCACAGGGTCGCCTTGTCTTTCGCCGCCCTGACGGTCTTACGATTGTCGGCATCCATGAAAGTTTCCGTCAAGCCGGCAAGCAATTTCAGATAGAACGCGCTCGCCGCAACCGGAATTGAAATGAAGAATATGATGTACGTTTTGCCTTTGACAGAGCCACCAAAGTCAATGCCTTTTGCACTGACGCCACATGCCAGCGAAAGTCCGCCTTGTTCCACGCCGCGCACGTGGGGGAATGCCAGCCCGCGATTGACAGCGGTGCTCAAGATTGCCTCACGTCTTAGCGCTTCCTCTACCAGTCGGTCGCCATTGTTGACAAACCCCTCGTCGGCCAGCAAGTGTCCAAGTTCCGCAATGGCCTCTTCTTTGTTTTTGGCTACCAATCTGGGGATCATGAGTGCCTGAGAAGAGAAACGCTGAATACCGACTTTGCGTGCTCCCGTCCTGCGAGGCGTCTTTGCCATGCTGCGGACCGGTGAGACCGGGCAAAAAAGCATTCGCGCACAATTGGGGCAGGAGAGAATGTCTTTGTGCATACGTACGGCTTGTACAAAACTGATCGCCAGTTTCATGCCGCAAACGGAACAGTGACTGTCAGATATGGCCGATACAACGATGGGATCACGTTTGTGCAACTTTTCGTACATCGTTCGCGTGTCTTTGGGCAACTTTGATGTCATCGACTTAATCGATGCGTCGAGGGTCTCAAGGTGCTTACCCTTGGCGACGACCTTCTGTTCGTCACGGATCAGGGCGAGGTCCTGAAGCTGGATCACGTGATTCAAGACGGGATTCATACGGTCTCCTATGTCTATTAATATCTGTGTGCTTTCAGCACGTTATATCTGCAGTATAATGAGGTTTTTCAATTTGTCAGCCTTTTCGTACCGGAGATGGCATTTTTTTTTGCGGGTGCCAAGAGGAGCAGTATTCCGGGCAAGCCCATGGAATCACAATAATCGCGTTGAGTTATGGGCGCGTTCTCAGTATCGGCTAGTCCATGTCAGAACGAGGGGTAAGTAAACCCCTTTGGGACAACCAATTTCGTGGCCCAACAGTGTGTAAATCCATGGAAAGCCTTCTATCTGAAGAACAATTGCGAAGCTACGAGCTACTTTTTTTCTGACTCGCTTTGCAAACCAACCATTCGAAGGGCTTTTGCTGCACAGGGTCCGTTTCCGCGGTTACCTCCGGATGCCACTGGAGCGCCAGACAGTTTTCATTGTCGTCGATCTCGATGGCTTCCGGGACACCGTCTGGTGCGCGGGCGACGACCGATGCGGCAGGAGCCAGACGATCAATCGCCTGGTGATGCCAGGACATGGGTTCAGTATGCGTGACGCCCAGAATCCTGGCTGTTCGCGACTTGGGTTCAAGGAAAACGGAGTGGGGTACCGGCTCACGGGGCGGGAGTCGATGAGTGACCTTGTTACCATAGACATCGGGCACGTGCGCGTGCACCGTGCCTCCTAGAACCACGTTGACGATCTGAAGACCGCGGCAAATTGCCAATAGCGGCATCTGTCGCTCGAGCACACGGCGTGCCAGGTCAAATTCGAGCCTGTCGCGATCGACGTCGACCATGTAAACCATCTCGTGTGCCCCGCAAGCGGATTTCGCGGGATCAATGTCGCCGCCGCCGGTCAGGATCAGACCGTCAATCGAATCTAACACCGCATCCGTACGCGTCTCACCCGGAGGGATCAATACCGCCAGTCCACAGGCACGGCGCACGGCTTCAACGTAGTTTGTCGGCAACGAGTAATCGCCTTTTTCATTGCGACCGTAGGCTGTCAGTCCGATTAGAGGTTGCACTTGGAGCAGAATCTCCTGAAATTCGGATAACGTCGGGCCGCCAATGTGTGCACTTCGCCCACGTAGTAGGTCTGCATAGGTGGACGAAGCGTCCTGCCCTCCACGCACGTAGTGCGCCGGCGGGTCCCGCCAAGTCAGCGTCTGCGATGTGCCTGCCTGACTAACTCGGCGGGACCCGCCGGTGCTTTGCATGGCGGGCAGGCAGCCTCGTCCACCTTCAGGACCTCATCGCACGTCAGTTCAACCGCCTAATGCGTCTACCGTCTTTTTACTCGCCGCCTCCGGCAGTGACGATGTCAGCCTTAGTTGAATTTACGATATCAATAAGCTCCTGGGTCTCCCGCGCCGGGACTTGATGTTTAGCGAGTATTTCCTTAAACACAGTCAACATGCGGTCCCACTCTTTCTCCTTGATGTTCATGTGAACGTGCGATTCTTTCATGCCGCGTCCGTGGTACTTGCAGGGGCCGCCGGTTGCCTGACAGACCTGTGCCGTTACGTGATACTTCAGGTAGGCGGGTGGCACGTTTTTCCTTGCGGCGTCGATTGCAGGATTCGCATTGAGGACGGGGTCCGGTACGAGGGCGTCGATAAAGTCGCTGACAACGACTGATATCGGCGCCAGACCCCCCAGTCGATCGTACAGGGATTTCTCTTTTTTCGCTGAACCTTGGGACGTCTCCTTTTTTTCCGAACCGCCCTGCGCCAGCATTGTCTGGGGTGCCCCCACTGCAATAGCCATGACAGCGATGGCGGCCCAACGCCTCGATTGACACATGATCATGATCGATCTCCTTAATTTCCCGGGTAGTGCGTCGACCCCGAGTATCTGTTGGCTGTCCGGCCCAAACGCAAGCCGGCTGACGGTATTCGTCACTCACAAATCATCACCACATAGACGGTCGAGAATGCCAACCAAAAAAAACGAATCCGGAGAATTTCTGGTTTCGAAGTGTGATGGGACTGACCGGTAGCGATAAATCAGCAATTGGCAGACTAAGCAGTGCCCAAGGGTACATTAGGAAAAGCTATGGCCTTTTAGCCGCCCCAAAATACCCAAACGCAAGTGACCGGCAGAAACGAAAACGATGACGGCCCTCAGATTTTCCAGCGTACATGAAGCCTCTCAGGCATTCGATCGTCAAGCCGGCATCCTTCATTGTCGCTTGAATTTCGGCGGGCCGAATGAACATACGGCTATCGTGCGTGCCGGGCGGAATCAGTCGCAGTACTTTCTCGGCCAGGGTAATCAATGCAAGGCGGGCGCTCAGAGTGCGATTTGGGTGATCGAATAGTACCGTCCCGCCCGGCTTGAGAACGCGCGCGATTTCTCTTGCCGCTTGCTGCCAGTGAGGTATGTGCTCGAGTACCTGGCTTGCAATTGCTATGTCGTAACTTGCATTACCGAACGGCAACCGCGTAGCATCCCCATGAATATACTCAATGGTAAGCCCCGAAACTGCGGCATGCTCTCTGGCTGCCGCCAGCGAACCGTTCGATTGATCGATACCGGTAACATTCCCGCCGGCCTGGGCAAGCGCTTCACTTAGCAGTCCGCCTCCACACCCGACGTCAAGAACCGATAGCCCGCGAAAGTTACCCGTGTATTCACGGTAAAAGGACATACGAAGCGGATTGAAATCAGTCAGTTCGTGCAGCTTTCCGCCTGGGTCCCACCAGGTATCGGCAAGTCGGTCATACATCGCCAGGTCATTTTTCATCATTCAAGGACCAATCGTAGGACCTAAAACGGAGAAAAGAGGCCTTGGCAAAAGATTCGCGATCAGGTGAAAGGTACAGGGCAAGGTATTCCTTGAGTCCACCGTCCGTATTGTCTGCTCTCACAGCTGCAAGGAAATCCTTCTTAAACCACTTGAAGATGCGTGATACCCGAAGCGTCTCGCCATCGTATGATACATACGCATCGTTGTTCACAAACTCGCGTGCTGCTTCGTTGAGTTCGCGATCCAGCGTGTCGCCGCGAAACGCGTGCCTGCGCAGGCGCGGGCATCCAAATGACGCGCAATTAATAGCAAAATGAATGCGAGCATCCTGATACCGCTTACGAATAATCTCGTGCTCCAACGTGTACAACGTCATTTTCTGGCCTCCCAGGATAAACCGTTTGCGCCAGAAAAATCCGTATGCAACGTGCGTGCCCCGCACGCTTTCGATGGGGTAGTGATCGAGAACGCCCTTCAGGACGCAGGCGTTATAGGCATTGATCCAGTAGGCCAGTTCGTGATGTCGAGACGTGAACAGGTCCGGTGATGATTCAGGACTGATGACGGCAAGGCTGTGTAGGAAGTCGTGGAGTTCGTCTGGCCTCGCTTGAAGACTCGCATAGTCGACCAGACCGGTTTCATTCACAAAGCGCTCGAGAACACTGTCGAGCATGGCGTAATCAAGTGTTTCAGGGCGGGCAGTATGTCCGGCGCTCGGTATTCGGGAGGTTGAACATCCGGTGAGGATCAGAACGAGTATCGCGGCCGAGAAACGTGTCGACGGGCGGATGGAACCAGATGAGCTCTCAGCTCGCACGCTGAACGTTTTCCTTCCAGTATGTCCGGACATAGCGTCCGGTTGAAAAACCCAGCATGTCGCACGCCCAGATTTCTATGTCCTTCAACAGCGTGCGATAGATGCCTCCAGCGCGGAATCGTCGTGGCGATGTAAGAATCGGCTTGGGAATCAATTCTAGATGTCCGATTTCGCGAAGGGAAGCGCAGAAATGCGGTATGTCCATGAGGTCGTGCAGTGGGATGCCGCCGACGCGATCGAACGCGTCGCGCCGAACAAACACTCCCTGGTCACCATAAAATCGTTGGCGGATTTTGTACCTCACTTTGTTTATGAATTCTACGACACGTAGACCGTATTCTTCGCCGTCAAATGCAAACTCGAATGCCCCACCAAGTACGGTCTTGGAACTAAGCGCTTGGTAAATTAACGTGTCGAACCCATCCGGCGGTGTGACATCTGCATCGAGAAACAGCAACACATTGCCGCGACTCACCATGGCGCCTTTATTGAGCGGTTCACCGCGTCCCGATCCACCGGTGTCGGAGACAATCACACGCGCTCCATGATCGCGCGCGACAGATTGAGTCGCATCGCAGGACCCGCTATCTACAACGATAATTTCTAATCCCAGAAAGTGCGTCGCTCGTCGCTTGACTGCAGAGAGTGTTTGCCCGAGGTAGTCGGCTTCATTCAAGGCCGGAATAACAATGCTAAGTTGGGGGCAAATGGGCATGTCTGCGTTGTGCTGGGTCATCAGGGAGGTATCGTAACATATGATACAGCAATAAGATTCCATCAACATCGCGTGGTCAGGCGGGGCGGGGCGCTATGTTCGTTCATGTCAGAATATGGAGTGGACTGAGTTGAGATCATGGCATCATTATGGCGGGCAGTAAACCGGTCGATAATATCAAACGAGGAAAAGATGTGCGCAGATCAGACAGTGGCAAGGCACTACGGGCGTGAGGACTTAACCAAGGGTATTTTAGAGGCTTGCGAGAAGGCAGGCGTGGGATCTGGGACACTGAAGCCTGATGACCTTGCGCCAATCGACGAATTTCACGTGCGCGGCCTCGAGGCAACGCGTGAGATGGTGGCGCTGTCCGGATTCAATCAAGACAGCCATGTGCTTGACGTCGGCAGTGGTATTGGAGGTCCATCCAGGCAACTTGCCAACTTGGTCGGCTGCCACGTCACAGGGATTGATTTGACGCCAGAGTACTGCGAAACGGCAACAGCTCTTGCGAAAATCGTCGGATTGCAGGATCGCGTGAACTACGATGTGGGCGACGCGTTGGACATGCCTTACGAAGACGGCACTTTTGACGGAGTGTGGACGCTGCACGTGACGATGAATATTGCGGACAAGTTGAAACTATTGCACGAGATACGCCGCGTCCTACGTAATGAAGGACGCCTGGTCATGTACGAAATCATTGCCGGTCCCGCCGGTGATGTCTATTTTCCGGTGCCCTGGGCCGATGATGCCTCGATTAGTTACCTCAGTGACCAGGCGTCATTCGAATTGTGGCTGGACGAAGCCGGCTTCCGTGTGGATACGTGGCGCGACGTGAGCAAAGAGGGTGTCGACTTTTTTCGCGCTTCCATAAAGCGCAACCAGGAAGAGGGCGTGCCACCCCGAGGGTTACATGTGCTGGTCGGTCCGGAAATGAAGGAGAAAGGCAAAAACGTCTTGCGGAGCCTTGACGAAGACCGCATTCGTCTGGTCCAGATCGTGGCCAGCGTCACCTAAGTCGTTTACCAGCGCATTCGGGTAAACACACGGTTACTTGTTCATCACTATATAGTACATACTATAGTATGTACTATAGTACGTACTATTGACATGTCAAGACTGACTGTGAGCAGGCAAACAGGTTCTGATGAAACGGTCTAACGGTGTTAAATCGAACATCTGTTACGACACTCCGTTGCCCTGCGCCTTTTTCAAGAGGACGTCAAAGATTTGCCACTTGGCGCCCTGAACAACGGTAATCGTTCGTTCCCACGGTTCATGACCCTCTGAGACCACCTTAACCGTGTGTTCACCCGGTAAAAGCGGGACACTGCACTTGAGAATTCTTCTTCTACTGGCAATGCCGCTCGTTACGAGTTCTCCGTCAACGAGGAGTTAATATGTGGCAACAGCGATGTTGCTTGATTCCCCTTTCCTGGGAGCAAGAGTATGCCTGTGCGCCGATGTTATTGGCCCTGGAAACATGTTTCTTGCTCCA
>Ga0315336_1005411_pt1 | contig 13950 bp, 6 predicted proteins | sample ASW5metaG_FD_204512 | JGI IMG/M metagenome (GOLD analysis project Ga0315336, IMG submission 204512) | Ammonia-oxidizing marine archaeal communities from Monterey Bay, California, United States - ASW #5 | ecosystem: Environmental > Aquatic > Marine > Intertidal zone | place: USA: California...
GCAAGGGTTTGTAGCGAGACAAAAAAATGCTAGGATGGATGAGACGCGCAGCACGTGCCAAGACCACCCTCTTGCCGGCTGTTGGCTCTGACAGCGGTTTATTTAGGGCCGGCACTCCGGTGTCGATGATCACGATATGCCCAGCACCTTGGTCCAGAATCTTTGCCTTTCAGCGCTTTTGGTGATCGGACTGGTCTGCGCTTCGTCGGGTTGTCAACCTGCCTCCGATTCGGGCCTCGACGCCGGTGCTACTTCAGAAGCGGTCTCCAACACACCTTCGGGTAGCTCGACGACCGACGGGAAGGGTTATCAAGGCTCAGGACATCGACCGCAGAATCCAAGCACCGATCGAACCGTGAAGACAGACCAAACGGTTTCACTACCACAGCAGCACGGAGTTTTACGGGTCCTCTCTGGACAGGTCAGCAAGGCCAACACTCATAGTGACCAGTGGGCAGTCGAAACGCTCAACAAGGCTGCCAAACACCAGCTCTATGAGCTGGGCCATCTGCTGACTGAAGGCACGGATCTAACGACAGAGGCACTAGCCCCGCTAGCCTCTGCCACGTTCTCATGCGACTTCTTGCGTCCGCCCGACCTCAAGCAAGTCTATACCGATGGCCGGATCTCCGTGCATAGGCCTGCTGCAGCTTCGGAAGCAGATGGAGAAGGGAAATTGGGTATTCACGTTGGCGTCGAGGGCATGCGCCAGGCGCTCTCCGAGCTCTGGCAGCAGCTGGCCGACGGAACCGATCAGCACGTGGCCTTCAAGATCTTCCGTGTCCAGCAGCAGGATGATGCGCAGCGATTTACAACCCGCTCGTACTACGAAGCTAGCGGACAGACCAACGCAGGAGGGCTGCAGCAGAATTGCGTCTGGGTCTGCAATTGGGTTTGGCCCGAATCGAAACAATCGGCGGACCACATCTCAGACCCGCCGGCCGAGCAGCCCTATCCGTTGCTCGAATCGATTCAGGTTGAGCAATATGAAGAGGTCGCCCTGCAAGCGGCCGCTGGTCGTCTGTTTGCTGATTGCACGCAGGCGGCACTGGGAGAGAGCCCCTGCTATCCCCAGCAGATCGCCCGCAGCCAGGCCTATTGGGCCCGGCGGATTCAGATCGAAATAGGGATCGGCATGATTGGGTACCACGGGGTGGCGATCGGCGACGTGAACGGCGATGGATTGGAGGACCTCTACTGCAGCCTGGCCGGCGGGATGCCCAACTTGCTGCTGATCCACCAGCCGGACGGAACCCTGGTCGAAAAGGGTGCAGAGTCGGGGGTCGACTTCCTCGATCAAACCAGCAGCGTGCTATTCGTGGACGTGGAGAACGACGGCGATCAAGACCTGGTTCTCAGCTTTAGGACGCGGATCAGCGTGATGACCAATGACGGCCAGGGGAATTTTAGTCCTCATACCACGATGCCGACCGTATCGACTCACTCGTTGGCCGCGGCCGACTACGACAATGACGGCCTGATCGATATCTTCGTCTGTCGCTACGGAACGGGGATCAACCCTGTGCCGTACCACGATGCCAACAACGGCCAGCCGAATTCCCTTTTCCGAAATCTGGGCGACGGTCGGTTCGTCGACGTGACCACCGAAGCAGGGCTGGATCAAAACAACCGCCGCTTCAGTTTTGCCGCCGCTTGGGAAGATTACGACAACGACGGCGACCAGGATCTGTACATCGCCAACGATCACGGTCGTAACAACCTGTATCGCAACGACCAGGGGCGATTCACCGACGTCGCCGCAGCAGTTGGCGTCGAAGACGTCTCCGCCGGCATGAGCGCGAGCTGGGGCGATTACAATCGCGATGGATACATGGACCTGTATGTCAGCAACATGTTCTCCTCGGCCGGCAATCGGATCACCTACCAAAGGCAGTTCAAGACAAGTGCTCCGGAGGAAAGCCGCCAACATTTTCAGCGCCATGCTCGCGGCAATTCGCTTTTTGCCGGTGGGCCTGCCGGCACGTTTACGGACGAAAGCCTTGAGGCCGGAGTTACGATGGGACGTTGGGCATGGGATTCCAAATTCGCTGACATCAACAACGACGGACGCGACGATCTCCTAGTGGCCAACGGCGAAGTGACCAACGAAGACACGGGCGATTTGTGAAGTTTCTTCTGGCGACAGGTCGTGTCGTCTTCACCACTGACCGAAGTGTCCCCCCAGGCGAGCCAATCGTACAACAAAGCTTGGAAGGCCCTGTTGGCCATGATCGATGCCGGTGGCTCGCTCAGTGGGCGCGAGCGGCATTGCTGTTTTCTTAACGTCGGAGAACAGCGGTTTGCCAACGCCTCGTCCGCTACTGGCTTCGACCTGGCCGACGATGGCCGCAGCGTCGGTTTGATCGACTGGGATTTCGATGGCGACCTGGACATGTGGATTGCCAATCGCACCGCGCCGCGACTCCGGCTGCTGCGAAACGAGAACGATAACGGTCACCATTACATCGCAGTACGGTTGGAAGGAAGGCAGTGCAATCGGGACGCCATCGGCACTAGGGTGGAGGTTGTGCTGGAAGATGCACCGTCGCAGAACTCTGAAAATCCAATCCGAAGACAGTTCAAGACCGTCCGGGCTGGTGAAGGTTTTCAGGCCCAGTCGAGCCGCTGGCTCCATTTTGGGCTCGGCCCGCACGATCGGGTTCAAGAGTTGACCGTTCGTTGGCCCGACGGAACGATCAACGTGCTAACCGATCTGGCCGCCGACCGCCATTATCAGATCGTCCAGGGAGCAAACGTGGCCAAGCCTTTCTCACCGGCCATTGATGCCACTGTGCTGGCGACTGCCAAGCCGCAGCTTCAACCTTCCAGCGATCAGGCCCGCGTGGTGCTGTCGCTACGTGTCCCGGCCCCGACGCTTAACTACTCGCGTCTCGACGGCAGCGCGACTCAGCACCAGCAGAACGATCGGCCCTTGTTGCTCAATCTGTGGGCCAGTTGGTGTCGGCCCTGTCTGAGCGAGCTGAATGAATTCTCCCAGCGGTACAGGGATATCGAAGCCGCCGGGCTCGACATTTTGGCGCTAAACGTCGAGCAGTTGGGGTCGCAACCGACAGACGAGCGGTCGACCCTACAGGCCTTTGTCGGACAGCGCGATTGGCCGTTTCAGACCGGCTTTCTGCAGGAAAAATTTTACGACCAATTGTCAGTTATTTACGGCACGGTGTTGCACGACACGCGACCCTTTCCCGTACCGACCAGCCTGTTGATCGACCGGGATGGCTGGATTGTTGCGATCTATCGTGGCCCGGTCGAAGTAGAAACGGTCCTGGCCGATCTTGACCTGGCCAAGGCTGCACCGGACGACTATTTCCGTCGATCACTGCCGTTTGCCGGCCGCTGGTTTGAGCTACCCCTGGAACCGACTATCGGCGTGGGCAATTTGGGCTTCGTCGCGGTGGCCTTGGACGCCGCCGGCCACCGTCGAGAAGCGCTCCGCTACTGGGAAGGCTATCTGTCGTACTACGACAAGGTCCCCCGGCCCACCGACCCAGCCATAGCGGCCGAATGGGATCAAGAGCTGGCCGAAGTGCTCACACGCGAACTGGGAGCGCTGTATCTACATGCCGAACGAACCCAAGACGCGATCGACTTGTACCGTCGCGTCCTGCAGATCAAACCCGACCATCCGCTCTCCCTCTTTTCTTTCGGCAGACTGCTGGAACACCTGGGCCGCCGTCGCGAAGCGATAGACCAATACGGCCGGCTAGATGGCGGCGACTCGAGCGTGGCGATCTCGGGCACCGTCCGGCTGGCCCTGCTGCTGGCCGCCGATCCCGACGACTCACTCCGCGATGGCCCGCGAGCTGTGGAGCTTGCCACGCGCGCCTGTCAACTAACCCGTTTTGAAAACGTCTCGAGTCTTAATGTGCTCGCCGCCGCACTGGCCGAAACGGGCCGCTACGAAGATGCCGCCAAGATCATGGGGCGGGCCATCGAGCTGACAAACTCTTCCGGAGGCCAAGCCTCCATTGCCAGCCTGCGAGAACTACAGAAGCAATACCGTAGCGGTATTCCACTGCGTATGAACTAGTGCAAGGTGCACACTCATTCGCCGGCGTTTCATTCTGCCGCTGCAGTTTTCTTGAGGAAACCGTAGACGTGCACTTTGCTAAGATGCGGGTGCCCAGATTTCTCACCACGGAGTCACGGAAAGCACGGAGAAGAACAGAGCAGACCGTCAGGCTGGTTCACCAACAGTCGGCCAGAGTCGGTGACTGGCGAGGATATTGGAGCGCCGAGTTTCTACTCACTTTCTCCGTGGCCTCCGTGACTCCGCGGCGATTCTCGTGACGTGATGAATAGCGGGATAGAGCAAGCTGCATCCCCACGTACTGATGTCTTTCGCTTTCGCATCCCGCATGAAAGCATCTGTACACACTAAAAAAGCGGCTGGCTACACGAAGTAGCCAGCCGCATAAAACTCCTCAATTGTCAGACGAGACCCATCGGATCTCGCAGGACTACAGGTCTAACCCCATCGGCGACGCATTCCAGCCATCCCCAGCAGACCGGCGATCACAAGTGTGACACCAGCTGGCTCGGGAACTACCGGATTGAACCGCATATCTGGAACCCGGTCATCAATCCCTTGAGCGGCTAAACCGTCGAGGGTATCGGGTGCGGCTATGATCCACTCTGAGAGAACAAACGTTGTACCAGGAGTACGACCGTGCGTAGCCCGAGCGTAGCTGTCATTATGCTGCCAAGGCGTGCCAGTGCCATCGACACCGAGATCTCCAAAAGCGTCGATCCAAACGGTACTCGGAGCACCTGCCCCAACAAAGTCACCGGTAGGATTGTGGAACAGGCCCGTGACGTCATCACCATTGCTATTGACGCCAAAGTTTCGGGCACGAATGCCAGACTTCGCAGGCCAAACCATGTCGAAGCCATTGGTCATGTCGTTAAAAGAGTTACCGACCCCGTAGTAATAATCACCGGCGGCAAGTGCAACCGCGGGGAGAACGTGGTCGACAGTAAAAGCGTCGAACGTTGGCGATCCGTTGCCAGCACGCGAGAGAGCGTACTCGCTGAGATCGGGAATGGCGTTGATGGCGTAGAGTTCAACCGTTTTCGGTGAGCCACCCCCGTCGACACCCAAGGTGCCATCCATGTACATCGTAATCATCAGGTCTTGTGCCGTGGCGGGCACGGCGAATGCAACAACAGCGACGCAACAAAGCGTCATCACAAGCAGTTTTCTCAAGGACATTAGCATCCTCCCCTTGGGTTAGAAACGCGTCGAAATGAACCAAGCTGTCAAAATTATCAAGCTACAATCAAGCAGGCTTCCAGAATCCGATGCAAAGCCAATAAACCTCGGAAAACGACCTCGGAACCGGCCGCCTACTCCCCTTCAGAGTAATGGGTATGGCAATCCAGTCAAGGATAATCGCTACAATTGCGGTACTCCGCCTCCCTTACCCTGCCCAGCGTGCGATCCGATCCCCCTAGAAGAGCTGCGAATTCGACTCTTGGACATTGCAACTCCGGGCTATCACAGTGGTTAGAGAGATTTAGGTCGCGTCCCCCCCGAGTGCGGGCCAAAAGCAGCCCCTGCAGCGCTGGAGCGAGCATGACCGGGCAGGCCGGCTTGGGCACGGAATGCGGCGGAGGGGCCAGAATGGTGCTCTGCCTGAGATGCTACTGCCAAATAGCAAAATCTTCGCCGTTGACGTCCTGCACCTTATTGGCGTCGCCCTGCGCCTTAGTGACGCTGCCAGTCAAACCAAACCGGCTCTTCCAAGCTGACACAGATCGGTCGCGTCGATGTCGCCATCCTCGCTGAAGTTGGCCTCAAGAAAGGCGGAGAACAATTCAAATCTGACAAGATGATCCCCAGGAGGATTTGAGGGGTGCCTGGAATATAGTTTGCAGGGAAACCGAAGCGGATTCGGCAGTATCTGGAGCATGTGCTCGGAACATCAAATAAACAAAGGAGCTGGTGATGAGTAGCGATGAACAGTAAACCGCCCATATCATCAAGTGGCTGTTACCGTGTTTCGATTACAATGAGAGTCTGCCGGAGCACAAGAGGGTCCGGCTGTGCGGTTCGCTGGAATTTCTCACCAAGGAATTTGAATCGCGATATAGGCAGGCTAGAATGCATTCAGTGCCGGGATGACACTGCCATCGAAGCATCGAATGAAGTTGTGCCCGTCAGTCAGAGTGCGACGGCCAACGCGACCTCAACGGCAATCCATTCGCCGATTAGATCACGTTCATTGTCGCCCCTCCCCGAGCCGTCGACGTTCGTGCTAGTTGTTCTGGCGGTGGCCGGGTTCGGATTCGTTTGCTGGCGGCGAAGGAGTTTGACGAAATGACAACGATCAGCCGGAACGTGCCTCACTCTGGGTGGACTGACAGAGTACATGCTGCTGGATACCGGGATGTATGTGTAGCGCTGGTTGTGGTCTTGATTATTTCCCCAGGATGTTCCGACAGGTTGGATGCAGAGTCCGAATTGCAGTTTGCGCCGCCTATCAGCCAAACTGCGGGCCACAAGCGAATGGTCGCCGCCCTCGCAGATATCGCCCGACGTACTCCCGACGAGAGTCCCTACCTCGGGACGAAGAACGCTAAGGAGCTGAAGCAGCGGGTCGACGCGTTAGACAAGAGTGCCACAGGTTATGAGGCCTGTCGGCTCAACATTGCCGCAGGCGAGGCGCACGTCCGCCAGGGTGATCTTGAGACCGGAATCGCCTACCTCACCCGCGCCTACGAAATGCTTCCCATGGTTAAATTGAGTCCGGAACAGGCGAACTACATGCGATTCAGACTCGGCGTCGCCTATCTGCGGATGGGCGAGACCGAAAATTGTTGTGCAAGAAACACTCCGGACAGCTGCATCGTTCCGATCCGCGGCGGCGGTCTGCACACCCGCGTCGAAGGGTCGACCAAGGCGATCCGCTATTTCCAGGAGGTGATTCGCAACACCGGCAATAGTTCCCCCATCTACTTCGAGTCGCGGTGGCTACTGAATGTCGCTTATATGACTCTTGGTGGTTATCCCGACAAGGTCCCGCCCGATCTCTTAATCCCTCCGCAGATGTTCCAGAGTGAGGAGGAGGGTTTTCCACGGTTTATCAATATTGCGCAGAAACTGGGCCTGAACACGTTCAACCTCAGCGGCGGAGCCATCGTCGATGACTTCAACAACGATGGCTATCTGGACATCATCACTTCGACGTGGGACCCAAGTGGTCAAATTCACTTCTTCACAAACGACGCCGATGGCACGTTCTCGGACCGTACAGCCGAGGCGGGCCTGCTTGGACTGTTTGGCGGGCTAAATCTTTTGCAGACTGATTTCGATAACGACGGCAACCTCGATGTCCTGGTACTGCGCGGCGCCTGGCTCGATAGTGCGGGACAACATCCGAACTCGCTGATCCGCAATAACGGCGACGGCACGTTTAGTGATATAACCTTCGAGGCTGGATTGGGCAATGTCCACTATCCTACGCAGACCGGAGCCTGGGCGGACTACGACAATGATGGCGATCTCGATCTGTTTATCGGCAACGAGCACTGGGCGGACTACGACAATGATGGCGATCTCAATCTCTTTATCGGCAACGAACACACGGAGAAGATGGCCGCGCCCTGCCAACTGTTCCGCAACAACGGCGACGGAACCTTCACCGATGTCGCACAGAGCGCTGGCGTCCAAAACAATAGGTACACGAAGGGAACCACGTGGGGTGACTTCAACGGTGATCGCTTGCCCGATTTGTACGTGTCCAACTACTCGTCGCTGAACCGCCTCTACCAGAACCACGGCGACGGGACCTTCACCGATGTTGCGCTGGCACTTGATGTGCATAAACCGACCAGAAGCTTCCCAACGTGGTTCTGGGACCACGACAACGATGGCGTGCTGGATCTGTTTGTCTCATGCTACGCGGGTCGCACCAGATACCTCGCGGCCTATTACGCAGGAGTAGAGACCGACTACGAACGCCCAAAACTCTACCGTGGTATCGGAAACGGCGAATTCGAGGACGTTACGTCGCAGCAGGGTCTCGAGTATCCTATGCTCCCGATGGGGTCGAATTTCGGCGATCTGGACAACGACGGCTACCTTGATTTCTACCTCGGTACTGGGGATCCGGATTACGCGAGCCTGATGCCCAATCTGATGTTCGTTAATCGCCGGGGACGGGGCTTCAAGAACGTGACGATGGCAGGCGGCTTTGGACATCTGCAAAAGGGACATGCTATCGCTTTTGCCGACCTGGACAACGATGGCGATGCCGACGTATTTGAGCAAATGGGAGGGGCTTTCCTGGGTGACCGATACGGCGATTCACTCTTCGAGAATCCTGGCTTCGGTAACCACTGGCTGAGCATCAAACTGGTTGGCGTGACGTCCAACCGTGCAGCGATCGGCGCGCGAATTCAGGTCGAGATTGAGGACGGGGACTCCTCTCGTTCGATCTACCGGCACGTCAACAGCGGTGGCAGCTTTGGTGCGAACCCCCTCCGGCAGACCATCGGACTAGGTGACGTCAAGCGTGTCCGCAAGTTGAGCATCTTCTGGCCGACAACGGGGCGAACGCAGATATTCGACAACGTCGGTGCGGACCAATTTATCCGGATCGTCGAAGATGAAAAAGAATTTTCAAAGGTCGAATTAAAAAAACTCGAGCTGGGTGGAAACTTGCCGTGAAACGTCCGAGAGTTTGTAGATCTCGTTGATGCTTACGAGCAGTTAGCCTCACACCTTTCTCGGCATCAAGCATCACCCCTCCGGGCGTATTGAAAAACACCACTTTTCGCTAGCACGTCTTCGGCTAACGCGGCTACTGAGAACCGTTGCAATGATCGTAAGGCACACGTAAGTCCCGGTTCGCGGCTCGGGCACAGTATGCGTCGAGGCGGCCAGATTCGTGCTTTGCCCGAGCTGCTGCTGCCAAATGGCGAAGTCCGCGCCATTAACGTCCTGGTCCCCATTGGCGTCTCCCTGGGCCTTGGTGGCGCTGCCGGTCAGACCCAATCCGCTCTCCCAGGCTGCCAGATCGGTCGCGTCGACGTCGCCATCCTCATTGAAGTCGGCCTCCAGAAAGGCGGAGAGCACCTCGAAGCTGATCGGCAGCGAGAACAAGCCATTGGCAACCGCTTGGCTGCTGCTGGAAACCGTCAGAGTTCCGCTCCGCATTCCCACGCTTGAGGTGTCAAATGAAATCTGCTGAATATCGCTCCCGGCCAGCGCGAGGATCGAGCCACTTGCGTTGCCCGACAGATCGCCGGTGACGCTCAGTGAGTAATCCAACTCGTCGGCTCCTAAGGCAGCCACCACGTCGGCGATGTTTTCGATCATCACGTCGATGTTCACCGTATCGCCCAGGTTGACCGTCGCGGGAATCGTATCCACCTGCACGTCCATCGAAGCGGGAATCTGGTAGTCGGCCACCACCGGCAGATGGTCGGACACATGCGCCAGAGCATTCAGCACGCTGGCAGACTGCGATCGGCCTACAAAGGTATTGTTGATCGCTTGGTTGTAAGAGACGCCATCGTTGCCAAAAGCATGGTACGACCCGCCGATGTAGCTGAGCCCTTCGCCGTCGAGCAATTCTTCGGTGACTAGCTGGAAATCGAACCGATCGTCCATTCCGCCAGTGGTCAGACCGTCGCTGCCGTCATGCGGACTCTGAGTATGGATGGCGGCAAACGAAGGTGCGTGATTCCAACTCCCAGGCATGTTGATCGGATCGAACGCCTGGCCGTTACCCGCGGCCAGCAGCGTCTGGTACATCGCCTCGGTGCTGCTCTGGATGTTGTAATCACCGGCATAGATAGCATGGGTGCCCTGCCCCAAGAAGTCGGAGTCGACTCGGACAGTCTGCGCTTCAAAGTTTCGTCGAGCTTGATCCGATGTCGTGCCGCAGCAACTGGAGCCCGCCTTATAATGGTCGTTGTAGACGTAAAGATCGGCCGAGCTGTCGTATCCGGCCGGGCGAATATGAAATCGGGCCGTCTCGCGGGCCGCAGCACTGATACCGGTCGCTCCAAAGGCAACCTGGCCCAGCCCGGTTACTGTCTGGATATTGACGACCATTGTTTGACGAATACTGGTCCCTCCGGGGCCGCTCTGCAAGCTGAACGCGGCGTAGGTGCCTGAACCGTAGAGACCGTCGAGTATGTCAACAAAGGCTTGGCTCGTTGTGGTGGGTTCATCCTGCTCTTGAAGGATCAATACATCGATCGGTTTGGCGATACCGTTAACCACCTCGTCGCCGATCGCCTCGAGTACCGTGTCCATTCCCGTGCGGGGAAAGATATTGTTCCCCGGGAAACTGCCATTGGCCGTGTTGTACGTAACGACCCGAAGTTGCGCACTACTGGGATTTGCAAGCGTGAACATTCCCACCAATACGACGCCTAACCGAAGAAACGGCCGAAAGAGAGAAATCTGAACCACGGCTCGACTCCGCTACGAGAGGTCACTCCCCAACCCCGAGAAATGCCACCAGCATTCAATAATCGCACCAGCGTCAGATGAGGCAACCAACAAGAGTCGCTGGATGATCATGCAAATCCGTTCCGTGAACGTCTATCCCGTGCTTAATTCTTGCGGCTTGGAAGAAGGCACAGCAGACACGTCGCCAGTCCAGTCAGCGCAAACGCCGAAGGCTCCGGTACACTGGCCGTGGAGCCGGCAATGCTCTGCAAGGAAGTGATCCCAAACTGTTGCTCCCACACAGTCAGATCCAGATCGTCCACGGCCCCGTCGCCGTTGGCGTCGCCTTGAGCCAAAGTCGCCCCGCTGGTGATACCTAGGCCGCTCTGCAAAGCTAGGTAATCAACGCCGTCGACTATGCCATCTTCGTTGAAGTCGGCATCGCCCGCGAGCAGTGCCTCGACGGTGCCCATGAGGTTCAGCGTGAGATCGGCCAGTGCCGTCGCTCCAGGCAAGTCTTCGTCGGAAAAATTCAGTGTATAGGTGGCCGCAAAACTGCCCAGAGTGGACGTGTCGAAGGAAGCATTGTATGCGTTGCTCGACCCAGCTTCCAATGAAGAAACACCTGTAAACGGGTCGAGATCGGTCAGCAAGACCGTACTATCGCCACTTTCGATGATCAGGTCGAGCTCCAGATCGGCCGTGAATCCGAGCGTAGCAATCAGATTCGTGATGTCAAACTCGAAATCAGCAGGAGAGCTTCCCTGCGAAACCGTACCGAAGTCGTGATCCAACGTATTGAGATCCGAGAGATTACTGAACGAGGCATTGGCATGATCGAGCACATCGAGCGTGACGTTGATCAGGTCGTCGCCATCGTTGTCGCCGACACCGGCGCCGCCGCTGGTGGTCACATCGAGATTATCGATTGTTACCGTGCCGGTTTGCTGGCCAGCGGTGGCGGTTGAGGTCGCCAGGCCGACGCTCAGCGAGGAGCTGTCACTGCCTGTCGCATCGATCGCAAAAGCGTTGTATCGGCCAGTGACCGACGAGGTAGCGTCGCCCGAGGTAGAAACTTCGTAATAGGTACCGTCAAAACCGATCTTGTCGAGCGTCACACTCTGATCCGCAGGCACGGCAGCCCCCACAATCACCGGCCCCAAAGCGACATCGGTTGACGAACTGCCGTCGCCACCGGGCGCGCCACCGACGGAGAGCTGGCTGTCGTTGTTCTGATCCATGTAAACCGACCAGGCAAACTCAGGTCGGTCGATAAATGCATTTCGGTTACTCTGTTCACCATCAATTAGATGGTTTCGCCTCAATTCAAAGTCGTCTGGCGGATCGAGGAAATGCCACGCGATCAGCGAAGCCAAGTCCCCCATATCATACGTGGCCGAATTGCCCGCACCATTAACCAAGTCCATGCCTTCGTCTTTCCAACGCGTGGCGCCATAAAACATGATTCTGGCGCTGTCGCCTTTGTCAGCATCTCCGGGAAAATAATAGATCGGAGCGACCGCTCCATTGGAACCAGTGGTATCTGCAAGCCCGAAGGGCTTGTTACCCCGCGAACTGTTGGTCGGAGCATCCAACGGCTTGAGCAACTGCAGATCGGACCCGATGCCTTTGTAACTGTTGTTACAACAAGGGCCGGAGTCAGGTCGGAAGGAGGTAGGCCAGACGTGCTCACGGGAGCTAAAAACGGTTCCACCCACACCACCCATCCAGGTGCTGGAGACAGAAATGCGATTGTAGGTCAGCAACACATTGTTGGAATTGTTGGGATCTTCGTCTGTGTCATCGAGGATGTAACGCGCCTCGCCGTAGGTCTTTAGCGAGTGGCCCGAGGTCATGATGTCGTGAAGTTCCTGCTTCAGCGTCGCTCCGGTTCCCGTAGCGCCGCTGTAATAAGTCGGCGGCGGATCGTAGGGACCGGCCACGGCAGCGAACGAATAAAACAGGCTGACTGCCAGGCAGATTGTTGTTTGTAAAAATCGATTTACGTTTGCCATCTCAATGTTCCACTAGAAGCTAGTTCTTATTTGCAGGGGGGTACTATCCCATTAGATGCAGCCAGTTTCTTGAAGGCAACTCGACGGCTGTCATCTGCGGACATTCAGTAGTCCCACTACGGTTAATACCTAGATCCCTCTGTTCGTGCGAAGCCAAGGCAGGAGAGTGACTGCCAGGGAGAGCAAGATCGCCGCTGACGAAGGCTCAGGAACGGCTGACGATGCCATCAAAGAGCTCAGCCCGTTCTGTTGCTGCCAGATGAGGAAATCGGCTCCGTTGCTCTCGCCATCGCCATTAGCGTCCGAATCGCCGTTCAGACCAAAGTCGCCTTCCCACTGGGCCAGATCCAATGCGTTGACGAAGGTGTCTTCATTGAAATCAGCTTCCAAAAAACCGACCAAGACCTCATAGTCGATGTCGAATTCGAACAGACTATTTTCCACCGCCAGGCTGGAACTGGCCACTGTGATGGTGCCCGACTTTAGACCGAGGCTGGAGGTATCCAGGAACACTTCGTGCGTGTTGCCTCCGCTCAAAGCAAGCGTCGAATCGATAACTCCACCGCCGGTCAGGTCGCCCGAGACGTTCAGCGTATAGTCCAACTCGTCAGCCCCAGCAGCTGCCAGCACATCAGCAATGTTTTCGACCAAAGCATCCACGGAAACAATGTCGTTCAGGTCGACCATCGAAGGCGCAGGCGCCAGCAGGCTGGCATCCATCACCGAGGGAAGCTGCAGGTCGGCCACAACCGGGAGATGGTCACTGAATTCGTGCAAGGCATCCAGGACCGAGGCCGGCTGCGAGCGGCCGGTAGTTGGGGTCTTAATATCCTGGTTCCACGAAGTCCCGTCATTGCCAAAGGCCTGATAGGAATGGGAAAGTGCGCCTAGGCCCGTAGATGTGGGACCCAGGTAACTCACTCCTTCTCCATCGAGCAGTTCGCCCGTCATGATCTGGAGATCAAAACGGTCGTCCATCCCACCACTTGCGCCACCTCCAAACGCGACAGTACGTGTCGATTGAGTCATGTGTTCCGCCTGGAGGGCACCGGGCCAGGAGGACAGATCAATGGGGTCGAAGCCTTGCCCGTTGCCCGAAGTCAATAGCCTTAGGTACCCAATCTCCAAACTATCGCCAAAATTGAAGTCGCCTGTATAGATGATGTTCGTGCCTTGAGGCAAAGCATTCGCATTGTTTTTGAGAATAAGACCTTCCGTCTCCCGAGTACTAATGTCCGAGGCGCTGCTCCCAGCCTTGAAGTGGGAAGAGTAGACATAAAATGCAGCGTCGGAACTCGTATAGCCGATCGGCTGGAATTTCGCTCGGTACGTCAGTCGAGTGGTCGTGAAGACATTCACATTTTCTTCCAGCGAGACGGTCGAGGAATCATAAACAATTCCCACCAGGTCGCCGCCGGTGCCCGTTAGATCCGCCTCGTACGAAGTAACCCCAGGCAGTGTGTTGAGCAGATCGGCCATTCGTTCGGCGGTCGAAGTCCCGCTGAAGGT
>Ga0315336_1005412_pt1 | contig 13944 bp, 6 predicted proteins | sample ASW5metaG_FD_204512 | JGI IMG/M metagenome (GOLD analysis project Ga0315336, IMG submission 204512) | Ammonia-oxidizing marine archaeal communities from Monterey Bay, California, United States - ASW #5 | ecosystem: Environmental > Aquatic > Marine > Intertidal zone | place: USA: California...
GGTAGCGACGGTTCCGTGCTTTGAGGTGCTGTATCAACACGATCGAGGGGCTACCTCCCCGGTACAAGCGGATTTCGTGCATCAGGCGATAAAACAGCGGTATCGACAGTTCTGGACCGAGACCCGGAAAATGCGTGGGGAGGCTGTGGTCGAGCGTAGCCGCATGTTCGCGCCAGTGACATCTTCCGGATCGCAGGAACCCCAAGGAGGTGCGAGCGCCGCCCACGTGTTAGGGACTGAGACCTATCGCGCAGGTGAAACAATGGCCGAGGCCTGGTTGTCAGCCCTTTCCATCAGCGACAGTGCGGACTTCCTTCGGCTGGCAAGGGATTTCTATCTGTTTCTTGAGGAGGAATCCAAGCAGTCAGAGGACTTTGCGGTAGATCTGATCCCCGACAATCTCATCGTCGCGGATAACGGAGAGATTGACCCCATCGATCAGGAGTGGCGCTGTGCTTCAACCCTGCTCGACAAGGAGACAGCTTTTTGTCGGGGGGTGGTTTATTTTCTGGCTCGAAATGCCAGGCGGCTGGATCTTCTACCGGCGGCAAGCCAGTGGGGTTCCCGTTGGCGGGATTTTGTAGCACACCTCTGCACTACCGTAGGCATCTCTCCCGATGACAGTATTCGAAATCTGGTACGGTTTGAAAGAATGTTCCGAAGCGAGACCCTTGAGCGTTTTGGCGTCATTGAAGTTTCGAGCATGCTGGAACGCCGGTTTGGCGATCACGAGGTGATTGACCTTCTAGGGGTCATCGGTTTTGCCGGTGACCAGGGGTTCGCCAGAGTACTGGTACCGTTTCCCATTGGCTCAGCCCGGTCCGGATGTACGTTTCAGTTCAGATTCTCCGGACAGGCTTCGAAAGCGGAGCACTTTAGCCTTGTTTTTTCGTCGTGGTTTGCGACTCCGCGAATCGAGTCTCTGAAAGTTTCAAATACTACAAATAAGGAGTCGCTCTTGCTGATTGATTGCCGGGGTCCGGGACAGGTTCGAGCGCTGGCGACGGAGTTTCCTGCTCGTGATGCGAGCCCTATGTTCAGTTATCCACGGGACAATAATGCGATCGGGTTGCGCTTTCCACTTCCGCAAGAAATACAAAGCGAAAACCCCGAAAGTATCTGGGACGTTGATCTCAGTCTCGCGTGGCCGGAGATGATTTTCGGTCCGGAGGCTGAGCAGGAGCTTGTCGGACGACTGTGGGGCAAGGAAGAAAATCTACAGCAGGCACGGAATGAAGTCTCGGATCTTGAGAGGCAGTTGGCGGATTTGCATGAATCCCTCGATCTGCGCTTGGCCGAGTTGGAACTGCTCAAGTCCTCCAAAGCCTGGAGAGTTGCCGAGGTGCTTCGCAAAATCGTATTTGCCTGGCGGCGACATCCGACGGAAAAGGCGAATCTCAGTGCTATTGATCAACTCTCCCGGAAAGCAACTCCTCCCCGGGAAAGATCGGAGCTCGTTTTGAGTGTGAGCCGCCCAGCAGGCCAGGCCCCGTTTCGAGCCGTTCCTGACGGGCCTCTTATCTGCGTTATCGTACCCGTCCACAACACACCTCGACCCTGGCTTGCTGATGCGGTCGGTTCCATTCAAGGTCAGACTTATCCTCACTGGCAACTCCTGTTGATAAACGACGGCTCTACCCGGGTGGAGACGCGAGAATTTCTGGACAATCTAGATGATCCGAAAATTACCAAAATCCAGCTAACCAGAAGTGTCGGCATCTCGGCCGCTACCCAGACAGGAATCGAAGCGGCGCACGGGGACTTCGTTGCTATGATGGATCATGACGATATGTTGGCGATAGACGCGCTGGACAAAGTCGCCCAAGTGATCCGGGCACACCGAGCAGACGTCATTTACACGGACGAAACAACCTTCAGCGACAAAACACAGAAACGCGTTGACGGATACCTTGGTTTACCGCACCTCAAGCCGGATTATTCACCCGATTTACTGCTCTCGCACAACTACATTACCCATCTTCTGGTGGCCCGAAAAGAAACTATCGTCCGGGCAGGCGGTTTTCGCTCAGAGTTTGACGGCGCGCAGGATTATGATCTTTTGCTTCGCCTGACCGAGCAGACTGATAAGGTTTTCCATATTCCAGAACCTCTGTACCACTGGCGTCAGTCCGTCCAGTCAACGAGCCTTGATGCCGGGGCGAAACCGCTGGCACACCTGCACGGAAAACAGGCGCTTTCAGAGGCGTTAGACAGGCGAGGGATCGAGGGTGAAGTTCTCACGGCAAACGCTCCCCACTACTTTCGGGTTCGCCGGGCGATCATGAACCGACCGTCAGTCGATGTCATTATTCCGTTTCGGGACCAGCCATTGATGCTGCAACAGTGTATTGATGCTCTGATATTCAATACGCGGTATCCTAACTTCCGGGTGCTTGGTGTCGATAATGGCAGTGTTGAAGCGCTTACGCTGGAGGTGAAGGATAAATACCAGAGGGAAACGGATCGTGTCCGTTTCGTTTCTCTGGACAGACCTTTTAACTTCTCCGAACTGGTCAATTTCGGAGTCCAGCAGGGTGAGAGCGAGCACATCGTCCTAATGAACAACGATATTCAGGTAATCAACAGTGACTGGCTCGAGGCAATGCTCGAGCATTCGCAACGGGCGGAAGTCGGAGCGGTGGGGGCGAAACTCTATTATCCTGACGACACCATCCAGCACGCCGGAATAGCAATCGGGATCGGTAACTATGCGGGGCACCCCCATAAACGCGCCGAAGGCGGCTATTCAGGCTATCTCAACCGCTTACACAATATTCAGAATGTATCTGCGGTGACCGGTGCGATGATGATGGTGGAACGGCATATTTATCAATCAGTTGGCGGTTTTGACGAGAAAGCCTTCAAGATCGCCTGTAACGACGTGGATTTCTGCCTTCGTTTGAGAAAGCAAGGCCTCCTTAATGTGTTTACACCCTATGCCAGGGCTTACCACCATGAATCCGTGAGCCGGGGGTATGAGGACACCCCTGAGAAAAAATCCCGCTTTGAGGGTGAAGTTGAAGTGTTTCGAAAACGTCATGCGGAGAGACTCTCAAAAGGTGACCCATACTACAATCCCCATTTCAGACTGGACACCGAAGAAGTTTTTGTTCGGCCATGGACACCGCATTGACCCATCACTGAACCCACAGGATCAGGCCATTCGATATGTCGCTACTTCAGCTATCAGTTGTATTGCCGGTCTTCAATGAAGCCGGGAATCTTGAGCCCTTGACAGATGATCTGTTGGAGGCATTGGCGGAGATTGGCCGATCTTTTGAGATTATTTTCGTTGACGACGGCAGCACCGACGGATCTTTGGCGGTGTTGACCCGTCTGCAGAAAGAGCATGATTCAATGGTAGTGATCGAGTTTCGTCGAAATTTTGGTCAGACAGCAGCGCTGGCAGCAGGACTTCGTTGCGCAGAAGGAGAGACAGTGGTCACGATGGATGCAGATCGGCAAAATGACCCGCGGGATATTCGGGTCCTGTTGAATGAGATCGACGGAGGAAAGGACCTGGCGTGTGGATGGCGGCATGAGCGGCAAGATGGACTTTGGTTAAGGTTGCTTCCTTCACGTGCCGCCAACTGGCTGATTTCAATGACCACGGATGTCAAACTTCATGATTATGGTTGTACGTTGAAAGCTATGCGAAAAGACGTGGCTAAAAACCTGAGGCTATACGGAGAGATGCATCGGTTCATCCCGGCGATTGCGAGCTGGTACGGCGTACGCATGAGTGAAGTTAAGGTGAGGCACCATGCGCGAACTGCCGGGGAATCCAAATACGGCCTATCTCGAACCTTTCGTGTAGTGCTGGACCTCCTTACTGTTAAGTTCCTGATGGGCTACTCCTCGCGGCCTATACAATTCTTCGGCAGTATCGGACTGGCAAGCGCGTTGGCAGGCGTCGGCGTCCTGGGTTGGCTCTTCGTAGAGCGCATGTTCCTTGGAGTGGCGCTTGCAGGCCGACCGGCGGTGCTCGCGGGGATCGTACTGACCCTGATCGGGCTTCAATTCATTACTGTTGGGTTATTGGCCGAGTTACAGGCACGGACCTATCACGAGTCTCAAGACAAACCTATCTACGAAATTCGCCACACCTACGGGGGTCGGGAATCACAGACCTGACCGGTGTGCTTGATCGGCTAAGGGTTGAAACGAAACGCGATCTTCGAAAGTCGTCTTGAACATCTCCGTAGTCGTTGTTAATTTCAATTCGGGCCTTTTCCTGAAAGGGGTTGTGGAGCAGTTTTATGTGCAACCGGCCAATTACGATGTCATCGTGGTTGACAACGATTCTTCGGATGGAAGTGCCGACTTTCTCCGGGACACTCGCCACGTGAATTTTGTCGCCCTCGATCGGAATCTGGGTTTCGGTGCCGCCGCAAACATCGGGGCCGACAATGCCCGCGGAGAATATCTTCTCTTCTTGAATCCTGATGCTTTCGTTTGCGCGGATACACCGGCGCTTATGGCGGATTACCTGTCCAGCGAGTCTGGACGTGGTCTTTGCGGTGCATTTTTACTTGATTTTCGCGGTCGTGAGCAGTCGGGTAGCCGTCGGCGCGACCCTACAATGATGAGGGCTTGTGGAAAGGTGCTGAAATCAATCCTCCCCCAAACTCCTTTCCCGACTTTTGATCAGAACCGAGAGGCGCTCCCGCCGGGGCCGATTTCAGTTGATGCGGTATCGGGTGCCTGCATGATGGTGAAGCGTGTGGTCCACCGCGCTGTTGGGGGTTTTGACGAGAAATACTTTTTGCACTTTGAGGACCTTGACTACTGCCGGCGGGTCCGTGATAAGGGATGGGTAATTGGATTCCTCCCGCATGCGCCAGCATTCCATTATCAGGGGGGTTCAGGCTCAACTAGCGAGCGGGTGTTGTTGCATCACAAGCAGGCAGGGCTGCGACGTTATCTCCACAAGTTTGATGGTACGACCGGTGGTGCAGGGATGCTCAGGAATGCGGGCCTGGGACTCCTGGCCTGGTCAGGGCGCGCCGCGATCGGGTTAAATAATTGTGTCCGCCGCAACGGCCTGACCCGGGTTGACCAGAATCCACACAGCCGCCAGATCCTAGTGGGCGAAGTGCTTGCGGGTATCCGCCCTGTGGTGTTGGTATTCGGTGGGAGGAGCGACGTTGGGGAGGCGCTCTGTGTGCGCCTCAATGCACTGGGTATTATTACCGCTTGCGTGACCCGTACGGCCAATGAAATCAGACAGCCTCCTCTGATGGTAGCGATACACCCGGAGCTCTTGCTGCGAAATCATGCTGGTGCACGCATTAAAGCCGTGGCCGTGGTGAGCGTTTGCCCGATTTGGGAGTTACCGAACTACCAGGCATTCCTGGGGACCATAAGTGATCCGAATCCTCTCTGGTTGGTGATGAGTTCAACCAGTGTTATTACTAAGTCGAGCCACCAGAAGGAGAAGCGGATCGGTGTTGCCGCTCGCCTTAGTCAGGGCGAAGCATGGGTAAACGAACAGCGAAAGGGAGGTAACGGGCGGACGGTCGTGGTTCGGCCAACACTGATCTATGGCGGGAGCAGGAACAAAAGTATTAATAAAATCAAGTACCTATCAAGTATATCTGGACTGAGTCTCGATCTAAAGTTTGCGCGTGGACTGCGCAGTCCGGTTCATTGTGACGATCTGGCACAGTGGATGACCGCTATCGTTGCCCGAAGTCTTGCCCCGGGCGATGGCCTGATTTCGGGCATACAGTGTGTGGAAATCTCCGGAGTGCGTGCTGTCTCGTTTCGTGACATGGTCTGTTATGCTGCCGACGCATCCGGCGCTAAGGGTGCATGCATCGCACTCGGTCAAACGAGCGTTCGTTTATTCTTACGCCTCTTTGGTTGGTTACCCATATTCCGCGAGGTTCCAAGGGATTTTGTCTGCCGTCTTCAGCGTGACTTTCTTTTTTCCAACGACAACGCAATGTCCCTGCAGGCGGGCAAGATGCGTCGTTATTATCCCTGATGGATTCGTGAGATAGGCGAAAAGATGGTGACTCAGATCGCGCTTGCATCGTTCATTGGCCCGTGCGTCATAGCCTGCACGCTGCTCTATTTGTTGCTGAAGTTCGACAGTCGACTTCTCGCGCACGACAGGCCTACTGAGCGGGGACTTCACGAGCGGACTGTCTCGCGAGGCGGGGGAGTGATCATTGTCATTGCAACCGCATCATGCGGTGCCGGGCTTTCGTTTACCGGTATAGATGATGGACTGGACTGGCCGGTCGCCTTAGCGCTTGGCGCAATAGCGGCAATGGGGTTCGCAGATGACCATCTCGGACTGAGCGTGCGCTTCCGGTTGTTGGCGGGTTTTGGTCTCGCGACCATCTTAGCAATGGCTACGATTGGCGATGAACAATGGGTACTGTTTGGCAGCACCTACCCGTCGCAGGCGGAGTTCGTCTTTCTACCCGCTGTACTTGGACTGGTATGGCTGACGAATCTTTTCAATTTCATGGACGGCGCCGACGGTATCGCGGGCGTTCAGGGGTTGATCGGAACCGCAGCGCTCGCTGCCTGGTTTGCGCTTTCGAACTATCCGTCGTTGGCCTTGATGAACCTTGGCGTTGCTGGGGCCTGTCTTGGGTTCCTGATTTTTAACTGGGCTCCGGCTCGGGTGTTTTTGGGTGACGTGGGCAGCCTGACATTGGGCGGGTGGTTCGGGTGTATGCTGCTTATTGGAACGAGCACGGCGGGAATACCCCTGGAAGCGTTTGTTATTCTGCTGGGAGCCTTCTGGTTTGATGCAACCTATACGCTGACCCGCAGGTTGTTGTCAGGGGCCAGGATTACCGAGGCGCACCGTGAACATCTTTACCAGCGTCTCATCCTCGCAAACTGGAGTCATCAGAAGGTCGCCCTGGGTACCGCCGCTCTGGCGCTGGTGATGGCGGCGCTCGCTTCCGCCGTGACGCGCAAGCCAGAGCATGGCCTATGGTTCTTTCTCCTTGCACTTGCTATCCTCTTGGGGTACACCGTGCTGGTGACGCGCATTTGCAAAAGCGGCAGACCGTCCGGCCAACGCTAAGGATTCTATGGAACGTTCCCTGCTGGAAAAACTGCTTTCTGCTGCCAGATACCTGCTGGCTCGATGGCCTGTGTTCCTGCACGATGCAATAGCCGTATGCTTTGCTTGGGTTGGGGCCTACTGGTTTCGTTTTAACCTGGATCGCATTCCGGACGTTTTTCTGGATCAGTCGCTCGCAGTTTTGCCGCTCGTGGTATTCTGGCACTTAGTATCTTTCGCTGGTTTTGGCGTCCACCGCGGAGCGTGGCGCTTTACCTCGACGCATGATCTTTCAGTCATACTGAAGTCGGTGGTGGTTGGAACCGCAGTAGTCGCGTTTTCAATTTTTCTGGCAACCCGCCTGGTTGCGGTTCCGCGGTCGGTATTCCCCCTGCATGGTGTCTTTCTGGTGGGCCTGCTGATTGGAAGCAGAATTCTCTACCGGCTCTTTCGGGACCGCCAGATCAGCCGGGGTAAGGGCAAGCGGGTGTTAATTGTGGGTGCGGGTGCCGCCGGCGACATGCTCCTGAAAGACCTTGGGCGTAATCAGGAGATTCACTATGACGTGGTCGGATTTCTCGACGACGATCCGAGCAAGAAAGGTAGAGAGATTCAGGGCGTTCGAGTGCTTGACCGGTGCGCGGCTATTCCCCAGCTGGCACGCCTGCTGCGAATAGAACTGATCCTGATCGCGGTCCCCAGTGCCAGTGCGGAGCAGATGCGGTCAATGGTGGAGTACTGTGAACGCGCGGGGATACAGTTTCGTACGTTGCCGAAGGTTCAGGATATTCTGGATGGTGCGGCGTCCAGCGCCGACCTGCGTTCTGTCGAACTGGATGATCTGCTAGGACGGGATCCGGTGAGCCTTGATTGGGAGGCAATGGCACGAATGATCAAGGACCGGCGCGTGCTGATTACTGGCGGTGCGGGGTCGATTGGCAGCGAACTGTGCCGTCAGGTTGCCCGGCTGGAGCCTGCGGAGATCACTTTGCTGGAGCAGAACGAGTTCAATCTGTATTCTCTTGCGCTTGAACTGGAAGAGCGTTTTCCGTCGGTTCGTTTCGTTTCTCTGCTCGGAGACGTGTGTGATCGCGAGTCGGTGCGGTTCCATTTTTCCCGCTACCGCCCGGAAATCGTATTTCATGCGGCCGCGTACAAGCACGTGCCGATGCTGCAGGATCAGATTCGGGAGACCATCCACAACAATACGGTAGGTACGATGGTCACAGCGAAAGCTGCTGTGGAATCTGGGGTTGAAAGATTTGTCCTGATCTCGACGGACAAGGCCGTGAACCCGACCAGCATGATGGGCGTGAGCAAAAGGCTGGCAGAGATGGTGACGCAACTGAACAACTCGGAGTCGACTACGGCTTTTATTACGGTCCGGTTCGGCAATGTCCTGGGCTCAGCGGGGAGTGTGGTCCCCCTTTTTGAGCGTCAAATCCGGGCAGGCGGACCCGTTACTGTCACGCACCCCCTGATGACACGCTACTTTATGACGACCTCGGAGGCGTGCCAGTTGATTCTTCAGGCTTGCGCTATTGGCGAAGGAGGGGAGATCTTTGTGCTGAACATGGGCGAGCCGGTGAAAATTGACTATCTGGCACGCCAGATGATCCGGTTATCAGGAAAAGTACCGGACGAGGAGATTGAGATCAAGTACACAGGTCTTCGTCCCGGGGAAAAGTTGCACGAAGAACTGTTCCATCCTGATGAGGACCTGACGCCCACCTCCCGCGACAAGATTCTCCTTGCGCGAAGCCGCAGCATAGATAGCGCGTATCTGACCGAGCAACTGGTGGAACTGCGTAGCTCGGTAGAAGTTTACGAGCATGAACGGGCACGAGAGATTGCGGTAGGTCTGGTCCCTGAGTATCAGGGCGAGTCCGACGACAGCGCTGAGACGTCGCCAAACCAGGCAGCCTGATCACCCAGGTCAACCAGCGGCTCTGGCCACAACCAGTACGCCGAATGCAGGGTGGTCGAGATAGTGAATCTCACCCAAGGTTATGCGCCGGGTATCCCGTATCACCCAAGCGGTCGTTTCGGGTGTGGCCGCCCGCGTTTTTCTGTCGGTCTGGATAGCTGATTCTGGGCTTTTTGGACGGTACAGGATTGATGTTTGCAGGCGCAGTGTCTGGGTGCCGCTTAGTCGAAACAATGCACGCAGGTCGGTTTCGCGCCCTGTCTTTTGGCTCTTCAAGACGAAGCGGACCGGCGCGAAATTCCCGGAGCCATCTCCCTTGGCTATGGCGTGAAGGACCACCCGATAGCGCGAGGCGCCGACAAGACGGGTTTTGGCGGGCGACAGTACGCTGGGCTTGGTGACGAGGGCGTGCCCCTTGCCGAAAGGCATGTTGCCGGCCGAAATCTCAGTGAGCGCAATCAATGCAGCTTGCTGGGTTCCCTGATGGCGAGTTGCGGTGTTGGATGCGTCGAGACGGAATATCAGGTACTCGATATCCACTATAGATCCCGCTGTAGATGCCGCTGATGGAAGGAGCGTCATTAAGCAACATAAGAATGCTAAGAAGTTCCTGCGAAGAGGAGAGCGCGGAGCACGCATTGATGTTGTCCTGATCACTCGGCGCTTGTAGTTAACGCCTGTGGCAGTGGAGTGACCGGGCTATGAGTATCAAGGACTCCGATCAACCATTCAGCAAGGGCCGCGCGGTGTTCCGGATCGGGGATGGGTAGAAGAATGGCGAGCTCGACAGGACTGTTCATCCGGAAGAGCGTAGGATGATCCGTTAGTAGCGTCGAGAGCCGTTCCGGGGAGACCGGGGCGTTAGGATCGAATACGACCCGCCCGCTTCTATTTCCACATCTCATCTCCTTGATACCAAGGGTACGACCTTTGACCCGTAAGGCACTGAGGCGAAACAGCATTTTTGTCTCAGCAGGCAGTAAGCCGAAGCGATCGACCATCTCCAGTTTTAGCTCATACAGTGAGGATTCGTCGACGCAGTTCGATATTCGCTGATAAAGGACCAGGCGTGCATGAACGTCAGGGATGAAGGTTTCCGGAATGTAGGCGCCTGCCTGCACATCCACCTCGATGGGTTGTAGGGGCGAAAGCGGAACTCGGGACAACGGGCCCTCATCTGAGAGATCACGGATAGCGCGATTTAGAAATTCTGCGTACATCGAAAACCCGATCTCCTCGATGACACCACTTTGGCCTTCTCCGAGCAGTTCCCCGGCACCTCGAATCTCGAGGTCATGATTCGCTAGGGCAAAGCCAGTACCGAGTTCTGTCAGATTCTCGATCACGTCAAGACGCCGCTTTGCTGACTCGGTGACCAAATCTGGATCGGGAACCAGCAAAAATGCAAAAGCCTGATGACTTGAACGGCCTACCCGACCCCGCAACTGGTGGAGTTGCGCGAGACCGAACTTATCGGCCCGGATCATAATGATGGTGTTGGCAGTAGGAACATCAATCCCACTCTCGATAATCGTGCTGCAGACCAGAATGTCGAAGCGCTGGTGATAGAAATCACGCATGACAGATTCCAGTTCACCTTTAGGCATTTGACCATGGCCGATTTCTATAGCCGCTTCGGGAATCAACGCCCGCAGGTCCGCAGCAGCGCGATCAATGGTCCTGACATCGTTGTGGAGAAAATACACCTGTCCGCCGCGGTGCATTTCTCGAAGGCAGGCCTCCCGGATCAACGGCTTCGAAAAGCGATGAACCATTGTTTTTATCGATACCCGCCCGGGCGGTGGCGAACTGATGAGCGAGATGGATCGCATTCCGGCGAGTGCAATGTTCAGGGTTCGGGGGATCGGGGTTGCGGTCAGAGTAAGAATGTCGACTTCCTGCCGGAGTTGCTTCAAACGCTCTTTTTGACGAACACCGAAGCGATGTTCCTCATCGATGATAACCAGACCTAGATTTCGGAAGTCGAGATCCTGTTGGAGCAGTCGATGGGTGCCGATAACAATGTCAACTTTGCCTTCCCGGACTGCGCTCACCAACGAGGCGTTGGCAGCGGGGGTTTTAAAACGCGAAAGACACCCAAGGTGCACCGGGTAGTCCGAAAATCGTTCGCGAAAGATATCGTAGTGCTGATTGGCCAGCAGGGTCGTTGGTGCCAGGACCACGACCTGGTGACCACTGTGAGCCACGACAAAAGCGGCGCGTAGGGCAACTTCAGTTTTTCCGAAACCAACGTCGCCACACACGAGCCTGTCCATTGGCGTGGGATCACCAAGATCGGCCAAGACTTGGTCGATGGCATGTTCTTGATCGGGTGTTTCGTCGTAGCGAAAGCCGCTACGAAAGGCAATATATTCCGCCTGTGGAACGTTATAGACCACGCCCGGTCGGAGGGTGCGCAGCGCCTGTGTCTTCAGTAATTCAGCCGCAGCGTCGTGTGCCCGCTTTTGAGCCCTCGTTTTCGCCCTATCCCATTGGTCGCTTCCCAGACGATGTAAGGGCGCGGTTTCGGGGTCGCCGCCAATGTACCGGGATAGTACGTTGATATTGATGACGGGGACGTACAGTTTCCCATTATCAAAATACTGGATGATCAGGAACTCATTTTTCTGCCCGTTGATATCCAGCCACTGTAGGCCTCCGAAACGTCCAACCCCGTGGTCCAGGTGAACCATGGGATCGCCGCGGTGCAATTCTGCAATGGAGCGGATGACGGCCTCGGGATCCTGGGATTTTGCCCTTCGCCGCTGGTGGACGCGCTCGCCGTACAGTTGGGATTCGACAATAACTTCGATGTCAGGATGTTGTGTCAGGAGGCCTCGATCCAACGGTGAGACGGTAATTCCCGCGCGCTCAAGATCGTCACAAAGAAACTCCTGCCAGCTGTTGAATTCGACGGGATTCAGGTCGTGACCGGAAAGAAGTTCCATCAAGGCCTGGGCCCGGCCGGGGGTTTCGGTACTCAATAGCACACGAGCTTCTGATGGGTCGCGAAGACGTTCTACCAACGCCGAAAACGGTGTACTAGACTTGTGGTCGACAGGATACTGGGGAGGGGCGTTAGGGTGATCCGCTTCTGTCGAATCATTTGGGTAAGTGGTTTGTTCAATGATTTCGCCCTGGGCGATCGTTTCCACTGCGGATTGGGGGGTTAGGCAGAGAAGCTCTGGTGAAAGAGGGGGTCGCTCAGGATCGAGACTGCAGTGCTCGAAACGATCGACTACGTTAGCCCATTCGGCCGCGATCATGTCCCGCCAGTCAGCAGGAAGCACCCACTGGACTCCGCCAGGAAGGTAATCGAAAAGGGTGCCCGGGTTTTGAAAAAACAAGGGAAGATAAAACTCGATGCCAGCTGGAAAACGCCCTTTTGACACCTCCCGGTAGATGATCGAAGACTGAGGATCGCCGACAAGAGACCGGCGGTATGCCTTACGGAACTGTTCGGTAGCCTCCGGGTCTGTCGGAAACTCCCGGGCGGGAAGCATGCCGAAGGACTCAGTCTCCCCAGTGGATTGTTGCGTGTCGGGATCAAAAAATCGGATGTTTTCAATCTCATCGCCAAAAAGATCAAGTCGAAATGGCGACTCGGCACCCGTCGGGAAGACGTCAATGATCCCCCCGCGAATGGCGTACTCACCTTCCGAGACGACTTGGGAGACACCCAGATAGCCGGCATCAGACAGCCGGTCGCGCAGTTGAATAGGGTCAATTGCACAGCCTCGCGAAAGACAGAAACTGGAGCCGGAGATAAAACGTTTTGCCGGCAGGCGAAGCAGAACCTGTTCGGCGCAAAGTAGCAGGATGAACGGATCAGGACGGCACAGTCGCTCTAGCGCTTGAATCCGGTGTGAGGTAATTTCAGGATGCGGGGAATATCGGTCATAGGGAAGACATTCCCAGCCCGGAAGCACGCAGACCCGGCGATCATCGTCGGGGAGAAAGAATCGAAGTTCATCCTTAAGCAGATCCAGTTCGCGGGCCGATGAGGCAACCACCACCGTCTGAGACTGAGTTTCGCTCAGTTTTGCGATCCTGAGCGCGAGGGCTGATCCAGGCGCATGTGGCCAGCAGGGTACGGGCTTTGCGTCCCCCGGGGCAAGCGGTGCGGCAGATAGAAGTGACAAGGATTAAGGCAGCGCAGGCGAAAAAGGCATTTTATCGTAAACTCTTAAGGTATCAGAGAGTCTATAAATAAAGGCATTTTATCGTGTTAAACTTAGTTCTACTAGGAAACGCTAGGAGTAAATCCTAGCGCGATATAGGACTCGGACCATGAAGAAGAAGCTGCCAAGGTTTACGAATTCCAAAGGTAGATTTTACTGGACTCCAACGACTAATGGTAAGACTCGCTGGATCAGACTGCCGGACAAGTACGATGATGCTATAGACAAGTACCATGAGCTTGAGGCCGGCAACACGCCTAATACAGTGAACCACGCCTTGGATCTTTACCTGGAGTCCGCACGGTTCCAGAGGCTGGCCAAGGACACCAAGAAGAACTATAGGCGCTATATCCGCGTCATGCGCCCAGTGCTTGGCCATCTACCCTTGAGCGATATCAACGCCATACTGCTGTCCAGATTCATTCATAAGGTTGGCTACATCGGTAATAACATGATGAGCCCACTCTCTGGAGCCTTCAAGATCGCCAAGATGGAGGGCCTGATCGACAGTAACCCAGTGCGGACGGCTGACATCGAGAAGGCTGAGATACCCCGTAGGATCAAAGAGGTGGACATCTCTGAGGTTATGGCCATCTATGAGGCTTGCGATGACTACGATCTCAGGCTCTATATTGACATCGCACTGGCCACCGGCCTTCGATATTCGGATATCACTAACCTGACTCCAGAGCGCTCCATCACTGAAGAGGGCCTGCGGGTTCCGGTTAAGAAGAGGCGTAGTGAGGGCCAAGTTCTGTTGTTTGCATGGACTCCAGAGCTCCGTAGCATCTGCTCAAGGCTACCAT
>Ga0315336_1005414_pt1 | contig 13942 bp, 12 predicted proteins | sample ASW5metaG_FD_204512 | JGI IMG/M metagenome (GOLD analysis project Ga0315336, IMG submission 204512) | Ammonia-oxidizing marine archaeal communities from Monterey Bay, California, United States - ASW #5 | ecosystem: Environmental > Aquatic > Marine > Intertidal zone | place: USA: California...
GCGATACGAGTGATACAGGACCACTATGCGAAGCCACGGCTAACCTAGCGGCAAGAAGCTGCCGAAGACTTAATTCAACCTTTCCATAATACCGTCAGTTGTATCGGCTGGTTTGAATCAGACCTCGGCCGATTTCAGGGCCAGCAACGCCAGCAGCTTCATGCGCTCGGGGTCGCGCTCGCCCTGCGAAGCCAGTTCGACGATGTTCTTCGCCAAGGCCTGCACCCGCGCCGAGCCGACCGGAAACGGCAACGTCTCGACCGCCTCTTCGAAGGCGCGCGTCATGCTTGCGATAGTGTCGGGGCTGAAAGACGAGCCCTGAAAGACAGTCATATTGGAAAACCCGGCGAGGATGTATGTGCGTGGTCAACGCAGACACCTTGCGCCGGGTTCCCCCTGAAACTGCCCGTTACATCACCACTTCGATCAGCCGTGGGCCCTTCTCGCGCATCGAATCGGCCAGCGCCTTCGAGAAATCCTCGGCGGTCCTGACCGATATGGCCGTCACACCCATGCCATTCGCCAGCGACACCCAATTCAGCGCCGGATTGTCGAGGTTGAGCATGTCGAGCGCCTTGCGGCCCGGCTCACCGGCATCGACGCCGGCGAATTCGCCCTTCAGGATCTGATAGGTGCGGTTGGCGAAAACGATGGTGGTGACGTCGAGGCCTTCGCGTGCCTGCGTCCACAGCGATTGCAGCGTGTACATCGCGCTGCCGTCGCCGACCATGCAGATCACCTTGCGGTCGGGGCACGCGACCGCAGCGCCCGTCGCTACCGGCGTCGAGAATCCGATCGACCCGCCCATGTTCTGCAGCCAGTCGTGCGGAGCAGCAGCAGCGGTCGGCGGGAAAAAGCCGCGGCCGGTGGTGATCGATTCATCGACCACGATGGCGTTTTCGGGGATAGCCATCGCAATCGCCGCAGCGATGGATGCGTGATTCAGCGCACCGGTCGGCTTGACCAGTTCGGCCAGCTTTTGCGGCTTCACGTCAGCGGCCTTGGCGCCGAGCGCATCGGCCAGCGCATGCAACGCGCCGACGGAGTTTTCGCCGGCCTCACACATGCGATGAACCTCGCAGCCCTCCGGCTTCAAGAGGCTGGGCTTGTTCGGATAAGCGAAGAACGCCACCGGATCGTTGGTTTCGACCAGAACGATGTGGCGGAAATTCTTCAGGATCGGCAGCGCCTGCTCGATCACATAAGGAATGCGGTCGATGGAGAAGCGCCCGCGTCCGCGCGCCATGCGCGGATTATAGGTCTGGCCCATCACCTTGCAGCCGGTCTTGCCAGCGATGCGCGCGGCAAGTTCAAGGCCTTCTTCCGTGAGCGCCTTGCCGGTCAACAGCAGCAGCGTCTGCTCGCCGCCGCGCAGAACGCGCGCGGCTTCATCGACGGCCTGCGGCGAGTAACTGGCGCGCTGCGAGTCTTCCGGCACCTGCGCGATGCCGTCGGCTTCGTTCCATGCGGTGTCGGCGGGCAAAATAAGCGTTGCGATCTGGCCGGGATGGCTGCGGGCTGCGGCAATTGCTGCCGCGCCATCCTGCGCGATGGATTTCGAATCCGGCGAGGTGCGGACCCATGCCGACATCGGCCGGGCGAGGCCTTCGATGTCCGACGTCAGCGGCGCATTATATTCGATGTGATAGGTGGCGTGCTGTCCGACGATGTTGACGATGCCGGAATGCGCCTTCTTGGCGTTGTGCAGATTGGCGAGGCCGTTGGCGAGACCCGGACCCAGATGCAGCAGCGTCGATGCCGGCTTCCCGGTCATCCGGTAATAGCCGTCCGCAGCGCCGGTCACGACACCTTCGAACAGTCCGAGCACGCAGCGCATGCCCTCGACCCGATCCAGCGCGGCGACAAAATGCATCTCCGATGTTCCCGGATTGGTGAAGCAGACATTCACATCGCCCGCGACCAATGTTCGCACCAGACTTTCCGCACCATTCATCGTGTCACTCCCGTTCGAGGCTTTTTGTTGTGATACCGTTAGATGAACCATCCTTATGACAGTTCGTCAAAGGCCGGGGTAGATTGGATCGGCAGCACCACTGCGCGCACGAGGCATATCTTATGCAAGCGCCTCTTGCGCTGGACGTGTCACACATCGATCATGCACCCGGTCCCCTTCACGCGTCCGTGGGTTGCGAAGCCAAGTAAATTGTGGCCTTTCTCACGAGTTCGTGGCACCTCTGATCCCCGACGCAACACCCGCTCAGCGAACATTTTTCGCTTCTGTCCGGCGAGCTCTTACGAGGATTCTTATGACGCGCTTTTTGACCGTAATTCTGACTGCTGCGGCTTTGTTCGGCGGCACTGGCCTTGCGATGGCCGACCAGGAGTTCAACCCTATCGCCCAGCTGTTTGGTTTGGGCTCCGGCGGCAGCGGCGGTGCGGGTCCGGTTCCGCGCACCACGGTCAGTTTCCAGGGCAACTACGCGCCCGGAACCATCATCGTCGATACCAAGGAACGCCGCCTGTACCTGGTGCAGGAAGGCGGCCGGGCGCTGCGCTACGGCATCGGCGTCGGCCGTGACGGCTTCCGCTGGGGTGGAACGCATCGCATCACCGCGAAGAAGGAATGGCCGAGCTGGACGCCGCCGTCGCAGATGCTGCGCCGCCGCCCGGACCTGCCGCGCCACATGGTCGGCGGCCCGGATAATCCGCTCGGCGCGCGCGCGATGTATCTCGGATCGACGCTGTACCGCATTCATGGCTCCAACGAGCCGGAGACCATTGGACAGGCGGTCTCGTCGGGTTGTTTCCGGATGGTCAATGACGACGTCATCGACCTCTACAACCGGGTGCAGGTCGGCGCGACGGTCATCGTCAAGAACTGAACCGGCGACGCTACGTTCTTCAGAGGCCGGCCCAAGTGGCCGGCCTTATTATTTTGTCGCCGGTCACCGATTACCTTGCGTGACGCCGGCGTGACGTCTAGCTCTGGATTGCAATGGACGCATCCTCGACAACACGGCTTCTGCGATCGGGCATCGCCGCGCTGCTGAGCTGTCTGACGCTCAGTGCCGTGCTGTTGCCGCCCGCGTTTGCGGAAACGCCCAGCGTCAGCGCGCGCCAGCGTAGCGAGAAGAAAGTCTTCACCGACAGCGAGATCACCGACGGCTTCATGAAGACGGCGTTCGGCGCGGAATATCATCTCGCCGGACGCATCGACCGCATTCGCAAATACCACATACCGGTTCGCATCTTTGTCGATGGGCCTGCCCGCACCGACCGGCAGAAGCAGATCGGCAAGGTTGTCAGCGACATTGCTACGAAGGTGCAGCATCTCGATATCGCGATGACGAGAAAACGCGAGGATGCCAACACCATTGTCACGCTGGTGCGCGATCGCGATCTGCAAAAAACAATCACATCGTTTTATGGCGCGGAGCGGGCCAAGGAAATCCACAACGAACTGGACCCGCAATGCCTGTCGGGATTTCGCAAGAACGAGAACTACGAAATCCAGAAGTCGGATGTGATCCTCACCATCGACAACGGCGACTTCGTGTTTCTCGATTGCGCCTACGAGGAAATGTTGCAGTCGCTCGGCCCGATCAACGACACCGACACCGTGCCGTGGACGATGTTCAACGATCAGGTCTCGATGGGCTTCTTCGACATCTACGACCAGTACATCCTGAACATTCTCTACGACCCGCGGATCAAGGCCGGGATGACGGTCGATGACGTGCGCGCGGTGCTGCCCGCGATCCTGCCCGATGTGCGGACATGGATTGCGAAAGTGAACAATCTGCCGAAGTAGCGGCAGGGACACGCAATCAGAAAGATTGTCATGGCCGGGCTTGTCCCGGCCATCCACGCCTTATTGATCTTATCGCAAAGACGTGGATGCCCGGCACAAGGCCGGGCATGACGGTGATGGATTGAGCGCTCGTCTAACTACGCCGTCTTCTCGAACAGTTCGCGACCGATCAGCATGCGGCGGATTTCGCTGGTGCCGGCGCCGATCTCATAGAGCTTCGCGTCGCGCAGCAGCCGTCCGGTCGGATAGTCGTTGATGTAGCCGTTGCCGCCGAGCAACTGGATCGCATCCAGCGCGCATTGGGTCGCGCGTTCGGCCGCGTAAAGGATCGCGCCCGCGGCGTCCTCGCGCGTGGTCTCGCCGCGGTCGCAAGCCTTCGCCACCGCATAGACATAGGCGCGCGAAGCGTTCATCGTGACATACATGTCGGCGACTTTCCCCTGCACCAGCTGGAAACTGCCGATCGGCTCGCCGAACTGCTTACGCTCGTGGATATACGGCATCACCACATCCATGCACGCCTGCATGATGCCGAGCGGCCCGGCTGCCAGCACGGTGCGCTCATAATCGAGACCGGACATCAGCACGTTGACGCCGCGCCCGACTGCGCCGAGCACATTCTCTTCCGGCACTTCGCAATCCTCGAACACCAGTTCAGCGGTGTCCGAACCGCGCATGCCGAGCTTGTCGAGCTTCTGCGCGGTCGAAAATCCCTTCATGCCCTTCTCGATTAGGAAGGCGCTCATGCCGCGCGGCCCGGCGGCCGGATCGGTCTTGGCATAGACCACCAATGTTTCAGCAACGGGACCGTTGGTGATCCACATCTTGTTGCCGTTGATAACGTAACGGTCGCCCTTCTTGTCGGCGCGCGTTTTCATCGACACCACGTCCGATCCGGCGCCCGGCTCCGACATCGCCAATGCGCCGACGTGCTCGCCGGAGATCAGTTTCGGAAGATACTTGCGCTTCTGGGCTTCGTTGCCGTTGCGGCGAATCTGGTTGATGCAAAGATTCGAGTGCGCGCCGTATGACAGGCCCACCGATGCGGACCCGCGCGAGATTTCTTCCACCGCGATGCAGTGCTCGAGATAGCCGAGCCCCGCGCCGCCATACTCTTCCTCGACGGTGATGCCGTGCAGGCCGAGCGCGCCCATCTTGGGCCAGAGTTCGCGCGGAAACTTGTTGCTCTTGTCGATCTCGTCGGCGCGCGGCGCGATTTCGTTAGCTGAGAAATCGCGAACGGTTTCGCGGATCGCGTCGGCGGTCTCGCCGAGATCGAAGTTGAACATGCTGTGCGCGTTCGGAATCATGAATTTCTCTCCCCGGAGCGGTTCTTGACGAAAGCCGGCCCTTGTTCGGCTGGACACTGCCACGGGCCGGTTGCGGGGAGAAGGGCCGGAAGCGCCGGAACAGGAGGGCGCTCGCGAGGCGGCCAACTGCCCCGGACGCGGGGAAGATGGCCACAAAGCGGCATGTCGAAATGTCTTGTGCCTGACATTTCGCCGGACAAATTCCGGCCATGCGGGCCGCGTTACGCCAGCGCGCGCGACGCTTCCCGCACCTTGCGGGTCGACGTATCGACCGAACGCGTTGCGTCCGCGATATCGTTCATGTTCGCATTGATGTCGGTCACGCCTCTCGCTGCGACCTGCATGTTGGACGAAATGCTCTGCGTCACCGACGCCTGCTCCTCGACCGAGGCAGCGATCGCCGCCGAGATTTCGTTGATGCGCGAAATGGTCTGGGTGATCGCCTCGATCACATTGACGGCGCTGGTGGTGGTGCCCTGAACCTCGGCGATTTGCGCGCTGATTTCGTCCGTTGCCTTGGCGGTCTGGGTCGCGAGGCTTTTGACTTCGGAGGCCACGACCGCAAAGCCCCGGCCCGCTTCGCCGGCGCGCGCCGCTTCGATGGTGGCATTGAGCGCCAGCAGGTTGGTCTGTTCGGCGATGTTGTTGATCAGCTTGACCACGTCGCCGATCTTCTGGGCGGCGATGGCAAGGCCCGAGACGATAGCGCTGGTCTCGTTGGCCTGCTGCACCGCCTGCAGCGAGATATGCAACGCGTCCGCCGCCTGACGGCTGATTTCGCTGACCGAGGCCGCAAGCTCCTCCGCGCCGGACGCGACCGCCTGCATGTTGGACGAGGTCTGCGTCGATGCGCTGGCCGCCGACGTCACCCGCTCGGACGCGGACGCCACGGCATCGGTAATCTGGCCAAGATCGAGATCGATAGATTTCTGCAACTCGCCGCGGCGAAGACGATCTTCGACCTGTGCTGTGGTGTCGGTGGCGAACTTGACCACCTTGGCGAGCTTGCCGTCGGCCCCCTGAATCGGATTGTAGGAGGCCTGAATCCAGACCGCCTTTCCGCCTTTGCCGACGCGCTTGTATTCGGCCGCCTGATAGTCGCCCCGGCGGAGCGAATCCCAGAATTCGCGATAGGCGGAGCTGTCGCGGTATTGCGGCTCGACGAACATGCCGTGATGCCTGCCCTGGATCTCGTCCAGCCGGTAACCGAGCGTGCTCAGGAAATTCTCGTTCGCCGTGATGATGGTGCCGTCGAGGTTGAACTCGATCACCGCCTGCGACTTTTGAATCGCCGCGATCTGGCCTTCGTAATCGGCGCTCTTTAATTTCTGTGCGGTGATGTCGCTGGCGAACTTCACCACCTTGTACGGCTTGCCGCTGCGATCCATCAGCGGGTTGTACGAGGCCTGAATCCAGACCTGCCGGCCGCCCTTGGCCACGCGCGCGAACTCGCCCGACTGGAATTCGCCCCGGCGCAGCGCATCCCAGAAGTCGCGATATTCGGCCCGCTCGCGCAGGTCCGGATCGACGAACATGCTGTGGTGCTTGCCCTGGATCTCGTCGAGCCGATACCCCATCGCATCAAGGAAGTTGGCATTGGCAGTCACGATTGAGCCGTCGAGATTAAACTCGATCACCGCCTGGGATTTTTCGAGCGCGTCCAGCTTCGCTGTAAGCTCTTGAGAAGACTTAAACAACTGCATTTTCTATGCCTCTGGGTCAGATCGACGCAGGGAGATTAGGGTTAATTCATTAAACAACTTTTACGGGAATATATTCGTAATTGTTCCTGCTGATGGAACCCGGAAGCCCTTACCGCGTCCGATGGCTCCGGCGGCAAAACACGGCTTGCCCGGTAAGGGGTGAAGATATGTAATTCCCGAAACAAGCCCCCGGGACCAATCCACGGAGGCAGTCTGAGGGAGACGCGCGATGCACGGGACGCTTGATCTTGCGCGACAATCTGAACTGGAAGCGGCGCGGGACAAGGCCTATTCCACCCCGCTTGCGGATTTCAATCCCGGCGATCCCGATCTTTTCCGCAACGATACGTTCTGGCCCTATTTCGAGAGGCTGCGGAAGGAAGACCCGGTCCATTACTGCAAGGACAGCCAGTTCGGCGCTTACTGGTCGGTGATGAAGTACAACGACATCATGCATGTCGAAACCAACCATCAGATCTATTCGTCTGAATCGAGCCTCGGCGGAATCACCATTCGCGATGCACCGCCGGAATTCCGCCGGCCCATGTTCATCGCGATGGACCAGCCCAAGCACAGCGCCCAGCGCAAGACCGTGGCGCCGATGTTCACGCCCAGCCATCTCGACCAGTTGGCCGATACGATCCGCCAGCGCGCCGTGCTGTGCCTGGATTCGCTGCCGCGCGACGCGACATTCGACTGGGTCGACCGGGTGTCGATTGAACTCACGACACAGATGCTGGCGACGCTGTTCGACTTTCCGTGGGAGGATCGCCGCAAGCTGACGCGGTGGTCGGATGTCGCCACGGCTCTGCCCGGCAACACCGAGATCATCGCATCCGAAGATGCCCGGCAGGCGGAGTTGCAGGAATGCGCCGCCTATTTCTCGAAGCTCTGGAATGAGCGGATCAATGCCGCGCCGAAAAGCGACCTCATTTCGATGATGGCGCATGCGGAAGCCACGAAGGACATGGACCCCAAGACGTTTCTCGGAAATCTCATCCTGCTGATTGTCGGCGGCAACGACACCACGCGCAATTCGCTCTCCGGCGGGCTCTATGCGCTCAACCAGAATCCGCAGGAGTACCAGAAGCTGCGCGACAACCACGCGCTGGTCGACAGTTTCGTGCCCGAAGTGATCCGCTGGCAAACGCCGCTGGCGCATATGCGCCGCACCGCGCTTGCCGACACCGAGCTGCGCGGCAAGCAGATCAAGAAAGGCGACAAGGTCGTGATGTGGTACGTCTCCGGCAACCGCGACGACGAGGTGATCGAGAACCCCGACAGCTTCATCATCGATCGCGCCCGGCCGCGGCAGCATCTGTCGTTCGGCTTCGGCATTCACCGCTGCGTTGGAATTCGCCTGGCGGAATTGCAGTTGAAGATCGTCTGGGAGGAGATTCTCAAGCGGTTCGACAACATCGAAGTGGTCGCGCCGCCGCATCGGGTGTATTCCAGCTTCGTCAAGGGCTACGAGACCCTGCCGGTGCGGCTCGCGTCCTAGACGGCGCGTCCGGCACTCGGAAAACTGTTTAGGGACAAGGGAAGCGAACGATGCACGGAACCATCAGCACGGCCCGCGACGAGCGCCAGAAGGCCGCGCGCGAGAAGGCCTATTCGATGCCGCTCTCGCAATTCCACCCCGGCGCGCCCGAACTGTTTCGCTCCGATACGCTGTGGCCGTATTTCGAGCGGCTGCGCAAGGAAGAGCCGGTGCATTACTGCACGACCTGCCCGGTCGGCGATTACTGGTCGGTGACCAAGTACAACGACATCATGCATGTCGACACCAATGCCGCGATCTTCTCGTCCGACATCAAGTATGGCGGCATCAACCTGCGCGACATGGGCGAGAACTACAACTGGCCGAGCTTCATCGCGATGGACGAGCCGAAGCACGGCCCCCAGCGCAAGACCGTATCGCCGATGTTCACGCCGGTGCATCTCGACCGGCTCGCGCTTCTCATTCGTGAGCGTTCGGCGGAGATCCTCGACAACCTGCCGCGCAACGAGACCTTCAACTGGGTCGACCGGGTGTCGGTCGAACTCACCACGCAGATGCTGGCCACGCTGTTCGATTTTCCGTGGGAAGACCGCCGCATGCTGACGCGCTGGTCGGATCTTTCGACCGCGCTGCCGAAAAGCGGCATCTATGAGAGCGAAGAACAGCGGCTGCGCGAGCTTGGCGAATGCGCCGACTATTTCATCCGGCTGTGGAACGAGCGCGTCAAGAATCCCGGCAACGACCTGATCTCGATGATGGCGCACAGCGATGCCATGCGCGAGATGGACCGCGACGAACTGCTGGGCAACCTGATCCTGCTGATCGTCGGCGGCAACGACACCACCCGGAACTCGATGTCCGGCTCGGTGCTGGCGCTGAACGAAAACCCCGATCAGTACGACAAGCTGCGCGACAACCATGCGCTGATTGACAGCTTCGTGCCCGAAGTGATCCGCTGGCAGACGCCGCTGGCGCATATGCGCCGCACTGCCTTGCAGGACACCGAACTCGGCGGCAAGCGCATCAAGAAAGGCGACCGCGTCGTGATGTGGTACGTCTCTGGCAACCGCGACGGCGAGGCGATCGAGAATCCCGACAGCTTCATTATCGACCGCGCCCGACCGCGAACCCATATGTCGTTCGGTTTCGGCATTCACCGCTGCGTCGGCATGCGGCTGGCCGATTTGCAGCTCAAGATCATCTGGGAAGAAATCCTGAAACGCTTCGACAACATCGAGGTTGTCGGTGAGCCCAAGCGAATCTATTCGAGCTTCGTGAAGGGCTACGAGGACCTGCCGGTTCGCATCAACGCCTGACGCTGACTGCTCCGCGACAACCTGCCGCGATTTCCTTGAAGGCTGCAAAATCGGAATGCGGCTGCGCGTCTGGCGCGGCTACACCCCACCCCGTCAATCTGCCAAAGCATGGACATGATGCATCAAGAAACAGACTTTTCCGACATTCGCGAATCCGTCGCAAAGCTTTGCGCCCAGTTCCCCGGCGAGTACTGGCGCAAGCTGGACCGCGAGATGGCCTATCCAAAGGAATTCGTGCAGGCGCTGATCGACGCCGGATACCTGTCCGTGCTGATCCCCGAGGAATATGGCGGATCGGGGCTGAAGCTGTCCGCAGCCGCGGCTATCCTTGAAGAGATCCAGCGTTCGGGCTGCAACGGCGGCGCCACCCACGCCCAGATGTACACCATGGGCACCCTGCTCCGGCACGGCAGCGAGGAACAGAAATCCAAGTGGCTGCCGCGCATCGCCAGCGGCGAGTTGCGCCTTCAGGCGTTCGGCGTGACCGAGCCGACCAGCGGCACCGATACCACCTCGCTCAAGACCTTTGCCAAGCGCGAAGGCAACGATCATTACGTCGTCAACGGCCAGAAGATCTGGACCAGCCGCGCCGAATATTCCGACCTGATGATCCTGCTGGCACGCACCACGCCGAAGGAACAGGCGGCCAAGCGCACTGATGGACTCTCGGTATTCATTGTCGACATGCGGGAGGCGAAGAAGGCCGGTGGCCTGACGATCCGCCCGATCCGCACCATGATGAACCACGCCACCACCGAAGTGTTCTTCGACAACATGAAGGTGCCCGCCGAAAACCTGATCGGCGAGGAAGGCAAGGGCTTCCGCTACATCCTCTCCGGCATGAACGCGGAGCGCATCCTGATCGCGGCGGAATGCGTCGGCGATGCGAAGTGGTTCATCAAGAAAGCCAGCGACTACGCCAAGGAGCGCACGGTGTTCGGCCGGCCGATCGGCCAGAACCAAGGCATCCAGTTTCCGATCGCCAAGGCCTACGCCAACATGCGCGCGGCCGAACTGATGGTGCGCGAGGCAACACGCCTCTATGAAGCCGGCAAGGACTGCGGCGCCGAGGCCAACATGGCCAAGATGCTCGCCGCCGATGCGTCATTCGAAGCCGCCAACGCCTGTATCCAGACCCACGGCGGCTTCGGCTTTGCCGAGGAATACGATATCGAGCGTAAATTCCGTGAGACGCGGCTCTATTCGGTGGCGCCGATCTCCACCAACCTGATCCTGTCGCATCTGTCCGAGCATGTGCTCGGCATGCCGCGCTCTTATTGAGAGAAGCCATGCTGCCGCTTGAAGGACTGACCGTCATCGCCGTCGAGCAAGCGGTCGCAGCTCCGTTCTGTACATCGCGCCTCGCCGATGCCGGCGCCAACGTCATCAAGATCGAACGCCCCGAAGGCGATTTCGCGCGCGGCTATGACGCCGCCGCTAAGGGCCAGAGCAGTTATTTCGTCTGGCTCAATCGCGGCAAGAACTCCGCCGTGATCGATCTTGCCACCGACGACGGCCGCAAGTCCCTCGAAAAGCTGATCGCCAGTGCCGACGTGCTGGTGCAGAATCTCAAGCCCGGCTCGATGGACAAGCTCGGCTTCACCCGCGAGCGCCTGCGCAAGGATTATCCGGGGCTGGTGATCTGCACCATCTCCGGCTACGGCGACGACGGCCCCTATGCCGAGCGAAAGGCCTACGACCTTTTGATTCAGGCCGAGAGCGGCCTCGCATCCATTACCGGCGGCCCGGAGACGCCGGCCCGCGTCGGTCTCTCCATCGTCGATATCGCCACGGGGGCGACGGCGCACGCCGCGATTCTCGAAGCGCTGATCGGCCGCGCGCGCAGCGGACAAGGCGCGGACATCCGCATTTCGATGTTCGACGTGATGGCCGACTGGCTCACCGTGCCGCTGCTCAATGCCGAGAACGGCAACACGCCAAAGCGCATCGGTCTCGCCCATACCTCGATCGCGCCTTACGGCGTGTTCACCTCGAAAGATGGCCGCGATATCCTGATCTCGATCCAGAGCGAGCGCGAGTGGAAGAAACTCTGCGCCGAGGTAATGAACATGCCGGACCTGCCGAACGATCCGCGTTTCAGCAACATGGTCGAGCGCGTCCGAAACCGGGCGCTGACTGACAAGGCCGTAAGCGATGTGTTCGGCATGATGACCCGCGACGAGTTGCTCAAGCGGCTGGACGATGCCGATATCGCGTTCGCCGAAGTCAACACCATGGACGATCTCTCGAAGCATCCGCATCTGCGCCGCATCGAAGTCGCGACCCCGAACGGCGTCGTGGCCTATCCCGCGCCCGCGTCCATCGTTATCGGCGAACAGCGGCATTATGGCGCGGTGCCGGCGGTCGGCGAAACGATCGGCAGCACCTCACAAGGTAAGAAGCCATGAACGCTAACATGAACGCGAAGCCGGACATCGATCATCTGCGGCAATGGATCGGCCGGACCCAGGACGCCTCCGACGTCATCACCGCCCAACTGGTGAAGGGCCTGCGCGCGACGCTGTTCCTCGACATCGGCAATCCCGTTGACGGCGACGCCGCGCCGCTCACGACCCACTGGTGCCTCGCGCAGCCGGTCGTGCCGATGAGCGAGCTTGGTCCGGACGGTCATCCCGCACGCGGCGGATTCCTGCCGCCGGTGCCGCTGCCGCGCCGGATGTGGGCGGGCGGACAGATCGAATTTGTCGATCCCCTGCGTGTCGGCGACAAGGTGACACGGTCGTCGCGCATTTCTGACGTCACGATGAAAAGCGGCAGCACCGGCACGCTGTGTTTTGTGTCCGTCGAACACAATATCACCACGCCGCGCGGCACAGCCATCCGTGAGCGGCACGATATCGTCTACCGCGATATGCCTGCGGCTGGTGACCAGAAGCCCACGGCCGCGCCCGCACCAGCGCCCGCCGGAAAAATTCGCGAAACCCACATGGCCGATCCGGTTTTGCTGTTTCGCTATTCGGCGCTGACCTTCAACGGCCACCGCATTCATTACGATCGCGATTACGTCACCAAGGTCGAGGGTTATCCCGGCCTGATCGTGCACGGGCCGTTGCAGGCCTCGTTGCTGATCGAATTCGCCGCACGCCAGCGCGGCGGCAAGGCGCCCGCAAAATTTGTCTATCGTGGCGTCAATCCGCTGTTCGACGGCGCTGAGTTCAGCATCAACGGCAACGAGACCGACGCCGGGCTGGAGGTCTGGAGCGCCAACGCGTCAGGTGCTGCGACCATGAAGGGCACCGCGACGTGGTGACCGTTCGTTGAATGCGATATTGTTTTCACCTCTCCCCGCTTAGGCGGGGAGAGGTCGGAGACTGAGCGGAGCGAAGGCTCCGGGTGAGGGGCATCTCGCTGATACCAAAGAAGCCCCTCACCCGCTCGCTTAGCTCGCGACCTCTCCCCGTAAGAACGGGGAGAGGTGAAGAAAGGCCCTACTTCTTCCCGAACGCCTCGCGCATGCCGGCCTGAATCTTCGCCATGCCGCCGATCCAGCGATCGTAGTTCTCGGTCTTCTTACGCATGTAATCGAGCACCTGCGGATGCGGCAGGATCAGGAACGTCTCGCGATCGATCCCGTCCAGCGCGCATTGCGCGACTTCTTCGGGCGTCAGATTGCCGTCATGCGATTGCGGCCCCTTCGGCATGCCCCGGATCATGTTGGTTTCCACGCCCTGCGGACACAGGATCGAAACCTTGATGTTGTGAGCCCTGTGCGAGATCGCGAGATTTTCCGCAAAGCCCACCGCGGCGTGCTTGGTGGTCGAGTAAGCGGCGCTGCCAACCTGCGAGAGCAATCCGGCGGCTGAGATGGTGTTGAGGAAATATCCGCCGCCCCGCGCCTTCATGCGCGGGATCAGATGCCGCGCCGCATAGACATGCGCCATGACGTGGATCGCCCAGCTTCGCGCCCACGGATCGTCCGAGGTGCCGCCGGCATTCTCCGACATCATGTCGAAGCCGCCGCCGATGCCCGCATTGGAGCAGAACAGATCGATGGGGCCGAATTGCTTTTCGGTTTCATCGATGACGCGGAGGATGTCGCTTTCCTTGCCCACATCGCAGGCGAACGACGCGCCGCCGATGGAGTCGGCAACCGTCTTGGCGCGTGCGCCGTCAAGATCGGCGACGACGACCTTGGCAGCACCCTCGCGATGAAAGAGTTCAGCGAGCGCCTGACCGATGCCATTCGCGCCGCCGGTGACAACAACAACTTTGCCTGAGATTTTCATGCGGAGGTTTTAGTTCGGGACTGCGGCCAGATCAATTGATCTCGCAGTCCGTTCAGACATGCACCGTTTAAAACGGAATGATCAGGCCGCGAC
>Ga0315336_1005415_pt1 | contig 13942 bp, 9 predicted proteins | sample ASW5metaG_FD_204512 | JGI IMG/M metagenome (GOLD analysis project Ga0315336, IMG submission 204512) | Ammonia-oxidizing marine archaeal communities from Monterey Bay, California, United States - ASW #5 | ecosystem: Environmental > Aquatic > Marine > Intertidal zone | place: USA: California...
GAGGAAAAAGTCCCACCTGAAGCCGGTGAGTAGGGAGTGCGCGAAGGTCATGACGTTGATGACCGACAATTGCGCGGCTGCGATCCAACCGATGTAGATCAAGGTGAAGGTCAAAAAGCCGATCCGGAAGATGTCGACCAGGCGCCCGTACTTGGTAACCCAGTCCTGAAAGAACAGCAGCGCCAATAGGGCGCTCAAGGCAATTGAGAGAAGCACGATATGGACCGCATTGTCCTGCCAACGGATCTCCCAGATCGGTTGGTCCAGGTCGGCGGGTTGCTGCTCACCGGGAAGCGCCTCGCGGACCCGAACGAAGCGCGTCGGCAGTGTGTAGTTGAGGGGGAAACCGGCGAATTTCCGTTCGGTTTTTCCATCAAGCCCCTTGATGTCGCGTTGGACCAAAATCTCCAAGCGCCATGGCTTCACCGGGTCAAAGCCGGCCTCCGGCGGCAGAACGAAAAGGCTGATTTCACGCAACTTCGGCGCGCCGCCGATGGCGAGTTCCTTGAGCGGTCGGTGCATGGTCTTGGTCAGGCGAATGGTTTTGTCGCCCTGGACCAATTGCATCCGCTCAAAGACGCCGGACCGGCGGTAGTTGTAGCCGCGGAAGGAGAAAAAGCCGCGCCCGGCGACGAAGATGGCGTTATCGCCGGGACTGAGGTCTGCCATCATTTGATTATAGGCGGCGAATTTGAGCAGGTTCTGACCGATGTCGGCGGGGGTCGCCAGGCCCGCGAACATCTCGACAAACAGCTTCTCGGCATCGTCCGCCTCGCGCTTTATGGAAAATGCGGCATCGACTTCGGCATTGCTCAGACGCAGGCGGCTCAGCGACCCATCCGCCAACAGAGCCGGCCAATCGGCTTTGTGAAAGGTCTCGAGATCGATATTGCCGCCCCGCCTCAGCGCATTGTCCGGCCCGATGACGCCGCGCGCCCGCGCGACGAGACGGCCGGCCCGCATGATGGAGTCGGAGAACACCAAGGATGTAATGGAGGCGCCGGTGACCATGTCCACGGCGACCTCGCCCGGCCCGGCAACGGCGCCGACCCGGATTTGTTGACGCAGATCCTTGCCCTTGAATTGGGCAATGAACTTGGCCAAGTGCTGATCGGAGATGCCGAGAACCAGGATCGGTTCCTGGTGTTCGGCGACGACGGCGCCGGTAATCCGGCCGCTCAGGTCGAAGCCGCCGATGATCTTCACCGGCTTGCCTGAAAATCCGCCGGAATTGACAACGTCGGAGGTCAAAAAGACATAGCCGACCAACCGGTTCTCGCGGAACACAGGCGCCGCCAACGGCGCGCCGTCAACCTTGCCGGCGTGATCGGCGCCGGGAAAGACCTGGGCGAGACGTTGCGGCGTGAGCAGCCGCTCAAGTTCACTCGCCGCCGCTCCGGCGCTCGCGGCGAGCGTCAGCAAGGCGGCAACAAGAAAGATACCGAGGGATCGCGCCGGAGCCATGCGGAAACCTATCCCTGTCTGCGTTCGAGTTTGTTGGCCGCCGCTCGGCCGGGCTGAACGGCGGCATGCATATCCTCGCATCATCGGGGCCGAATTCGGCCGGAGCCTTGACATATGTCAACTGGACGGCTTGCGTGTCGTGGTTTCATTTGCTCCGGGTTACCAATAGGTCATGGGATTCAAATGCGTGCCAAGCGTGCCCGTGACTTAAATAGATAGACTGGAGGACTTCATGGGACGACATATTTCCGGCCACTATGGCCGCTGGTTCTTGGCCGGCATTCTTACCGCCGTACTCACCAGCCCCGTCATCGCCGCGGATTCGAAGACGAAAAATCTGGAAAAGCATAAAACGACACCGGGCCAGCAATACAAACCGAGCCTCGACGTCTTGAAGGGCGCTGAACAGCCGGGTGCCAAGCCCGGTGTGCCGGTGCTCACCAAGGACGAGTTCGAGAAAGCCAATCAAATATATTTCCAGCGCTGCGCCGGCTGCCACGGCGTGCTGCGCAAGGGTGCCACGGGGAAGCCCCTGACCACCAAGGAAACCAAGGAATTGGGTTTCGACTACCTCAAGAATTTCATCAATTACGGCTCGCCCGGCGGCATGCCCAACTGGGGTACGTCCGGGGCGCTCACGGAAGCCGACATCGATCTCATGAGCCGTTATCTCCTGAATGAGCCGCCGGTGCCGCCGGAATTCGGCATGAAAGAGGCGATGGCCAGTTGGAAGCTCGTCGCCCCGCCGAACAAACGGCCGAAGAAAAAGATGAACGATTGGGACATCGACAATTTGTTCTCGGTGACGCTCCGCGATTCCGGTGAGATCGCCCTGATCGATGGAAACTCCTACGAGATCAAATCCATCATCAAGACCGGCTATGCCGTTCATATCAGCCGCATCTCCGCTTCCGGCCGTTATCTGATGGTCATCGGTCGCGATGCCCTGGTCAACATGATCGATCTCTGGATGAAGGAACCGGCGACGGTGGCATCGATCAAGATCGGTATGGAAGCGCGTTCCGTCGAAACCTCCAAGGCCAAGGGTTATGAAGACAAGTACGCGATCGCCGGGGCCTACTGGCCGCCGCAATTTGTGATTATGGACGGCGACACCCTGAAGCCGAGAAAGATCGTCTCGACCCGCGGCATGACCGTCGATACGCAGGAATACCACCCGGAACCCCGCGTCGCCGCCATCGTCGGCTCGCACTACCGGCCGGAATTCGTCGTCAACGTCAAGGAGACCGGCAAGATTTTGATGGTCAACTACTCGGATCTGGAAAACCTGCAGATCACGTCGATCAACGTTGAGCGGTTTTTGCATGACGGCGGGCTCGATAGTACCGGGCGCTACTTCATGGTTGCCGCCAATGCGCGTAACACCATCGGTGTCATCGACACCAAGGAAGGCAAGCTGGTCAAGCTGATCACCGAAGAGGACGGTGTCGGCGCGACCCCGCATCCGGGACGTGGCGCCAATTTCGTCCATCCGAAATACGGTCCGGTCTGGGCGACCAGCCACCTGGGCGACGAAACGGTGGCGCTTATCGGCACCGATCCGAAAGGTCATCCGAAAAACGCCTGGAAGGTCGTCCAGTCCTTGGAAGCCCAGGGCGGCGGGTCGTTGTTCGTGAAGACCCATCCGAAGTCGAAGAACCTTTGGGTCGACAGCCCCTTGAACCCGGAAGCCGAGATCGCGTCTTCGGTCGCCGTCTTCGATATCAGCCAGCCGGACAAGCCCTACGAGGTCATTCCCATCGGTGAGATGTCCGGCATCTCTGAAGGCGTGCGCCGTGTTGTGCAAGGCGAATACAACAAGGCTGGCACGGAAGTCTGGTTCTCGGTCTGGAATGGCAAGGACCAGGAATCGGCCATCGTCATCATCGACGACAAGACCCGTAAGCTGAAGAAGGTCATCAAGGACAAGCGCCTGGTGACCCCGACCGGCAAGTTCAACGTCTTCAATACGCGCGAAGACGTGTATTAGCCGAAAGAGGCGTAAGAACATGAAAGGGCGTGCCTTTGGGCACGCCCTTTTTTGCTGCCGGCGATGATGCGAAATCCCGGAATTCTATAACAAGCCCATTGCGCATCCGGCTGCCTGTGCAGGGGCAGGAACCAATCAACAACTCTCGGCACGTCCGGAAACAGTCATAAGCGGGTGGCTTTTAGCGAACTTTCATCAACGTTCGACCGTGATGTTTTACGGCGGCGCCCTTTTCATACCAGGCCTTGCTGGCGTTGACGATCTTCACGACGGACAGCATCACCGGAACCTCGACCAAAACGCCGACCACGGTCGCAAGCGCGGCGCCCGACTCAAATCCAAATAGGCTGATTGCCGCGGCGACCGCGAGTTCAAAGAAATTGCTGGCGCCGATCAATGCCGACGGCGCGGCGACATTGTGCTGTTCTCCGACCAACCGGTTAAGGAGATAGGCGAGGCCTGAGTTGAAATAAACCTGGATCAGAATAGGTACGGCCAACAATGCGATAATCAGCGGTTGGGCAATGATCTGTTCGCCCTGGAAGCCAAACAAGATCACCAGTGTTGTCAGCAGCGCCGCCAGGGAGATCGGTTGGAGCTTCGACAACAACCGATCAAGGGCGGGTTGTCCGCCGCCGGCAAGAACCCAGCGGCGCAGGATTTGCGCGAGGATGACCGGCACGACGATATAAAGAACGACGGAAAGAAGGAGTGTCTCCCAGGGCACCGTGATGGCCGACAACCCCAGGAGCAAGCCGACGATCGGCGCGAACGCAAATACCATGACGATATCATTCAGGGCGACCTGGGTCAGGGTGAAGTGTGGTTCTCCGTCGGACAGATTGCTCCAGACGAAAACCATAGCCGTACACGGTGCCGCCGCCAAAAGAATCAATCCCGCGATATATGAACTTGTCTGGTCCGCCGGCAGATAGTCATGAAACAGATAACCGATAAACAACCAACCGAGAGCGGCCATTGAAAACGGTTTAACCGCCCAATTTATCAAAAGCGTGACACCGATGCCCCGCCAATGATCCTTGACCTGATAGAGCGCGCCGAAGTCGATCCTCACGAGCATGGGAATGATCATCAACCAAATCAGCACGGCAACGGGAAGATTGACCCGAGCGACCTCAATCGAGCCAATGAGGTGGAATGCTTCCGGGAAATAATGCCCCAGGGCGACGCCGCCAAGGATGCAAAGGCCCACCCAGATGGTCAAATACCGTTCGAAAATTGACATCACAGATATTCCTGAGTTCGCGGTCCGGCCGGGACCGGGAGCAACTGGAACCGCTCGCTAATCGATGCAACGAAGTGAAGATAGAAAGTGCATGCGTGGCGCCCGCACAGGACCGTTGCGTCGTTGCGACTCTACGCTGTATCGCCGCGGCGCGCCGTGACTTGGGTCAGTTCGGGTTTGAGTTTCGAAGAGCCATCAACGCAAACGGCCATGAAGAGATAAAAAAATAAGGCATTCCGTACACATGGGTCGATGCCATGAAACAGCCGTCCAAACGGTTTGAGGTTTTGCGCAACGTGCCTATCATTACCGTTACCGAGGCCGGAAAAACCCGGCAGCCTATCCATGAGGAACTTCGGCCGATGACCGACAACAAGAACGAACATGTTTTTCGCTATGGCGGTGACTTCGCCGACCAGCACATCCAGCGGGCGAAGGGTTCATATATTTATGATAGCGATGGCCGGGAGATCCTTGATTTCACGTCCGGGCAAATGAGCGGCATCCTCGGACATGGTCATCCCGAAATCGTCGACGTGGTCCACGAAATGGCCGCCAATCTGGACCATCTTCACAGTAGTTTCCTGTCCGATCCGGTGATCGACTTCGCCGATGCGCTTGCCGCCATGCTACCCGAGGGTCTTGAGCGCGTTCTGCCGCTTTCGACCGGCGGCGAGTCCAACGAGGCGGCGCTGAGAATGGCGAAGACGTACACGGGCGGTTTCGAGGTCGTAGCCTTCGACCGCTCCTGGCACGGGGTCACGGGCGGCGCCGCAGCGGCGACCTATTCCGGCGGCCGCCGCGGCCATGGCCCGACCTTGCCCGGCGTTTTGACCTTGCCGACGCCGCACGCCTACCGCTCGCCCTTCAACCGCGATGGTGACTACCATTGGCGGGAAGAGTTTGAATTCGGCTGGGATATGATCGACCGCCAGAGCACCGGCCAGTTGGCGGCGGTCATTGTCGAGCCGATCTTGAGTTCCGGCGGCATCATTGAATTGCCGGAGGGCTACCTGGCGGCTTTGCAGGAGAAAGCCCAGGCGCGCGGCATGTTGCTGATCTTGGATGAAGCGCAGACGGCCATGGGCCGGACCGGCGACAATTTCGCTTTCCAGCGCGACGGCGTCGTCCCCGATATTCTCTGCCTGTCGAAGACCATCGGCGCCGGCCTGCCGCTGTCGGCGACGGTGACGTCGGCGGCCATCGAGAAAGATTGTTATGACAAGGATTTTCTATTCTACACGACGCACGCCGCCGACCCGTTGCCGGCGGCGGTCGGCTGCAAGGTGGTGGAAATCGTGCAGCGCGACCGATTGGCGGAGAAAGCGCGGGATCTCGGCGGTCATCTGAAATCGCAGCTTCTCGATTTGCAACAGCGACACCCGGCGATCGGCGACGTTCGCGGCCGTGGTCTGTTGCTCGGCGTCGAACTCGTCCGGGACCGTCAAACCAAGGCGCCGGCGCCGGAATTTGGCGCCGCCGTCAGCCAGCGATGTCTTGAGCTTGGCGCCTGTCTCAATATCGGCCGGCGCTCGATGGCCGGCGTGTTCAGAATCGCGCCGCCCTTGACCGTTGACCGCGACGATATCGACAGGGCCGTGGCGATTCTCGATCAGGCGCTGAGCGAATGCGCTTAAGCGCAAGGCGGCTTGGATGCCAGCTTAGCGCGCGATCATCACTGAGTTATGGGCCGTGTTCAGGACCTTGAAGGCGACGGACCCCATGAAGAAGCGGGTCAGGCCGGTCTTGCCGGTGTCGGAGACGACGATGACGGAATAATCGACACCGATTTCAGTGATCTCTTCGACTGGATTGCCGACTCGGACAAAGGTCTCGACGACCTCGATATTCATCTCATCCAGCATCGCCTTGGCGCGGGCCACGTTGTCTTCCGCCTGCGCCTTGCCGTCCTCCTCGAGGGCCACGGATATCAAGGAGATGGGGCATTCGCAGCGGCTGGCGATGAGGGCGTCGGCGCGGATCATCTGCATGGAATTTTCCGACCCGTCGGTACACAGAAGATGCCCATGGCCGACGTCCAGGTCGCGCGACACGAGCACCGAACAAGGTGCATGAACGGCGACCTTTTCGGCCACCGCCGGATCCCAGAAATTTTCCGCCATGCCGCGCCAGCGACTTGAGCCACCGAGGATGATCAGGTTGTAGGGGCCGAGTTCGTATTGATCGAGAACGCCGCTGGCGATGTCCGGCGCGGTTTTCAATTTCAGCACAACCGAGTTGCCGTCCTCGGCCTGGTAGACCGTCTTGTGATCGCCCAACGGGTCGCCGTCGACGTCGATATGGGTGAACTCCGACGCCGCCTCGCCCCTCATGCGGCCCAGCTCCTCCAGCAGATCCATACCTTTCTGGAGGTATTTGACGCCGGGCAGGTCGAGGCCCCAATTGAGCATATTTTCACGCGCCACGCGCAGTTGCAGGCCGCCGGAGCGAAGGCCCTGATCAATGGGGCGAACATAGAGCAGAACGATATCGGTGTCCTGGCCGCCGCTCAATTTAACGGCGTAGCGCAGGCCGCGGTAGGACTCGTCCGATCCATCGATGCAAACGAGGATGCGGAACCGTTTGGCCCGCTTCGCCGCCTCCAAATCGCGCCGTTCGCTTTCCGCCAGAACTTCCGCTTTGACGTCTTTTTCATGCCGGGATTCGGTTTTTGTCATGGGAACCCGCTATCCATTGTCGATACATAAGCCTGACAGCCCAACCTGCGCGCCGCCATGACCTCGGTCAAGTGGTCTTAGTTGTCGCCGTCGAGCAGCCGGCCGACGCCGCCCAGCACCGAGCCTTCGCCCTTGTCGGAGCCGCCGGCGGTAGGTGCCATGGCGAGGACACGGTCGGCGAGGCGCGAGAACGGTAGGCTTTGCAGATAAACCGTGCCGGTGCCCTTGAACGTTGCCAGAAACAACCCTTCGCCGCCAAAAAACATGGATTTCAGATTGCCGGCGCGCTCGATGTCGTAGTCGATATTGCCGGAAAAGGCCGCGATGCAGCCCGTATCGACACGCAGAGTCTCGCCGTTCAGCTGCTTTTCGATGATGGTGCCGCCGGCATGCACGAAAGCCATGCCGTCGCCCGTAAGCCTTTGCAATATAAATCCTTCACCGCCGAAAAATCCGGCGCCGAGGCGCTTGTTGAAAGCGATGTCGACCTTGGTGCCCAAGGCGGCGCAGAGAAACGCGTCTTTCTGGCAGATCAACTCGCCGCCGATGGCCGCCATGTCGACGGCCATGATCTTACCGGGATAGGGTGCGGCGAAGGCGACCCGGGATTTCCCGCGACCTTGGTGAGTGAAATGCGTCATGAAGATGCTTTCGCCGGTAATCGCGCGCTTGCCGACCTCCAAAAGCTTGCCGAAGACGCCGGCATCGGGGTCCGAGCCGTCGCCCATCTTGGCTTCGAAATTGATCCCGTCCTCCATGTAATTCATGGCGCCAGCCTCGGCGATCACCGTCTCGCCGGGATCGAGGATGACCTCGACGATCTGGATGTCATCACCGATCAGTTTGTATTCAACTTCGTGGCATTGACGGGGCATGGGGCTGTATCCTTACATCGTAATTGATTATCGAAATGTCTCCTTCGACGCGCCCCCCAGGAGTCCCATGGCGGGGGCTTGCTCAGGATGAGGAAAATCTTTGAATTTCATTATCCTCATGCTGAGCTTATTGCCAATTGTTTGGCATGGGCCAAAGTCGAAGCATGCGGCGACAATCTCCGATGTTTCGGACGACTTGCCAAGATGCCTTCTACTCCGCCGCCTCGCCGTCTTCCCGGTCCATGCGTTCCCAATCGTATTCCAGCGGCCGTTTGTCGAGGAACCGCTGAATGGCGTCGCGATGGTAGGCGCTGGACAGCGCCATGGTCTGGGCGCCGGCCTCCATTTCGATCAAGGCCCGGGCATCCACATCGAAGGATTGGTTGAGGATGCGCTTGGTGGCGCCGAGGGCCGGGGTCGACGCCTTGCAGAGCCGTTCCGCCAGCGACCGTGCCGCGCCGGCCAGTTCGTCGGCCGGGTGCACGGACATGGCGATGCCGAGGCTTTGCGCCTCTTCGGCGTCGATGGGCCGGCCGGTGAACATGATTTCCTTGGCCTTTTGCAGGCCGACAATACGCGGCAGCGTGTGGAAGGCGCCGATGTCGGGCACCAGGCCGATGCGCGGGAACACGCAGCAAAGCCGGGCACGCTCCGAGCACAGGATGAAGTCGGCGCCCAGCGCCAGCGAGAACCCGGCGCCATAAGCGGCGCCGTCGATGGCGGCGATGACCGGGAATTCCAGGTTGGCGAATATCTGGAACCATTCGTGGTGGCGGTAAAAGCGCATGCGGTCCTCGGCCGTGTTGCGCTCGGCATCGGCGTTTAGGTTCTGCAGATCGCCGCCGGCGCAAAAAACGCCTTCCGTGCCTGTCAAAATCAGCGCCCTCAATCCGGAATCGAACTGGATGGACCGCAGCACCTCTTTCAGGCCGCCGGTCATCGCCGGGCTCAGCGCGTTGCGCCTTTTCGGCTGGTTCATGGTGATCGTGCCGACGCTACCGTCAACGTCGAAACGCAGCGCTTCCAATTCCATGTTTTCGGCGACCATGTGTTCTCTCCCTAGGGCTTGGTTGTCAGATACGCCGCGTCTGGCCTTCCCAATAGGGATCGCGCAGGCGGCGTTTGTAGATTTTGCCCGCGTCATCGCGGGGCAGGTCGGCGCGCAGTTCGATTTCACGCGGAATCTTGTAGCCGGCGAGGCGGCTCTGCAGGTATTCGGTGACTTCGTCGACCGTTGGCTCCTCACCGGCCTGCGGCTGGATCAGGGCCATCAGGCGTTCGCCGAATTCCTCGTCGGGAATGCCGAAGACGGCGCAGTCCATGACTTCCGGCATGCCGACCAGTTCGTGCTCGATCTCGGCGGGGTAGATGTTGACGCCGCCGGAGATCACCATCTCGCGGGTCCGGTCGCAGAGGAACAGATAGCCGTCGTCGTCGAAATAGCCGACGTCGCCACAGGTGATCAGGCCGTCGCGTTCGACGGCGGCGCGTTCATCGGGGCGGTTGTTGTAGGTGAAGTCGGCAAACAGTTCCATGCGGCCGTAAAGCTCGCCGGGCGTACCCATGGGGACTTCATTGCCGTCCTCATCAAGCGCCTTCAATGTCGAGCCCTCGACGATCTGGCCGACCGTGCCTGGCCGCGCCAGTGTTTCTTCCGAGTTGCAGACCGTCATGTAGCCGAGTTCCGTCGAGCCGTAAAACTCGTGGATGATCGGCCCCCACCAATCGATCATGGCGCGCTTGATGTCGGGTGGACAGGGCGCGGCGGCGATCATGATATGCTTAAGCGACGACATGTCGTATTTGGCGCGGACCTCTTCGGGCAGTTTGAGGATGCGCACGAACATGGTCGGCACCATGAAGGCGTTGGTGATCTTGTGCTCATGGACATGCTTGAGAAAGCCCTCGGACGAGAACCTGGGCATGATTACCATGCGGTCCGCCTGCTTGGCGGCGCGCATGGAAAAGGCATTCGGCGCCGAGTGATAGAGCGGCCCGGCGACAAGCCCCCGGATGCCCGGCTCGATACCGTAAATCCAGTCCCGCAGCTTGCCGTAGGCTTCGGCTTTTTCGCGGACCTGCGGGAATCGCCTGACCCCCTTCGGCACGCCGGTGGTGCCGGACGTGTAATACATGGTTTCCGCGACCTCGCCGTACAATTCGGTCAACGGTTCGAACGCCGCCAGCCAGTCGTCCCAGACCATATGATTGTCGGGCACGGCGCAATGCTCGGCGTCCAATCCATAGGCGGTTTGGCAATCCGCCGGGGTCGCGACGGTCAGAATGGTGACGCCGGCCTTTTCCGCAGCGGCCGCGGCCTCCGGAACGGCATTCAGCAGGTCGGCGTGGGCGATCAGCACGCGGGTGGCGGAATCCTCGATAACGTAGGCGACCTCGGGGGCCGCGAGATGCCAGTTGATGGTGCAGGCATAGGCGCCCATGGCGGTGGCGGCGAAGTAACCCTCGAAGAAGGTGAAGTCATTGCGCAGCATGAGCGCCACGGCCTCGCCGGGCTGTACGCCCAATGCCTTGAGGCCCGTGGCGGCCCGCAAGGCGCGGCCCTCCAAGTCGGCATGTGAGCGCTGTCGCTCGCCCGCGATGAATATTCCGTTGTCGCTCAAGGTTGTTGACTCCGCTTAACGAAAACCGGGCCGATCCATGGTGAAGACGGTTTCGCCGGTCACTTCCGTGTAGTCCTGATAACCCATGCGGGCGACGGGATGCAGCTTGGCGATGTCGATGCGGCCGTTTTCCATGATCAGGTCGTCGGCGATATGGACGCCGATGACTTCGCCGAAAATCACCGTATAGATATTGTTGCCGATGGTGTTGGGGAGGTCGTAGGTGCCGATCAGCTTACACTCGAAATGGATCGGTGATTCCTTGACCCGGGGCGCCTTCACCAGGGTAGACGGGATCGGCGTCAGGCCGGCATCGGCCAATTCGTCACGGTTCTTGGCCGTTGTCGCAGACGTATCGTTCATGGCTTCCCGGTTGTCCCAGGTGGTGAAATTATGGACGAACTCGCCGGTCTCCATGATATTGCGGAGCGAGTCCTTCATGCCGTCGTCCTCGACCTGGCCATGGCCGGAGGAAAACATCACCGTTGGCGGATTGTAGGCGACGCCGTTGAAGAAGCTGTAGGGCGCCAGATTGACGTTGCCTTCCCCATCGATGGAACTGATCCAGCCGATGGGGCGCGGTACGACAAGGCTGTTGAACGGGTTCTTCGCTAGCCCGTGGCCGTCCTTCGGTTCGTAGAACATCTAGGCGCCTTCCTGTCCGACGATGGTGATCGAGCAGACGTTTTGGTGCGGGAAACCGCCGAGGTTATGGGTCAGCCCGAAGGTTGGCGTGTCTTCGCGTTGACGCGCCCCGGCGCGGCCCTGCATTTGCAGATACATTTCATAGATCATCCGCATGCCCGACGCCCCGATGGGATGGCCGAAGCACTTGAGGCCGCCGTCGATCTGGCAGGGTACCGGGCCGTCGGCATCATAGAAGCCGTCCATGATGTCCTTGATGGCGCCGCCTTCCGGCGAGATGTAGAGGTCTTCCATGGTCACCAGTTCGGTGACGGAGAAACAATCGTGCACTTCGATCAGGCTGACCTCGTCGCGCGGGTTCTTGATGCCGGCTTCCTCGTAGGCCTTCTTCGATGCCACCCGGGTGGTCATGAAGTAACTGCCGTCCCAGGAATTGTGCTGAACCTCGGTGCCGTTGGAGACCGACAACTGCAGGGCTTTGACCGTGATCAAGTCCTGCTTGCCCATGGACTTGGCGATTTCCGGCGTCGTCACGATGGCGCAGGCGGAACCGTCCGACACGCCGCAGCAATCGAACAAGCCCAGGGGCTCGGCGATCATCGGCGCATTCAGGACGCGGTCCTCGTCGATGGGTTTTTGCAGGTGCGCCTTCGGGTTTTTGGCGCCGTTGTCGTGGCTTTTCACCGAGACATGCGCCATGGCGCGTTTCAGGTCGTTCTTATCGACGCCGTGCTTGGATTGATAGGCGGTGGCCAATTGGGCGAAGGAGCCCGGCGCCGAGGCGTTCGACCAGTAAAGGTCGTTGACCGCGCCGCGTGAGCGTTGCGGCAGGCCGCCGTAACCCGTGTCCTTGAGCTTCTCGACGCCCAACGCGAGCGCGATATCGGCGGCGCCCGAGGCGACCGCATAGACGGCGCCGCGGAAGGCTTCTGTGCCCGACGCGCAATAGTTCTCGACCCGGGTCACCGGGATGTAAGGGAGCCTAAGCGCCATGGCCAGCGGGATACCGGACTTGCCGACGTGCTGTTCCTCGATGGCGGTGGAGAACCAAGCCGCTTCGATCTGGTTTTTTTCGATGCCGGCGTCGGTCAGCGCTTCGGTGAAGGCTTCCAACATGAGGTCTTCGGCATTGTCGTTCCAGCGCTCGCCGAATTTCGAGCACCCCATGCCGAGGATCGCGACCTTATCTCTGATTCCTGATGCCATGGTTACTCTCCCTCCATCGCGTTAACTGGTGTGGCTTTCCAGAAGTACCGCCGGAAGCCGCGTTTCGTATCATAATCTTTCACCCGGAACATCATGCGCATGGGCTCACCCACTTGCAACTCCCGGCCCGGCTCCACATCGGTGAAGTCGACCATGCCCCGGCCGCCCTCGTCAAACTGGATCATGCCGTAGAAGGCGGGCGGATCCATTGAGTAGGTCAGGCGGTCCGCCGTGTAGGAATTCAGCTTGCCGATCTTGCCGGAGAAGGGGTGATCCTTCTGGCTGTCCACCGCGTGGCAGTTGGGGTTGACGCAGACGTTGGATTTCGGGAACTGCAGGGTGCCGCATTTCTCGCATTCGCCGCCGATAAGCCCCTGGACCATTTCCTTGTTGCGGTAGTGCGTCGTCAGGCCGGTCTGTTTATCGACTTCCGAGCGCAGTCCCTGTTCGATGACGACAAGATTGTTGATGGCCAGGAAACGGGAATAGTTGTCGTCGGCGCGGCGCCGGGCCATATAGCCGGAGATGCCGTGTGTCGGCTTGGCGTCGGCAATGGCGTCGGTGACTTCAAAAACCAGCGCGTCGCAGCCTTGGCCGAACCCGACAACGACGATGATTTCACCGGCTTTCGCCTCTTCCAAAGCGTGCGCCAGCATGACCAGCGGATGCGCCGAACCGGCCTCACCCAGCGTACCTTGCAGGTTGTCGCGGACGCTTTCCGCCGGCATACCCATTTTCTTTGCCAGCATGCCGCCGACCCGTGCCATGGCGGCCGGGAAACAGAAATGATTGACCTTCGCGGCATCGACGCTGGCGGCGTGGAGCGCCTTGTCGGCGGCGGCGGGGATGATCTTCAGATAGCCCTCGTCGCGGATCCAGCGTTCTTCCCACGAATAATCGTAGGCTTCGTCCTGGCCCCGGTAGTGGTCGATAAAGTCGGTCGATTCGGTCGCCTGGCCCAACAGCTTGGCGATACCGTCGCCATCAGCAACCACAAAGGCGGCGCCGGCGTCGCCGGAGGTCAATTCCAGCGGGCTGGCGGACTTGGTCCGGCGTTTCTCGCTCGCCGCGACGAGGATGCGGCCGCCACCAGCGGCGACCTGTAGCGCCGTCGCCAAGGCCGAAGTGCCGGCCCGCTGCGAGCCGGCCACGTCCATGGTTTGCAGCGATGTGCCCAGGCTCAGCGCGTCAACGATGATGCCGGCGTTCTGGCGGGC
>Ga0315336_1005416_pt1 | contig 13940 bp, 11 predicted proteins | sample ASW5metaG_FD_204512 | JGI IMG/M metagenome (GOLD analysis project Ga0315336, IMG submission 204512) | Ammonia-oxidizing marine archaeal communities from Monterey Bay, California, United States - ASW #5 | ecosystem: Environmental > Aquatic > Marine > Intertidal zone | place: USA: California...
GTGCGTGACCGCGCACCGTCCCTTTGTTCCAATGATGTTCCAATATGTCGTAAAAACTCATTGCAACTCAGTCGCCTGCTCTGCCCTCCATTTCCCAATCCGTTTACGGATGGTGGCCTTCTCTGGAGGCTTGGTGGGAGGGTTTTCACTTTCCCACCTAGTCACAACTTCTTCGGCAATTTCCGAATCTGTCTGCTCAGTAAACAATCGCATTTTTACAATCGGTTTAATGAATTCCCAGAAAGCCTTATGCGGCGTTTGTCTGCCACCGTACCGGCTGTGCAACCGCTGGCGTGAGGCTCCGTCTAAGACCCCTGTAGCAAACACACCCGCTCGTAGTGACTGCTCAACCGCTCGCCCGATATCGTTGTCCTTAATGGCTTCTCGCGCACAGTCGATGCTAGCCAGTGCAAGGGTCAGGTAACCAGCTTGCACTTCCCTGTCGGGACGGTTCAGAGGCGTTTGTGCTTCCTTGAGTTCGCTCCAATCAACTTCGGTCATGGGAATGTCGCGTTCCTTGATGAATTTGTTAATTTGCGTTTCCAACTCCTCAAGCAACTCACGGCTCCGCTCGATGTGTGTGCTAGATGCATCATCCATAGCCCGACAATACCGCTGCGCTTGGCGCGGTTCAAGAATTTATTGTTTTTACAAGGGTGCAAATTAAAGGTGCTCGGACGAACGAAAACAAACAGGATCGAGCTGGCTGCTGGAGGGTTCAACGTGTTTGAGGCGTGCGTAACTTTGTGCAAAAAAGTCGCACAATTGTGCGTACTTGTGACTAGCTGTGATTTTTGTGTCAGTAAAGACAGGCTATGACTAGGTATAGCAGCAGACTCTTAATCTGAAGGTTCCCGGTTCAATTCCGGGGCGGCTCACCACTTTTTCCGTCATGTGATTCACACCTTCTTGGCAACTACTGCCCATCCGGTCGTCACAATCGGCCAGGTTGGTCGCGATAATTCATCAAGCGATTGGAGAGCTTGAGTTCCGCGAACAACAAGATAGAACATAGAACGACTAATTGGCCCTAATTTGTCCCGGTGATTGTGAAGTAGCAGTCTTACCATGTCGCTTATTACGGCCCACCAACCGCCCATAGGCTCACACTCAATCATTCTGAATCCGGCATCGAAAAGCAGTCGCTCAAGTTTATCTTCGGTAAATCTCTGGTAGTCGTTCGGATCAGGGTGTACTCCGATTAGAAACGGTACGGAAAGCAGGCAAGTGCCTTCTGGTTTAAGCACCCTATTCGCTTCTAGCAACACTTTCTCGGGATCTGGCACATGTTCTAGTAACTCAGTCATTAAAACACAGTTAAACGAATCATCTAACAACGGCACATTACCAGCGTCACATCTGACGTCAGGATTTGTAGACGCATCTATATTGGCGTAAACCCACAAATGACTATCCTCAACAGGCGGCTTAAATGTTCCTCGCGGGTTAGCTTTTTTGCCAGCTAGATCGAGAACATTCCCACACATTAGACCTATGCGGTTCTCCAGCCAACGATCTAAATATTTTCGGCGAAATGTGATCAAGTGCAACACCTAAGATGAATCGCTAGCAATTGACTTCGGCCGCAACTCAATTGCGCAACAGAGGAATGTCAACCGTTCTCCTAGAGTCTACCGCTGGCTGGTGGAAGGTTCAACGTGATTGAGGCGTGTGCCCTTTTGTCAGATACTTGTGCGTGCCCGTGACCACTTATGATTTTTTTGTCAGTAAAGACGGGCTGTGACTAGCTATTGCACAAGACTCTTAATCTGAAGGTTCCCGGTTCGATTCCTGGGCGGCTCACCTGCTAGCGGGGGCTGGCGGCAATGTTCCCACCGTCTATGGTAATGATACTTCCCGTGGTTTTTTCTGCCAGAGCGAGGTTGAGGAAGCCTTGCGCCACATCCGTGTCATAAACCTCCTGTTGCAGGAGGTTATTCCTGAAATAATCATCCGGCGTGAGCCCACGTGCCTCAGCCCTTTCTTTCAACACTTGTTCAGAGAAAAGGGAGGTGCGAATACGATCGGCGTTGATAGCGTTGGCGCGGATTCCATCCGCCCCGTAGTCCAATGCATACTGTTTGGTGAGAGCAACAACTGCCGCTTTGGGAAGCGCATAGGGGCCAAAGTTTTTCCCTGGATTGAACGCCGCCTTGGACGCGTTGAACAAAAGCACACCTCCCGTTTTTTGTGTCAGGAATAGCTGTGAAGCTTCCGAAGCCAGAACCTGATGGGCGAAAAAGTTTAACTCGAAACTGGCACGAAGTTCATTCATTCCTACCTCACCCACCGCACCTTGGACTGCATTACCAGCATTGGAAATCAACATATCGATACCGCCAAAAGTCTGCACCAGTTTATTGAATGACTGGCGCACAGCCGCTTCATCCGTCACATCCAAAACCTGGCTGACAACACCAACTTTAGATTTCTTGCGTATCCCTTCAGCGATTTCACCCAACGTATCCGCCGTTATATCCACAAGAAAAAGATTAGCCCCCTGATCGGCGAACAGCTTGGCGGTGGCCAGACCAATCCCGGAAGCCGCGCCGGTAATATAAACCACCTTGCCCTGAAGAGCAGACGCTTTGCTCTTACCCAGCTTGGCCTGTTCCAAAGACCAGTATTCCATATCGAACAAGTCGCTGGCGTCCAGCGGCACATAGTCCGCCACAGAAAATGATTTGTGAATGATATCAATCGTGTGCTGGTAAATATCAGCGGAGATGCGGGTCTCTTTAACCGTTTTTCCAATAGTTACCAACCCCAACCCGGCCACTAGTAAAACCCGAGGCAATTGGTCCAGTTCAGTTTTATCCACCCCCTTGGCAGACTTGTTGTCTTCAAAGTATTGATGGTAGCTCTCGCAATAGGAATTGAGTTTGCAGGAAACTTCCTCACGTAGCTTGTCCGGATCTGTCCATTGCTGTAGGTTCAGGAGCAGGGGTTTTTGCTTGGTCCTGATCACATGATCTGGTGTGGCCGTACCAACCTGAGACCATCTTTCACACTCCCTACTGGAAGCAAATGCCTTGGCTTGCACATCAGCACGATGATGTAGCACCCAGTCTTTTTCGGACCGGTCTTTATACAGTCCTCGAAGTATCGGAGCCAACGCATTCATCAGGGTTTCTTCCCCGGCTTTCAGGGCTGGGCTCTCAAGAGAAATGAGCGGTTTAAGTGTTTTTTTCTGGATATAATTTTCCGCAAGTGTCACAGCATGAATATGCCTGTCATAACTTTCTTTTGCAGTGTTACCAAATGTAAACAGCCCGTGGTTGATCAACATTAATCCTTCCACGTTCGGATTTTTCTCATACATTTCGGCGGAAGCTTTGGCGAGCGCAAAACCTGGCATGAAGTAAGAGACAACACCAACCTTCTCGCCATAAATGTCTCGGCAGATTTGTTCCGCATCCGACTGGTTGGCGATGACCAAACTAGCATCCGCGTGCGAGTGGTCTATGAACTTGTGTGGCAGGAACGCGTGCAGCAGTGTTTCCACTGACGGGTTGGGGGAGGATGCGTCCAGCAAGTGCGTTCTCTGCTCATTGACCATTTCCTCATCGCTCAGTCGGTCCAGGTTTCTTAATTTCTGAAGGTGGTCGAGTAAAACTCCGGGAAGTCCTGGAGGTTCCAATGTGTCGAGATCCCACCCACTTCCTTTTACATAAAGCACATCCACCTCTTCGTTTACCTTGTTAAAGGTGCGCAACTTGACGGAGGTATTACCCCCGCCATGAAGAACCAGCGAAGGGTCCGCCCCGATCAATCTAGAGGTGTAAACACGAAGCGCAATGTCTTCTGCTACATCACTATATTTTTTGATAGCCGCCTGGGCATCCGAATCGTTCCATTTATTTTCCATAATTCTTCCATTTCGATTCCGGGGCGGCTCACCACTTTTTCCTAAGTAAACTGAAAAAATAAGACGGTACGTGACCGCGTGTCACTTTTTCCGTCATTATAATGGTCAAGGCTAAATCGACCATATGCAGGAAACTTTTTCCAAGTTAAACCAAACCCATCTTGACGCTTTAAAAGAGCAAGGCGTACTTGTGCTTCCGGATTTCATCTCGGAGCAGACCATTAATCTAATAAGAAAAGAGACGTCTCCATGGTTGGAGAAAGTAGGTTTTAACAACAGGATCTCTTCCTTGATTATAGGAAACAATCAATGGATAGAACATGTTGGTCTGTGCAGTTTAGATGCTCTTAAATTGGCGCTTGATGATCAATTTATCAATTTCCTGGAGAATTATTTCCAAACAAGTGTGACCCTAGGATCATTGAGTCTACAAAGAAAGATATTTCCAGAGAAAGGCATAAGACTCCATAGTGATAGAGGTGGTGGGCTATCGATTTTTCTCTATTTAACTAATCCAAGTGAGGAAACAGGCCTTACCGAATTCGTTCCACACTCTCATGTCACAGAAATAAAAGAAGGTTATTTATTAAAAAATGCAATTGATGATGCAACATACATTGATATAGAGAAATCACCATTTAAATCAAAACCGTTTAAAAGAACTATTGGACGCAAAGGTACGTTGGTAATTTTTCATCGGGGAATCTGGCATCAATTACCAAAATTTAAAGCGCCCGGTCGAGAAATACTCATGATGCAATATTTCCAAAAAGATTCTCCTGCTAAAGATCATTTGGTGAAAAATAGCTTTCTACAGTCTTTGTCTAAGCGGCAAAGCGAAGTTTATTTGTCCAACTGCTCTTCAGCTTCTTTGCCTAGCTTAGTTGAGCTTGGGTCTGATCCGGATGCTCTGGGCGTGTACAAGATACCCACTTGGAAGATGCTCGCCTATTTTCTACGCTATAAAGTGCTTTCGAAAGTCTAAGACTCCGCCTTAAATGTTCGCGTTTCGATTCCGAGGCGGCTCAGTTTCTACTGAAAACTCAACGAAAGTCCTATTCCTGAAAAAAGGTGATTACCTCTTCTATTTTCGGCATTGAGGTTGCGGCTCCTTTTTTGGTGACTGAAATAGCTGCAGCTCTATTTGCAAACTCACAAGAGTCTCTTAAGGATTTACCGTTCAAGAGCGAATGTGAAAGAGCCCCGACAAAACAGTCTCCTGAACCAACTGTATCTACTGCATTAACTTTCTTTGCCTCAATGAAGTCCATGTGATTATTTTGAAAATAAATTAATCCTTGATCTCCCAAAGTCACTATCAACGACAATCTATTATCAAGATTTAAGTTCTTCAGTTCGTTTTTTAGTTTGTCTACGTCAGAAGACACAGGACCATCTAAGTCTGCAAAAAGCGAAAACTCCGTTTCGTTTAACACTAAAACATCCGTATTAGAGAGAAGCTGGTCACTTGGCTTCTTAAATGGCGCAAGATTAAGAATATTTAAACAGCCACGGTTCTTTGACTTAACAAATAGCTTCTCAACCTGATCAGGATTAACTTCCATTGGGCTAACCACTACATTGGCCGTTTCTAGGCTCTCCGATGTGACTTGGTTATGGTTTGTTAGTTTATTCGCCCCTGGAATGTAAATAATCTGATTTTCAGAATTATCAAAGACATAAATGAATGCGGTTCCTGTTTTTTCATTTACAGAACCTAGCATTGAAAGATCGATGTCTTCATTTGACAGAGAGGAGACGAGTTCCTCCCCAAAGGAGTCTTGACCTACATTGCCAACAAAGGAAACAGACGTGCCTAACCTTGCGAGGGCGACGGCTTGATTAGCAGCCTTTCCTCCTAAGAAGGTTTCGACACTCTCTCCTTCTAGCGTTTCGCCCACTTTAGGTGGTCTAGGTAAATAGACAACTTGGTCTATGTTCACGCTTCCAAAAACGAGAGCTTCAGACATACCTTCGAGGCAGTTGAACTGCTACCAGTGTTTCCTAATCAACTTCCCTACCGAAATGTGCGCACTCGATGAGTTCTGCGGTGGTTGTGTCGGGCAGCACCTTATCGAGCACGTGCGCGTAGGTCGTCAACGTCCTTCTTCCCAAATCCCCGTCTGAGCCATAAGAGCCTCTATCTCGTCTGGCTCAATTGGGGAGTGCTCTGTAAGCCACTCGTGCCCGTCCTCTGTTACAAGAATCACATCCTCGAAACGAATCGAAAAATCCTCCTGGGTCACTCTCCACTCGATGACGAAACACATACCTGGCTCCCAGGGAATGTCGTAGAAACCCACATCGTGAATCTCCATCCCAACGAAATGTGAGATACCGTAGGTTCCGGTCACATCACCCAATCCCGCCTCGGTCATGAGCCTATCCTTTAGTGCCTGGCTTTCGGTAAATGTCCCACCTGGTTTCACCGCAGCGATGGTCTGCTTTTGGATGCGCGTCACAATTTCGGCGACGCGTCGTTGCTCTGGGGTATACCTGCCGCTCACCGGAATGGTACGGCCGAAGTCCGAAGTGTAGTGAGCATACTCCGCTCCGATATCGTAGCTGATCATCTGGCCATTACTCACGGGCCAGGGTCCGAGCCGAGGACTGATCCCGATTGGCCAGTCCCGACCTCCGCTCCGCACCGGAACACCAGGACCAGAGGGGGTAACGTTGGTCCGAAACGAGGGCGCTGCGTGTTCGTACTCGAAGGTGAAATTCACGATAGCAGCGATCTGCTGTGTGGTCATCTCCTCCCGGACTGCCTTGGCCGACTCCATAAACGCCTGAACCGTGATGTCCGAGGCTTTCCTGAGAAGTTCAATCCCAGCTTCGTCGTGGATCATCCGCAGGCGGTTCAAGATGTCAGATGCGTCTTTCACCTGCACCTCCGGCGAGAAGTATCGGAGCCGGTTCGCAATATCGAGCCGCTCTGGAGGCGTCGCTGCTAGGTTCAGGAACCGCTGGTAATTGAAGTAGATGTGCTTCTCTTCGCCTAGGGCCCGCGATAGGTCAGTCGCAACTGGCTTGACACCACGTTGATGGGTCCGAAGGAGGGAATAATCAGTGATTCCGTCAGATAGGTGCTCCATAAAGAGCGCGTAAGGATACACATGTGCAATACCAGTCTTCTCCTGAATTCCGTCCAGGTCCTGGGAGGTGTAAAGAATTTCTCGGTAGGTCTCGGCGTCAGGAGCTAACACCAAGGCTGACTCCCAAGCGTCAGTCCCTTCCAACCCCGTCAGATAGATGAAGTCGTGGAGGTCCGAATGGTCCACGAAGAACTCGTAGATCCGTTCCTGGTCCTTATGGGCGGCGACGATGACGGCAATACCACCGTCCATAGCTTCAAGGAAGTTTTCCCGACGTTGCTGGTGAGTTTCCTTATCCGGAGGTTCATAAGCCCGTTGGGCCTCCAGCGGAGTCACCACCAAGGTCAGCGCTAGAATCAAAAGTAGGGGTCTTCTTCTCATGGTCAGTTCCTTACCCTTTAGCGAATCACGTACCACTCAGTCTGGTACGGCCGGAAATAAATGTAGCCATTCGTAGTTAGATAACCGTCGTCTTCCATGGGGATCGTCACCGTACCACCGTCATATTCGGGTACGGCAGTGGTCGCACTGAACTCGATGGAACGGTAGGCGCCGTCGCGGAGGTAAGAATCCCCTTCGGGTGACGTTGAGCCACTATAGCCATAGGTCGGAGAGGACAGGTCCATGTCGCGAGCGTTGATGGACGGTCCCAGGGCATGGCCGTGGTAGCCGATGGCGTGAGAGTAAAGGCTCGGCAGGAAATCCACACCTTCGAGCTTTCTCGCTATAGCCAACGTAGCCTCCCAACCAGTCATTCCAGGTCGAGACTCCGACGCGAACGCTTCATGTACAAGGTTTGCGTTGCTGAGCGCAGTCCGGAGGCCCTGCGGCACAGTTTGTTCGCCTTCGCGCAAGATGTAGGCCACTTTCTGCCAATCACTGGCAAAGCCTAGATAATCAAAGCCGCAATCCAAATGTATGATGTCTCCTCGCTGAAAAATGAGATCGTCCGGGGCGGGATGCACGTACGGAATCATGGTGCCGGTTTCCGGATCGAAACGCTGGACCGCTACGTGGATCTCGAACCAGGGCTTGCCACCCACACCTAACTCGGCCACCGACTCTTCAAAGAACCATTTAATGTCCACTGCCCGCGTCACACCAGGGGTAATGACCTCGTTCGAAAGAGCCGTCTGCGCAATCACGTCGGTGGCCAGCACCAAAGACCGGTAAGGTTCAAGCTCACTTGCGAGTCGAGTATCAAACACATCCTCAATCAAACCGGCGGCCGAAACGAATCTTAATTCGGCCTCACGACCCATCGTCTCCACCAAGAATTTGTAGCTGTCGTGAGTAATGGTGCTGTCATGACCGCGGGCTCCACCCATATTCAACCCGATGGTTGCAGGCTCGTAGCGCTCCCACAGTGTCAGTAGGCCAGCACGAGTATCCTGGATGTTTCGAGCATTTCGCGAGACTGGCATGGGATCAAAAAATCGACTGTAGTCCGCAGTCGGCCTCCAGTAGTCCGAGTAGCTCGCGAGCCCCTCTTCTCCGGCATCTACAAACACCATCACGTCTCGACGGCGCGTGTAGTGCAGTGGCGGCGCGACATACTGGGTCACAGGGTCAGGGTGGAATTCCTCGCTCACCACGATCCACATCTCGATTTCGTGCTCCCGCATCATGTCAAGGAGCATCTCGCGCTTCTGCGCGAGCCAGTCAAGGCGTAGCCCATACTGATCGCGTATACCGAGCAACTCAGGCATCGCCGGAATCACGCGGCCATCAAACAGTTCAACCGGGTCGCGACCAGTGTCCGTGTGTGTGCCTTGGTGTGGTTCCTGCGGCGCGCACGAGGCTATGCTCAGTACAACAATAGCGCTCGCGGCAAGGCCGATGTGACGTTCATTCCAACCAGTCATGCGATTCCTCCGACGCCTATTTACCGAGAGCCTTGCATTCTACCGCCGGCCGGTAGGCGGGTTCAACAAACGGGTTCGCGCTTCAGGCGGATGGCCCGACACCCCACATAGCGTGGGTGACTGGACGTAAAATGAGGTGTGCAGCATAATCACGCTACGATGTCGATGCAACACGTCGGGATTACGGTTCGGTCCCAAGCCGATGGAGAAGACTGATGAAAGCGAAACCATTCCTCGCGTTGACCCTGTTGGCGGTCATCCTAGCTCTGGCCGCTAGTGAAGCTCTTATGCGTGAGAAGGCAGAGACTATGCAAAGCAGCATGGTCGAGGTGCCCCTGTTCGAAGTTGACCCCTTTTGGCCCAAGCCACTACCGAACCACTGGCTCCTGGGTAACGCCATCGGCGTCGGAATCGATTCACGGGATCACGTTTTCATCGTGCACCGTCGGCAGAGTCTGAATCCCGGCAACGAGGGGAATGTTGGAGAGGGCCAACCGGACGCTGAGTGCTGTGAGGCGGCTCCTAATGTCCTCGAATTCGACCCTGAAGGCAACCTCGTTGGCTCCTTTGGTGGCCCGAGTAACAACGATGATTACACGTGGCCCGCCTCTAACCATGGTCTACAGGTGGACCCGAAAGATAACATCTGGATCGGCGGGAACGGCCAAGGCGACTCCCATGTCCTGAAGTTTACTCGGGACGGCCGTTTTCTGATGCAAGTGGGTGAGCCGGGACAGGGTGTGGATTCCAACAGCACTACCCACTTCTCAAGGGTCACGAAAGTCTCTTTCGACCAGAACGGTGACGAGGCCTTCATAGGGGACGGTTACGGCAATAAGCGGGTCGTGGTGGTGGACTCCGATAGCGGGGAGTTCCTTCGCTACTGGGGCGCTTATGGAAACCCTCCGGAAGATGTGGACCTAGGCGCGTTCGATCCTGATGCACCGCCGGCGCAGCAGTTCCGTGGGCCCGTCCATTGCGCCGAACCCTCCAATGACGGTCTGGTCTACGTCTGCGACCGAACGTCGAACCGGGTGCAAGTCTTCGAACAGGATGGAACCTACGTCAATGAAGTTTTTGTCGAGCCCCGGACCCGTAGTGCTGGCTCTACGTGGGAGATAGCCTTTTCACCTGATGAGGAACAGCGCTTTATGTACCTGGCCGACGGTTTGAACCGGAAAATCCATGTGCTGGATCGGAAAGCCCTTGAGGTGCTGTATTCCTTCGGGGACGGCGGCCGGCAACCCGGGCAGTTCTACGGCGTGCACAGTATTGAGACTGATTCCAAAGGAAACATTTACACCACCGAGACCTGGGAAGGAAAGCGTCTCCAGAAGTTCGTTTACCGTGGCATGGGTAGGGTCGAAAAGGGGTCGAATCTCGCTGAACTCTGGCCCACGCAGGACTGAGTGACGCCTACCGCAAGGTTAATGCTACTAAGTCCTAACGCCGATAACGTTTGGCGTGGATGTTCTGAGGCTTTCTGACCTTATCAGTGCGGCGTTTGCCTACATCGCTACTCTCTGGCGAAAACAGGGCAGCTATCTTGCGAGCCGTCCGTTCATAGGGGAACGCGTGAGTGATGCGTGGCTGGCACGTCATCGTGACGAGTGAACCAGAGGTTCATGCCGTAAGGGTTTTCCGAGCCTTTAGCCAGTAAAGACACCTCTGAGTCTCGCGAACCATCCCTCGCTCCCACCTGACACCTTATACACCTCAGTCCCCTCTCGGACACGCTGCCCGACACGAATCCCTACCTCGGTTCTAGCGGATGCGGTTTCGACAGCAGCATGGTCAACCTGCATCGACTTGACCTTCTGCTGAAAGTCAGCTCCGTGACCGAGGAACCGTAACCTATCCCCTATCGCGACGCGCCCAGTAAGAGCGACGATGCCGACCCGAGGCTTGCCAAAGTAATGCGTAACCATTCCAATCTGACGCTCAGCCATAACATCACTCCTTTGTTGCAGTCGCCCACCGCGCAGGTGTGACTGCGCGGTTAGTAAACACTGCAGTAGGGATTGTCATTTCCGACTTGTTATTACGGTTACTGCGAGGAAGTCCCCTACCCTCCCCTAGCGAAACAGTACGGCGGCCGGTCATGGTGTTCCTCAGATACCGACGACGATTTTGATGAATGGCCAGAGTCTATCGCTGACCGGGTGACCGATTCAATAGAGGATTTTCAGCTCATATTGATACATGCTCTTCCAATTCGAGGGCAAGACGGACTGGCTTCAGCGCGTTGGTTTGACCGCACCAAGAACTGGGATCGCGCGGTCGCACATGGACACAAATGTTACGACGCCCATGGCCAGATACCCAATGACGATATGGCGTGGGTAATACACCCACACCTGATAGAACACGTGGACACCGAGAAAGAGTAGAGGGACAAGTAATAAAAGCCGAGGAATATTTCGTGGGGAGTCGTCGCGTAAGAAGACCGTCACAATCGCAAGTAGCCACAATACTTGGAGTCCTCGCGTGACGGGCACAAGGTCGCCCCCTTGCATCATCTCCTGACTGCGGATGTCACCAGTCTGCAAGATCCCATCCAACTGTCGCCTGACAAGCGTGGATGTGTCGACATCCCAGCCCGACTCGATGATCGTGACGGGCGATACGAGGAGGTTCTGCGGCGTTGACGCACTTGTGGTCGTTAAGACAGGCTGGCCACCGTAGTACAAGTTGTGCGCAAGCGGCAGTAGGGATACCACTAAGGCCGCTGACATTCCCCAGCAGAGGTGACGCCACCCTCGCGTGCGCGCCCAGAGAAAGTAGCATCCAAGCATCCATATTAACGCCGGCGCTTGGTTAGTCCGAACAATGAAGGCAAGCCCGACCAATGCACATCCGAGCACCCGCTGTCGAGAGAGGGGTGACGCATAGAGCATAGACAGTGTGACGGGAAAGAGGACCCAGGTCGGATACTCAGAGGCACCTGACTGAAAAAACGACGTAACGCTACCGAAATTCACCAACAAGATTGACAGCACTGCTGCGCCGCCCGCAACCGCGCCGCGCCAAGTACGCGGAAGCCCATGTGGCGTGAACAGCCAACACATCCACAAAATGGCAAAGTTCAGAGCAGTTCTCGAGAGAATGACAGAACCCGCGTCACCATCCCCCAGCAGCAGGTGCTCAGCAAACACGAGGTAGCGGAACATCGGCTGAAAATAAAACACGTCGCTGCCGCCCTGCAGTGACCATGTATCCAAAATGGACCGTGCCTGTGATTGATACATCAACCAATCTTCCCCGCCGCCCCTCAGGTAGACCGTGGCTAGGTTGGGCCACTCGCGCCACGTGTCGCTGGCCATCAGTAACATGATTCCGAAGTAGGAGGTAAGCAGCAGGCGACGGCGGTGGCGTCGGGAAAGAAGCACCAGGCTCACAAGAGCAGCTGCGGCGCCGAGAACGTAGACGCTCGAGCCACGTACGAACAGCTGGGGTACGGGAAGCCACGAGGTGAGCGGCGCTAAGACGCACACAACCAACCCGAGGAAGCTCCATCGGCCAAGCAGGCTCACGTAGACGAACACGAAACTGATCGCAAAAGCGATTACAACTAGATCAACAACACCACTCAAAATTCTCCAGACTAACGGCGGGCCGACAGCGGACACCAGGTGACCACTTGATAGCGCCCCGCCAGGAGCTCCAGACCAGACCCGTAATGTCGCGTAGGATCCGTAATCCGCGCCATCACCGATCCGCGACCCGTCGTCGAATCGATAGGACAACACGATCGGATGTGACCCGGGCGACGACACAGGCACGGTTACGGTCCCTGGAACGCCATACTGGGGCGGAAGGGGTATGGCCCGACCTTCCAATTGCAGCTCTCCTTCACCGACATACCTGACTTGCAGGCTGTCTTCTGCCATGTCGAGCGTGCCGAGCCACGTCGCGCCGAAGGGTACGCGGAGGCGTGGCACATCACCCTGCTGGTAATAGTTGAACCGCGTCGAGTTCAGAAACGATAGATTCCAATTCTGAGCGGTTGGCGGCTCAGTCGGGTCCCACCACGCGGCAAAGTCAATGTTTGCGTCCACACGTGTAGCAGTGAATCGATAGAAAGGATTCGCGAATGCTTTCTCGCACGACCCGGTGACAGGTGTCTTATCGAGAGCGTGATAACAAGCCGCGAATCCCGCATAACTACCGTAACTGAACAGTAATACTTTCAGGACTACGGCAATCAGTCCGAGACCCATGAGCACCAACGGCGCTACAGGGTTTACTTGTCTCAATACACGGCCCCAGAGCCGGCGGGCACCCCGCGAGACTAGAAACGGTCCGAGCACAAACAAGAGACCAAACTCGACCGAACTACTTAACGGGATACCGTTAAAAAAATGGTAGCCAGTAGACGGAATGACAAGAAGCGCGACGGCAATCGATGCCAACAGGCCCATTCCAGGCGAGAGCGGTGTCGCAACTGACCGCCTGAGTCTGAGGAAATAGGTGTTGAACTGTAGAAAACGTGCTGACGTCATCGCGTTAGCATCCTCTGGTCCCTGTCAGGACTGGAAGAAGCATCGGTAGACAGCCACCCCCACTCCGCCACAAATATAGAACGCATAGGAGGGCTCGGCTCAACGTCGATTATAGGGTTCCAATGATGCTGGCGGTACAAAAGAAGAGCCAGATTCTACCGCTAGCTAATGACCGATTCAACGCGTGTGCAGCATCTACAGAATTCTTATAAAAAAAGGGCCGATCACTCGATCGGCCCTTCGGTGGTGCGAACACATCCAAGCGCTGACAAAGAGGAGGCTTCTGTCAGCACGACGTGGATGAGTCCTTCGTCGAACCCACACAAGACAGCTATCTCATAATTCTTCAGCTCCGGTGACTTCACCCTCTGCCGGTTCAGCTACATCATCTTCCGATTTTGGCGGCGGGCCGGCATGCCTGCCCCGACCCGGTCGCGGACCACCCATCTCGGCTCGCTTGGCCGCCTTCTCAGCCTCCGACAGCGCATCCCATTCAGCTTTTCGCCGCTCCATCTCGGCTTTCCTTGCGGCCTTCTCAGTCTCTGTCAGCGCATCCCATTCGGCCTTCCGCTGCTTCATCCCCGGTCGTGGGCCGCCGCCATGTCCGCCC
>Ga0315336_1005418_pt1 | contig 13937 bp, 8 predicted proteins | sample ASW5metaG_FD_204512 | JGI IMG/M metagenome (GOLD analysis project Ga0315336, IMG submission 204512) | Ammonia-oxidizing marine archaeal communities from Monterey Bay, California, United States - ASW #5 | ecosystem: Environmental > Aquatic > Marine > Intertidal zone | place: USA: California...
ATCGTTACCCCCCGAAAGGAACCACCAATGACCGAATTCGAACACACCCTCTTCTGGGCCATCCTCTACGCAGGCCTCGCCATCGCCGCCGCCACATTCATCTTCCTCATGTGGGTCCCCGCCCCCTACGGACGCCACAACCGCAAAGGCTGGGGCCCCAACGTCCCCGCACGCCTCGGCTGGATCTGTATGGAAGCCGTCTCCCCCACCGCATTCATCCTCTGCTTCACCTGGGGCCGGCCCACCCTCACGCTCCCCCTCATCATCCTCGCCGGCGTATGGATCATCCACTACATCTACCGGTCCTTCATCTTCCCCTTTCGAATCCGCACCGCCGGCAAACAAATGGCCCTTCTCGTCATGGCCTCCGCCATCCTCTTCAACTCTATCAACGGTTACCTCAACGGACGCCACCTCGGCCTCACCGGCGACGCCTACACCGCCGCCTACCTCACCGACCCCCGCTTCCTTGTTGGTATGGCCATGGTCGTCATCGGCGCGGCCATCCATATCCATTCCGACGGCATCCTCATTCGACTCCGCAAACCCGGCGAAACCGGATACCGCATCCCCCAAGGTGGCCTCTACCGATGGGTGTCCAGCCCCAACTACCTCGGCGAAATCATCGAATGGATCGGTTTCGCTATCGCCGTCTGGTCCTTGCCCGCCCTCTACTTCGCCCTATGGACCATCGCCAACCTCGCCCCCCGCGCCATCACCAACCACAAATGGTACCGCAACCAATTCGACGACTATCCCGAAGAAAGAAAAGCCCTGATCCCTGGCGTTATTTGAAGTACGCAACTGGACGGGCTTTCCAAAAACAGATCGCTGTTCCCCCTTTTTCAACACGACACCCACGAAAATCGGCAAACGACCGGCGACGGCGAAGTCGCCGAAAAAGGGCCAACGGCCCGAAAGATACTAGCCCAGTCCAAGGTGGGTTGCGAAGCAATCCCCCGCAGGGCTGGGTCACACATCTATAAAAGAAAAGGTCTGTAGGACCGACAGAACCGTCACCGTCCCCGATAACCTATCATTCATCCCCATCCATAAACTTGAATCAACAGGTGACTGTCCCCTGTTTTCAGATGAGAGGCCTGAAGTCGTAGACAGCCGACGACGCTTCGGTGACTACGCCCGCGCCCTAGTGTTTTTGAAACTTCTCCAGGCACCAAAGGCCAAGAGACCCATAAAGGCAAGCATTAGCATGGTCATCAAATGTAGCCGCATTGCTGCGATAGCGCCACCCACTTCAAAAACGAAATCGTCTACGTCGCCACCGGCCAGAACGACGTCGTCATATTCGTCCGCATTGGACTTTCCATCGCCGTCCAAATCAGCATCGTCTCCGAAAATGTCATCGCCCGGATTTCTTGATGTCGAGGGCTCTTTGGCGATCACGTAAGTGTTGCGTGATAATCCGAGTAGCGTTTTGAAATGATTTTGACGTTGCTGGTTAACCAAAAACAACGCAGCCACAACGTGCCGATAGGGTTCGATGGAACTATAATTTGTTTCTAAAAATAGTTCGGATAGATTATTTTGATATGCGGCCAAGGTTTCATCGCGATGAGGGTGACGTTCATTGCACAACACTGCTTCGATCATTGCCAATCCCCAACGTTCCGGCACACGTTTTCCGGGAGTCTCTGCTACGTTTTCGTTCAACCCTAAGTCGGCCGCCAGAAGGGGCCATTCGAGTTGGAAGTACGCTTCGTACACACATCCGTCGTAAAAGAATTCATACGCACCCATATCGAAACCGTCTAATAATGGGCGCGATGTTCCATCAAGATCTGAAGTTGGCGCGCCAGTAGCAGTACCTTGGTCGATCACTGGAGATGCGATTGTCAGGTGGTAATCGTTCACGACATAAGGTACGCCAGCGTTCACCGTTCCGCCTACTGAGACATCGCCCCACACAGTGATGGTTGTGCCAGTGTTTGCGGTAATTACGTAATATTCGCTTCCGTCGACAACGAGTATATTGTCTTTTAGTGAGCCCGAAGTAAAGGAGCCGCCAGCATCGGTTATCACTGACTTGAAAGCCGCGCCATCATACGATAGTTCGATTGTCGTCCCTCCGGGGCCACCTACGAAAAACGGGTCTGTTTGAAGGTTGCCAACGCCTCCGAATCCTCCTTGGTTTGTATTGGAATAGTTCACGATGGATGATGTCGTAGTCGAGTAGTCATTTGGCAAATTCCCCCAAAGTACAGAATTCGTGACGGTCGTGTAGGATAAGATGTCGCGATCGCCAATGGCTCCTCCGGCGACTGACGCTGTGTTTGCGGCGAATGTCGAATTGAAAATCGACGTAGCGGTAAAATGGTCATTCCAGATAGCGCCTCCTTCTTTGGCTCTATTGCCGACGAACAAGCAATTTGCGACGGAAGTAAAACTAAAATCCGAAATTGAAACCGCACCGCCATATTGAGAAGACCAGCCGCCGGAACTTCGGTTGCCAACGAACACGCATTGATCGATGGTTACTTCGGCCCAACCGTCAAGGCCGATTGCTCCGCCAGCTTCTTCCACTTGATTATTGATGAAAAGCGAGCCCGAAACACTAGCCACGAGCGTGAGGGTGTCAAATAATGAGTTAATGTGAACAGCCCCGCCGCTTCCATTGCCAGTTCCCGTAATATTTCTTGCTTTATTGGCTATGAAAACACAATCGGAAATAGTCGGAATGGTTGATGGTAATGTAGAGTATTGACAAAATACAGCCCCGCCGCGTTCAGCGATATTTTCGACGAATACGCAGTTAGAAATGGTCGTTTCGACGTCCTCGCAAAATACTCCACCACCTTCTTGCCTTGGGTCTCCGGTGTCGTGAGTTCCTCCTTGGGCGACCCCACCTACGATGTAGAACCCGTCCAACAAGGCATCGTCCGCGCCGACAACTACGTGATAGGCCGGAGCGCCCGCGCGAGCAACAGAACCGTCGACAATCGTTCGGTTTAAGTCTCTATCGCGCTGCGAGAGATTATTTTCTGAGCCGGCGAAGCCGCCGAAAATATCTACTCCGTCCTTCATTACGACGGAACCAGTATCAACCCCTGAACTGTCTGCACCCACGCTCGAACGCAATTCGTCATAGACTCCGTTGGCAACCCACACTTCATCGCCGGAGGACGCTGCATCAATCGCGGCTTGAATAGTCACGAACGCCGTGAGCCATTGTGTGCCGTTCTCCGTGCCAGACATGTTTTCTCGATCAACGTACCATACGTCGGAATAGGCAGAAACATTGAGGAAGGTGAATAGTGCGACAAATCGAACCAGCCGAAAAAACGAAAATGAAAAAGAATCACTTTTGGTACGAGAAGAGATTTCGGAATAGTCCATGTGGTCCAACTCCAAAGTCGTAAAATTAGAACGAAGCTGTCAATTGTTGTTCGCGTGTTCGGAATAAGTTAGCAATTGTGATACTACAATATGAAACAAGAAGTCGAAAACGAAAAATATCAAAACACTTCGTTCATGTCAAGCCTTCCGTAGTAAAGTGTTAATCAAGTTCAATTGCGCATCGGACCGTTATTGGCCAGTGTATTCACGTTAACTGAATAGGGTTTGATAGGAGGGTTTGATAGGGGACAGTCACCCATTAATTTCCGAAGGCGGCCTCTTCCGATGGGTGTCCAGCCCCAACTACCTCGGCGAAATCATCGAATGGATCGGATTCGCCATCGCCGTCTGGTCCCTCCCCGCCCTCTACCTCGCCCTATGGACCATCGCCAACCTCGCCCCCCGCGCCATCAACAACCACAAATGGTACCGCAACCAATTCGACGATTATCCGGATGGGAGGAAGGTGTTGATACCGGGTGTGATTTGAGGGCGGCGCCGAGTCGAGCCCTCCAAAAACAGGTGACTGTCCCCTCTTTTCTAATACCGATGAACTTTTTGATTTACCGAATCTGACCGAGGAAAGGTTCGCTCAAAGACGGAATTATTCTTTTTTACCGGACGGAATAGCCGAACTCATATCAAACCGTGACAAAGGAAGGTGAATCCTTCGAGAACAGGTGACCGTCCTCTCGTTCCGTATACTTTACCTTTGAATCCGCGTACACGTCATGTAGTATAAGTATCGGTGTCTTTGATAATCGTGAATTAGATTGGAAGATGAAATCCTACCCTGTTCGTAACGAAATTCATGTCAATCTAAATGGCGATCAATGCCACGTACCTTTCAACTTATCCTCGAACAGGCGTGCGGGCTTTGAGATAAATATAGAATGCAAGAGCGAAAACCGTTGGAAGTTGTCCACGAATAAAAGTCGGGTCCCGAATGTAGTTATTGTAATTGACCCAAAGAGGGATAAGCATGGTCGGACTATCAATCGCGATAATTGCTATATTCACTAATCTATTAGTCTCGTTGAGCGAACACCAAACGAGAAATACTCTCAGTGAGGCCCACAATCTCACTGCTAAAAGATCACGCGCCAAATGGCATTATCTCTCGGCAATAGTAACGGTAATCGGCGTGGGTTACTCTTTTTATGATACCAACCAGACGAAAAAAAACAGAGCGATACAAGATGAGTTAACAATCAGAACACTGACTAATTTGAGCAACGGACAACAGAAAACAATTGGTACGCAGAAGGAATTGCTTATCGGGCAAAACAATTCTATCGAAGAACTAAACGGCTTGTTCGAGGGACAAACAAGAACTATAGTAGAACTCAACAAGCTTCTCAACGGCCAGTCCCATTCTATAGAAGAATTAAACCGTTTATTCGAGGCACAAGAACAAACTCGTTTGTCTTTGTTGTCCGGCCACGATGTAACGAATGAAAAATTCGACCAAATTACGACGATTCTGGAAAAAAAGACGGCCGAGAACTTCGACCTATCTAAAGTAATGTCGTCGGTGTGGGCAAACTTGCCAAAAGACGTCTCGGCGAAGTTGCTTGAAAAAGCATACGGCTTGGTCGCTGAAAAAGATTTTGATGGAGCGTTAAGAATCGCAGATAAAATAATCGAGCGGGACAAAAATTCGGCTCCCGGGTATCACCTGAAAGGTTACATTTCTTACCGTTCAAAGAAATATGCTGATGCTCTCACACATCTAGATTTAGCCGTAGTTCTTGGTGAGGAGACACCGTCTTTATATGCGTTGAAAGGCGCAACGTTAAGTAGCCTAGGCAAACACCAACAAGCAATATCCGCGTACAATCATTCGATCAAAATGGACGAACACGCAGCTAGTACTTTTGGATTTCGAGGTCTCGCACAACAAAATCTCGGCAACACTCAAAAAGCAATTTCTGATTACACAACTGCAATCGATTTGGAAGATAGCAACGCTCCAGTTCGTTATAATCGAGGTATCATTTACCATGAAAACGAGCAGTTCCAAGAAGCGTTGTTGGATTTTTCCCGTGCGATCGAATTAGATGAGAAAGACGACGCTTCATATAATAGCAGAGGTAGCTGCTACCTGGAGCTAGAAAAATTTGATCAAGCGATGTCGGATTTTTCAACTGCAATCAAGTTAAATAGAATGAATAGCGTTGCATATGCAAATCGGGCTTTTCTCTACGCTATAATCGGGAAAAACCAACATGCTTTGAAGGACTGTGAATCTTCTATCAATTCAGATCCCAAAAATGCAAACGCGCGCAATAATCGTGCGCTGGCTCTTTTTAACCTCAGCCGACATCAAGACGCATTGGCATCGGTTAATCAAGCTCTCAAATTAAAACCCGACTTTTCTAAGGCCTACTTGAATAAAGCGAGAATTGAAGTTGCGTTGAAAGATTACAAAAATGCCCTGAGCAATTTGGACAAAGCTTTAGAATTGGGGCTCGACCAAAACCTCACTTACATGTATCGTGGTTTTGTGAATTTCAAATTAAAAAATTACGATGAAGCATTAGTGGATTTCACAAAAGTCATAGAGCAAGGAGATCGAGAATACGCTGTTGCATATAACGAACGTGGGGTCGTTTACTCGAGACTCGATTACTACGAGGAAGCTCTGGCAGATTTTAGTCGTGCAATAGAATTAGATGAGTTTGATGCAACATCCTACCGTAATCGAGCAATAGTTTTTAGAAAATTGGGTGATAAAGAGAATGCCGCACAAGATAGAAAAAGGTATAGGGAACTCAAAAATGGAACGAAAGTAAATAGAATAGAAGCTAATAAATAACGCACAACCACTTCTTTTCACAAACCCTCTCTGTGTTCTCCGTGTCCTCTGTGGTAGAAAATTCTTCATAGAAACCAACCCCCTTCATGGTATCCCGTCACTCTAATAACCCTTCTCCCACCTGAGTTTGATACACTACCCGTCCATATCCAGGGAAGACCGATTCTTTACCACCCATGTCCGACCTAATACCCAAGAGCCAGATTGTGAGCCTTGTCCTACGGCCAACGCTTTAGGAGTTGCCGCGCAACTCCGGGGGGACGACGCTTGGGCCTCTTCGTCTAAAGCTTTAGGCGTTGCGCGGGATTTAGTACACTATTGCTCCGTACTCAAGATTGAAGTGCCTTCAGGACCCGTATGCCTGACTTAATTCCTAAAAGCCAGATTGTCCAGACGATATTGGACCAACCCTCAAGTCAACGCAAAAAAGGCGTTGAAATCGTAGGCCCATGGGGATCGGGGAAGGCGTTGGTGGCGGCGCAGGCGGCTCAGGAAACGGGTGCGTCGCTTCTTTATATTACTGCCGGCCGTATTGAGGCTGAATCCGCCTTCGAAGATTTGTGTACGTTTACCAACCCCGATCAGTGCGTATCGTTTCCACCCTGGGAAGTGTTGCCCACCGATACGATGTCTCCGGCCGACGATATCGTCGCGGAACGGATGAACGCGCTCGACGCACTCATGCTGGCTCAAATGAACAAGACGCCTGTATTCGTATCCGTATCCGTTCGTTCTCTTTTACAGCAGGTGGTGGACAAAACGCATCTGGAAAAAGACCGCGTCTACCTCAGTATCGGCGAAGAACACGACATGGAAGAACTCTCGACTCAATTCGCGGAGATGGGCTACAACCGGGAATTGATGGTGGAACAACGCGGTGATTTTAGTATCCGTGGCGGCATTCTGGACATCTTCCCTATTTCCTCCGAACTCCCCTACCGCGTCGAGTTTTTTGGGGATGAAGTGGAATCGATTCGTCGCTTCGAGCCGGAGACGCAACGCAGCATCGACCAGGAAAAAACGATTCAGATTCTTCCACGGTCCGAAAAGAAACTGCTGGCCGAGCAAGCGACCGTCAAAGATAAACTGAGCGTGATCACCGACTATTTTGATTCCAATACGGTCATCGCCATTGACGAACCTTTGGCCGTGCTGGAGGAAGCCACCAAGCTCGAAACGCAGTTTGGTGATTCCCCATTCATGGCTCCCTATGAACGCGTCATGGGCCGCATCAAGCCGGAGTTGAAACTGTCGCTCGCGCAAGTGGCTCATGAAGCGAAGGAAGGCACCGCCCGCATCACGGTTCCGATGTTATCCATGATTGGGTGGTCGGGAAAAACCGATGACTTCTGGGAACAACTCGAAGAATGGGAAATGAACGAGTACTCCGTTCGCATCTTCTGCAACAACACGGGTGAACGCCGCCGTCTCATGGAAATCCTCCGCGAAAAGGGCTACAGCCCGGGCCGCGGCCAATTCGATTTGAACCTGGGCATCGGCGGCCTCCGGGCCGGGTTCTCTTCCGAACTCGATCAGTTGGCCATTCTCAGCGAACGGGAAATGTTTGGCCGCAAATATGTCCGGCGGGTACGTCGCCGTTTCCAGGCCGGAACCAGCATCACCCAGTTCAGCGATGTGAAACCCGGCGACTACATCGTCCACATCGAACACGGCATCGGCCGCTACCTGGGACTCCGTCGCTTCAAAGAAAAAGCCAACGACTTCATGGCCATCCAATATAAATCGGGCGACGTCATGTATGTGCCGGTCACCCACGTGGACCAGGTGCAGAAGTACATCGGCGGAGGCGGGGCGGTTCCTAAGATTGACAAAATCGGCGGCGCGTCGTGGGTCAAAGCCAAGAACAAAGTCAAAAAAGCCGTCCAGGATATGACGGAAGAACTGGTGAAATTGTACGCTCAGCGCACAACATTGGAAAAACAACCTTTCGGCCAAGACACCCATTTCCAACACGAGTTTGAAGACAGCTTCGAATACGACGAGACGGTAGACCAATTGCGCGCCATCGTCGAAATCAAACAAGACATGGAATCGACCAAACCAATGGAACGACTCCTGTGCGGCGACGTGGGCTACGGGAAAACCGAAGTCGCCATGCGTGCCGCGTTCAAAGCGGTGATGGGCGGAAAACAGGTGGCCGTGTTGGCCCCGACCACCGTCCTGGCCGAACAACATTACAAGACGTTCACGGAACGGTTCGCCGACTATCCGGTGAAGATCGATATGCTGAGCCGTTTCCGAACCGGTCAGGAAATCCGCGATGTCGTCAAAAAACTTCAGCTCGGCGAACTCGATATCGCCATCGGCACGCATCGCTTGACGTCGGGCGACGTTCAGTTCAAGGATCTCGGTTTGGTCATCCTCGATGAAGAACAAAAATTCGGCGTGAAGCACAAAGAGAAACTCAAGAAAATGAAAACCGATATCGATGTGCTGACGCTCACGGCCACACCGATTCCCCGGACGCTCCATTTGTCCATGTCGGGCGTACGCGATATGAGCGTCATCAATACCGCCCCCAACGACCGTCTACCGATTCACACCTGCATCGAAGTATACAACGAGAAACTCATTGCCGAAGCCATCTCCCGCGAGATTGGGCGGGAAGGCCAGGTCTTCTACCTCCACAACCGCGTGAAAACCATCGACAAGGTCGCCGCCATGGTCAAAAAGCTGGTGCCCAACGCCCGGGTCGCCATCGGCCACGGACAGATGAAAGACAACGAACTGGAAGACGTGATGACGGGCTTCGTGCGCCACGACTTCGACATTCTCGTGTGCACCACCATCATCGGCTCCGGTCTGGATATTCCCAATGCCAACACCATCATCGTGGATCGCGCCGACATGTTCGGCTTGGCCGAGTTGTACCAGATTCGTGGACGGGTGGGTCGATACAAACACCGGGCGTTCGCCTACTTGTTGGTACCCGGAGACCGCGCCCTCACCGAAGAAGCGCAACTCCGCCTCAAAGCGTTGGAGGAATTCAGCACCCTGGGTTCCGGATTCCGGATCGCCATGCGCGACCTCGAAATTCGCGGGTGCGGAAACCTCCTCGGCTCACAGCAATCGGGGAATATCGCGACGGTGGGGTACGAAACCTATTGCCAACTCATCGAGGAATCTGTCGCCGAAATGCAGGGTACGCCCATCAAGACGCGCATATTGCCCACCTTCGACATTACGACGAATGCCTACATTCCCGATGACTACGTCGGAATCGAATCTCACAAAATTACCATGTACAAACGAATTACGTCGCTTCAAACAGAAGACGACATCAAAGACATGCGCGATGAATTGAAAGATCGATTCGGAGAGCCGCCGGCACCCATTCTGCGGTTGCTGGAAGTCATGCGCGCACGCGTACTCGCCGGCGAGGCAGGTGCCACAAAACTGACCGCATCAAAAGACACGCTGACGATTCGGTTTTCATCCGCCCGATTTTTCCAGGGGGAAGAAGCGTCCGGGATTCAACATCGCTACGGTGACAAAGTCAGGATATCGCTGGAAAAATCTCCGGCGATCTTTTTCACGCTGGAAAAAGGAACGGATCCGGTCGCCCAAACGATCGAACTCTTTGAACAAGTCGCGGACGAAGACGAGTAGCCGTTTTACGACTTTTGAGCGTACAATTCCAAACGTACCATCGGGGTGTGATACTTGCCCGCGTCATCCAGGGCGTTGTTTTTCTGGTACACGTCCATACAATCCTTGATGAACGCTTCTCGCTGTTCTTCCGGAACTCGCTGTATATAGGGAAGCCATGTTGTCCGAAACCATCCCTCGAATTCGTCCGGCGTGTGAACCATATCCTTCGGGATCAGACTTAATCGGGAGGGTGTTAGGCCGGCCTCCTCCAACCACCCCCCATATTCTTCGTCCCCGTGAAAAAAATGAGAGGAGACGTAATCCGCGAAATACGGTTGCCAGGGATCCCGGGCGAAGGTCTCGTACACCGCAGTCCGAACCGTCTGGACATTGCCTTTGCCGCCCATCTGCAGCAGCGCATGCCCGCCCGGCTTCAATGCCCGCGCAATCCCCGCCAGTACGGGTCGATGGTCCTGGACCCAATGGAGACAGGCATTCGAAAACACCAAATCGAATTCGTATTCATGGGGTAGATTGGATGCGTCGCCGTGGTAAAAGGAAAGCTGCGGCTCATTGTCCGCATACGTGTCCTGCGCGAGACCAATCATGTCTTCCGAGCTGTCCATACCCACAACCCGTCCTTCGGGAACCGCTTCGGAGATCACGTGCGTGATTTTTCCGTCACCGCAACCAACATCGAGAATCGCCTCGTTACCCGTCAGCGTAATCGTGTCCAGCAATTCCATCGCCCACTTGAATTGAGCCGACGCATTCTTCGAATAATCTTTCGCGTTCCATTGATAACCCACAAGCACCTCCCAGTTATCTATACACACTTATATGCATACGAGAGGCCGCCCGAACGCAACGAAATAACCTAGGCGTCAAACTGCCGCAGATGGTAGTCCGCATGAACGCCATGCACGCGACGCCATTTCGTGAGCGAGATGCGTCCCAGCATCGGCTCCAACGTAATCCGGTCCGGCCTGTTGTCGGCCTGTTCCACAAACCGACGCATGGATTCGATCAACTTCGTCCGTTCCCCTTCGACGTCGTCCGCGGAATCATCCAAAAATTGAGTGGTCGCCGGAATCTTGCCATGCGGCCAATTGGTAAACACTTCGAACATCAAAAACCAAATCACGGGCAACAGCCAGGCTCGGCTTTCGTCCTTCGACTCCCGTTCCTCCAGCGACACTTCAAACGTAATCCGCATGTGCGCCAGCATCTGCGCCAACGACATGGTCCCCCATTGCCGCTGTTCCGTCGAAGAGACCGCATTAAACCGCCGTTCAAAATCCGCTAAATTGGATGAATCCAAATCAATTCTAGGCATCGCATTTCCCTCCGGCAAAAACTCCAATACGCGCCAATTCTAGCGCTAGGTTTGCTCACCGTTCAATGAAAACAGATCTCTATTGGGCATAGCTCTCACGTCCGGCAAAAACAATCGATCGCGCCGACCCGAGCGCTCGGCTTCATCCAGCCGCCGTAAAATAGAGCTTCGATACGCATAAGATCCGTAACCACTAAGGGACTAAACATGAATAATACCCCCTAAATCGGCTATACTACTGTTCTCTCGAAGTTCTTTCCTCCGAATACTTTTTTGGAATTCTGTAATGGCTGACGCAGTTGAGGAACTTCCTCAATCCTACAAAAAGGCGAAATTCGCGATCTTTTTGACCCTGTTTACCGCGGGAGTCGGAAACTCGTTCGTCTTTGCTGTACTCCAACCGCTCGGCCGCGAAATAGGACTCAGAGAAATCCAAATCGGATCGATCATTTCTATTTCGGCAACGGTTTTTATGTTCTCGGCGCCGGTCTGGGGTCGGAAATCTGAAAAATGGGGACGCAAACCCATCATCATTTTTGCGCTTTGCGCGTATTGCATTTTGACTCTCTGTTTCGGAACAACCATCAAGATGGGACTCGCAGGTCTTCTTCCCGTCTCGGTGATTTGGGTCATGCTCATTTTTTTTCGAGCCACGTTTTCCGCCACCATCGGCGGCATGTTTCCCTGTTCACAAGCCTACATGGCAGATATTACCACGCCGAAGGAACGAACGGCGGGGATGGCATTGGTGGGAATATCATCGGGACTGGGGATGATATCAGGCCCTATCATGGCGGCGGTCGCCTCCCGCGTCAGTCCGACGTTTCCGTTTTACGTGGTCGCGGGTTTGGCCGTCGTTGCCGCCATCGTCGCGCGGAGGTATATCATCGAAGCTCCCGCCCGTCCCCAGTCGGAACACCACGACAACGCGCCCTTCATGAAATGGCAGTTGATTCCTTTCTTAATGACGTCCACGATCATGATGATGTCCCTGGCATCGATGCAGATGGCTAACGGGTTTTATTTGCAGGATAAATTTTCTTTGTCAGAACTAGCGACGACGCAACACACGGGCGGCGTGATGATGGCATCGGCGTTGGCTTCGATTTCCGCTCAGTTGTTGATGGTTCAACGTTTACGCCTGGCTCCGAAAACCTTGATGCGCCTCGGATTTCCCTTCGTGTTGACCGGGGTGACTTTATTTACAATATCGCCGACCTATCCGTTCATGTTGGCTGCGATGGGCTGCTTCGGATTCGGTATGGGTATGATCATGCCGGGTAATATCGCGGCTTTATCCATGAGCGTCGGGAATCATCAACAGGGAAAAATGGCCGGGATCAGTACGGCTTCGAACGGACTTGGCTTTATCGCCGGTCCCATGTTGGGGTCCGGACTGTACACCGAGGAATTTCCTCATTTACCGTATATGGTCGCGATCGGTTTGGTGTTTACCGCTACATTTCTGGTGTGGGTGGTCGCCCGATTCCCCGAGCATACGCAAGAAACATAAAAAAAGCTGCCTCCATCTAGAGACGGAGACCGCTTCGATAGTTCTTCATCAGCGCTTAGTTCACCACTGGCGTCAAAACGATGTTCCGATATTTTACGAACCCGTGGTCACCCTGCAAATAAATGGGCCCCGGTTTAAACTCGTCAGACGTCATAGCGCCGCCCGTACAACCTAAAAGCGGCTCATTATCAATAATCAGTTTACCATTCAGTTTCACGGTGACGTGCCGGTCCACCAGCGTAATGTCCAGACTCGACCACTTACCGAACGGTTTTTCTGCATTGAGTAATGGAGTAATCCGACTGTAGACAGCTCCCATATTATGATTATCCAAGGGTCTGCCATACGTGTCAGAAACCTGGACTTCATAGATTCCACGAAGATAGACACCGCTGTTGCCGCCTTCCTTCGTCGTCACATCCAATGTGATATTGAAATCTTCAAATTCATCCACGGTGCGTAGATTTCCATAACGACCTTTTTTGTCTGCTGGATCGTTTTGCAGTATTCCTTTAACAACGGTCCATCCATTTTTTGCGTTCGACTCCAGTAATTCCCATCCATCTAACCCGTTCTTCTTCAACAACTCGATTGGTTTGCCGAATTTTACCTTGGACAAATCAGGCACCGGAGGCAAAGCCGGAATGCGCTTTCCCGGGAACGGTTTTTCAATAACGCCTTTGCCGTTCATCCGTGGAAGCGTTTGAACAAGAGACATTGAATCCCCACTCACGGTCGCCGTGATGTGTTCGATCTGATTGTGAGTTTTGATTACTTTTCCATTTTCGTTTTTCCGGGCGATCTTGCGATCTCGCAATACATGCAGTGTATCTCCAGAAACGTAAACACCTACGACATCAACGACGCTGCCGCCACCCCACAAAATCTTCGCGTCAATATATTTCCCTTTGTCTTCAACACCCAGCCAGCCAGCGCGGCCACCGGGTATCTCCAAGGCCCAACGACCTAAAAACGGAGCAATATCGTCTGCGGCCTTGGCAAACGAAGGTAGTACCAATACGGCTGCTATGATGAACAGTAATTGTTTTTTCATGATTCTCATTCCCATTTATTGATCGCCAATTCAAAAAACATGGTAGTGCATTTATCTCGACTAATCAAAGAAAAATCAGCTCCAATTTATATACCAGTCGGAGCGACCAAACCTCCCAAGATTACAATATTGTAATTTTATATATTTACGTAAATTCATGTAACCATACAAAAATAGCTGCACACTAATTGAGTAACTTGGATGGACATCGTATCAGTACTTGGGAGAGTGACATTGAAATCAAAACGTG
>Ga0315336_1005419_pt1 | contig 13937 bp, 9 predicted proteins | sample ASW5metaG_FD_204512 | JGI IMG/M metagenome (GOLD analysis project Ga0315336, IMG submission 204512) | Ammonia-oxidizing marine archaeal communities from Monterey Bay, California, United States - ASW #5 | ecosystem: Environmental > Aquatic > Marine > Intertidal zone | place: USA: California...
CATAATAGCTGCGCGCCTTGTCGAGATCATTGGTGCCGAGCGTTACATATCCGATCATGGTCTTTCTCCTGATTATCAATCGCGGCGACTGATTTGGCGTCGGAGTGAAACCTATCAGTCGCGGAGCCAGATGCAATGACCTGCGGGGTCAGGTTTCTTCCGGCGCGGTCCATCAAGTGCAAAAAACAAAAAGGCAGAAGCGCTATGCTCCTGCCTTCCTGTCTTTTTCTGCCAGTCAACTTGGATCACCCAGCCGGACATTCGCCGATCCGTTTGCCATTGCTCTTCGCGGTAATATTCATCTTCATGCCGCCGCCGCCGCCGATCATGTTCATCGTCATGTCATAGCTGCTCGGCCCATATTGACCGTCCATCGCCATGGTCATGTTGCCGGGAGCTCCGCCCATATTGCTGCAGGACATTTCGGAGGATACGGCACCGCCGCTCATATCGAATTTCTTGACCTCGCAATTGGTTTCTTCCTGCGCAGCAAAAAATTCCGCGCCCGGATTTTCGGCCTGTTCCTTGGTGATGCAGGACTTGGTGGTGGTGACCTTGCCCTTCATGCTGTCCATGACGCCGGCTGGCATACCTTCGGGCAGGCCGTCAATTTTCACGTCGACGATTTCGACGGTATTTTCCCACTCGCCCGGTTCGAGAGTGACTTTGTTCATTTCCTTGGCAACTTCCTCGGATGTGATTTTTCCGTCGCCATCCTGATCCGCACCATTGTCTGAACAGCCGGCTATCAGGCTTAGCGCTGCAACCGAAACTAGTAATTTTTTCACAAGATATTCCCTCAATTAATGTGCCCCGATACGGGCCATAAACCGATGTGCCGGTGAAGTAAATTTTCTATCATCTCTTTCATCTGAAAACTCGATAACGGGGATGACATTGGACCCTTTTTGTTCCATATTGGTCCAATGACAGAATTGGTAATCAGAAGAGGCCTTGCGGAACCGGAAACCGGCGAGGATTTTGTTCCGCACAAGCCCAATCGTCCGGCTAAATCGGAAGGCGGGAGGCCGTTCAAGCTGGTCAGCGATTTCGAGCCTGCCGGCGATCAGCCGGCTGCGATCAGGGAACTGGTCGCCGGAATGCGCGACGACGAGCGTGATCAGGTGCTGCTCGGGGTTACCGGGTCGGGAAAAACCTTCACCATGGCCAAGATGATCGAAGATCTGCAGCGGCCTGCCCTGATCCTGGCGCCCAACAAGATCCTGGCGGCGCAGCTTTACGGCGAGTTCAAGAATTTCTTTCCGGACAATGCCGTGGAATATTTTGTCTCTTATTATGATTATTACCAGCCAGAAGCCTATGTCGCGCGGTCGGATACCTATATCGAGAAGGAAAGCTCGGTAAACGAGGCGATAGACCGGATGCGGCACAGTGCGACCCGCTCGCTGCTCGAGCGCGATGACGTGATCATCGTTGCGTCGGTCTCCTGTCTTTACGGTATCGGTTCGGTCGAAACCTATTCGGCGATGATTTTTGATCTCACCAAGGAACAGGCGGTCGACCAGCGGGATATCATCCGCAAGCTGGTGGCGCTGCAATATAAGCGCAACGATATGGCCTTCGCCCGCGGTAATTTCCGCGTGCGTGGTGATAATCTGGAGATCTTCCCGTCGCATTATGAGGACATGGCCTGGCGGATCAGCTTCTTCGGCGACGAGATTGAAGAGATTGTCGAATTTGATCCGCTGACCGGCAAGAAGGGCGCAACCCTGAACAAGGTAAGGGTCTACGCCAATTCGCACCACGTCACGCCGGGGCCGACGATGAAGCAGGCGATGGAAGCGATCAAATTCGAGCTTTCCGAACGGCTGAAGGAACTGGAAGCGGAAGGCAAGCTGATCGAGCATCAGCGGCTGGAACAAAGGACCAATTTCGACCTCGAGATGATTGCGGCCACCGGGAGCTGTGCAGGCATTGAAAATTACTCGCGCTTCCTGACCGGCCGCTTGCCGGGTGAACCGCCACCGACGCTGTTCGAATATTTGCCGGACAATGCGCTGCTGTTTGTCGACGAAAGCCACCAGACGGTGCCGCAAATCGGTGCTATGTCCAAGGGCGATCACCGCCGCAAGATCAACCTCGCGGAATATGGCTTCCGCTTGCCCAGCTGTATCGACAACCGTCCGCTGCGCTTCAACGAATGGGACGCGATGCGACCGCAGACGGTCAGCGTGTCGGCTACGCCCGGTTCGTGGGAGATGGAGCAGACCGGTGGTGTGTTCAGCGAGCAGGTCATCCGTCCCACCGGGCTGATTGATCCGCCGGTCGAGATTCGGCCGGTCGAGGATCAGGTCGACGATGTGATCAACGAATGCCGCAAGGTGGCGGCGCAGGGCTATCGCACTTTGATCACGACGCTGACCAAGCGGATGGCCGAAGATCTCACCGAATTCATGCACGAGGCGGGAATCAAGGTCCGCTATATGCACAGCGATGTCGAGACTCTGGAGCGGATCGAGCTGATCCGCGATCTGCGGCTGGGCGTCTATGACGTGCTGGTCGGCATCAACCTGCTGCGCGAAGGGCTGGATATCCCTGAATGCGGGCTGGTAGCGATACTGGACGCCGACAAGGAAGGCTTCCTGCGCAGTGAAACGTCGCTGATCCAGACCATTGGCCGCGCCGCGCGTAATGTTGATGGCCGGGTCATTCTCTACGCCGACCGGATGACCGGCTCGATGGAGCGCGCGATCAGCGAGACCGATCGCCGTCGCGAGAAACAGGTCGAATATAATCTCGAGCACGGCATCACTCCGCAATCGATCAAGAAAAATATCGGTGACATTGTCGCCCACGCCACGGCCAAGGACATGGTCACCGGCGCCGTTACCGATGACAGCAAACCGCTCGTAGGCCACAATCTGCGCGCCCATATCGAAAGCCTCGAGAAACAGATGCGCGACGCGGCGGCCGATCTGGAATTCGAAACAGCAGGCCGTCTGCGCGACGAAATCCGCAAGCTGGAAGCGGAAGAACTGGGACTGCCAGCCGACTTGCAGGTTGCGCAGCCGAAAGGCCGTTCGACCGAGGGACGCCCGGGGACGCGGAAAATGGGCTATGGCAAGGTGCAGCGGAAGTGATGTGATTGCGGTGCTGTTTCTATAAACGGCATGCTGAGCTAGACTAACGACTCGGCGATAGCTTGTGCGTCAGTCCCTGCAGGTCCATGTTGCCACCAATATTTTGGGGAGAGACATCATGCGTGCTTCGATATTTTTGACATTGGCAACGTCTGCATTGGCGATTGCGGCTCCCGGCCTTGCGGGAGAGACCACGCTCGTATCGGTGGCTGTCGCAGAAGCAGCGGCACCTGATTTCGCGGCAGCCGTGGCCGAACCCGGTCGCGATGAAGCCGATGTCGCGCTCGACGAGAGCCGTAGTCCGGCCGATGTGTTGGCCTTCATGGGCCTCGAAACCGGCGATACCGTGCTCGATATTTTTGCCGGCGGCGGCTATTATAGTGAAATCCTGGGTCGCGCTGTCGGTCCCGACGGCACGGTTGTCGCGGTGAATCCACCACAATTTGTTTCCAGCGAGCAATCCAAGGCAAAATGGGCGAGCGTCACTGCGCGGCAAACCAATGTGACCATGGTGCCTTCGCAATTGCCGGATTACAAGCCGGCTACAAACAGCGTCGATTTCGCCATGCTTCACCTGATCTATCATGATTTCTACTGGCAGAGCGAAAAATTCAAATTCGATCAAATGGACCCGGCTGCCGTGCTGGCCAATCTATATGCAGGGATGAAGCCCGGCGGCATCGTTGCTGTGATCGACCATGTCGGTTCGCCGGGCGATACCCGCACCGTAGTCGATAAAACCCACCGGATCGATCCGGCCACCGCCCGGGCTGATTTCCTCAGGGCTGGGTTCCTGCTCGACGGAGAAAGCGGGATGTTCGCCAACCCGGACGATGATCTGGAAAAGAATGTGTTCGACCCGGCTGTGCGCGGCAAAACCAGTCGCTTTGTTATGCGATTCCGCAAGCCGGGCTGATATTGCAAAGACCGTTTCCGGTGGAATTTCAGCACCCGAATCGGTCGCAATTGTAACCACATGGAAAATAAGGCATTTTTCTAATGCCCCCGAAAATCCGCCGTTGCGAGCAAATCGCACGATGACGGATTATGCATAAATTACGCAAAAATGTAATATAATTTCAATGGTTTACCAGTTGTTACTATAGTTTACATGACCGTTCAGGTCAGGTTAGCTAGAGGACCGCTATAGAGATTGCAGTGATAAGAACTGACCCGGCAACAATATTCCGACGTGCTGGAATAGATTGAGGTCAGCATCAAAAAGCATGATTTCCCTTTTCCGTCGGCACAAGCTGGCTGGCGGACTGGATGAGTTTGACCGGCGGTGCCTTTAACGAGGGTCGCACGCCGTCGGAGCAAAGGGGGAGGCAGATCCGTGTTGTGTACTGGATCTGTCTCCCAACTTTCGCAAATAGTGTCGAGTAGCATCTGCTTCGCAATTGGGTCAGGGGACCTGTCGACGGACGGCCTTCGGGGGGTCGCAGGCTGTTTTCCTATCCCCGGATCCTGGAGCGCAGGGCTGGCACGCGCGTAGAGTTTGCGTGTCAGTCCTGCATTTTCCCCACTATTCAGGACGCATATTTGACCGAGCAGCCGTAGGGCCGCGCTTGCGCAACACTCACCTTGTCTCCGGCTTTAATCTCGCTCAGCGCCGCAAGCACATGGTTGCGGGCAGTCTTGATATCGGCCGTATTCGCTGTCGGCTTGTCATCGATTCCGCCCTGATAGACCAATGTTCCCGCGCCATCGATAATATACATATGTGGCGTCGTTTTCGCGCCATAGGCTTTGCCGACCACACCCTTGGTATCGAACAGATAGTTGGTAGACTGGATTTTCTGTTCGGCAATCAGCGCTTTCGCTTCGGCACCGGTCATATGACCCTGTTTGCCTTTCGCGCCGCTGTTGATGGTCAGCCAGACCGCGCCTTGCTGCCGGGCCGCCTTTTGCGTCGCCTGCATATTGCCGCTGCTATAATGTTTGGAGACGAAGGGACAGCCGGGATTATGCCATTCGAGCACTACGGTCTTGCCGCGGAACTGCGACAGCTGAACCGTCTTGCCATTCACATCGGTGAGTTTGAAATCCTGGGCAATGGCCCCGTTTTTCTGCGCTGCTGCCAAAGGGCTAGCCAGTGCGATCGCGGCGATGGCTGCTGTTGCAAAAGAGGGAAGGTTTCGCACGTTTTATCTCCGTTCATTGGGGGATGGGATAGAGTGACCTGCTTTATACCGCTTTACTGACCAGTTCTGTCAATGTCGCGACCGTAAGAATTTGCGGAAGGATTACCGGCTCCTCGCCGGGCGCATAATATAGATAGAGCGGGACGCCGGCGCGGCCGTGTTTTTCCAGAAATCTGCTAATCACCGGATCGGGTCTGGTCCAGTCACCCATCAGCACGACGACCTTGGCGGCTTCGAACGCTTCGGCGGTTTCGGTGCGCTGGATTGCGGCGGCTTCGTTGGCCTTGCAGGTTATGCACCAGTCGGCGGTGAAATAAGCGAAAACCGGTTGGCCGGAGGCGCGCAGTTCGGACAGGCGGGCCTCGCTAAAAGCTTCGCTGGGCAGCGTCGCGCCGGAGGAATGTGCCAGCTTCTGGTCCTGCATTGCCTCTTCGCCGGGCAGGGCAATGATGCCACCCAATATGGCGGCGACCATGGCTGCGCTGGTCAGCGCGCCGCGGGAGAGACCTTTCATCTGACCGCCACCGAACCACCAAAGAATCAGGCTGACCGTCAGCAGGAAGACCAGTGACAGACCCAGAGCATCGGTGCCGATCTGACGGCCGAGCAACCAGATCAGGCCGATGCTGGTAAGGAACATCGGGATCGCCATGATCTTGCGAAAGCTATCCAGCCAGGGCCCGGGCTTCGGCAGACGGCTGCGGATTGCCGGTACGAAAGCGATGAGCAGGAAGGGCAGGGCGAGGCCGACGCCCAGACCGGCAAAAATCACCAGCGCAGCAATGGGTGGCAGCACAATTGTGGCACCCAGAGCTGCGGCCATGAACGGGCCGGTGCAGGGCGTGGCGACAAAAGCGGCCAGCGCGCCGGTCCAGAAGGATCCCGCTGCACCGTCTTTCCTGGTCAGCTTGTTGCCGAAATTGATATTGGGCAGTTCGAACAGCCCAGCGAGATTGAGGCCGATGGCGGTCACCAGCGCCAGCAAAACAAAGATGATCCGCGGGTCCTGTAGCTGGAATGCCCAGCCGACAGCGGCTCCGCTGGCGCGCAGGCCGAGCAGCACTGCGCCAAGAGCCGTAGCAACCAGCACCACACCGGCGGTATAAGCCAGCGCATCGCGCCGGACGACCGCTTCATTGCCGCCGGCCTTGGCGAGGCTGATCGCTTTCAGGCTGAGAATCGGGAACACACAGGGCATCAGGTTGAGCAGCAGGCCGCCCAATATGGCGCCGCCGAGAGCCAGAAACAGCAGCGAGGCGCTACCCTCTTGCTTTGGCCCGTCTCCAGCCAGAGGCAGACCGGTCATCGCGACATCGCCTTTGGTCGCGGTGATCAGGAAGCCGTCATGATCACCGATTTTCAAAATGCCGGTGATCGTGTCGAAGCCATCGCCGCGCGCGCCGGTTTCGAGGATCAGGCGGTCGCCATCGCGACTGAATGTCTGGGGCGCGGCATAGTCGACGACGCCGTCTTCCAGGATGAAGAAATAGGGCTGATCAACTTCGACATTGGCGGGCAGCGGGATAGACAGGCGGAACAGATCATCGCTGACGGCAAAGCTGGCTTCGCTGCCCAGCGGGCGGGGCAGGGCCGCACGAAATCCGTCGAATCTTTTATCCAGCACTGTTGATGCGTCCTTGCCGACGACCTGCAATGTGATCGACAGTTCATCCTGTTCGGGGACGCAAATTTCGTCGGTGCAGGACAGCCATTCGGATTTGACCGAAATCGGCAGCGGACCCGGGCGGACATCGTCGGACAGGGTCAGATTGACCAGAACCGCATAATCACCCTTGTAGATATAGTTCATGATGCCGGAGATCAGCAGCGTATCGGGAACCTGAAACTGCGCCTTTCCGGCGGTCACACCCGCGGGCAGGGTCCAGTCAAAGCTCATGCCGATGCCCGCATCGCCGGGATTTTCCCAATAGCCATGCCAGGTCGGCTTGGGCTCCATGACAAAGGCGAGCGTTACGCTTTGCCCGGCTTTGACCTGCTGTGCTTCAGCCACCAGTGTGGCGGGCACATTCAGTTCTGTATTGCCCAGCCGGTTCTGCGCATCCGCCGCCGGAGCAATGGCCAGCGCTACGAACGCCAGCATTATCGAGAAAATGCGAAAATCAAATGTCATAAAAACTCACTATTTCCTGTTTAGGCGCATTTAGTCTATTGGAGGACAGCTTTCTATAGCGGCATTTATCAGTGAGGACCATTCGTGCGAAAATCGATCATAGTTACAGCCCTGACCGCATCTATCATATTTTCCGGCAGCGCAAATGCCGAAGATCACAATGGCGCGGGAAAAGCCCAGCCGAAACTGGTTGTGGCGATTTCGGTCGACCAGTTTTCCGCCAATCTGTTCAGCGAATATCGCAGCAGTTTTACCGGTGGCCTGAAACGGCTGTCGAACGGCGTCGTGTTTCCGTCCGGCTATCAGTCGCACGCGGCAACCGAAACCTGCCCCGGCCATTCGACGATCATGACCGGTGTCCATTCCGGACGCGCCGGGATCATCGCCAATAACTGGATCGACCTGTCGATCGAGCGCGATGACAAGACCGTCTATTGCGCCGAGGACGAGCGGATTGATGGCACCAGCTTTGGTGATATCACCGCTGCGACGCAGGGTGATTATGTCGCCTCGGTCTGGCATCTTCTGGTCCCGACGCTGGGCGACCGGCTCAAAAAAATATCGCCCGGATCCCGCAATGTTGCGGTGGCGGGCAAGGACCGGGCGGCGCTGATGATGGGCGGCCATGATGTCGACGAGATTTACTGGTGGAAGGGCAAGGGGTTCGCCACCCTTCAGGGTCGCAAGATATTGCCTTCGGTGGCTGCGCTGAACAAGACGATCGGTGAGCAAATCGACAAGGCCCGCCCCGCCTATGCGATGCCTGCGCAATGCGTCGCGCACAGCGCCAAAATCATGCATGGCGAAGGCAAATCCGTCGGTGATTATGCCTTCCAGCGCCCGGAAAATGCGGCCAGCATTTACCGCGGTTCTCCCGACTTTGATGGCTCGGTGATTGCGGCGGCAACGGTGTTGCTGAATGATCTGAAACTGGGGCAGGGCGAGGCGACGGACGTGATCTCCATCGGACTGTCTGCGACCGACTATATCGGCCATGCCTTTGGCACCGAAGGCCTCGAAATGTGCATCCAGATGGGTGAGCTGGACCGTTCGCTTGGAGAATTTTTCAACATATTGGATGGCGAAGGCATCGACTATGTCGTGATGTTGACTGCCGATCACGGCGGTCTCGACCTGCCAGAGCGGATGAGCCTGCAGGGCGTCCCCACCGCACAACGGATCGATCCCAATCTGAATGCAAAGGTCATTGGCGAGAAAGTTGCCGAGGTGCTGCAAATCTCCAGCGACAAACCTGTGCTCTACGCAGACGGACCGTTTGGTGACTATTATGTAAGCCGGGACCTGTCCGATAAACAGCGGAAACAGGTCAAGGATAGCGCGATCGCGCTAATCGCGGCCCATGGCCAAGTGGAAATGGTGCTGGAACATGACGATATTGCATCGATAGAGGTCCCGCGCGGTTCGCCAGAAGAATGGACGCTGGAGCAGCGCGCCCGCGCCTCTTTCCACCCGGACCGGTCAGGTGACTTTGTCGTCTTGCTCAAAAAAGGGATTACGCCGATTGCCACAACCCAGCGCGGGTATGTCGCCACCCATGGCAGCCCGTGGGATTATGACCGCCGCGTCCCGATGCTGTTCTGGCGGGAAGGCATGCAGCATTTTGAACAGCCTTTGTCAGTGATGACAGTCGATATCGCCCCGACACTTGGCGCGCTTATCGGCGTCAACATCCCGGCGGAGGAAACCGACGGTAAATGTCTCGACCTCGATGGCGGCCCGTCGAACAGCTGCGAATGAACTAGCGGCCTGATCCTAGCGCCGCTGGTAGCGGGTCAGGCCCTGACCGAGGCTGTTATTCGCAATCCGTAGCTGATCGCCGCTCCAGTCGGCCACGAACCAGGTGTTGCGTTTCACGCCCTTGGCCAGCGACGCGCTGTTGGAATGGATGTTGAGCCCGGTAGATCTGTGATCCGTATCTTCGGCCGCGACCGCGATGAACGCGCTCCAGTTATCCTTGTTCTGGCCCTGCACGAAGACGTTGCCGCTGATTACTCCGGTAGCGCCAGCCGGCAGGTCGATCATGTAATTGGTGCTGCGACCCTGCGTGTCATCAAAGCTGTTGTTGTTGATCGTCGCCCTGGGCGCGCGGCTTTTGACATAATGGCCGCCGCTGCCTTTTTCAAACCGGCTGTTGGTTACCTTCAGCGACCCAAAATAGCCGATATAGATGCTGTGCGCGCAGGACAGGCCACGATCGCAGCGGCCCAGCCGCTGGAAGGTTGACCGGTCGATAACAATCTCCGCGCTCGGATCATCGGCGCTCAATATGCCTTGCTCGGCGTTGCGGAACATGGCGTTATAGACATAGAGATCACCGCGCTCGATCCGGATGCCGGCCCCGTTGCCATCGGCAACCTGCTGATTCTGGAAGATGATTCCGTCGATGGTCGCAGCTTTGCCGCGCAGGACAAGCGTGGCCTTGCCCTCGCAGACGCCGCCATCAAATATGGTCCGTCCGGGAACCGAAGCCTTGTAGGTGATCCGGCCCGCTGTCTGCACGGCGCAATCGCCATAGGAACCAGGTTTGATGACAATGGTCGCATTATTACCGCCGACGGCCGTGACCGCGTCGGACAGCCGGGAAAAGCTTTCACCGCTTTCCTGAACAGTAAACGGCGCATCGCGCTGGGCCTGAACCGCGGTTCCGGCGACAGATGCCGTCATGACTGCGGCGATCAACGGGGTCTTCAAGTTCATTTCGGCCATCCTGACTCGGGGGAATAGGGCATTTTCAATATCGTTTGCCGTGACGGCAAACAATATAAAAGCTTGCGCCGTCCCAGATGAATTCAGGCTGAGCGTTACAGGTTAAAGGGTTAATCGGACCGGCTTATTCGTTGAGATTGGGGCGCAGCCACTGGCGCGCCTGATCGATGGATACACCGCGCCTTGTGGCATATTCGTCAACCTGATCTTCGCTGATCCGCGCCACACCGAAATAGTCGGCTTGCGGGTGGGCGAAATAGAAGCCGGAAACCGCAGCGGTCGGCGTCATGGCGAAGCCGCTGGTCAGTTCGATACCCGTATTCTCTGTGGCATCCAGCATCTCGAACAATATCGGCTTCAAACTGTGATCCGGGCAGGCAGGATAGCCGGGGGCAGGGCGGATACCCTGATATTTTTCCCGGATCAGATCCTTGTTGTTCAGATTCTCGTCGTCTGCATAGCCCCACAGATCCTTGCGGACATGTTCGTGCATGCGTTCGGCGAAGGCTTCCGCAAACCGGTCGGCAAGCGCTTTCAACAGGATGCTGTTATAGTCATCCTTGTCCATCTCGAACCGCTGGACATGTTCATCGATGCCATGGCCGGCGGTGACGGCGAAGCCGCCGATCCAGTCGTCGCTGGTATCGATGAAATCGGCGAGACAGTTGTTCGGTTTGCCACCGCGTTTAACCACCTGCTGGCGAAGCATCGGCAAGGTATATTCGGCATTTTCCGGGGAGACCAATATGTCGTCTTCTTCCCGCCGCGCCCGCCAGATGCCGGCCACGCCTTTTGCGGTCAGCCATTTTTCGTCGATAATCTGATCGAGCATGGCCTGGGCATCGCGGAACAGATCAGTCGCGCTTTCGCCGACAATCTTGTCGGTCAGGATGGCGGGATAATTGCCGGCCAGTTCCCATGCGCGGAAAAAGGGAGTCCAGTCGATATAGTCGCGCAGCTCTGCGAGGTCCCAGTCGTCATAAACATGCAGGCCGGGTTTCGCCGGTGCCGAGGCTTTCAGGCTCATGTCGACGACAGCGGCATTGGCGCGCGCTTCTTCAAGAGTCGCCAGTTTCTTTCCGGTTTTCCCCGCGCGTGCGATACGGACCTGTTCGTAATCCTCGCGAGTCTTGGCGATGAAGCCTTCGGCCTGGGTGTCGCTGACTAGTTGCGAGGCCACACCGACGGCGCGGCTGGCGTCGAGCACATAGACAGTCGGTCCGCTATAGGCGGGTTCGATACGCAGCGCCGTGTGGGTCTTGGAGGTGGTTGCACCGCCGATCATCAGCGGCATCTGCATCTTCGCCCGTTCCATTTCTTCGGCGACGGTCACCATTTCGTCGAGCGATGGCGTGATCAGTCCGGACAGTCCGATAATATCCGCATCATTCTCATTGGCGGCTTTCAATATATCGGTCCAGGCCACCATCACGCCGAGGTCGATAACCTCAAAACCATTGCATTGCAGCACGACGCCGACGATATTCTTGCCGATATCGTGCACATCGCCCTTGACCGTGGCCATGATGATCTTGCCCTTGCCCTTGGCTTTCTCGTCTTTTTCCGCCTCGATATAGGGGAAGAGATGCGCAACAGCCTTTTTCATGACGCGCGCGGATTTCACCACTTGCGGCAGGAACATCTTGCCCGATCCGAACAGATCGCCGACGACGTTCATTCCGTCCATCAGCGGGCCTTCGATCACCTCGATCGGCCGGCCTTCGCGCGCCTTGACGGCGAGGCGCATTTCCTCGGTGTCTTCGATGATATGCGCGTCGATGCCCTTGACCAGCGCATGCTCCAGCCGCTTGTGCACTTCATAGCCGCGCCATTCCGCAGCCGCTTTCTCGGCCACGGCATCGGTGCCGCGGAATTTTTCCGCCAGCGTGATCAGCCGGTCGGTCGCATCGTCGCGCCGGTCGAAGATGACATCTTCACAATGGTCGCGCAGTTCGGGATCAATATCATCATAAATATCGAGCTGGCCTGCGTTGACGATCGCCATGTCCATGCCGGCGGGAATGGCGTGATAGAGGAAAACACTGTGCATCGCCTTGCGCACCGGCTCGTTGCCGCGAAAGCTGAAGGATAGGTTGGACAGGCCACCGGAAATATGGACATGCGGGCAGCGCTTCTTGATTTCGCGGGTCGCCTCGATGAAATCGATGCCATAGCGGCGATGCTCGTCAATGCCGGTGGCAATGGCAAAGATATTGGGGTCGAAGATGATATCTTCCGGTGGAAAGCCGATGCCGGTCAGCAGCTTGTAGGCGCGTTCGCAAATCTCGACCTTGCGGTCCTTGGTGTCGGCCTGTCCGGTTTCATCAAAGGCCATGACCACGACGGCAGCGCCATAAGCCATGCATTTGCGCGCATGTTTGAGGAATTCTTCCTCGCCTTCCTTCATCGAGATCGAGTTGACGATCGGTTTGCCAGAGACGCATTTCAGACCCGCTTCGATCACCGACCATTTGCTGCTGTCGATCATCACCGGCACCCGTGCGATATCGGGCTCGGCAGAAATCAGCTTGAGAAAGGTGGTCATCGCGTGGTGCGCGTCGAGCAGTCCTTCGTCCATATTGATGTCGATCACCTGCGCGCCGTTCTCGACCTGCTGGCGAGCGACCTCGACCGCGGCTTCATAGTCATCGTTCAGGATGAGCTTCTTGAAGCGCGCCGAGCCGGTGACATTGGTGCGCTCGCCGATATTGATGAAATTGGTGGAAGAGGACTGTGTCATAATATCTTGTTGTTACCCGTTGGTCCCGACCGGAGCCGAGCGACATTCATTTTACGTGATCCGTGCGACGCCGACGCGCGATACCAAAAAATCCGTTTTTAGGCCGCCATCGTAAACGGTTCGAGACCCGAAAGTCGCGTCCGGACCGTTATATTCGGTATTTTGCGCGGTTCCTGGTCAGACACGGCATTGGCAATGGCTGCAATATGCTCCGGCGTCGTGCCGCAGCAGCCGCCGACAATATTGACCAGACCGTCTTTCAACCAGTCGCCGATCAATTCCGCAGTCTCATCCGGCATTTCGTCATATTCACCAAGATCATTGGGCAGGCCGGCATTGGGATAAGCCATGATCAGGCAGTCCGCCTCTTTCGACAGCATCGCCAGATGCGGTCTGAGCTGGTCGGCTCCGAAAGAGCAATTGAGCCCGATGGTCAGTGGTTTCAGATGGCGCACGGCATGCCAGAAAGCCTCGACCGTATGGCCGGACAGATTGCGGCCGGACAGGTCGGTCAGGGTCATCGATATCATCAGCGGCACGTCGCGGCCGCTCGCCTCGGCAGCTTCCATCGCCGCCATGCCGGCGCATTTGGCATTGAGCGTATCAAAGATGGTCTCGATCAGCAGAAAGTCGACACCGCCGTCGATCAATGCATCGCATTGCTCGCGATAGACGCCCTTCAGATAGTCATAATCAATCTCCCGGAAGCCCGGATCATTAACGTCGGGGGACAGGGACAGCGTCTTGTTGGTCGGGCCGACAGAACCGGCCACAAAGCGCGGGCGGCCATCCTTGGCTTCCGCCTTGTCGCAGGCCGCGCGGGCAATTTCAGCCGATTTGACATTCAGATCGCGGACCAGATGTTCGCAGCCATAATCGGCCTGGCTGATCACGGTCGAACTGAACGTGTTGGTTTCGATTATGTCGGCTCCCGCTTCGAGATAGGCCGTATGAATGGCTTCGATGATGTCCGGCCGGGTCAGGCTGAGCAGATCATTATTGCCCTTCTGGTCATCGGTCAGGTCGAGACTGCCGCGATAATCCTCTTCGCCAAGACGATAATTCTGGATCGCCGTGCCATAGCCGCCATCGAA
>Ga0315336_1005420_pt1 | contig 13933 bp, 9 predicted proteins | sample ASW5metaG_FD_204512 | JGI IMG/M metagenome (GOLD analysis project Ga0315336, IMG submission 204512) | Ammonia-oxidizing marine archaeal communities from Monterey Bay, California, United States - ASW #5 | ecosystem: Environmental > Aquatic > Marine > Intertidal zone | place: USA: California...
TCTGTCCCGGCTTCGACGACCTGCTGGACTTCGACAGCGACGGGGTGCCCGATGACTGCGATGTCTGCCCCACCGATCCACTCGACGTGGACACCGACGGGGACGGGATCTGCGATGTCGACGACCTCTGTCAGGGGTTCAACGATGGGGACGACACCGATGGTGACGGGGTGGCCGACGGCTGCGACAACTGCCCGCTCGACCCAAATCCTTCCCAGATCGACTCGGACCTCGACGGCGATGCCGACGCCTGCGACGTGTGCCCGAATGATGCGTTGAACCTCGACACCGACGGCGACACGATCTGCGACACCGACGACCCCTGCCCGACGGATCCGCTCAACCCCGACGCCGATGGAGACGGGGTCTGCGATGGGGACGATATCTGCCCCGGCTTCAACGACCTGCTGGACACCGACGCCGACGGCGTGCCAGACGGGTGCGACATCTGCCCCGACGACTCCGACGCGTCCCAGGCCGATCTCGATGGCGATGGTGTCGGAGACGCCTGCGACCCCTGTCCCTTCGACAACCCGGACGATTCCGATTCTGATGGCGTCTGCGATAGCGACGACATCTGTCCGGGCGCCGACGACGGGGACGATGCCGATGGAGACGGGCATCCCGACGGCTGCGATATCTGTCCGACCCACGCCGATCCCGGCCAGGAGGACCTCGACGGCGACGGCGCCGGAGACGCCTGCGACCCCTGTCCCACCGATGACCCCGACGACAGCGATGGCGATCAGGTCTGCGATGCCGACGACCTGTGCAACGGCTTCGACGACAACCAGGACGCCGATGGGGACGGCCATCCCGACGGCTGCGACATCTGTCCGGCCGACTTCGATCTGGCCCAGACCGACGGAGACGGAGACGGGCAGGGAGACGCCTGCGACCCCTGTCCCCTCGACGCCCCGGACGACACCGATGCCGATGGCGTCTGCGATGTAGACGACCTCTGTCCGGGCTTCGACGACTTCGCGGACGGCGATGCGGACGGGGCAGCCGATGGATGCGACAACTGCCTGGGCAGCTTCAACCCGCAGCAGACAGACGGCGACGGAGATGGGGTCGGTGATGTGTGTGACCCCTGCCCCCTCGACAACGCGGACGACAGCGACGGAGACGGCAGCTGCGATGCCGACGATCTGTGCCCCGAGTTCGACGACAACATCGACGCGGACGGAGATGGAATCCCCGATTTCTGTGACCCCTGCCCAGAGGACCCCGCGCCCGCCGGACCCGATGCCGATGCCGATGGATACGCCAGGCTCTGCGACTGCGACGACAACAACTCGGTGGCCAACGCGGGTGCGACCGAGGTCTGCGATGGGGTCGACAACGACTGCAACGGGGTCGTCGATGACCCCGACCTGTTCCAGCAATACACCTCCTACACCGACGCCGATGGGGACGGAGAGGGCGACGCCCGGTTCCCGCTCAACTCCTGTTCGCAGCCCTCTGGGAGGGTCGAGAACAACCTGGACTGCAACGACGACGACCCCGAGATCTCGACCGCGGCCCTCGACATCTGCGATGGCATCGACAACAACTGTGACGGCGTGGTCGATGACCCGATCTGCGCAACCCGGAAGGAGGGCTGTGGATGTGCGACCCCGACGGGCCCTTCCAACCTGTGGCTCGTTGGAATCCTGGCGTTGGCGGGGCTGCGCCGGAGGCCTTGAACTGAGTTCCCAGGCACCGCCTCAATATGGGCACGCTTCGTTGGCCGGCGTGCTCTAATCGTCGCCATGGGAACCCGCCTTCTACTCATCACCGCTTTCGCGATCGAGGCCTGCAACTGCAACGCCACCTCGCCGACGCAGAAGGCGCCGGCCGGCACCGACAGTGTCCTGACTTCAGACAGCGATCCCTGTGACGGCCCCGCGCCGGCCCCACCCGGCGTGACATGGGACAGTGGAACGCGCGGCCGACACATCGGCGACAGCGCCGAGGACAGTGGGCGGGCGCGCTGCATTCCCGCGGGAGACGACCTGTGGCGCGACACCGGGATCTTCACCGACGATGGCACCGACTCCGCAGCGCTCATGGGACCGCCCGACGACCAGGACAACGACGGTTGGCTGTACGTGATGGACTGCAACGACCTCGATCCGCGCATTCACCCCGGCGCGCCAGAGGCCTGCGATGGCGTGAACACCGACTGCGACACCGCGACCCCGGAGACCCATCTCGTGACGCTGGACGAGGCCCTCACTTTCTCCGACATCCAACCGGCCATCGATGCGGCGTCCAGCGGCAGCCACATCCTGGTGTGCCCCGGCGACTACGTCGAGAACCTGTACATCGGCAAAGACCTCGCCATCGCCGCCGGCGCTCAGGCGGGACCCGCGGTGACCGTCATCCACTCCGCCATCGACGGCCTGCCGGTGGTCCGGGTCTCCAACGCCAACGTTCTGTTGAAGGGATTGGAACTGCGAGACGCCGCCTTTGGACCCACCGAATACGACCCCGATGGCATCCATAAGATGATCCCGGCCGGGCTCGACTCACGGTGCTCGTCGGTGGTCCTTCGGAACTGCGAGATCTCGGACAACAACAGCGGCAACCACGGCGGAGGCATGCGTTTCAATCGCTCGAGGTCCTGGATCTCCGACACCACGGTCGCCGGCAATTCAGCGAACGGTGGAGGGGGAATTCGCCTGCTCACGAGCGAAGTGCACCTGCGCGATGTCCAGCTGCAGAACAACGTCGCGGATCAAGGCGGCGCCATCTCAAGCCTGTGGAGTCAGCTCTACATGAATGGCGTCGTGGTGGAGGCCAACACCGCACTCGAGCGCGGCGGTGGCGCATACCTGTACGCGTCGTCACTGATCGCGCGAGATGCCCACTTTCTGGACAACGAGGCGGAAGACGGAGGGGGGGCTCTCCTGGATGGTGCCGAGTCCCACGCCTGGCTGCGGGCGTCGTCGTTCACAGGCAACGCGGCAGGCGACCAGGGCGGCGGCGCAATGCTTGTAAAGAGCGGACTATTCGCAGACGACGAGACCCGGTTCGCCGGCAACACAGCCGATGAAGGCGGAGGGGTCTACATCTCAGCCGGTGAGCTTCAGGGAGGCCTCATCGAGAACAACACAGCCATCGCCGGCGGCGGACTCTATGCGACTGGCGCGGTCGTGCGCACCGCCATCTCGAACAACGAGGCCACCAACTGGGGCGGCGGCTTGTTAGCGGACGGGTCGGTCGTCCTGCAGCCGGGGACCTCCATCGTCGACAACCAGGCCGCAAATGTCGCCGGCGGCGCCTACCTGTCCAGTCCGTCCTCTCTAGACAGCTACGGTGTGCTGTGGTCGTGCAATACAGCGCCGATTGTCGAAACGCTCGGACGGCAGGAGAGGCAGGACCAGAGCCAAATCGCCCTCGACGAAGCGTCGTTCCGCTGCGAGTCCGATCGTTGCGAACCGCTCGGCGCCGTCGCGGCGGGCCTCATCGTCTCCAAGGTCACCGGGCGGCTGGAGGACAGCTATCTCGGCAGACAGATCGACGTGAGTGACCGCTGGGTCCTGGCGGCAACAGGATCGGGCAACGAAAACGCCTCTGCGGAGATCTTCCGCTACGAGAACGGCATCCTGGCGTCCACGGGGTTTCTGCCCTCCAACGGCACAGAGAGAGGTGCCGGCGTGGCCGTGGGCAATGCGCGGGCGGCGGTCGCCGACACACTGCGGCTGGTGATCGACATCTTCGAGTGGGATGGAAACGGCTGGAACCCCACGGCGACCGTGCCTCTGCTGGCCGACTCGAAACAGGTTCGCCTGGCCCTCTCCGGCAGCACCCTGATGGTCGTGGAGAGCGCCGAGGTCGGCGTCTACAGGGAGAGTGGCGGTGACTGGAACTTCGCGTCCGCGCTCCCAAAACTGGGCGCCACCCACATCGCCGTGGCCGGACGCACGGCGGCCATTGGCTACGGCAGCCAGGTGGACATCTACCAGGACGACGGCGGGACCTGGACTTTCGACCGCCAGACCGAGGTCGCGAACGTCATCGATGTGGACGTAGACGACGACTGGGTGGCGGTCGCGGCGACAGACGAGGCCTGGCTATTGGATCCGAGTCAGGGCTGGGCCGTTTCTCAGACGCTGAGCCCCGCAGGAGCGGGCCTTGGCATCCAGTCCATCGCCATGTCGGATGATCTGCTGGTCCTCGGTCACGATAGCTACGACAACGGCCGAGGCGCGGCCTCTATTTTCGCCCGTGACAACGCCGGCGTCTGGAACGAGGTCGCCGCCTTCGAGGACCCGGCTGGACTGTCCGGCGACCGTCTCGGATCGGCGGTCGGCATCATCGGGGATACGGTCTTCGTCGGCGCACCGGGCGCATCGGCAAGCATGCCCACAGGCGGCGCGATGTGGGTCGTCAAGCCCGACGTCGGGGGCCCCTGGTAATGCCAACATCCTGATTGATCGTCAGACGCTGCGCTTTTCGCCGCTTCGTCCGAGTCCCTTGTTCAATCGTCCCCAACCCCGCGTGCTCGAACATCTGGGGGGTACACCTTGAAGGGAGACGGCGCTCGGGGCGATACCGCCACCAGTCATCTAGAACCAGCGCCGAGCGATCCCCCTGCTTGAAAGGGTAGGATGAAATATCAGTAGGAGTACCGCTTGTTCAACTTGTTAACGGCGCTCGCAGTAACATCGGTGGCAGCGACACTCCCCGTCGGCCCCACACAGCCCCACACGACGATCCAGGATGCGCTGGCTGTGGCGGTCGCGGGGGACGTCATCGAAGTCGACCCGGGGATCTACACCGGACCCATCACCATCGACGTCGACGTCGACGTCGTTGGGCTGGGCGGTTCGGCCGTGACGTCCATCACGGGAGCCACGTTCGAGCCGACCGTGCTCATCGACGCGACGGCATCCCTGACCGGCTTCGATGTCTATTCCAACACCGAGTCCGCGGTGCTGGTGCAGGCCGGGGCGACGGCGAGCATCGTCGACCTTCGGGTCTCGGGCGTCGCCGAAGACCATCTCTTTGTCGGCGTTGGATCCATCGTCGACGTATCGAACTCGGTATTCGAAGACGGCCTCAACGACGGGATCGTCGCATTCGATCCCGTTGCACTGACTGTGACCGACTCGGTCTTCGAGCGGATCGATGGCTATGCCGTAGCGGTCTTGTGCTCGGGCGGATCCTGCGGCGTACAGGGCAGCACCTTCATCGATAACGGCGGCGGTACCAGCGGTATCGATGTCGACGGGTCGTACTTCGAAGGCAACGGCGGCGCCGGCTACCCGGGCGCGATCTGGGGCGGGAACACGGTCTCGGGCTCCACTTTCATCGGCAACTTCGGCTCGGAGGGGGGCGCGATCTACAGCGTCTCGACCGTGACCGAGAGCTACTTCGAGGCCAACGTGGCCACCACCGGCGGTCACCTCTACGAGGTCATCAACTGCACGGACAACACATTCGTCGCTGGCGTCTCCGCCACGGACGGCGGCGCCGGCTACCAGTCTTGCCTCACCAACAGCGGCAACGTCTTCGAAGGCAACACCGCCGGTGGAAATGGCGGTGCACTCCGCTATATCAACGGCTCCGTCCTTCGACTGTATGGAAACGCTTTCATCGACAACGTGGCGACCGGAGATGGCGGAGCCGTGTTTACAAACACCGCTACAGGCGACGGCCAAATCCACCAGAACTACTTCTGCGGAAATCAGGCTGGCGGTGAAGGCGGAGGGATCTACACCGATTTCTACGACGACGGCTACGGCGGCCCGTTCTTTGCCCCGGGCTTCGACTTCACCAACAACCTCTTCGCCTCGAACACGCCGACGGGCTTCTACCACCACAGCGAGCACATCATCCACATTTGGGGCGGCTCCGTCGACGCGCGACACAATCTCTTCATCGGCAACGGAGACGGTCTCAACCAACCGCGGGCTGGGAACTACCCCGACGTGGTCAACAACCTCTTCGTCGATAACTCCGGCGTGGCGTACGACGACCCGATCAACTATCCCTTCGGAAGTCGGTACTACAACCTGTGGTGGAACAACGGCATCGACTCCGGCGCGGCGGATCTTCCCAGCGCAACGGGAATTTTCGCCGATCCTATGTTCGTGTCGTGGACCGACGATGGCGACTGTCGGAACGACGACTTCCGCCTCGCTCCCGGCAGTCCAGCCAGCGGCGCCGGCGATGCCGGTGCCGACCTCGGCCCTTTTGGCGGCCCGAATCCCCTGTCCGATGTCGACGGCGATGGGCGGCTCGACATTCCCAATCTCGACAATTGTCCCAACGACTTCAACCCCAGCCAGGCCGACATCGATGGCAACCGGATCGGCGATGCCTGCGATGACGGCGATGGCGACGGCGTCTCGGATGCGCTCGACCTCTGTCCAGGGTTCGACGACAACGACGACAGCGACAGCGACAGCATTCCGGACGGATGCGACATCTGCGCTGGCTTCGACGACGCCCTCGACGCCGACGCCGACGGGGTCCCCGACGGCTGTGACACATGTGCCGGCTTTGACGATGCCCTCGACGCCGACGCCGACGGGGTCCCCGACGGCTGTGACACATGTGCCGGTTTTGACGATGCCCTCGACGCCGACCTCGATGGGGTCCCCGACGGGTGTGACGCGTGCGCGAACGCCGATGACCTGCTGGACGCAGACGCGGATGGCGTAGCCGACAGCTGCGATGACTGCCCGGGATCCGACGACGGAGCCGACGACGACGACGACGGGACCGCCGACGGCTGCGACCTCTGCCCCGGCTCGGACGACGCTTCAGATGCCGATAACGACGGGGTGCCGGACGGCTGTGACAGCTGCGCCGACGGCCCGGATGGAGAGGACCTCGACGATGATGGCGTGCCCGACGCCTGCGATGTGTGCGAGGGAAGCGATGACAACCTCGACGCCGACGCCGATGGCGTCCCCGACGGCTGTGACGTCTGCAATGACGGCGACGACAACGTCGATGGAGACGGAGACGGAGTTGCCGACGCGTGTGACAACTGTGTCGCCGACGCCAACCCAGGTCAGGCCAACACGGACGGCGACGTCCTCGGCGACGACTGCGACCCCTGCCCAGAGCTGGTCGGAGAGCTGGACAATGACGGCGACGGCCTGTTCACCTGCGATGACTGCGACGACGACGACCCCGCAGAATGCGACGACGACGAGGACACAGGCGGAGAGGTCAACAAGAAGAAGGACGGCAGTGACGGTTGCGGGTGCGATGCGAGCAGCTCGCCGGCGGGATGGGTCTGGGCCGCACTGCCCCTGTTGCTGTGTGTACGAAGGAGACGGCGGATCCACCTCATCTGCGCTCGATGACCGTATGCTGCGCCTATGCGAATGCTGCTCCTCCTGGCCGCGTGCTCCAACAAGACCCCACCCGTCGGGGCTGTACCCGCGGTCAGCCAGGCTGAGCCCGAGCCAGAGCCCGAAGTAGTGATGTTGCGGACACCCATCGTGGCCTCCCCTGCTCAGGCCTGTACGCCAGATGGCTGGTGCGGCGACTTCCCGGTCCCCTTCCTGGGTCAGTTGTGGGACGTGTGGGCCGAGGACCCGAATCGCATCTTCGCCGTGGGCGAGAGCGGCGTGGTCGTGCGCTTTGACGGGCAGGACTGGACGTATGAACACAGCGGCTTCCGGGCGGATCTCAAAGCCGTCTTCGGCGCCGGAGAGCAGGTCTATGCCGTCGGTGCACACGGGTTGTTGGTGCACCTCGAGGGCGAGGAATGGGTTCAGCAGCCCGTCCCGACCGAGCAAGCCCTCTTCGGGGTGTGGACGGATGGCCAGACCGTCGTCATCGTCGGGCATGAAGGCACGGTCTTTCGGCGCACGGCCGACGAGTGGGAGGACCTGAGCCTGCCCGCAGAAGTGGGCTTGCTGCGCGGCGGGTTCTCGCGGGATGGAGAGATCTGGGTGGGCGGCAAGGCCGGCCAGGCCTGGCGCTGGCGCGATGGGGAATGGTCGGAGCCGATGCAGGTGAGCGGCGAGTGGGTCTTCAGCTTCCACGGCAACGACACGGAGCTGTTTGCCACCGGTCGAGGTTCCGTGGCCACGTTTGACGGCGAGAGCTGGACTCGGGCGCGTTCCAGCGCGGACCTGGACGTGTGGAGCCTCGGAAACGGACGCGCCATCGCGGCCGGAAGATACGTCTCGAACTACGCCGACGGCGGATGGAGCCGGACCGACAAGGTGCCCGATTACCATCTGTTCAACGGCATCTGGGGCACCTCGGAGGACCAGCTCGTGGCGGTCGGCTCGGGCGTGCACACCCTGAATGGCACCGACTGGGAGATGGTGGTCCCCACCCGTCGCCCCCACGCCTCGCTCATTGGCACCTGGGGCATCGGCGACCGCGTATACGGCTTCGGAGACGAGGGCGCGATCTTTCTCAGGGAGGACGGAGAGTGGCGATTGGAGCACCAGATGCCCGAGGTTCTCATCGACACCGGGCTGGGGAGCGCGAGGCGTCTGGACTACCTGCAGGAGATGTGGGGCGCGCACCCGGACCACCTGTGGATCGTCGGCTCCAATCGCAACTTGATCGAGTGGGATGGCGAGCGATGGACGCAACGCTCGGACGATGAGACGGGCCAACTGAATGGGATCTTCGGGTTTGCCGATGACCTGGTCTTCGCAGTCGGAAGCGGCATCCGTCGGTGGGACGGCGCGAACTGGACGGTCGAAGAGCTCCCCGTTCAGCTGAGCAACAGCCTCGAGGACGTCTGGGGCAGCTCGCCCTCGGACATCTGGGCGGTCGGCAGGGACATGATTCTGCACTTCGATGGGGAGGCCTGGTCACAGCAGTCCGAGCCCTTCGCCGCCATCACCGAGCCCATGCGACTCAAAGACGCCAACGGGGTGTGGGGAAGCGGGCCCGATGACGTGTTCATCGCCATGCGGACCGGGGTCCTGCACTTCGACGGAGCGAGCTGGGACTACGTGAGCACCTCGGAGATGTCTGGCGAGGGAAGCCCGAAACAGACCGAGTACCTCTACGCCATCGACGGGGGCGGGCCGAACGCGGTCTGGGTGGTCGGCCAGGACGGCTTCGTGGCGCGCTGGGATGGAAGCGGGTGGACCACCGAGCGCACGACGACGTCCACACTGCTCCAGGGGGTCTGGGTCGGAGAGGACGCGGTCTACGCTTCGGGGACCAGCGGGATCATTCGACGGCTGCGGTAGTCCGCTGCATGTCGAAGCCAGCTGTGCGCACCCTGTTCCATGGGCCTGCCTGGATGGAGAAACAGGGGACGCAATCGCGGTGTCCATCCAGGCCGAGGACCTGCCGCCCATCTGCGTGGACCCGGTCGATCTGGCCATCGCGGTGTGTCGCGCTCCTTGCAGCACCTTGGCTTCGATGTGCTGCTATCGATCTGCTATTCACAGATGTGCTGATGCCCGACATGAGTGGCGTGGAGTTGGCCCAGATCTTCGCGGCCCAGTACCCCGAGACACGACTCAACGGCCTTTTGAACCGGTAGATCGTGATAAGTCACTCGATCGGTCGGAAGCGCACCAGCCCAAGGGTGGGGCGCTCGTCTACGGCCATTACCGTCGTCAAGCCAAGCAACCCGACGTACAGCGATCCATCTGGCCCCAATGAGACAGTCGCGGCGCTGTCGTCCGTGATCGGCGCTCGAAAGACCACGGAGGCGTCCTCCCTGGAGACCACGACCAGCTCGTCGAGGGTCTCCGACGGGAGGGTGATCCCCGCCATCAGCTCGTCCGAGGGCACGATGACCGAGGCGGTCCCGATCATGTGATTGTCGGTGATGGTGAGCACGCTGTTCCACTCGAGCTCGTCGGGGAGCACCGCCTCGACTTCGGCGCCGTCGGGACCCACGCGGACCAGATCCCGGGCGGTCGGATCGCTGTCCAGAGAGAAGCCGAGCTCGTAGAACCAGACGCGTCCATCCGGAAGCAATGCAGGTGCCCCGGGCATCGGGCCTCGCTGCAGTGCGTGCTCCCACGCCACCGCGCAGATGAGCCGATCGGGGTCGCCGTCGGTGTTGGCGTCGCAAGCGTCGACATCGACCGCAAACACCGTCGCGTCTCCGCTCTCGGGGTCCATCAGATCGCGGGTCGCGGTGCCGTCGCTAGCGGCCACCCAGCGCCCATCGGGGGTCACCGATGGCGTGGCTGCCGAACCGGGGCGGGTCACGGTCATCCAGCCCGGCGACAGCGTCGGTCCGGTGGAGACCTCGACCTTGACCATCGCCCCGTGATCTTCGTCCGGTCCGCCGCCGATGATGTAGAAGTCTCCCCGCGGCGAGATGGCGATAGTGTTGTCGCTGAAGTTGGTGCCAGAGCCGAAGAAGCTGCCGAGGGCCTCACTGGAGTTGTCCCCGAAGATCGACTCGATGTCGTCGACCACGTCGGGCGGCATCAGCGAGATCAGGTCGAAGCCGGAGAGCAGGGTCGGGGCCGGCGGCACCAGCCCGAAGGCGGTCGGCAGATCGAGGGTCGCGACCAGGGTGCCATCGCTGCGGTCGGCCACCGCCACCAAGCCGGCCGCCGTCACCGTGGCGACGTACCCATCGGCGGTGAAGTGCACGCCGTAGCCGGTGTAGGCGGACAGGTCCTCGTCGGCCGGTGTGGCGTCAGCGGGCCAGAGCGGCGTCGACCACCGCTCGGCTCCCGACGCGTCGAAGGACAACAGCTGGCCTCCCGCACTCAGGAAGAGATCGCCGTTGTCGTCGACCTCGACGGCGCTGGCCGCGACATCGGTGGGAAGGGCCAGACACCACTCCTCGGCACCATCGGCCACAGCCAAAGCGGAGACCGTGCAGCCGTCGGTCTCGGCCGTCGTGGTGGTGACGTACAGGGTCTCTCCGTCGGGAGACATCGTCGCCGGCTGCACGACTCCCCTGCCCTTCAGGGCGTGCCAGGCCTGCCGATAGTTGTCGGCCGTCTCGCACGGCACGACGTCGTCGTTGGCCGCGTTCGCGTGGATGCCGACGTAGGGCAGGCCCGATGGGTACGGCGCCGGCTGATCAGGGGTGCATGCAACCTCGACGAACGGCGGCGGAGAGGGAGATGTCGGATCTTCGCCACGACATGCGGCGAGGGCGAGCAACACGAAGAGTGGGCGCGGGAAGAAGGAGATCACGGGCTAAGGCTACAGCAGGCAAGTCTTGAGGTCAGGGACGTGGGCCGTGTCAGGCAGTCACTCGTTCGACCAGGGCACCTCGGTCACGGTGATGCTCGCCTCTATGACTTTCTTCTCCAGTCGCCGGACCTGCCGATCATCGCCACCCCACACAAACATCGAGATCCGACCCTCCAGGGCGACTTCGCTCGGGCCGGCAACGACAAGCCGCAGATCGCGGGCGCAGCGATCGTCCCACTCGAGGTTCCCACACGCGGGCTCGAGGTGAAGCCTTGCGACGGACCCATTCTGGTAGGCGTACGATTCACTCCACTCGAGCAGGTCGGCGCCATCCCACAGCTCCAGGGTGAAGACAGCCTCGGGGTCATAGGTCCACAGCGACACTTCGAATGCGATCGGGATGTCCTCTTTCCTGGCAGCCTCTGGCGTCTCGAGCTCGGCGAGGATGTGGAAGGAGGTAATGCCCGACAAGTCGAACTGGACGTCGACGTAGTCCCCGTGCTGTACCGGCAACAGATGTTCGAAGGCGCACGACAAGCTCGCGAGCACGGTGAATGATCCGGTGGCTAGCCAGAGGTTTGGCAAGATCTTACGCAAGGGTCTGCTGGTGTATGCCCACAAGTCCGGCCCACCTTCACACCGCGCCGACCAGGGAGAGGAAATGAGGTTCACGGGAATCCTGCTGTTCGCCAAGAGCATGAAGACCATGACGTCGTTCTACCGCGATGGCCTCGGGTTGAAGGTGGCGGAGAAGCAACACTTTCCGCCCAACAAGCTGATCCACTTCGACGACGGCTTCGCGCTCCACAGCGCCGGGACCCCGACCGGCAGCAAGAACAAGCTGCAGTTCGAGGCCGAGAGCCTGCAAGAGGTGCACGAGCGCCTCCGCGCCTGGGGCAAGAAGATGAAGAGGCTCCAGCCGTTCGAGGGCGTGGGCCTGCTCAACCTCAAAGATCCGGAGGGGAACCGCTTTCAGGTGACGGGGCCGTACTGATTTATCGGCCGAGTATTGGATCGATGGTTTCACACGCGTTTCAAGTGAGGGCCAATCCCCTTCTCCATCAGATGGGCATCTTGCTGGGACCACGGAGGTCCAATGCTCGCCCTTGTCGCTGCTCTGCTCGCCCAACCGGCCGTCGCCGACGAGCCCGAGGTCGAGATCCTGTTCGAGCAGGTGCATCCAGTCGAGGGCGATACGCCGCAGCGAACCGACGACACCGAGCGCGCAGTGGTCCTGATCCACGGCTACTTCCCGGCCTATTCGTATGCGTCGGCCCGGAACGCCAAGCTGCACCGCTGGCAGAAGTCCGGGTCGAAGCTGGTGGACGCTCTCGGTGAGCACGGCGATGTGTACAGCATCGGGTACGGACAGGACGCACCGATCGACGCGATTGCGGACCAGGATCAGCTCACCGGGGCCATCGAATCCCTGGAGGCCGCTGGCTACGACGAGATCACCGTGGTCGGGCACAGCGCTGGTGGCCTGCTTGCAAGGGTGTTGGTCGAGGAACATCCCGGCCTCGGTGTCGACCGCGTCGTGCAGGTCTGTCCGGCCAATGGTGGTGCGGGACTGAGTGAGCTCTACCGGGTGAGTCTGCGGCCCCAGGAGTCCTTCGTGGCCTCGATGGCCAAGAGGGAGCGCACCTCGAGCAAGCCGGTTCCCGCAGATGTGGAGCTCGTCAGTGTGGTCTGCGAAGGCGGCGGCATCGGCGATGGCGTGCTCTCCGATACGGCGCAATGGCCGCCGGATCTGCGTGAGCAGGGCGTGCCCATGGTCCGGCTCTCATCGTCTCACTTCACGCCGATTCGCTCGGACTCGGGCGTGAGTCTGATCACCGAGCTGGCGACCACCTCGTCTCCGCGATGGACGCCAGAGGAGGTCGAGGCCGCTCTGGAGGGGGAATGGGTCTCGATGCCTCTCTGAGGTGACTGACGATGGAGCGACGGAACGACGGAACGACGGAACCACCGGGCCGAATCACAACATGAAACAAGGGCGGTGAAACGCCGTTGACGACGCGTCGGGCCGGCTAGGCCATGGGAATCACCCGGAGGCTTCCATGCCGCGCAATATGACCCTGTTCGCCGTCTTCCTCGCCTGCTCCACCCCCGCCATCGCCGACGACGTGGCAAAAGTCACCCACGAAGACGCCGAGCTCGCCGAGAAACAGATCGACGACGCCCGCGACGGGAGCAAGATCAGCCCCGAGGGCGTCCCGATGTCCGAGGGCGACTCGGAACCGCTGTCCACCGAGGAGACAAAGCAGCCCGACGAGGAGCAGAAGAAGCTCGAGGAGATGACCGAGGCCGAGCTCGACGAGTACTACGCCCAGTTCATCGACGAAGACTGGCCGGTCTGCGACCCCGAGTGTGACAAGTTCGTCGCCCAGGCGGTGGCGGCGGGCAAGGCCCGGGTCTTCGTGGGCGTCGACCCCGAGGATCGGAACCCTATTCAGAGCCTCTACTACTTCTGGAATTCGAACGGCTGCGTGAAGGAGGTCTACTTCCACGAGTGGTCGGAACCCAACAACTGGGGCACGCTGGAGTTCACCGAGAAGACCTGCGAGCTCTACCGGAGCGAGTACCACTACGGGGGCCAGCGGGTGGGCGCGACCTACGTGCCCTCCCTGGACCCGAACGCCACGCCATAGAGCTGATACTCGACCGCTCGGCTCACATTGTCGAGGTTGTGCGCCACGTCCTCATAGGCGCTCGCGCGGTTGTTGCCGTTGTCGAACATCAGAGCAGATCCTGGTAGCTCCAGCTGTCGAGCACGGTGCCGTCCGGCGCCACCTCGACGGCCATGTCGACCGCGAGCCAAGTCGGCGTGACT
>Ga0315336_1005421_pt1 | contig 13933 bp, 11 predicted proteins | sample ASW5metaG_FD_204512 | JGI IMG/M metagenome (GOLD analysis project Ga0315336, IMG submission 204512) | Ammonia-oxidizing marine archaeal communities from Monterey Bay, California, United States - ASW #5 | ecosystem: Environmental > Aquatic > Marine > Intertidal zone | place: USA: California...
GCTGATCGCGAAAACCTCTGGGCGTCGGCTGGCGGCAGGGGCGCTGATCGCGTCGAGCAGCTCGGCGCCCTCGGGCATCAGGCCCTTGTCCTCAAGCAGGAGCCCGATCACGACGTCGCCCATGGCGAAGCCCACGGCCGGAGTCGGCGGGCCGCCCATGAGCTCGATGAGGTTGTCGTAGCGCCCGCCGCCGGCGACGGCGCGCTCGCCGTCGGCGATGGCCTCGAAGACCGAGCCGGTGTAGTAGGCGAGGCCGCGGACGATGGAGGGGTCGAGCTTGGCCCAGGCGGCGATGCGCGACTCGTTGAGCTGCGCGACAAGACCTGTAAAGTCCTCGCGCGCGACATCCCACGCCCTCTGCGCAACAGCGCCAAGCAGCTCGCGATGATGCTCAACAAAGACCCCGCCCACAATCTCATTCGCCTTGTCGCGATTCTCCTGGGTGTCGAGTTCGATCGCTCCCCGGTCGATGCCGACCGCCCGCTCGATCTCGGAGATGAGCGACTCGTCGAACCCCTTGGCCGCTGCGGCGACAAGGAACTCGGCGCGGCTCATCTTTGACTGGCGATCGACCAGCGAGAGGAAGTCCGCCGCGCGCTCGTTCATGATCTGGCGCTGCGCGAGCTGGGCGCCGAGCATCTCACGGTGATTCACGCCAACCCGGACGTCGGCGGGCGTGAGCCCGAACTGATCAAGCAGGCTGACTGCGACACCGATGATGTCCGCGTCCGCCCGGGCCCGACCCTCGGGCGTCCCGTCGTCCCCGATCACGTCGCAGTTCCATTGCAAAAACTCGCGCAGCCTCCCGCGCTGCGGTCGCTCAGCCCGGAAGTACACCCCGGCGGTGAACCACTTGCAGGGCTTGTTGAGCTGCTTCGCTCGGGCCCCGTACATGCGCGCGAGCGTGGGCGTGAACTCGGGGCGGAGGGCAAACGGGGCCCGCCCGGTCCGCTGGACCTCTTCAATCTCCTCGGGGCTCTTTCCGCTGAAGGCCTGAAAAAGCTCTCCGAGGATGCCCTCGCCGCTCTTGACGGCGTAGAGCTCGGTGGTTTCGAAGGTTGGACCCTCTATTTCTTCGAATCCGTGGCGCACGGAGGCATCCGTCCAGGCCTTCTGGATGTATCGGATTCTGGCGGTGTCCTCCGGGTAGAGGTCTCTCGTGCCGCGGGGGGCCTTGATGGCCTTGGAGCTGGAGGCTGGCTTCTGGTTCGGGGGCATCGCCGCTAGCCTATTCGCGTTGCCCGGGGCGGGCCGAATCCTGCCCTGAGCCGGCGCGGGCTGGGAGCCGGACCGATGGGACAGATCCCGATGCGGGCCATCATGAGTGTCGCGACGCTTGTGGGTGTGGTAACCATGGGCGTGGTGGTCATCCTGGGGGCGCCGCCCTCGCCAGCGGACCGGGTCCGCGCGGCGAGTGAACGGGCTGCACGGGCTCGCGAGCTGACCTCGAGGATCCGCGAGTCAATCGACGACGGGCGCTTGACCGACGCCGAGCGCCTGACCAAGCGTCAGATCCGGGAGTTCCCGGATGACGCCTCGACGTGGCTGTATTACTCGCTCGTGCAGCAGCGTCTCGGCGTGCAGGCGAACGCGAGCAAGGGCTGGGATCGCCTGCTGGAGCTGACGTCGCAGAGTTCAAGAGACCGATTCGTCCAGCCGAGTCGGATGATCCTCGAGGGCTGGGCGCTCTACGGCAAGGGAGACCGGGAGGGGGCCCGCTGGGTGTGGGGGCTGGCGACCGAGATCAGCAGGCAGCGCCCAGGCGGCGGGCAGGCCTTCTACCAGCTCGCCAGGCAGCTCGCCCTGGACGGAGAGAACGATGACGCGCTCCAGGCCCTCCACATGGCGCTCGACGCAGGGTTCCGCCAGCTGATGGTGCTCGAGGCCGATCCGGCCATGCGCCCCCTCCAAGAGGAGGCGCGGTACCTCTCCGCCATCGACCGCCTCAAGCGGACGCGCATGGGCTCGCCCGTGTTCCACGGCGAGACCGATCAGGTCATCCGCTCGCCCAGACCCGCTTCTGAACGCCTCCGAGCGTGGGTCGAGCAGTGGGGTGACCTCTGAGATGTGCCTCCCACCGCGCCTCTGACTGAGGGCGCTTTCGCCTACAGTGTGCCCCGGCGCCTCGGACCGTCCCGAGGGGCCAGTGCGCCCCTGTGAGGCCCTCCGCCCCCATGCCGACCATCACGATCAACGGGACCGAGTGCGAGTTCTCGCCGGGCGAGAAGATCATCTCGATCGCCAACCGAAACGGCGTCGAGATCCCGCAGTACTGCTACCACCCGGGGCTGTCGATCCCGGCGCAGTGCCGCATCTGCCTCGGCGAGGTCTGGGCGCCGAACCCGCGCAACGAGGGCAAGCTCGAGCCCATGATGGGCGGCAAGCTCCTGCCGACCTGCTCGACCGACGCCTCCGAGGGCATGGTCGTCTACACCAACAGCCCCAAGTCCGTCGCCAACCAGAAGGCGGTGATGGAATACCTGCTGATCAACCACCCGCTCGACTGCCCGGTCTGCGACCAGGCGGGCGAGTGCAGCTTGCAGGACTTCAGCTACAAGTACGGGCGCGGGTCCAGCCGCTTCGAGGAGTCCAAGGTCAAGCAGCCCAAGAAGGACCTCGGCCCCGGCATCTACATCTACTCCGACCGCTGCATCATGTGCACCCGCTGCGTCCGCTTCGCCAAGGAGATCCCGGGCACGAGCGAGCTGACCATCGACGGGCGGGGCAACAAGAGCCAGATCGACGTCTTCCCGGGCGTCCCGCTCGACAACGAGCTGGCGGGCAACGTCGTGGACCTCTGCCCCGTCGGCGCGCTGCTCGACAAGGACTTCCTCTTCAGCCAGCGGGTCTGGCTGCTCAAGTCCACCGCGGGGATCGACCCGCTGACGCCCTCGGGTGACAACATCTGGATCGACCACAACGAGGGTCGCATCCACCGGCTCCGCCCGCGCGAGAACACCGACGTCAACAACTGGTGGATCACCGACGAGGTCCGCTACGGCTGGAAGCACGTCCACAGCGAGAACCGCCTGACCAAGCCCTGGCGCCGACAGTACGGAACGCTCGTCGAGACCGACTTCACCAAGGCCTACCGCCAGGCGCTCGACGCCATCCGCGAATCACGCGACCACGGCGGGCGCCTCGCCCTGCTCGTCAGCCCCATGCTGACCTGCGAGGAGGCCTTCGCACTCGCCTCGCTCGCCCGCGAGCTGGACCCCGAAGCAACTCTGGGTGTCGGGCCCGTCCCCTTCTCGGGCGAGGACAAGACCTTCCCGAAGGGCGCCAGCCCGGACGATCCGAACGCGTTCACGATGTACAGCGAGAAGGCGCCCAACGCCCGCGGCGTGCGTCGCGTGCTCGAGGCGATCACCCACATGGGCGCCTCGCCCTCCTCCGTGCCCGGGTTCGATGACTTCATCAACCGCGCGATGCGGGGCGAGTTCGCCAGCGTCATCGTCACCGGCTCCTACCCGAGCGACTGGGCGACTGACTCGCTGCTCGACGCGCTGTCCGATCCGCACGTTGTCATGATCGACTCGCACGCGAGCCGCCTGAGCGACGTGGCCGATGTCGTGCTGCCCGGCTCGACGTTCGCCGAGAAGGGCGGCACGTTCGAGAACGTCAACAGCCAACTCCAGGCGTTCAGCCAGGCGATCCCGGTCGCGCAGAGCGCCAAGACCGAGGGCCAGATCGCGGAGGATCTGCGCGAGCTGGCGCGGGGCGGCGAGCTGGACCGCCCGAGCTTCACGGCCGCGGACTTCGTGATCGACGAGGGCCCGGGCCAGGTGCCCGCGGGCGACGGCGGCGTCACGCTGCCGAGGGCCAGGTCGTTCGACAGCGCCGTCATCCGCGAGGAGATGAGCGCCGCGAGCGAGGCGCTGCGGGTGTTCACGAGCGACGTCAGCACGCCGCCGGTCGCGCCGAAGCGTGAGGCGGATATGCAGGTTGTGGAGCTGTAAGACCGCACGATGGCTGATCACTCGCCGCGCGATCCGAACTTCGAAGCGGTCATCCGAGACAGCTTCGCCCGCCAGAGCTTCATGGCGTTGCTCGGCGCCGAGCTTGAGACCGTGAAACCCGGGCGGGTTTCGATCGGTCTCCGAACGCGGGAGGACCTTCTCCAGCAGCACGGGTTCGTCCACGCGGGCGTGACCGGGGCGATTGCCGACTCCGCGGGCGGGTACGCCGCGCTCACGCTGTGCCCCGCGGGGACAAGCGTGCTCAGCGTCGAGTACAAGATGAACCTCCTCGCCCCCGCGCGCGGGGACCGCCTCATCGCCGAGGGACGGGTCGTCAGATCCGGGCGAACAATCACAGCGACGCAGATCGATGTCTACGCCATCGAAGCCGAAGAGCGTGTGCATATCGCGATGATGCTGCAAACGATCATCGCGCTCGCGGAGTCGAAGAGCCGGCCGGGAGGTTAGCGGGGCACGGCGGCGTGCGCACGACGGACGTCCCCACCTCTCCTACCGCGTCGAATCGCGAGGCGAATATCGAGGTAGTGGAACTGTTGCCCACCATTCCGATCAGACAATCGAGATCATTGCCTCTTCTTCTACCTTTTTGCCGCTGGGCCCGGCGATCTTGCCCTTCGAAAGTAACCTCTTGATCGACCGGTTAATCTCGCTGTCGGTGAAGCGACCCAGTTCAGCTTCGCTCAACTGCCATCTGAGCTCACGCCACTGTACCGTCTCAACCTGTCTCGCCACCGCCATGACTGCGCTACTCACCTGCGCCGGGTCCGCTGAGGTATCGATTGGCACGTCCGCGAACAGGGTCTCGCCGCTCTTCCACGCCAGACCCTGCTTCCGTCGTGCCGTACATGCCGCACGATTGAACAGGTCAATACAAGGACGATACCGACTCCCAAATAGCAACCAGTACTTCGGGAGTTTGCCTTTGGCGTCCTCGAAAATCGGATACTTGAGCCGAACTTGAAACCACTCTTTCAGTCTCAGCAAGTACGCATCAACGAGTTGCTCGCACTTCGATTCAAACGGCAAGCTTTGGTCTCGAGCGATCCGATCCCAATAGTCTCCGCCAGCAACATCGTCGAGCTGCGCACGTTCTTTTTGTAAACGCCCCACCTCAGAAGACTCGTCTGGACCATGCAATGCCGCTACCCACTCGCCCCATTCCTCTTCAGGCATACTGCTAATCAGTGGGTCGGTCATTGCCAACTCCGCTATTGTGCCCTCCCGGCTCAAAACTGCGAGTGCCTGACGCATGAATGCCCCAGCCATAAAGACGATGACCGTTTCTACGCTCGATCCGCCATGAATCTTTCCATAGATCTTGGATAGCTGAGAGAGTCGAAGCTGAGCGATATTGCACGGATCGACGTAAAGCAGTGTCGTGTTCAAGTTGGCTATCTCTGCCAGCGCATCGACATGGCCAAAGCAGTCTGCATTCTCCGCGTTTGCAAACTCGTATTGGCTCAGAAGCTGGGATAGCTCTTCGAAATGTGGCTTGTAGCTCTCGTAGCAGAGGAGCCCGACGTCATGGCCGGCCGCAGAAAGTGTCGAGAGTTGGCCTGCAATGATTAGTGGCGAGCCAGGTTCACCGCTCAAGAAGGCACCCCTCCCGGCAAACATGTCCACGACTCGAACCGGCCGCTGCATTCGAATGACCTTCGCGAGATACGGCCGAAGATAGTAATCAAGAACCAGGTCTTTATACACTGACCATGGGCGTTTCTCTTCGAAGAACGAGCTAGCGTATCGGCTTGCCATATCAACTATTCTGAGTAACAAGGGCGGGCATCTGGTCCCAAGTCTGCCCCTCTAACTCTCGTCCCGCCTTCTTCTTGTTCACCCCGCCCCACTGCTTGAAGAAGAACGGCACGCCCTTCTGCTCACACTGCCGCTTGATCTCGAAGGCCCACATCCCATCCATCGGACGCGACCCCGGACCCGACTCACCGCCGACGATAACCCAATGGATCCCCTTGAGCGGCATCCGAGGCAGCGGACCGAGCAAGGGCTCACACGAGAGGAACCGGACTGCAGCCGGCGTGCGCTGCAGCAGGCGAATCCTATCATAATATTTCTTGCTCTCGACACTCGTTCCCATCCACACATTTGTGGGCCACGGGAGCTTGGGCGCGAGCTTCAGACTTCGCTCGGGGCGCTTGGTCAGCACCTGGAACGTGTGCTGCGGGCACGCCTCCATCACCGCGAACACTCGTTTGATGAACGCTAGAGGAACACCGTCATGGAACAGGTCGCTCATCGAGTTCACGAAGATCGTTCGCGGCAGTCGCCACGACAACGGCATCTCCAACGCGTCCTCATCGAGCGTGATGTGACCTGAGAACACGGGACGCCCATCGCGGGCACGAGTCGCGGTGCCCTTGTACTTGTCGGAGCACTTGTTGCCCATCCGCTCAAGACGGAGCGCCATGCGAGCGGCGTAGCAGTTCAGACAACCCGGCGAGACCGGCGTACACCCGGCGACCGGGTTCCAGGTGCTCTCGGTCCATTCGATCTTGGAGCCGTTTGCCATCGCCATGCCTCCCAAACAATACCCTACTGAACCCTAGTACGCAAGAATCGGACAGGGGGTCTGGCCGGCTCCAGCATTGGTGGTCCTACCGCCCCTCGATCGCCCGCAGCAAACGCTCAGCCGTCACCCGAAGTGCGTTCTCGAAGTCCCGCTGCGCCGGGCGGTCGTCGCGGATGATCGCCGAGGCGAGTTCTTCCGCCTGCGTGCACAGTGTCGCCAGGGTCTCGCGCTGATCGATGAGCCACGCGTCATCAGGCGGCGGGCCCAGGGCGATCTCTGAGAGCACGCTCGCGTTCGTGTCGCTGGCGGGCGCGAGCTCGGTCAGGCGCCGATCGAGGCGGGCGAGGACGCGCATGACGATGTACCGCTCGTCGAGTGTCGCCAGGGCCTTGTCCGACCTGGCGGGCTCCGCCTCGACCTCATGCTTGAGCGCGTGCTGGACCTTGTCGGCCAGGTCTTGGGCGATGACCTCGACGGCGCCGGGCGAGAGCTCGATGCCCGACCAGCGCAGCACCAGACCGCGTCCATCCTGGAGCTGCTCAGCGAGATCAGCAGCGCCGAGCCAGTCCGCGTACCGCTCGGCGCGAAGGATCGCCGCGCGGGGGCGGTCGGGCACGCCCTCCTCGCCGCCCCAAGTCGACAGCACGCTGGCGTGCAGGCGGGCGCACACGGTCGCGAGCGGCAAGGGATCCGGGTGGCGCCTGAGCAGGGCGTCGGCCCGGCGCAGGTCGTCGCCCATCAGGCGGATCGTCGCGAGCACGGGCTCCGCGGTCACCGCCTCGTTGAGTTCGGGCGACATCGCGAGGATGCGGTCGGCGATCGCGGCGCGGTCGGCGAACGCCTTGGGACGCTTGCTGGGGCCCGCGGGGTCATCGTCGAGCAGATCGGAGAGGAGCACAAGAGAGCGGGCCAGGTCCTGGGATTGGCGGGCCGATGTGAGCACCGCGAGCGTCGCGGGGTCGGTCAGCGCCGCCTCGACCCCGAGCATCGAGCTCAGGCGGGCGGGCATGGTGCGAGACTCGAGGATGGACCTCCGTCGCGCCCATCGCCAGGCTGGGCGGAGCTGGCGGACCAGGTCCGTCTCGTCGCGGTCGAGTGCAGGATCCCCGAGCGCCAGGGCCAGTCCGCGTGAGACCGCCTCGAGCGTCCCGATCTCGGGCGGCTCGGCGAGCAGCGAGGCAAGACGAGCACGGAACGCGCGCACATCGTTGGTTGTCTCCAACCGATCGGCCCCGCCGATCAGGCGCCCGAGGGCGGCGTACCGCTTGAGTCGGTCGGCGCCGACCTGACGCGTCGCTGGGTCCATCACCTGAGCGATGGCGAGGGCGATACCGGCGGCGCCAAGTCGCTGGTCTTCTTCAGAAACCCACGCCGGCGGGCTGTCGAGGACAGTGCACGCCGAGCGCACACGATCGCTCAGGCGCTCGCCCGCGGGCGTATAGAGCGTCCGGTCGGTCGCGGCCTCGACGATCGACGCGAGCCGCTCGACGGAGAGCTGCAGCTCGCTGTCGCCGGAGAGCGCCCCGAGGAGTTCGATGGACCGCTGAAAGGTCGGGGCGCCGGTCAGATCCGGTGTCAAGATCGTGACCCACCCGGGGCCAGCGGGCGGGGCGTCCATGACGTCACCGAGTCGGGCGAGTGCGTCGCGCAGCGAGCGATCGACCTGATCCGTGGATACCGGGATCTGCGCGCGCGCCCGGCGGAGGTCGGCAAGCAGCAGCGACCGGTCGATCGGGTCGAGGTCGGGATCCGCACTGAGAGCCTCGAGTTCGGGCAGGCGGGCCGCGAGGGTGCGACCGAGCAGCGTCGGGATCGGTCGCCCGGTGTTCAGCAGGGCCGCGCCGAGGCGTCGGAGTTCCGCGTGGGCCGTCTCGCCCTTCGACTCGTGCAGATCCGCCTGCGATGTGAGCAGGTCCGCCAGCGCGTTCGCCCCGGTCGTCCCGCCCGCCTCGGGTGTCTCGGGCATGTCCAGGTCGAGCAGCTGCGCTGTGGACTCAGGCGTCGTGACCGTCAGCGTCAGGGCGAGCGCGAGCGATCGCATCGCGGTAGACGTCTTCGAGCGCATCGACCATCGTCTGGGCCGAGAAGCGTTCGGCGCAGTCCGATCGGCCTTGATTCGCCAAGCGCGCGCGTTCATCGGGTCGCTCCCAGAGCTGGCGGACCGCGTCGCCCAGGGCTTGTGTGTCGCCCAGCGGCACGAGTCGCCCGGTCCGCCCGTCGATGCACGCCTCGCGCGTGCCGTCCACATCGTACGCGACGGGGCAGACACCGCAAAGCAATGCCTGCGGCACGGTCCTGGGCAGGCCCTCGCGATAGCTCGGGTGCGCGAGCACGTCCATCGCGCGCATCATCGCCGGAACGCGCTCGGGCGGGACCAAACCCGTGCAGATGACCTGGCTCTCAAGGCCCAACTCGCCGACTCGCTTGAGCAGCCGATCACGCCACCACCCGTCGCCGACCCACAGCAGTTTCCAGTTCTCATTGGCGAGCAGGTCGTCGCCCAGGGCGTCGAGGATGTCGTCGTGCCCCTTGTGCTGGGCGAGACGGGCGACCGTGCCGACGACGAAATCACCGCCATCGATCCCGAGCTCGGCGCGGATTTCCTGGCGCGACTCGCTCGGGCGGGGCTCGAGATAGGGCTCGGTCTCCATGCCCGAGCGAACGGTGACAAACTGCCCGGGCCGGCCGATGCCACGGGCGAGGAACTGCTCGGTCATGGCGTCGGCGACGCTGACGATGGTGTGGCAGCGTTTGGCCGCGAACCGCTCGGCGATCGTGTAGATGTGGTTCTTCGATCGGATCTTGAGGCGTGAGAATGCGCCGCCCTCGACCGGCATGAACGGCGGGCCGTGGATGGTGTGGACGACAGCGGGGCGTGGTGAGCTCTTCCACGCCGCCCATCGCCCGAGGATCCCCGCCTTGGACGAGTGGGTGTGCACGACGTCCGGCTGAACATCGCGCATCAAGCGCTTGAGATCGTGATGAAAGCAGAAGTGGTCCTTGATCGGGCTGATCTGGCGGACCATGTGCGGCAGTTCGTGCAGCGTGATGGGCTTGGCCGAGGCGTCGCCTGCGGCACGCTCGTTGAACGCCTCGACCCGTGGTCGCATCGAGCCCTCAGGCCCGAAGATAGGGCCAAAGGCCAGGTGGACCTGGCGCCCGAGGCGGGCCTGGCCCTCGCACGAGAGGACCGTGTTCTCCTGCGATCCGCCCAGGATGAGGCGCGTCGAGATGTGCAGGATGCGGAGACTCACGCCCCGAGCATACGAGCAGCGTTCACCGGCGGCGCCGACGGGCGAGCACGAGCCCTGCGAGCGCCAGAGGCACACTGGTCGTTGGCGCGGGAACGAGCGTGAAGCGCACATCTCGGAAGATCGCCTGTGCGTCGAGGAGGTCCGCGTCCGAGGGGCTCGACGAGGCGGTCGCCTCGGCGAGCAGTTCGAAGACCCAGGTCCCCTTCTCAAGGTAGCCCGATGACGCGAAGATGCCCACGTCATTGCGCTCAAAGAGCGCGTTCTGGGCGCCGCTCGCGCTGAGCGAGATGTGCACATTGGTATCGCCGCCACCGAGCTCAAAGGTCCGGAACTCACCCTCGAGCGTGAAGAACATGTCCTGATCAAGCTCAAACACGAGGCGGATGTAGGCCTCGGCTCTCGCGTTCGACTGCTCCGAGTTGTTTCGCCGATCCGCGACGACCTCGGCGATGGCGTCGGCACTGAACCGGGTGAACCCGCCCTCGTCGAAGAACGAGAACTGCTTTGTCCCGGCGGCCGCGATGGCGTCGAAGTCTCCGCCGGCGGAGTTGGCCGCCTCGAGACCGCCGAAATGGGCCCCCAGCGATGGCGTCGAGCTGATGTTCGGCCCGTCGATCACGCCCGAGCCGCCATCGTCGATCGCGTGGGCGAAGGCGGAGATGAAACGAACGTCCTCGACCAGCGTCGGACCCGCAACGGCTGGGGGGACGAAGATCGTGATCCACAGGCAGTGCATACCGAGTCGCATTGGGCGCCCTCCGTTGGCTGGATAAGTGTCCCCGAGCGAGTCGCCCGGCGCCAGGCGCTGCATTGGATCAGGGAGTTTCACGTATGCCCTGGGACTGACCGGCGGTCAGGGTCCGTTGCGCCGTCGGCGGCGCACACCGAATATGGCAAAGGCGCCGAGGACCGCGACCGGCCCCGGCGCGGGGACGACCGAAAGCGTGATCTCGCCGAAAAAGGCGCCCGATGTGGCGTTCGTGAGCCCGGAGCCGGCGTTGAGCACGGACGCCTCGGCCAGGATCTCGAAGATCCACCGCCCGGCGTCGAGCGTGCCCGACGTCGAGAACGAGCCCGACGCCGTCCGCTCAAAGAGCGCGTCGGCGCTTCCCTCGCGCTTGATGCTGACGCGGACGCCCGAGGTGGCGCCCCCGTTCGCGTACCGCCCCATGGCGCCGGCGAGTTCGAACGCGGAATCCGCGTCAACATCAAAGAGCAAGCGGACGGAGTTGGTCGAATGGGCCTCGGCGAGCGAGGCGCCCTCTCTCGCCTTCGTCAGCACCTGGGCGCTCCCGCTGGCGTTGAATGCAAACGGAGACCCCTGCTCGAAGAAAGAGAGCTGGTCGGCGCCCGCGATGCTTACGGAGTTGAAGTTGCCGCCGGCGGAGTCGGCGCGCGCGGTACCTGAGAAGAAGCCAGCGAGCGTGCCCAGAGCCGTAATGTTCGGGCCATCGATGACACCGTCGCCCCCGGCGTCCGTCGAGTGCGCGAAGGCGGAGAGCACTCGCTCGTCTTCAAGCAACACCGGACCCGCGAGAGCGGGAGAAACGAGCAGGGCCAGTGAGACGATCATGGTTCTCGGACGCATGCAAGCCCTCCGTGGTTGGGCGAGTGTCCTCGAACGGGGGGCGGGACGCCAGCGACGAATCCGAGAATCAGTGAGAAGGTGGAGTGAGGGGCACGGTGAGCGGCGTCGCAGGCAGGACAACGAGGAACAACAACGATTTCCTACGGGTACCGGATCCACTCCAGCCTCAGCCCCTCCGGCGGCAGCGTCGGGCCCGCGTTGGTTCTGTCCTTCGATTCGAGGATCGCGGGGATCTGGTTCGGGTCGAGCTTGCCTCTTCCGACTTCATGCAGCGTGCCGGCGAGGATGCGGACCATGTTGTAAAGAAAGCCGTCGCCCGAGACGTCGATGCGGAGACGCTGGGACGGGAAGACCCCCTCCGTCGGCGCCGCCGACACCTCCCCTGCCTGGGCGGGTGAGGAGAGATCAGTCACCGTGCAGTCGAAGATGCTGCGAACGGTGGTCTGGCGACCGTGGTTGGCCGCGGCCAGCGAGGCGAAGTCGTGCGTGCCGACCAGGTGCGCGGCGGCTTCTCGCATCTTCTCGACATCGAACTCGTGCCACGTGTGGAAGACGGTCCGCCGGTCCCAGAGCGGGCGCATCGGCGAGGCGTGGATGGTGTAGCTGTACCCCTTGCTCACACAATCGCCGATGGGGTTGAACCGCTCGTCAACGATCTCGGCGGAGCGGACGAGCAGATCATCGGGCAGCCTGGCGTTGAGCGCGCGCACGAGCGATGTGCACCCACGATCAGCGGGCCAGCCGACTCCGCGTTCCGGGTCCGGCTCTGAGGTGAAGGCCGCGACCTGGCCCTGGGCGTGGACGCCCGAGTCGGTGCGAGAGGCGCCGGTGAGCGTGATCGGCTCTCGGATCGTCTCTCGCACGGCCTGCTCGAGCACGTGTTGGGCGGTGCGCAGCGCCACGCGCCCGTGCCTGTCCTCGAGCAGCTCGTGCGCTTCGGGCAGCTTCTGGGCTTTGGGGTCCGACGGATCGGGCGCGACGGGCTCTTGCTTCTGCCAGCCGTGGAAGTCCGTGCCGTCGTAGGCGACTGTGAGCTTGTATCGGGGCACGCGGTGCTCAGGGCGAGGGGTTGGAGTCGGGCTTGTCGCCGTCGAAGCCGCGGATCACGGTCGGGGCGGCGCCCTCCGTGCGGTCACGCCGGGGGCCGAACTTCTTGTGCTCGGCGTCGGCCCACTGGTCGCCGACGCGCCACCAGATCAGCGTGCCGAACCCGGCGCCGAGTGCGAGGATGACCGCGAAAATGATCCAGAACGTCCAGGACATTGCCAGATCCTAGCGGAGGAGATTCACCACAGAGTCACGGAGCGAGAATGGGCGTGAGGTTCAGAGTCAGAGGATCAGGGCCCCCTGGCAACAGTCTCTGTGCCTCTGAGACCCTGTGGTCAGTCGGCTCTTCTACGAGAATCCGATCGACCGACGAGCAAAGTCGAGTTTCATCGCGCTCTTGGCCAGCTCAAGCGTTTCCTCCGCGACCGGGGTCGCCTTTCGGATCCCCTCGCGGATGACATCAACGATCAGGTCGTCCCCGCCCGGCGCCTCGTACTTGGCGCGCCGCTCCTGGATCGGCCCGAGCAGCTCGCTGATGGCGGTGGCGACCTCGACCTTGACGTGCCCGTCGCCGATGTTGTCGCCCTTGGCGTAGGCCTCCTCCAGCTCCTTGACGCGCGACTCGTCCTTGATGAATGCGCGAACGTACTGGAAGAGCGAGTTGTTGATGTCGCCCGGCTCGTCCATGGTCTGGCGACCGGTGAAGACCTGGCCCATCTTCTTCTTGACCTGCTTGGGCGTGTCGGTGAGGTAGATGGCGTTGTTGAGGCTCTTGGACATCTTGTTGACGCCGTCGGTCCCGGGGAGGCGGGCGATTCGCCCGACCTTGGCCGCGGGGATGGGGAAGAGCCCGCCGGCGCTGACGTAGTCGGCGTCCTCGGTCTGCGGGTCAACCCCGCAGTAGACCTGGTTGAACTTGCGCGCCACCTCGCGGGTCATCTCGATGTGCGCGACCTGGTCCTCGCCGACCGGGACCAGCTCCGGGCGGAAAACGAGGATGTCCGCGCACTGGCCGACCGCGTAGAGCGGGAAGCCGAAGCTGTAGTGGTCGCCCAGGCCCTTGGCCTCGATCTCGGTCTTGAGTGTCGGGTTGCGCATCACGCGGTTGAACGGGATGAGCATGGCGAAGTACCAGCTCAGCTCGACGATCGCGGGGATCTCGCTCTGGAGAACGACGCCGGCGCGCTCGGGGTCGATCCCGCAGGCGAGCCAGTCCTTGACGATCTCGATCGTGGACTCGCGGATCTCACCGGGCTTGTCCGCCCGCGTGGTGAACGCGTGCATGTTGGCGATGAGGAAGTAGCAGTCGTACTCGTCCTGGAGGGCGACGCGGTTCTCGACCGAGCCGACCCAGTGCCCGAGATGCAGGCGCCCGGTGGGGGTGTCGCCGGTGAGGATGCGTGGTTTCTGGGGGGTCATGGGGCCAATGCTAGGGTCGTGCAATGAGCCCAGGAGGCTCCCTTCGAGCCCCGAACGTGAGTGAGGCGTCGGCCTATACGCCACTTCACGCGAGACCCCCCTCACTCCCATTCGGGGC
>Ga0315336_1005423_pt1 | contig 13927 bp, 10 predicted proteins | sample ASW5metaG_FD_204512 | JGI IMG/M metagenome (GOLD analysis project Ga0315336, IMG submission 204512) | Ammonia-oxidizing marine archaeal communities from Monterey Bay, California, United States - ASW #5 | ecosystem: Environmental > Aquatic > Marine > Intertidal zone | place: USA: California...
CCCATTCAACTGATCTTCACTAAGAATCCCGCGCGGGTCGCGCAGATAAATAGCACCGCCTGAGGCAAGCGAAAAGAGATTTCCACCGGGATAGGGTTCTTCCAGATCCACAATGTTCCCGTCTTCGTCGAAGCGGATGCCGTTGAGCACCACAAAACCGCCCCCATCCAGCGGGTCGCCAGCCATGAAAGACTCGGCCAAATAATCCAGGCAGGTGCCATTGATCACTACACGGGGTCCGCCAACCGCGTTGATAAGGGGGCGACCGGCGGCGTTGCCCAGAATATATGCCTCCCCTCCCTTCGCACCATACATGAAGGTTTGACCGACATCGCCATGCACAACCAAGCGCCCATTTTTTAGTATCTGGGCAAGCTGATCCTGGCCGTTGTTGTGGACGTTAATCTGAGCACCATCCATGCCTGAGCCCAGATAATCTCCTGGGGAACCATACACATCGATCAGCACATCAGCACTTTCCAGTCCGATGCCATTGCCAATGAAGCGCTGTCCCTTGCTGCGAATCAACATCATGTGCTTATAGCCGCCTTCCACAAGGCGTTGAATTTCTCGGGCCAGCGAGTCTTCTCCCTGTGGAGGGTAATTCAGTGAATCTATCAGCAGAACTTGCTCCGGAATTTCTGGTTTGGGCAAGGCTTGCCCATAGGCATGGAAAGCATGTCCCCTTGAAGGCTTTTTCTCGATCGCGTTGACCAGTTTAAGCAGAGATTGATCGTAGAGACTGAGCAAACTGCTCTTGCGCAAATCAGCGCTGCCATATTGCCGATCCATCAGCAGGGTCAACGTGTTGAGGGCGCGCTCGGGGCCATCCTCCCCGCCTGCACTTCGCTCCAGACTCGCAAGAAAATCTTCAACCTGTGAGTAGTCCCATTCCATCAGGTTCTTTTTGGCCCAGTTGAAAGTTTCTGCTCCATTACCATCAGGAAGGACCATCGACTTTGCTTTCGCCCCATTCCATTTATAGGGGGCAGCGCGCGTGGGCACTGGAACCGAGCGAGAAAATTTATCTGCTAGGCGCAATTCAGGTTTTGCGTCAGCATTATCATGCACACTAAAAATGAAGGCGCCTCCATCCGTGTGGCTGCCCCCGCGCGCATTCCAGTAGCGGTCTGCCCGCGACCAGAAGCGATCATCTTCTTCCGCGAGGTTATGCAGGGCGGCGTCAATGGCCTGTTTCTCGGAAGCTGCAAAGCCGATGGAAACTTTATTTTCTCCTTCGCCACTCTCTTGCCAGGCAAAGACTTGCGGTCTGAGCATGCTGGTGTCGGTGATGCCTGTCAATCGGTAAACTGATTCATCATGATTGCCTTTGTCAGATTGAGCGATCAAGAAAAACCAGGGGCCATCTGGAGATGCATGCATATGGGTGCGCTGCAAGCTATCGTAAACCGCTTGCTTTTTAGCGGGCAGGCGTGTGAAATCCCGTTCTGTGGTTGGTGCCAGCGCCTCAATCACATATTCCAATGGGTACTTGTAGGTGCGGTAGAGCAAATCGAAAACCTGGACTGCCACCTCGGTATCTGTGAGGAAGAGTGGATAGATATTTCGCTGAGCAAGATATTCACCAATGGAAGAATGGTTGGCGAAATCGCCATTGTGCACCAGGGCTTCGTTCAAGCCAATAAAGGGATGCGCCCCACCCGGGTGCCAAACGAGGCCCTTGGTGGGATAGCGATGATGGCCGATCCAAACATGGGCATGGGTATCTTCCAGCTTGTAATAGCGCACTACATCGTCACCAAAGCCCACCATTTTAAGGACGAGCAAGTTGCGGCCATGCGAGAGTACAAATGCGCGCTTATCGCCCAGCGAGGCATAAAACTCTTTGTTTAGCTTGAAGGAGTTTTGGTATACAAATTCATCTTCTACAGAACGAGGAGGTAAGTTTTGCAACTCATATTCTTGCGAAAAATCGGCCAGAACTTCTTCCTTGACGCGCACAAAATACTGGACCACATCTGGAGGGCGCACATCCAGGCCTTCCAAGTCGGAGAAATCATCCATATGCGGCTGCTGGCGAACATGATCAATGTCGAAGACCGGGTTAATAAATTGATCCTCAACTTCCTGGCGAGCCGTCTTATCCAGATAAGCGATTACCAGCAATGTATCTTCGCGCATGACTTCGTCGCTGACGCCAAAGTCCGCAGGCGAAAGTCCAGCTGCGGCGATGCCGCCCCCGCGGCCATTGCCACGATTGCGCATCTGCGCAAGTGATTGCAGCATGTGGCGGGCCGGGAGCAATTCGCTGCTGGCCATGCCAATTACTCCGCAACCACCCTCAGCGGCCTCATTCCCTCCCTCTACGCGCAATCCACCTTCAGGAATCAAGTGCGCTCTTGAGGCAAGAATATTTTCAACGTCTTTGAACATTTTTTTGGAGTTCACTAGTCTTGTCCCCCTTTCTCGCCACCAATGTACTTGAGCAAATCGCGTCGACCGCGCAATTCGCCAATGCTTTTCAATCCCAAGCGGCGTAATATCTCTTTCAATTGCAGTGCATAAGCGGCGTACATATTGGCAATGCGTTCAGCGCCCCACTCCACCGGCATCAACTGTGAAAGCAGTGGATCAGTAGTGGTGAGCCCAAAGGGGCATCCACGGCCACGCTCACAATTGCTGCAACGAGTGCATCCGATCGCAATCAGATCGGCTGTTCCCAGCACGCAACCATCGGCCCCCAGGGCAATGGCTTTAGCCACATCGAAGGCTGTGCGAATGCCGCCGCTGGCGATCAGCGTTACCTGGTCGCGGACATTTTCGCCTTCCAAATAGCGGTGCACCTTGGGAATCGCAAATTCAATGGGCATGGCAATATTCTTTTTGGCGATCTCGGGTGCAGCCCCTGTGCCGCCATATGAGCCATCCAGATGAATAATGTGTGCTCCAGCGAAATAGCTACCCACTGCGACCATATCCACGTCTGTGGGAGTGGACACCTTGACAGATACCAGTGCTTCGGGGTTTACCGTACGAATCCAATCGACATGTTTGCGATGGTCTTCCACACAATACACTGAATGAAAAGGGAAAGGGGAAAACAAACTCACCCAAGGGACACTTTCACGAATTTCGGCCACGGTTGTGGTGGCCTTATCTCCCAGTAAATGTCCTCCCAAACCGGGCTTTGCCCCTTGTGCGTACTTGAATTCCACAATGGGCGCGTGTTTAATCGTTTCTTCACGCACGCCAAACATGCCCGTAGCAACCTGGGTGATGATGTGCTCTTTATATGGAACTAAGGAGTCTGGATAGCCACCCTCTCCGGTGCAGGTAAATGTCCCCGTCTTTTTAGCCGCCATAGCGCGCGCCAGCATGACTTGTTCACTGACAGAACCGTAAGACATGCCCCCTCCGTAGAGGGGCAAGGCGATCTCGATTTCTCGGCCTTCTCCTCGTCGATTTAACGGGATGGACAGATCGATCTTGTCTGTAGCCTCCAGCCAATCAGACTCGGGCAGGAATTTGAAATCCAGGAGATCGAAGCCGCCCTTCGATTGCCCGGTAGGGGTACGTTGAGTTTCAATCGGCAGGTCTCCATTTTCTGCCATCAGCCAAGTGGAGAGGATCATCTCTGCTGTCCAGCGGGCATCACCCAATGCGGGAGGAACCTCTTCGCTTCTGGGCCATTGTGCAAAACCATTGTGCAGATTGGCAATGTGCTTCTCCACAATGAGTTCTTCTGCGGTTTTATCTTTTATGTCAGCCATCGTAGCCCTCCAAATCAGCAAAGGCTTCAGCCTCAAGTGTTTTCATAAACATGGCACGCCCCATTTCTCCGCGCAGGCGGCGCACCTCACGTAAGCCCATCGCTCCCAGAATTTCAAGTAGCTGGTCTCTCCAGGCAGACATCAAGTTTTTCAAGCGCTGCACTGCCCAATCCTCATTAAGTGGCGAAGGCAAATGAAACTGACTGCTTTCTCGATCCAGGCACTCGCCTTCAAAATCGGCCTGCAACGCGGTTAGCAGTGCTGTGTCGAGCGCAACAGCATCCAGGCCACACAAAATCGCCTTGGGCAAATGTTCGGCGGCGATCATGCCACCACTGCCAATTAAAGTGACTTCGCCTCGAATACCAGCATCGACAAATTTTGCATGGGCTTCTCGGATGAGATCGAGTATGAAGCGGCCATCTTTGGAGCGCCCGTGATAATTGGCGGTTAAGTGCAAAACTTGCACACCCGAATCCGCGTAATCCAACAAATGGTCGTCTTCAATTTCGGCCCTCAACGCGATCAAGGATTCAGGAAAGCTTTCTTGCAATTTGTTGAAAAGGGCCTGATCCCAGGATTCCATTTCAAACATTCGCGGTGAAAAGGCCAATTCAGTCAGTTTTTCAATCTCATAAGGGCTGACCAATGGAATAATGGCATCCTGATAATCCTTCATCTGAAGAACCATCTCCAAGGGGAGGACGGTCAAGGTCTCAATATCATTGGCAGCACGAGACAAAATTTTTCCCAAATGAGCAGTTAGCAGCGAAGCAGGTGGACTATCAAAAAGCATGGGTAGCGATATGGGAAAACTGCGCGGTAATGGGCCGTAGGGCTGCCCTTCTTGATCGAATAGCAGGAAATTAGGCTGATAACCAATATCTACTACGGTAGAAATAAATTCTCGTCCATGAATACCGTCTCTGGTGGGGCGCACAATTTCTGACATGTCTGTCCACATGCCGTCCCAGCCCTCGCCGCCGAACTCACCACGATAGCCCGCTCCTTTTACAGGGACTTGACCGCTGGCAGCTTCTGCATTTATTGCATCCACATAGTTGAAGGTAAAATAGGAATCGCCCAGTTTGCGACGCTCGGGATTATGTTCTATACGCACAAAATCAGGAAACTCAGTGGTGCAGCGCAAGCAACCCACACAGAGTTCTTCGCGGGGTGCAAAGCCCCCGACGGGCCCTGAAAACACACCATACATACAGGGACGACTGAGAATTACATCTTTGCGTCCACGATAATGCCAAATTTCTTTAAACAGTAATTTGGCCAGGCCGAGTTTTCCCACTTTGACCTTGAAGCGGCTGGGCCATTTTTCCGTGTCGGGCGCGTCCTGATTGTGGATCTGATAGCGGGTGTAAGTCCCCTTTTGAACAGGAATTGGATCATTTTCAATGGATGGCAACAACATGTGAACCTGCCTGTGGCCCAATAAAAAATAGGGCACGCTTGGGGCGTGCCCTATTGGCGTACAAATCGGCCTGGGTCACACCCTTCCAATACACGCAGAAAAATTCTGCACTACTGTTTTAACCCTGGCCCAGTCGTCACCGATTGGTTTTCAGTCAAAACTTGTTTCGGAAGGGAGAAATGAAGTCCGTAGCCAGACTTCGAAGGCATCCGCTGATCTATTCGATCTTCCCCCAGTTTCCTGGGGTTAGCACTCCCTTCGCAGGGAGGAACCTTCACCTCGTAAACTTCGCGATAACATCCGCGAAGTTTCAGCCGCTATCTCTCCAATATTCAATTGTTAATGGCGATATCTTACCTATATGCAGAATACCTGTCAAGTTTGCTGTGCTAATCGCCTGCGCCAATACAACCACAGCAGATTGAAAGCCAGAAAGAGGGCCAGAATCAACAGGGGAAAGAATAGCTCGCCCTGGTAGCCATCTAACAAGGACCAGGCCAAGCCAATAATCACTGCGCTCGACCAAATAATTTTTAGATTGAGCATTCCTTGATAGGCTTCACGCCCTGCATTGCGGCCAAGCCATGATTCAATCCCGATGCCAAATAATGCGGCAGCTACAATCCGTGTGGTGAAGGGGTCAATCGTTTGCCAACCAAAGAGAGTGAGGGTTGCCACGGGAGCAATCATCATTGGTATGGCAAAGAGCAAATCCACCACAAAGTGAACCACAAACCATGTTCGCAATCCATTTGGTACGGCTGCTTCATTCATCGAAGACTCCTCCTTTGATCATCTGGAAATTCGTTGTTTCAACGCTTGCAACAAAGTTTTTAGCTCAGGCACTTTCAACAGCCAGACCAGCAGGCCATACAAAGTAGTGCCAAGGAGTATGCCAGCACCTGCCTGCAGCCAAAATGGCGATTGGCCAAAGTGGCGCAGCCATAGCCATAAGGCTGCGCCCATCAAGCCACTTGCCAAGGCAGCTTGCGCGAGTGCTTTGGAAAGGGAGTTAGCTTCAATGCCGCCAAGACGATTGCGCATCAAAATGAGCAACACAATCATTTCCAACGTGGTGGCAATTGAATTGGCTAATGCCAGGCCTCCGTGCGGCATCAATCCCCGCTGAAGAAATAGGCCGGGTAGCGTGAGGCTGAGTACAACATTGAGGCCCATTGCCCCAATTCCAGCTATCACCGGTGTGCGCGTATCGTGGAGGGCATAAAACGCGCGCGAGATTATTTCTACCAGTGAATGCCCCAGCAATCCGACTCCATACCAGAGAATGGCCCAGGCGACGAGCTGCGTATCGTCCGCGCCAAATTCGCCACGCTGAAAAAGCAAGGCAACAATGGGTTTGCGCAGCAGAACGAGACCGACCGTTGCGGGCAGCGAAAGGAGCAATACTCCCCGCAATGTTCCAGCCAATGAAGAGCGCAATTCAGCAATACGACCGCCTGCCACCTGGGCAGAAAATGTGGGCAGCGCGGCGATAGCGATTGCCTGAGCGATGACAACCTGAGGCATAGTCATTACCTGGAAGGCCACGATGATGGCTGTATAACTTCCTTCGGGCATGCCGGAAGCAATACTGGTGTTGATCAGGAAATTTAGCTGCACGGCGGCCACACCCAATAAACGTGGAGCCATTAAGCGGCCAACCTCGCGCACATTGGCCTGCTGCAAACCCAGTATCAGTTCATACTTGGGTTTCAGGCGCAGCAAGCCGGGCAGCTGCACTCCCAAATGCAAGCCAGCCCCTAAAACGGCACCCCAGGCCAACCCGTGCACGCCCATGCTCGGCACCAGGAAAAGCACACCAAAGATCATGCCCAGCCAATACATGCTTGGAGCGATTGCCGGAAGCAGGAAGCTTTGGTGGGCGTTGAGCATCCCCATCAATAGGCCGCTGAGGCCGAAAATGATGGGGGTGAGTAGTTGGATGCGCAGCAAGGAAACTGTGAGCAGTTGTTGTGCGGAGGCAAATTCCGGAGCGATAATGCTAGAAACTAGTTGGGGCGCAAATATCCAGGCAATTGCGCTGGCAATCACCAAAACAATTGTGACCAGATTGGAAATGGCAGAAGCCAACTTCCATGCATCGCGGGTTTTCTTTTTTTCTATAAGGCCGGTAAAGGTGGGAATAAACGCCGAGCCAAGCGCCCCTCCAGCGACCAGACTGAAGAGGATCTCAGGCAGACGGGCGGCGGCGTAAAAGGCATCGAGCGAGGCATCCGTGCCAAATGCGCGTGTGATCAGGATTTGGCGAATAAGGCCAATCACATTGCTCAACACAAAAGCGGCCATCACTGTGCCGGCTGCTCGCGCGATTTGGCGCTGGGCCGATTTGCCTTCTGCGTTCTTTATATCTAGGGGGCTTTCCACGATGAGGAATTATATGCCAAGGCTGGGCACAGCACTTGCCGAATCTCGATTTTGACGCAGAACAAATGTACAGTTATGATGAGGACAGGAAGTTGGCAGACCCTATTCTTGTCTGCGGCAATGGAGAATTCATGAATTCAGAACTTACCCGCTGCGCCTGGAGTGAGAGCGATGCGCTCTTGATTGAGTATCACGACAAGCAATGGGGTTTACCGCTGCACGATGATCAAGAGCTCTTTGAAATGCTCATCCTAGAGGGGGCCCAGGCCGGCTTGAGCTGGATCACAGTTTTAAAAAAGCGCCAAGCCTATCGCGAGGCCTTCGATCATTTTGATCCTGAAAAGGTGGCCCGTTACGACGAAGCCAAAATTGCAGAGCTACTCAACAATGCGGGGATAATTCGCAACAAGCTCAAAGTTAATTCAGCAGTGCGCAATGCCAAGGCCTTCTTGAAAGTGCAGGAGGAATTTGGCAGCTTCGATGCTTACATTTGGCAATTTACTGATGGGCAAGCAATCATCAATCGCTGGAAAAGTATGAGCGAGATCCCGGCAGAAACATCTGAATCTCAGGCGATGAGCAAAGATCTAAAATTGCGGGGCTTTAATTTCATTGGACCCACGATTTGTTACGCGCACATGCAGGCGACTGGCATGGTCAACGATCATGTGATCGATTGTTTCCGCTATAAGCAGGTTCAGGCCCTTAAATAGATAAGAGCCGGGTACGCCATCCCGGCTCTTACTAAGGAGGAGAAGAAGAGAAATCGTCCTTACTTGATGCTTATCATACATTTTGACTACTTGGGATGCTTGACGCTTACCCTACGATTACCCTACGATCACATGAGAGTGTTCTAATCTAAAAGCAGCAATAGATAGATGGCAATGAACCTATCCCCTCCCCTTGTCTACTACGCAGAAAGTCCTTCATCAAAGCTTGGATTAATATGGGCGGCCGCCACTGAAATCGGATTGTGGTCACTCAGTTATGGAGTTGATGAAGCGGAGTTTCAGGCGCAGATACTGGAGCGAGGTCCTGCGACTCTGATCTTCGATGAGTCCAAGCTGGCGACAGCCCTTGTGCAAGTAAAGGATTTCCTATCCGGGAAAAGGGAGCGATTTGATTTGCCGATTGATTGGCGCGGCATGACTGATTTTCAAATCGCTGTGCGCCACGCAGTGATGGCATTGCCCTATGGCGAAACGGCCTCTTATGGCGAAATCGCAGCACGGGTCGGCAATCCCCGCGCGGCCAGAGCCGTTGGAGCAGTGCAAGCCAGCAACCCCATATCTTTCGTAATTCCCTGCCATAGAGTGCTTGGTTCAGATGGCAGCCTGCATGGCTATGGTGGATTTGGTGGGCTTAAGACTAAGGCCTGGCTGCTGGATCTCGAATCCAACTCCAAATAAAGGCCCTAATCTCCTTTCTCCCGATACGCCGCTTTTAGATACAATGGGCGCTTCAGACTTGATACTCTTCATACTACCGAAGATCTCGGCCCATCCCACACATAAGTGAGGAAGAATGGCGAAAATGAAATTGCTTATTGCCGATAAATTACCTCGGCGCACAGCCAATATCCTGGAGGCAGCAGGTATAAAAGTGGATGACCGAGCAGGCATTGAAGCCGATGAATTGGCGAAAATTATTGGTGGATATGAGGGACTGATCGTGCGCAGTAGAACCAAGGCAACCGGGAAGCTCATTTCTGCGGGGAAAAAGTTAAAAGTAATCGGTCGGGCCGGAGTTGGCGTGGACAATATCAATTTATCGGCTGCCAAGAAGCAAGGAATCGCCGTAGTCAACACGCCGCAATCAACCAGCGTGGCCGTGGCTGAACACACGCTGGCCCTGATGCTGGCCCTGCAACACAAGGTTGCCCAGGCGGATGCCAGCATGAAAGCGGGGGAATGGGCCAAGAAAAAAATGCGAGCTTCTGAACTGGCCGGCAAAACTTTAGGTATTGTTGGTATGGGACATATTGGCACTTTGGTTGCAAAAAGAGCAGCGGCCTTCGACATGAAGGTGATTGGCAACGACCCCGTTCTGGATGAAGAAGCCATGCTTGAGCGCGGCGCTATTTCTGTCAGCCTGGAAGAGTTATATGCCAAAGCGCATATCATCACTTTCCATATACCTCTCAATAATCGAACGCGGGGAATGATCAACAAGAAATCATTCGGGCAGATGAAAAACGGTGTACGCATAATCCAGGTAGCACGCGGCGGTGTAATCGATGAAGATGCCCTGCTGGCTGCTTTGGAATCAGGGAAGGTAGCGGGTGCTGCCCTGGACGTTTATGCGGAAGAGCCTCCTGGAGCAAGCCCCCTGGTCACGCACTCCAAAGTAGTCACTACACCCCATATCGCCGCCCAAACCTTTGAGGCGCAGCGGCGGGCCGCCAAAGACATTGCAGATGAAGTACTTGCTGCGCTCGAAGATCGCCCACTTAGGTGGCAAGTAGCCTGATTAGCCAATCAAGAAATTTTTAGGAGAACGATGCAAAAGAAAATTGAAGAGCTTAAAACAATTTTGGCTGAAGTCGATGACCTGGATCGTGCAAGTGGAGTTCTTGGCTGGGATCAAGAGGCATACATGCCCAAAGGTGGCGCTGAAGCGCGCGGGCAGCAGCTAGGCACTTTGCAGCGTTTATCCCACGAGCGCTTTGTGGACAAGAAAACTGGCAAACTACTTGATGAGCTAAAGAAAAGCAGTTCTGAGCTTGATCCTGATTCTTACGAAGCCCGTCTGATTAAGGTGTGTGCTCGACTTTACGAGCGCGAGGTCAAAGTCCCCTCAGACATGGTGACGGAAAAGGCGGAAGTTACCGCCCTCGCAAGCCAGGCCTGGCAGGAAGCGCGCGCGGCGTCAGATTTTTCAAAATTTGAGCCTCACCTGGATAAGGTGATTGACTGGTCACGCCGCTATGCAGAACTTTTTGCGCCCTACGATCATGTGTATGATGCACTGCTGGATGCCTATGAGCCCGGTATGAAGACTGCAGAAGTGCAAGCCATTTTTGACGGCATCCGCCCAAAGCAGGTAGAGCTAATCAAGGCTATTGCTGGAAAAGAGCAGGTGGATGATTCTATTCTGCACCAAAATTTCCCTGAAGCCGGCCAATTCGCTTTTGGCAAGGAAGTAATTACAGCCTATGGATTTGATTGGGATCGTGGCCGGGAAGATAAAACCACGCATCCCTTTAGCACCAATTTCGGTTATGGCGACCAACGAATCACGGTTCGGGTAAGCGAAGATTATTTTAATCCCTATCTTTTTGCCGCTCTGCACGAAACAGGCCATGCGCTTTACGAACAGGGCGTGCCAAAATCTTTGGCGCGCACGCCCCTTTACGGTGGTACATCCCTCGCTGTGCATGAATCTCAATCACGAATGTGGGAAAACCTGGTTGGGCGTTCGCGTGTTTTCTGGGGCCACTTCTACCCAAATCTCCAAAAGCAGTTCCCGGAACAGCTTGGAAAGGTTAGCGTGGATGATTTTTATAAGGCTATCAACAAGGTTCATCCCTCTTTTATTCGTGTCGAAGCGGATGAGGCGACATACAACCTACACATCATGCTGCGCCTTGAATTGGAAATTGCGATGATGGAGGGCAAACTAAACGCCAAGGATATGCCGGAAGCATGGAACGAGCGTTTTGAGTCTTATCTGGGGATTACGCCCCCGGACGACGCTCAGGGTGTGCTTCAGGATGTGCACTGGTCATTCGGCTTAATGGGATACTTCGCCACTTATGCATTGGGCAACCTGGTATCAGCTCAGCTGTGGGAAGTAATCCAGCGCGACATGCCGGATATGGATGATCAGATTGCCAAAGGCGAATTTGCCCCGCTGTTGAGCTGGCTACAGGAAAATATTTATCAACACGGTTCAATGTTTGAACCGCAGGAACTCATTGAAAAGGTAAGCGGATCGAAAATCAACGGCGAGCCATATCTTCGCTACCTAAACGAAAAATTTGGCGCAATCTACAATTTATAGGCCAGCTTATTTAGCTAAGCCGGTTTCTTACAAGGATATAAAGTGAGCTCAGAAAAAAAGGCGGAGCAAAACGCTTTGCGTATTGTTGTGATGCACGGCGATCAAACTGGAGAAGAATTGCTTGAACAGGCCCTGAGGCTGTGCGAACCTGGCCTCCTCGGACTTGAAATTGAGCAAGAGCATTTCGATATAAGCCTTGAAAGCCGAATTGCGAGCAAGAACAATGTTGTCCATGAAGCGGGAAAGGCGATGCTGAAATCAGGACTAGGCTTGAAAGCAGCCACGATCACCCCTGAAGAGAAGGGAAGTGTGGGCAGCCCTAACGCAATTTTGCGCACAGGCCGGCGAATACCGCATGTAATCCCGGTGGCCGGTGTTTTTGCCCCCATTGCCGTGGTGCGTATGGCCGTAGACGATGCTTACGGTGCTAAAGAATGGCGAGAGGAAAATGAGGAGGGAGATGAAATTGCCTTCCGCACTTCGCAAATTTCGCGAGCTACCTGCCGCGCGGTAGCCGAATTTTCTTTTGATTATGCCAAGCAGAATAAGGCCACGGTATTTGGCGGCCCCAAGTTCACGGTTAGCCCAATCTATGAAGGCATGTTCAAGGAAGAATTGGATGCTGCCGCCGAGCGCCATCCTGAGGTGGCCTACCGTCCGCTGCTTATCGATGCCACGTTGGCACTATTACTGCAATCGGATGGTCAATCTCTCGTTGTACCCGCGCTCAATCGCGACGGCGATTTACTCTCTGACATGATTTTGCAAATGTTCGGCAGCATTGCTGGCTCGGAAAGCCTGGTGCTCGCTTTTGATGACAAGAGCGCCAAGGTGAGCGCGGTAATGGCCGAAGCACCTCACGGCACCGCTCCCTCTCTCGAGGGCAAAGATGTTGCCAACCCAATGGCCATGATATTGGCCCTGGCTTCGTTGCTAACCTATGTGGATGGGCGCGCCAGCCAACAGGCCTCTCGGGCAATTGTTGAATCTGTATTTGAAGCGCTCCATGATGGAAAAGCAACCACAGATCTTGGCGGCCACTTGGGCACAACCGCTTTCACAGACGAAGTTATCCGTCGAACAAGTGCAAAACTTGAGGTCTGGTCTTCACTTTCGTAGTACAGTCAGGGCATGCCTCAGCTAAATCAGTTTTTCACACGCATTTTATTATTTCTGGTTTTTGTTGCTAGCTGCTCGCCTGTATCGACTGAACCTCCAACTGCCCTTCCCACAGAAGAAAGCACTTTCACAGCTTTAGCTACGGCCAGCCCTAGCGCCACTGCGATCCCCAGCAGCCCAACTCTTACCAGCCTGCCAAGTTCAACCCCCAGTTCTACACCAAGCTTCCCAGACAATCTTTTTCCGCCAGATATCGAGCTGCCACCCGCAGAAATCGAACTGCTCTCACCAGCCGATGGAGCGCGCATTGTCTCGCCTATCACCATACGGGCCAACCTCTTTCCTGGTCCCTCGGGAAGGATTCGCGTTGAACTTTTAGGAGAGGATGGCCGCTCCCTTTCTCGCAAAGTGCTCGTTTGGGCATTGTCTGATAATGTCAAGCAATCGATTCAGACATTGCTCTATTTTGAAGTTGAGGGCGTTGCTGAAGCAGGCCGCCTGATTATTAGCGTAGATGATGAATATGGTCGTTTGAAGGCGCTGAGTTCGGCCGAAGTGATTTTGCTATCCGAAGGATTAAGGGAAGCCAGCTTCTCCACTGACATGCAGGAGCGCATTCTTATTCTCAACCCGCAGCCAGAAACAGTCGTTGAAAGCGGGACTATCGAAATTAGCGGTTTAGCCCGCCCCCAGAGTGAAAGACCGCTAAAGGTTCAAATCATTGCAAGCGATGGGCGCGTGATTGGCTTCGGGCAAGTCTATCCAGTGCAACCTGAGGATTACGATTACAGCCTATTCAGCATACAAATTGAGGCTGGGGTGACCGTACGTCAGTGGGTGCAAATTACCGTAGCTGAGACCAGCTTACGGGTGCCTGGAGATGTGCACTTTTCCAGTTTTGAGGTAGTTCTGGCCCCTTAAGCAATTTGGGCAATTGCCCGACTGAGATAGTTACTGTTTGCGTTTGCCGCGTTCTGGTCTGGGTTTTCCATAACCAAAGAGTTGACCGAAGCTGCTTCCGATTTGGGTCATATCTATTCCCTCTCCACCCTCGCTAAGCCACTGCACCATCTTGCGCTCATGCCACCAGCGCATCTGATTTTCTCCAGCCAGATTAATGCGTGCATCAAAGGCCTCTTCATCTCCATCGTCTAGTTCAGCGCGCATGGCTTGAAGCTCAGTGATGAGGTCGTCTATCGATCGAACAACATGCTCCTTGTTCAATCTGGCAGAAAGAGCGATAGCGTTGGCTCGATCGAGG
>Ga0315336_1005424_pt1 | contig 13926 bp, 9 predicted proteins | sample ASW5metaG_FD_204512 | JGI IMG/M metagenome (GOLD analysis project Ga0315336, IMG submission 204512) | Ammonia-oxidizing marine archaeal communities from Monterey Bay, California, United States - ASW #5 | ecosystem: Environmental > Aquatic > Marine > Intertidal zone | place: USA: California...
GTGACAAACGATGTCGCCGTCACGTTTTTGCGTGGTTCGCTCCGGATGGGACTGACGATCACCGAAGAACGGGATAGCTACAGCAGCGACCTCAATTACCAGATCGCCGCCGCCGTCATGGCGTGCTTTGGCCCGGAACTGTTCGATTCCTTTGGCCTCTTGAAGTCGAGCTGGTTACATCGCATGGAATCCATGGCCGACGATACGATCTCGCTGGTCGAAAATCTGATGGACAAGGATCTCGTACGGAGCCGCTGGCAGCGCTAACAAACGCAACGTGTGTGTCGACCCGCTGAAGAAGCAGCGCCGTGAGACCTCTCGCGTCGCAAGTCGCTCCCGGCATTGACAAACCGTGTCTCTGCAGCTGGCTTCAGCCTCATATGGCGCGGCGCCTTGCTACTCTTTCCCGGATCGACTCCAAATCATCGCTCGGTGTGGCATCGATGAGCCGCCAGGTTTACTCCTCGTTCGGTTGTGCGTAGATATTTTTTGAGGGGCCAACTTCCACCAGCTTGCCCGCGCTCATCATGGCCATCATATCTGCCATGAATTTCACGACACTTATAATCGTGACTGATGAAAATGTGCGTTAATCCGCGGCGTTGCTGAAGATCTTTCAATAGATTCAAAATCTCCGCTTGTACCGAAACATCCAGTGCAGAGACCGACTCGTCGCAAATGGTGAATTCAGGCTCGCCGGCAATCGCCCGGGCAATGCATGTCCGCTGCCGGTCACACTCCGCCAAAATAGCTGACTCACCCCCGGTTCACTCAAGGATAACCGCCTCAAAGTCGACATCTGAAGGGGCACCCCCGGAAGGGCTGGTCTGGCGGGCACCAGGAAAACTTGCCCCCAGAACCAAACCATGCCTGAAAACGCATGACGCTCCAGGCACGCACTGGGTGGGAAAAGTCGCACCCCACACCCACCGAGGCACTCCAACGACTATCTGCGGGACAGCTTGGATCGGCTGACTGTGGGTCTGGAAGATCCGTCCAGAATGCTAACTGGCGATTTGTCCGCCGAAAAACGAGTGTTTTGAAAAAACCTGGTTCAATTCGGCATCTGGTCCACATTGATCGTGTCGCCGGTTGCCATCATGGTATAGACTATCGGCCATTAGTTGGCCGCAGGCGCATGGAACTTCTCCCCTTGATAAGAGAGCGGAGCAAGCGGTCTGGCTGCATAGAAATAGAACAGGAAGAAGACCCGCAAACCGGGATCCAACAACTCAACGGTCGAACCTACGAAGGTCGCCTTCCGAAGGTGAAGAAGGCCACCCTCCGGGGGGGAAAATAAGGACTGCCCCCGCGAGTATCCGCTTGGCTCAATCTCAAGGTCACGCCTTTCCAACAGCACAGGCACGAATTTGGCACCGCACCTGCAAACACGACACCATAGATTTGAGTTTTGGGCGAAAACCACAACCCAGTAGCGAACTGTCCAGAAAGGGCGTAAATGACGTGGCTGCCCTAAAACAAAGGCTAACGCTGGATATATGCAGAAAGTCACTCCGTATGAAGCACCGAACCTTCAGGAACCCGTTTCGTAGAAAATGTATACATACAGATTATTTTTTTGCTGATTCCTTTATTGGCAGTCTCCCTTTTCAACGGCTTCGTTTCTCTACCGTGCAGATTCGTAAGTCCATTAGGCGGGGCTGCCCGATGCCGCCAGCTGGTCTCCGTTTCATCCCAACTTATTGACCCGCACGTTATTTACCTGCACATTCCTTGCCCAGTTTTCATGACCATTGGTAAATGTTGTCCCCTAAAGAACGAAGCGTATTCGCTATTTTTCGTCAATACCTGGCAACCCCAGGGCATATGGTTTGTTTGGATAGTGTCATGGTTCAAAAGCATAAAGTCGCTTTACGGGGCCTGGTCGAACGACGTTTCCTGCTCAAAGAGCGTTTTGAAGGAGGATACAGCCTTACGCAAGCTGGATTCACGGCAATGACTGCCTGTGACGAAGAGGGGTAGTATCGAAGGCATCCAACCACAAGTCGAAACAAGCTAAAGCTGTTCGTAGTGCATCGCGACACCATGCCACTGCAAGCCACGGTGCCGCACCGAAGCGGATACATCCTTTTAATACCACAAAACTCACCAGAGGATATAAACTATGGATGAACTACGTGACCAAATCTGGGACTACCTTTACAAGGCAGGTCAACCACAAAGTCTCGTTGATATCGCCGGCTTCGCCAGCCAGGATTTGGAGACCATTCGCGGTGCTGTCGATCATGAATGGTTCACGGTGTCCAATGAGCAGGTAGGCATTGCTTACGCTTCGGAAACGAACTGAACCTCCCAGACAAATTCGGGCGCAGTGTTTCGAGTTCCACACCCACTGAAATGCTGTGGGACCATTTCTTGCGCCAGCCTAATTCTTACCGCCCGGCCAATTCTTCGGCCTCTTCTTCATGCCGCCAGGGATCAAACCTCTCGTCAAAGGCAATCCAGACCGCATGTGCATAGCGAAAAAACCACAGCGGAAAAATGACACAGAATCCTGCCCGTACCAAAAGTCGCGGTTGCCTTGTCGGCGGAGCAAAAAAATAAAGCCCGAAATATGTCCCGATCATGATCACCGCCGTGATCTGTGCGTATGATCGAGATTCAAATGAGGTGGCAAACCGTCCGAGCGACCGCCATTGACGCAAGTCGTTGTCATTGAGAGCCTTGCAGTCACTGGTCGAAAAATTTCCAAGCGTACGATTTCCCGCCACTCTTGCTGCTAGCTCCCACAGGAATCTCAAAAACGCCTGTTGTTGGCTGGCAACCAATTCAGCTAAAGTACGCAGCCATTTTCTGGCACCATGATTCTGTCCCCAGTTTTCTGCGATTCTGTCCCCAGTTTTCTGCGAGGTCATTTATGAAGTGGTTATCCTTGCACGCACCTGTTGTGACCATTGTTTCTGTGCTCACGCTGATGACCTGGAACGGTTCCGCCCAGGGACAGCTGTTCAAATCGCTCTTTGGTGGTTCTACGCCAGAAACACCAAACAACGTCTCCACGAACGCCACGGGCCAGACGCCGGGCAATTCACGGAGCGGGGCAACACCGTCAAAGACTGCCACCCGGGTTACGTCAGAGCAACCAACGCCCAAACCAATCATTATCGAGCAGGGTACAGCTGAAGAGCGCAAAGCATTTGGCGAACTGATTGGGGCCCAATGGATTTGGTCGCCGGCGCACAAGAAAGACCAGGTCCCTGTGGGCGATGTTTACTTCCGTAAAACGTTCACGTTGGGAAAAGTTGAATTTGGCCAGGTTCACATTTGTGCCGACAATCGGTACGAACTGTTTGTGAACGGGCGACCGGTCGCCGCAGGTAACGACTGGCGCAAAATGGACGTGCACGATGTCGCCAAACTACTCAAGCCGGGCAAAAACGTCGTTGCAGCAAAGGTCCACAACACAGACACCGGGCCAGCCGGACTGGTCGCACGGGTCCTCACCAAAGAACCGGCTAGCACCCTCGAGAGTTCCGCGACCGACAGCTCGTGGCGCACGAGCGTCAAAGAGTTTAACAACTGGAACCAACTGAACTTTCGCGACAATGAATGGCTACCCGCGGCAGAATACGGCCTCATGGGAGCGACCTTACCCTGGGGCGACGAAATCGTAATCGCCAAAGAAGGGGCACGATTTGCGATGGACCCCGAGTTTGCCATCGATCGCTTGACATCAGATCAGCAAACGGGGTCGCTTATCGCGATGGCCTTTGACTCGCAGGGCAACATTCTCGCATCGCAGGAAGGGGGCCCCCTGTTGTTGGTTGCCGATCATGATCAAGATGGAAAGTTCGAGTCGGTCGGCGTCTTCTCCGATCAACTCAACACCGTGCAAGGTATTTTGTCGCTGGGATCGCGGGTTTTCGCCGTCGGCAAAGGGCCAAACGGAAGTGGCCTGTATCGTCTCGACGACAGCAATCGAGATGGCCAGGCAGACCGCACCCAAACGATCTTGCGATTTCGCGGTTCGCCAGGAGAACACGGGCCGCATGCCGTTCGTCTCGGACCCGAGGGACTGTTGTACGTCATGGTCGGCAACTTTGCACGGGTTGCCGCGCGACCTGATCCGCGGAGTCCCTATACGATCGAGTATGAGGGAGACCTCATCCAACCCCGCTATGAAGATCCACGTGGCCATGCCGTTGGAGTTCCCGCGCCAGGCGGCACGGTCATACGAACCGACATGCAAGGCAGTTTCGCAGAGGTCACCGCTGGTGGACTCCGCAATCCCTACGACTTTGCGTTCAATGAAGATGGCGAACTCTTCACCTTCGATGCCGACATGGAATGGGACCTCGGAACGCCATGGTACCGACCTACCCGGATCAATCACGTGACGCCCGGCGCTGAATTTGGTTGGCGCAGCGGATGGGCCAAGTGGCCCTCAACTTATATCGATAGCTTGCCGGCTATCCAGCAATTGGGTGGCGGGTCGCCAACCGGAGTTGAATATTACGATCACGTGATGTTCCCCATACGACTGCAGAACAAACTCTTCCTGGGAGACTGGGCACGCGGGTTAATCTACGCCGTGCAGCTCGAACCGGATGGAGCAAGTTACAAGGCACGCTGTAATGTCTTTCTTAAAGGTCGGCCGCTGAACGTCACCGACATGGCTGTCGGTCCCGACGGTGCACTCTATTTTTGCACCGGGGGGCGCGGCACCGACGGTGGCATCTACCGCGTGCGCTGGAAAGGCAACGTACCGGCGGCGATTACAGAGCTTGGAGACGGTATCGAACAAGCAATCCGGCAACCCCAATTCGGAGCAGACTGGGCCCGAACTAGAATTATCGCCGTGAAACAAAACCTGGGAGATGCCTGGCCAACAGAACTGGCGGCAATCGCCGCCGACAAAAAACACCCGGTCCGGGAGAGAAAACGAGCCGTCGACCTCCTCACCTTCTTTGGCCCACCACCCACCAGCCAGTTATTGTTGACCCTGAGCGAAGAAAGTGAACCTGACCTGCGCGGCCACGTGGTCCGCCTGATGGGACTACGGAGTGAAACGGACTTCAACCAGCGACTCGTCGCCTTGTTGCAAGATCCCGATGCCCGGGTGCGTCGTCTGGCATGTGAGGCCGTGTCACACCGTGGGCAGCAGTCGCCAACCAACGTGTTGGTTGAGCTATTGGCCGATGAAGACCGCTTTGTCGCCTTCGCCGCACGCCGAGCCCTCGAAAAGCTGCCCCCAGAGCAATGGCAGCAGGAGGTCCTGGAGACCGCCAGCACGCGTATCTTCTTGCAGGGAGCTACAGGTCTCTTGATCGCCCATCCATCGCGGGAGGTCGCGCTGGAAGTCCTCCGACGGTGTGAGGGGATGATTCAAGGCAACGTGCAAAACGGGGGACGACCTGACGGTCTTCTTACCCACCAAAGTTTTCTCGAGATGTTACGCGTCGTCCAACTCGCCCTCCATCGGGGCGAAATTGAACCGCAGGAAGTTCCCGGCCTCACGAAACAACTGGTAAACGAATTCCCCACGTCTGACGCCGCGATGAATCGTGAATTGGTCAAATTGTTGGCCTATCTCGACCCGCCTGAAGCCGCATCCTTGTTCGCCCAACAGCTGGCAAGCGATATTCCTGACGTCGAGAAACTCCACCTGGCGGCCTATGCCCCACGTCTACGAAGCGGGTGGCAATCCGAGCAAAAGCTGGCCTTCCTGCAATACTATGAAAAAGCCCGAAATCTCGAGGGGGGGTACAGTGTGAGCGCCTATGTCGAGAATTTTGCGCGCGACTTCTTTACCCATCTAAGTCTTGTCGAACGCCGCCAGGTCCTCGCCGTCGGTGAACAATATCCAACCTCCGCTCTTTCGGTGCTTGCCAGACTGCCCGACGATACCGGACCCGATGTGCTCGCTGAAGTTCGGGCTCTCGACAAACGCCTCACCAGCCACGAGGGTGACGTGTTCGACCGCCTGCGGGTAGGTGTCGTCGCCACGCTTGGTCGTTTTCCTGAAGCCGATTCACTGGCTTACCTGTACGAAATCTACCGGACTCAGCCCGAACGCCGGGCCCCAGTCGCCATGAGCCTGACTGCAAATCCGAGTGGGGAAAACTGGAACCTGCTGGTCGATTCCCTCAAAACAATCGACGGCGTCGCTGCTGGTGATGTACTCCACGCCCTCAGCCAGGCCCCACAAAAACCAGAAACTGCCGAACCGTACCGGCATGTGATCCTGCAAGGACTACGCATGCACAACAACGGAGGCGAGCTGGCCACGAAACTTCTCGCCCACTGGACAGGTATACCAAACAGCGGCAAGACCATCGATGAACAACTTGCTGCCTGGCAAAACTGGTATGGGCATGTTTTCCCTGACGCACCTGCTCCCCAATTGCCCCAGGAAGTCGGGCAGAACAAGTGGAGTTACGAAGAACTGCTAAGTTTTCTTGATTCCGAAGAAGGATCTTCTGGCGATCCAGTCAACGGCTCCAAGGTCTTCCAAACGGCACAATGTAGCAAGTGTCATCGTGTTGAAGGACACGGAGAACGCCTGGGACCTGATCTTACCACGCTCGCCAGTCGCTTTCAGAAAAAGGAAGTGCTTGAATCAATCGTGTATCCTTCACACGTGATATCGGATCAATATGTGAGCAGGGCTGTGGTCGCCGGTGGTCGCACTTATGTCGGGATTGCCGCACGTGATGGGGCAGGCAAAGTTATCATCCTGACGGCAAATGGTGAAAAGGTCCAAATCGATGAGCAGGAAATTGAGGAAGTTCACATCACCTCGGTGTCGGCAATGCCCGCCGGGTTGTTGAATCAACTCACACTTGAGCAAGTTGCCGACCTGTTTGCTTTCTTGATCGACCGCTCCTCGGCAAGTGTCGCGGGCAGAACTCGTGAGCCGGGCAGATAACCAGACAGCTGCCAGAACCTTCCTGCCACCGATCGCAGGGGAAGCAGGTGTCAGCTCGTTTAAAAGTCGCTTTCGATGACGAGCTTGGGCCTTGCCAGGCGTAATCGTTCCACGGCATCCTCGCTGACCTTGGTCAGGCGGAGATTCACCTTGCGGAGCGAGTTGATGGCAGCCAGCTGGTCGAGTCCCGCATCCGTGATCTCGGTCTCGGCAAGCACCAGCGTTTGGAGATTGGGTGCCTCGACCAACCTGGCCAGTCCCGCATTTGTCACACCGGTGTTTTCGAGATTCAAGTAGGCAAGTTTTGGAAGGACTGCAAGGTTTTGCAATCCCTCATCCCGCACGGTTGTATTCCACAAGTTCAGCCAGGCGAGTTCAGGCAGCTTTGAGAGGTGAATCAGGCTGTCGCTCCCTACACCGGTTTCGCTGAGGTCGAGCTTGCGAAGTTGCGGCATCTCCTCCAAATGCTTTAACCCTTCGCCGCTGATATAGGTTGCACGCAAGTTGAGTGTCCGCATCTTTTTCAGCGAACTGAGCGGAGAGAGACCCTCGTCGCCGATGGGAACACGGAGCAAACTGAGGCTGTCAAGCTTGGTGAGGCGGGCCAGGGACTGCATGCCATCGTCCGAAAGTCTGGCGTCTTCCAGTGCCAGTTCGCGTAGCCGTTGGAGCCCAGCCAAATGATCAAGGCCGGCGTCGGTGATCGCGGAACTCCGTAGCTTCAGACTCACCAGGGATGTTGCTGTCGCCAAATGCGCAAGCCCAACGTCTGAAATGTTGCAACCACGCGCATCGAGCAAGCGGAGCTTCTTCGCGTTTGCCAGGTCTGCCAACGCCCGATCCGTGACTCGAGTGTAAAGGATCTTGAGATAGGTCAGTTTGGGCATCGTCGCGAGAGTCGAGATCCCCTCGTTGGTGATTCGGGTGGCTCGTCGAAGTTCGATCGATTTGAGCTTTGGAAGGGTTGCCAATTTCGCCAGGCCAGCATCGGTGATCTGAGTGTTCTCCAGGTCAATCTGTACGAGATTCTTGTTGCCGAGCAGGTTGTCAATGCTCGCGTCGGTGATCCCGGAACCCCACAGGGCGAGTTTTGTCAGCCGCGGGGCAGCGCCGAGCATTCGTACATCGTCATCCCTGGCACGCCGGTTCTTGAGGTCAATTTCGACGATTTCCCCTGCCTCATTTCGCCTGATTTTTCCGCGCAGCCGGCCGATGCGCGTCTCCAGCATTTCGGCGCTTGCCGCCCCCGCTTCAGCCGCCGGTTTGTCCATTCCCTCCGCAGCAGCCGACCAACCGCCAACCATGGCGCTCACCATCATGAGGATCCGCCGAAGTTGCAGCGTCTGCAGGCTCACGAAATGGTTGCACTGCAATGAAGGAGAATGGTTGTGGCACATTGGAATAGGAAGGCAAGGACTGGTTGGTACCGGTATTTTTGCTTATCATAGCAGATACCGTCGTTTGGTGGTGGGCTGTCTTGCACCCAACCCGTCCCACTGACCGTTGAGGGACGGGGAGCGAGGATCGTATCAGTCTATTTTACCCCCTGTTTCATTCCCTGCAGTCCCCTGAGGATTCTTGAAATGTCCACGCACGGTAATCGTCGCCAATTCATGCAGGCATCGGCCATGGCCGGAATGGGGTACTGGATCACTGGCGGCTTGCGGGCGGCGACCAGCAATTCCCCCAACGAGCAGATTCAAGTCGCCTCTATTGGCGTCGGTGGCAAAGGAGATTCCGATACCAAGAACGCCGCCAAGTTTGGACAAATTTATGCTGTCTGCGATGTCGACTCTAACGTCGTTGAACTAATTGAAAAAAAGCTGGGAACGCAAATCGACCACAAGTACTCCGACTTCCGCGAGTTGTTGGATCAATTGGGGGATCGGATCGACGCAGTTACCGTCTCAACTCCTGATCACAACCATGCAGTCATTGCTTCCAAGGCCATGCGCATGGGCAAACACTGCTTCTGCCAGAAACCACTTACACGGACGATTTGGGAAGCCCGTCGACTGGGTGAAATCGCCACCGAGACTGGAGTTGCCACCCAAATGGGCAACCAGTTCACCGCATATAACCCCATGCGAAAAGCGGCCTACCAGGTCCAGGCAGGCCTGCTCGGAAATGTGTCCGATGTGCACATCTGGACGAATCGCCCCGTGTGGCCAGTACCTGAGCGTCGGCCGACGATGAAACCGGTGCCCGATTCGCTGAATTGGAAAGCCTGGCTTGGGCCGGCGCCGTATCGCCCCTTTGGCGACGGATATCATCCCTTTGCCTGGCGGGGCTGGTGGGACTTCGGGACCGGTGCCCTGGGAGATATGGCTTGCCACACCTGCAATTTGCCTTTCATGGCGCTGAACATGCGCGACCCCATTGCGGTCGAAGCAGAGTGTCCCGAGCATGACGGCGACGCTTTTCCCGCCTGGTCAAGAATCAAGTATGAATTCCCCGAACTCAATGGGCGGCCTGGCTTTACCATGACCTGGTACGACGGAGGGGAGCTTCCACCAGTCGAACTGTTTGATGATGTTACGCTCACCGTCAAGATTGGAGCGGACACCATACCCGCGCCCTATGCATCAGGCAGTCTGATGATCGGTGACCGCGCAACAATGTACGCGGCCGGCAGCTACGCCGAAAGGGGCCATCAGATCATTGGTGATGTCGAAACCATGGATGTCCAGTACCCCCATTCCCCCGGTCACGTCGAAGAATGGTTCAACGCCATGCGCAACCCCAGCGAACCGCCAGTCTCCAATTTTGCCACCTACGCAGGTCCCCTCACCGAAACCATCCTGCTTGGGAATCTCGCCGTCTGGAAACGGGGTCGAGTCGATTGGGATCCCAAGGAACTTGTCCCGCTGAACGCTCCCGCACTCCAGCGAATTGTCCACCCCGAATATCCCAGTGGGTACGAGGTGTAGCTCAAGCCGGGTGGCGGGGCTATCGCGCCCGATGGAATCTTGCCGGTGGCAATTCCCCGACAACCAGTCGCGAATCAACTTTAGACTTATGTTTGACAAGATTGCTTCACTTGCTGGCGATGCAGACAAGCTTTTTGAAGAACTGGCTCAGCAATTGGTCGCCGCCGGCAAATTCCACGAGTTGTTTGATGCACGGCTCGTCCAAAGTCGACATCGCCTGGCACTGTCGATTGATAAAGCGGGGAATCTTGACGATCTACCCGAACCCACCCGCAGCGACGTAGAACAGGCCTACTTGGCGGCCTGCCGCGAGGTGGGACAGTTGTTACTGGAAAAAGGTCGCTTTCAGGAAGGGTGGATGTATCTGCGCCCCGCGGGAGAAAAGACGCTTGTCCGGGAATCGCTTGAGCGGGCAATCCCCGATGAAAACAGCATCGAGGAGTTGATTCAGGTTGCCCTTCATGAAGGTGTGGCCGTTGAGCGTGGCCTGGGTTGGATGCTGGGCCACTACGGGATCTGCAATTCGATCACAACTTTCGAAGGAATTGCCGGCTCGCTCGAACAAAACGATCAGCGTGCCTGTGCTGTCGTGCTGCTCCGCCATTTACACGCGGAACTGCTCGGAAATGTTCGATCGCATGTTGAGCGTGTTGAGGGCCGCCCACCAGAGGAAACCAGTTTGACTACAATGGTTGCTGACCGCGGCTGGTTGTTCGACAACGACAGCTACCACGTCGACACCTCGCATCTGGGGTCGGTCGTGCGGTTCTCGCGGTTATTAGAAGACCCGGCCACCCTGGAACTTGCCATCGAGTTGACTGAATATGGCCGCCGCCTGGGTCATAAATTGCAATATCCTGGCGACCCCCCTTTCGCCGACCCGTACACAAGTCATCGGCTCTTTTTCCTGGCAACGCTTGGTCGCGAGGTGGAAGCAGCTCTCGATTTCTTCGCTCAACAAGCCAAAGAAACGTCGGTGGAAGAATTCGGCAGTGGCGCGATCGAAACCTATCTCATTCTGCTCAACCGCACACAGCAATATCACAAAGCACTGGTGACATACAATGATCTGGTCTCGGCAACCACGTCACTTTCTCCCTTCGCACCTACCGCGTTGACCCTCGCCCGCAAATCGGGTGATTGGGATTTGTATCTCGAAATCATGCGGAATCGCGGCGATCTTGTCGGCTATGCCATCGGCCATTTACAGCAGTTGCAAGATCAGACTTCGTAGCTCAGATCGCCGGTCGACAGCATGCCGGGAATTGAACTGCACCTGAAAAGTCCATCTCTTCAGGTGAAAACAGCACCGCTAGGGCTCATCTTTATGGGGCCGCGGTGGTGGCGGGGGGCCCTGAGGGCCAGGACCGTGGCGCGGCTCGCCGGGTCTTCGTCCCGCTGGTGGGCCAAGTTCATCGCCCCGCTGTCCGCGACGCCGGCGGTTCCGTTGATCGGGTCTAAACGGTGGCATATCCCGAAGAGCTGGACCACTGGGTGTCGGGAACATGTGCCTCTGGTAACGTTCAAATAAGTGCCTTTTCATTTCTGGCCAGGGCATCGCCAAAAGCTCTTCTCTCTCGTCGTTGCTGAACTCCGTGACAAAGCAATCTTCCAGGTCATCGACTGTGACCTCACTTGAAAACGCTTCGTGAATCCAGCGTCGCAATTGCCTTTTGGATTCCGGCTCAGGAAGTTGGGCGATACGTTGTTGCGCCGGATCGCTTAGAACCCCTGTCAACCGTTCGTACAATTCGTCTCTTCCAGGTCCCGAGTCGAGCATTCGCACCGCAAATATGGCAGCCAGCGTGTCTGGTCGCTGACGGATCAACCGCTCCGCCCCGGGACCTTTGCCGCGACGGGCTAGCTCTGCAATCCCCCTTTTGTTCTCTTCGAAAAAGGCCTTGATTTCTTTTTTCAAGGCCCCGGCATCCTCCTCCGACAAGAACCGGTTTGCGGGGTGAGCGCGGTTGCGCATCATCCGTAAAGGTTGCTGAGGAGAACTTTTCTGCAGCTCAGCCTTTTCCCCAGGTGTGCTGGGAACCAGAATTCGGGTAGCGGCAAATCCCACGGTTGCGGCCAGGATACCCACAATTGCAAACAGGAACAGTCGCCTGTGGTGTTGCACTGGTAACCATGTGGTTCGCTTCGCTACATCGCGTTCTGCCGCCACCGTAACCATTTCAATGGTACTACGAGAAAACGACTCGTCGACCGTGACCTGGGGAAGCTCGTCGAGGGCACTCCAAACATTGTCCAAGCTTTGTAGCTCATGCAAGTACGCATCGTCATTTGACAGCCGTTTCTCCACGGCGCCGCGTGGTTGTGGTTGCAACTCGCCGTCAAGATAGGCAACCAACTCTTCTAGTTCACGATCATTGTTTGATTTGGGGGAATTCATCGGCTAGGTCACGTATGGTTCGATCACTTCGCGGAGTTTGCTTCGCGCCCGAGATAACAAGGACTTGATTGCCTGGGGTGACATCTCCATGATTTCACCAATTTCTACGTAGCTCATATGTTCAAACTTACACAACAAAACGGCCATGCGTTGGCGATCGTTGAGCGTTTCGATCGCTCTCTGTATGATTTGCAGCAACTCGGCTTTGTCGAATTGCCGGGTCGGCATCAGCCCACTGGCTGCCAGTGCCCTCACCTCAATGGGATTGGCACCCGTCTCCGCCGCACTCGGCGCAGCCAGGTTTACCTCTTTGCGGCGGGCAAGGGTCCGCATTGCATTGAGCGCCACGTTATTTGCAATTGTAAACAACCAGGTTGAAAACTTGGCTCCCGGCACATAACGCTCGCGGGATCGATAGACACGCAGAAATACATCCTGGGCCAAATCCTCCGCCATGTCACGGCGCCCGACTTGATGCGCCAGCAATGATACCAATCGGTTCTGATAGCGTATCATCAGCTCTTCAAAGGCAGCCGCGTTGTCGTCGTCGCGCACCTGGAGCATCAACCGCACATCTGGGTCTTGGAGCGTGTATCGATGGGCCGTTGACTCGCTGATCGCCAAGTGTGCCTTTCTCCATCTCAGAGGGCAAAACACCCTATGATGGTAGTCTAGGGCAAGTGGAAGTGGGTGGCCAGCTACCGCCTGGTTCAACCGTGCAGCTTGCGCGCAGGCCCACACGTCCAATAATGATAACCCCTCACCGCAGGGAAAGTTCCGCAGAAAAGGCGACTCGCTTTCCCGCTACTGATGGTGATCAGAAAAATCTCGCTATTAAACCGGGACACCACGCCAGAACGACCCCGCGACGCCACATGGATCTTCTCGACCGTGCAACGCAAAAGAAATGCAAACCCTCCTGAGACAGGCAATTGAAACGACCCATCAGGCGCTCGATCCTTTACAAGAGGCTATCCAGAAGCAACCGGATTTTGCGCATTTCGGCATGGTGATCCAGTCCCTCGATTGGCTTCATTTCGACCGACAAGGCGCGGTCGTATTTAACTTTGGCAAGCTGTTGCAAGAGCTTGCCATAATCAACTGCTCCTTGCCCCACGCGAACCTGGAGATTCTCTTTAGTCGAATCTCGCAAATGGACGTGTTGAACGTAGGAAAAAACCTTGTCGTAGTTAGCATCCTGATGAGGTCCGGCAATGTAGTGACTTGGGTCGAGCGCCAGTCGGAGACCCTTGACGTTGTCGCAGAGGACAACCGCTGTACTGGGATCCTCGGTCATTCGACCAATCTCTGTTTTTACACAAACAACGGCACCATCCAAGGAAGCAATGCTCACCAGGCGCCGGAGTCGCTCGATTTCCTCGTTAAAAGGGGTGCCCAACTCAGCTGACGGAATGATGATCGTGACCACCTTAATCACCTTGGCCAATTTGCTGATGGCCTCAAACTGCTTGTAATAGGTCTCCCCTTCAGCAGCAAGCTGGACATTCAAACCGGCGATGTCCAGCCGGTGGGTGTCGCGGCAAAAATGGGCCGCCTTGTCACCATCAGCCAACACTTCGGATGGTCGCACAAAGCCCCCTTCTTCATGGATAGCCAGCTCAACGGCTGTGAACTGCAAATCAACCAAAATTTGCAAAACTTCCGGGGGCGAAAGATCGGGGAAACATTCCGTGGACGCAGAAACAAAC
>Ga0315336_1005425_pt1 | contig 13926 bp, 14 predicted proteins | sample ASW5metaG_FD_204512 | JGI IMG/M metagenome (GOLD analysis project Ga0315336, IMG submission 204512) | Ammonia-oxidizing marine archaeal communities from Monterey Bay, California, United States - ASW #5 | ecosystem: Environmental > Aquatic > Marine > Intertidal zone | place: USA: California...
GCTTACGCCAAGGATGGTATCTTGCAAGGCAACCAGAGTCCCACCGCCACCTCCGCCAATCCAAGCAGCTATGCCATGCTGTTTGGAATTCCACGATGATTCTCCAGGAGTAACGACGAATTGCGAATTCCCTTCGACCCAGTCGGCGTTATTATCGGCAAGCGACCACATTTCCGCGTCGTCAGTACCTGGCCCTGCCGGTCCATTTGCTTTTCTCAGCGTGATAGTCGCCGAATCGATGCTACTGTAAAGACCAGCTAAACTGCTCACATCGAAGCGCAAGATCGATCGTCTCGTAGTAATCGATGAAGCGTTACCGAGTTGAATAGTGTTCCGGCCGCCGATGTTGGCATCACCGAATCCGGTGCCGGGATCCATGAGTTGATTATCTTCCGTTCCCGAGTAGCCGCTGATACCCTCCTGAAAAGAAACTGTTACCGCAAACGCACTCGGTGTCGTACTAGCCAGGACTAGTGATGCAATAGCCATCACCGTCAGAAACTTGAACTGCACATTCATTAGTCTTCCCCCATAGAAGGTAAAGATGAGATTCTTTTCAGAGATTACAGACTTAACCTTATGTCTCGAATGTCATTCTTGAAAATCAAGGTGATTGCCTACTCTTGCGCTAGATCAGGTCACTCTCTCCTTTCTTCATGAAGTACCAACTCCGCAGTCGGAACGAGTTTCGACGGTGCCCGGCAATTCGAATGATACGGTTCGTAATCCTGAAGATCCCGCCGTGCGAGATCGTCAAGATCCGCAATCCGCAGCCACCGGACTGGTCATTAGCAGGATTCTACCTTCAGTCGCCGCTGGACTCATCTAAGACGAATTCGTAACGGACTGAGCACAATACTCTCCACGGCCATCAGTCTATCAGAGAAATCCGAAGATGCCAGGAAAAAAAATGGAAAAAACTTGGAATAGGTATGACACGTGAGTCTTACCAAGGGAGGCAGAACTTTTTTTCTCGCTGTATAATTAGGCTTTTCGCATTATTTTCCCGCAGGCCAGCGGGTTTTCCTGTTCATTAACAACAAAGATTGGTATTATGGAAAAGCTCTGGGAAACCGACGAGCGAAGTTAGTGAGCCCCGAGCGGAAGAGACTTACGGCCATTGAATCGCACTGTGTAATACCAAATACCAAAAAAATAGTTGCCTTGAGGAAGCGCCGTTTTTCGTTAACACAGAGAACTAGCTCCGTGCCTCGTGCCAAGATCCCCTAACACACCTGGATTGTTTGCCACTCTACAGGATGTACGAGCCCAGCTCACTGTGTACAATACAAACAGAAGTCACCTGAACACGTAATACCAATTATTGATTAGAAAACAGGCGCTTGAGTGACTACTTTGAACACGAAGCTTGATCTGGACGCCGGGGCTGCGGCAAGCGAAACCATGACAGGGCAAGTTACCTCTTCCCTACACCGGATGATCCAGGCCGGAGAACTTGGCGAGCCAATGCCTCCCGAACGACAACTGGGAGAGCTGCTCGGGGTGTGCCGAATTACGCTACGGCGGGCACTGGCTGAGTTGGAAAGCAGTAAGATCATCCGTCGTGAGCAAGGCCGGGGTACCTTCGCAGCCGGTGGCCCGGTCATTAGCACAGTTGATGCTTTGGTGGCGGAACAGCAGCCGTTCATAGCGGTGCCGGTACATCAAAAGGGCAGCAGGTTCCACCCACAGTTGACTCCTTGGACATGGCGTATCTGCTGTGCGATGGAACCGCTGATCGCCAAGCGTGGCCAAGTTTTACGGTTGGTAAACGATGATGCTTTTCTTTCGGCCGCGGCACGTGGCAAATTTGAAAAAGCACCTATTGAAGCTGCCGTCTTTCCAACCCATCAATGGACAGACAAGCAATACCAGACGGCCTGCCGAATCCCATTTCCGTGGGTCGGGCTTGGGCGGACTTCCCTGAACTGGTTTTGGAACATCCTTTCACCTGACTGGACTGGTGCCCTGCGCGAAGCAATCGACGATCTGTCACCGACAGAAGATAGTCGTATCTTTATGCCGGTCACACCACAACCGATCCCGATCGATGAGCAACTATGGCTACAAACGGCCATGCAGTGCTTCAGTGAGCGCGGTATCACTCAGGATCGGATCGTAGTCAAGGCAGATGGCCCGTATGAAGCACACGGCTTCTTAGCCACGCGATGGTATCTGCGTGAGTATAGTCGTCCTTCGATCGTATTGGGGAATTTCGATCTGACTGTTGTTGGTGCCTATCGGGCGCTCCAGACACACGACGAGCGAGAGCATGCGGACATTCAGTTCTTGGGAGGCGGTGACCTGGAGATTGCTCAATACTTAGAGCCACGGCTGAGCACACTGGGGCTCGATTATGGTCGTATTGCTCAGACGCTGCTGGACATGTTCGATCAACAGAAAGAGACGCTTGAGCACGTACCGCTGCGTTATGTGGCCGCTCGGTATATCCGACGCGAATCCTCCACCTTGAACCACGAGTGAAATCGATTGAGAAGATATTGATGTCTACTTCTCCTATCCAACACAGAACAGACCTTGGCTCGTGGTTTTCAGGGCGCGTTGCGCTAGTGACTGGTGCAAGCAGCGGGATGGGACAGGCGATCGCCGTGGCACTTGGCCAAGCTGGTGCCTGCGTCGGTGTCCACTATCGGGGCAACCGAGCGGGTGCGGAGCTGACTTGCCAGCAGGTGATCGACGCTGGTGGCAAGGCGACGGTACTTCAAGCTGACCTGTCAAACGCCAAGCAAGTCAATGCGATGTTCGAAATGCTTGATAGTGAGTTTCAGTCAAGTATCGAGATGCTAGTGAATAATGCTGGCGACTGGATGGATAAGGCTCCAATCCTCGACTGCCCGCTCGAGCAATGGGAAAAGATGTTCGCGGTCAACACGCTTAGTGTTTTTCTATGTTGCCAGCAGGCGGGTCGGCGGATGGTTGAGGCTGGCAATGGCGGTGTGATAGTAAACATCGGATCGCTGGCAGGGCACACCGGCGGCGGTGGTGGAACTGTGCCCTACGCCGCTGCCAAAGCAGCCGTCCATACCTTGACGCGTGGCTTGGCCAAAGAGCTAGCCCCGAAGAATATTCGGGTCAACTGCATAGCTCCCGGCATGATCGACACGCCGATGCTCGATGGCCGGGTTGGTGTTGAGTCATTCAATTTTCTCAAGAAACTGACACCCATGGGACGGATTGGACGACCCGATGAAATCGCGAGCTCAACACTGATGTTGCTGTCGCCGAGCTCGTCGTTTGTTACTGGTCAGATCATTGATGTTAACGGCGGATTGCTGATGCGCTAGCCGCGCAGTTCGTCAACGGGAAGCAAGATTCATGCAGTCGTATCAGATGTATATCGATGGCCAGTGGTGTCATGCCGATTCGGGGCAGACCTATGATGCGATTAACCCAGCAACGGCGCAGCCGTTTGCCAAGGTTGCCAGAGGGTCGCGGGTTGATGCACAGCGGGCGATCTGTGCGGCCCATGAAGCGAACAGGTTGTGGCGAGACGTGCCTTTGTGGGAGCGGTCAGCCCTCTGCGTGAAGATCGCAGATCTGATCGACAGCACGAAGAACCAACTGGCGCATATCCTCTGTACTGAATTGGGCAAACCGCATCACGGCGAAGCGGTCGACGAAGCAGACGAGGCAAGTGTGCCATGGCGCATCGCGGCTGAACAGGCCAAGTATCTTGAATCCAACACCATTCCCTGCGCCGACCATAGCAAGCGGGTGCTCACCTTCCGGCGACCGCGCGGCGTGGTGACGGCACTGACGCCGTGGAACTTTCCCGCCGCGATACCAGGTGAGTATCTGCCGTTTGCAATCGTCATGGGGAACTCAGTTTGCTGGTCACCCTCGCCAACCTCTGCCGCGACCGCGTGTGTGCTGATGGAGTGCATCCACGAAGCAGGGTTGCCTAAGGGGGTGATTAATCTGGTTACCGGTCCCGGCGCGGAAGTTGGCGACGAGTTGGTGGTCAATAAAGGTACTCACGCCATTTGCATGACAGGCAGCCCGGAGACCGCTAACATCATCACGCAAAGAGCGGGTCTCAAGCCGCGCCTCTTCGAGCTGGGCGGCAACGGCCCAGTGGTGATCTTGCCTGACGCCGACCCCAAACAAATCGCCACGTGTATTGCCTACGCCTGCTTCTACGCAGCAGGGCAGGTCTGTTCTTGCGCCGAGCGCATCCTTGTTGCCGACAGTCTCAAGCAGGATTTCGTCGACGCAATGATCGAAGAGGCGAGCCATTGGAAGCTTGGCGACCCTTGGGACAAAGCAACCAACATGGGGCCGCAGAACAACGTGGGTGTTCTTGACAAGATGATAAGTCACGTCGCTGACGCCAAGCACCGAGGTGCGAAGGTTGTCGCCGGCGGCAATCGACCAGAACTGCCAGGTTTTTTCCACGAACCGACTGTGTTGGTCGACTTTGCTCCCGACTCGTTAGTTAATAGAGAAGAGACTTTTGGCCCGATTGCACCCATTGCCTCGTTCATGGACGAAGCGGAAGCGTGGGATTATATTAACGCTTGTGACCTGGGCCTGGTTTCGTCGGTGTTTACGAATGACATAGATCGCGCCTGGCACTGGGCGGAGAATCTCAATACCGGTATAACGGTCATCAATGACTGGACCCATTTCTGGGAACATCACCTGCCGTTTGGTGGGATGGCGTCGAACAGCAGCGGTATTGGACGCGTGGGCGGGCGTCACACACTGGAATTTATGAGCGACCTGAAAACCATCGCGTTTAGCTGTGGCGGCCCGAGCGTCGACTCATCGATTTGGCAGAGTTAATACAACTACTCCTGTTTTCGATAGCTCGACCATTCAATCATCGCATTAGATACTAAGGCGTATATGAGCAAATCTAAATCACATCTGGCCCTAGTGACTGGTGCGGCCAGCGGCATTGGTAGGGCTACTGCGATACGTTTGACCGAGCAGGGCAGCCGAGTTATCGCTCTGGATCGTTGCGAAGACAATCTCGCTGTACTGATGCAAGATACGGAGGATGGCGTTATTCCGTGCCACTTCGATCTTTCGCAAACCGACCAGATCGTGCCAACGGTTTCACGTTTACTTGAGCAATATGGGCCAATCACACAATTAGTCAACAATGCTGGTGTCTGGGATGGTGGCCCCATCACGCAGATGACCGATGAAACATGGCAGCACAACTTCTCGGTCAATGTCACCGCGCCGTTTGCCTTGATGCGTGCCCTGGCACCTACTATGGCTGAAGATGGTGGAGGAGGAATCGTTACTGTTTCAAGCCGCAACGGATTCCGATCGAGTGTAAATAACGCGGCATACGATGCTTCAAAAGCCGCGGTCCTCGCCTTGACTCGCACGGCTGCGGGTGAATTTGCCCAGTACAACATTCGAGTGAACGCTGTATGCCCCGGAGTCATCGATACCCCGGGGGACCCGGCCATCCATGAGCCCTTGTTCAAAACCGCCTATACAAAGCTGATTCCTATGGATCGTTATGGCGAGCCCAACGAAGTCGCGTCGGTGATCACTTTCCTGCTTTCCGATGATGCGTCGTTCATGACCGGCCAAGCGCTGCTTGTCGATGGCGGCCAAATGGTTTGTCAGGACAATGAGCGGTTTATGCAGATCCCTATACTCTTAACGCAGCCTGTTCTGGCCGACTGATGGCGCTGCCATGCCCGCATCTTTGCGTCCTGCACCGAATTGGCCCAATGCGGTTCTGAAGTGGCTTAATCCATGACGTTGCAAATCGATGGTGTCGTTCCGGTCATCCCGGTGCCATTTGAAGAAGATGGATCGATCGAAGAGTTTGGATTGCGCCGAGCGGTCGATTTCGTGGTACATCGCGGCGCGGCTGCGATGTGTCTTCCGGCTTATGGGAGCGAGTTTTACAAACTCTCTGAGGCCGAGCGAGAGTCCGTCATCGCTGTCGCCATTGATCAGTCAAATCAGCGTATCCCGGTCATTGCGCAAGCGAACCATCCGTCGTCACATATCGCTGCGGAGCTGGCGAAACGGTATGAGCGGATGGGTGCTGACGCCGTCAGCTTCGCCCTGCCAAGGCAATTCGGTTCGACTGAACAAGACTTGCTCAAATACTGTGGTCACATCGCTGACTCGGTGTCGTGCCCGATTCTGATTCAGGACTTCAACCCCGGCGGGCCGACCGTAGGTCCAGATTTTATTGCGACGACCAGAAAACGGCACGCCAACATCTCCTATTTCAAGCTCGAAGAACCGATGATCATTGACAAGCTTGTGCAGATCCGGGACAAGGTTGGCGATAGAGTCGGTATCCTCGGCGGGTGGGGCGGATACTATATGCTTGAATCAATTCCCTTTGGGCTTTGCGGGATTATGCCCGGGGTGCCCATTTGTGATCTGCTTGACCGTGTCTTTCGCGCTCGACAGAGTGGCAATGACGAACGAGCCTACGACCTGTTCGGATCAATCTTGCCCTACATCGCTTTTTCTCTGCAAGACTTCGAATTATTTCTGCAGATCGAGAAGCGTCTTATGGTAAGACGCGGGCTGTTTCTTAGTGACCGGTGCAGGCCCCTTTCGCGAACACTAAGCGAAGCTGTCTCTAATTACATAGATAATCTCATCGATCAGATAATTCGAGTCATCAAACGTGAAGAATTGAGCATCACACTATAAGAGGAATCGCTCCGATGTCTAAGAAGCAAGCCTTTTTCCCAGGGGAAGATGTCCGAGGTGGTCCCTACAGTCCCGCGCTGGCGGTGGGCGATCAGATCTTCATCGCCGGCCAGGGACCGATATCCCCCGAAACACAACAGATTGCTGGCGACACCTTCGAAGAACAGGTCGAACTGACCTTCAGTAATGTGACCAATGCGCTGAAAGCGGCCGATTGCGTGCTGGATGACTGCGTCAAGGTCACTGCATACCTTTCAGACATGGCCAACTTCGAACGCTTCAATGAAGTATACAAGACCAAGTTCGCCGAGCCCTACCCGGTTCGCACAACGATCCAGGTCACACTCTGGCATCATATTCAAGTTGAGATTGACGTCATTGCTGTCCGTGGCTGCGGCAAGAAGGGATAATCATTAACTCTAAATCGAACTCCCGGCGGAGCGTGCGAAGCTTCAATCGCACCTCGCGTTTAGTCTATATCGTGCGTAAGGAGCAATACCTTGGACATCCAGTTAAGTCGCTCTAAAAAAGACCTCGGCTGCCAAGCTGCCGAATATGGCGCGGCAGCAATCCTGAAGGCGATCGCCGAGCGTGGCAGCGCTAACATCATCATCGCAACAGGTGCCAGCCAGTTTGAGGTTATTGAGCACCTTGTCGATCAAGACGAAATCCATTGGCCGGCCGTCACCGTGTTCCACCTCGACGAGTACGTCGGTCTGCCGATTACCCACCCGGCATCGTTCAGACTCTATCTCTGGAAGCGTTTTGTCAGCAAGCTGCCAATGCCACTCAAAGCGTTCCACTACCTCGACGGCGAACACGAAGCGGAGGAGGAAGCCGCACGCGTCAGCCAGATCCTCGCACGGCACCCAATCGACGTCGCCTTCGTCGGTATCGGTGAAAATGGCCATCTGGCGTTCAACGATCCTCCGGCCGACTTTGATACGCAGCAGCCGTACCTGGTAGTAGACCTCGACGAAGACTGCCGAAAGCAGCAATTGGGCGAGGGCTGGTTCCCGACGCTCGCAGACGTCCCTACCCGAGCGATTTCGATGAGCATTCAGCAGATCTTGAAGAGTCAACGCATCGTCTGTAGCGTGCCGGACGAGCGGAAGGCTCAGGCGGTGCGCAGTTGTATCGAAGGCCCCGTGACGAATCAGGCCCCAGCGTCGATCTTGCAACAGCACGACGACTGCACGATCTTCCTGGACGCACCTGCCGCGTCGCGGCTTAAGCAGGAAGTATCATGACACTCGGTGGCGGCCACCTTGGTCTGAGGGTCCGTGAATACCTCGAGATTGGGATCGCAATTATTCCTGTCTGCAGTCCGTGGGAGGCATGACCATGTTTTGGGAAGAGCTGTCCTGGTTGAAGCTGTCGGAAGTAGACCTGCAGACACCGGTGATCATCCCGCTCGGAGCGTGCGAGCAGCACGGTCGACACTTGCCCCTGGGCGTTGACACCTGTCAGGTCGCTGAGATCGCTCGTCGGGTAGAGGCTAATCTGGGGCCACGTGTTCTTTGCTTGCCAACGCTTTGGCTGGGCAGTTCCAGCCACCACCAAGACTTCCCGGGCACTCTTTCTCTGCTGCCTTCGTTGTATGCCCAGGTAATCCAGGAGTTAACTCGCAGCATTCTCGAGTCGGGCTTCAAGCGGCTGCTGTTTCTCAACGGCCATGGGGGGAACAAGGCTCCAGTGACCAACGCATTGACCGAGCTCGTTGCCGAGGATGATGACGCCTATCTCGCCCTCGCCTCTTGGTGGGAGATTGGCTTACCATCGCCCCAGAAGATCGGTTTGAGCCAACCCGTTATGTCACACGCCTGCGAGTATGAAACCTCGTTGATGCTCGTCCTTCGCCCCGATCTGGTTGACTTGAGCCAGGCTAAGCATCATCCACCGGTACTCGACAACACTTGGTTCCACAGTGAAGACGATAGCCGCAAACGCGTGAGCGTCTTCCGACGTTTTCACCGCTTTACCGCCGATGGATCACTGGGGAGACCTGAAGAGGGTACCGCAGAAAAAGGTCAAGCGATTCTCGAATCCGTCACCGAACAACTCGTTGCCTTCCTGAGTGATTTCCAGAGTTGGCCCGAGTTATCCCCCCTCGGACCCAAAAAGTGAGATCGACGTACATGCCAGACCGGCGAATCCTCCGCCATTCCTCCTGGGAAACCACGCAAAAACACTATGCTCCCGGTAACGTCCAACGGGATGCGGGGCTACTGCGTTCGATGCTGGACCGAACAAACTGAAACAGGTGGGTCAGTGCAAAGGTGGGTACACTTTTTGAAAAGTGTACCCACTTTCGGCATTGAAACTATGTTTACAGTCACTTCTGTCGTTTCGATGACCCTAGTTTTTCAGCGGTCTGAAGGGTATCTGCAGTTCTACTACAACGCGACAGGGGTCTTCGGAACCAGGGGTTGGAGGTTCGAGTCCTCCCGGACGTGCTTACTACGTAAGGACTTACGTCGACGGCCTCTTCGCGAGGCCGAAAAGTGTACCCACTTTTTATGGGTACACTTTTTCGAGCAGCACTGCCAGCATGGGTCCGCCTGGGCTCCTCGCGCGTGACGTAGCGGTGACACAGACAAAGTGAGCGGTTCGCCCAGCGTCATTCGATTTCTGCTGCCCTCACAGCGTTATTTCCATTCGTTACGCTGTGACGCTATTTTCGGCACACCTCTCATTAATCCCTGTGCAAGCTGGATCTTGAGGGGACTCTCTGGCTGTTGAGCGGGCCTGGAATATTCCGCGCCTAATCCGAATGGAATATTTCCACGGCTAATATTGTTGCCATTTCTCGGCAATTAGGGTCTTTTCAATATTTCTTTGCGGCCAACTGAATATGTTTGCCATTTTTGTAGAGGACCGTGTGATTCACACCCGGACCCGCGACACTCGTGAACTTTTCCGAGCGTTAGATTTTCAGGCAGCATGCCGCCCACCGCCAACCTGGAAAGCCGATGAACGGGTTCGCCTCAGAGAGGACGAAACTGCTTGAATGTCGTGAACGCCAACACGAGGAAAGCTGCTTAGTAAATCATCCCCACCATTTTGAGCCGGCCAAGTTTCCGGTGACTTCTGGAAAGGAACTGAGCTCAGATGAGTCGTCAAACGGATGAAACGAAGGGTGTTGTCCTTATTGAACCGACGCTTCGCGCGGTGCTAAGGGGCCACCCCATTGTCGAACTCGCGGCTGAGCTGGGGACTTACCTCAAAGTCGGTTGCGATTGCATCTCCTTGGTTCTTTTCCTCAGCCGAGTTTCGGCCCGGTTGGGTTGGGCAGTCAACGTGGCCGTCTTCACCAGGTCGCCGACATTCGACCGGCTGCTGGCAGACCGGATCGCGAAGATCACTCCCGATGCCTATGTTCGCGTTAGCACAGTACCGGAAATGCGAAAGCTAGCGAGCCGTAATTTCGACTGCGCCAATATAGTGCTCTGCTCGACGACGCAAGGGTGGCTACTTCGATATGGCTGCGAAGCCACCAGCGTCGATTGTGGGAAAGACGGTGGGCAACCCTGTATCTGGTGGATCTGTGACGAGCAGTCCGCCTCACCAATAATCGGCCCCACACTCCCACTCCTGGAAAACCAGGTCGGACGCACACTTCTTGGAGGGGGATCTCCCTACTCGACACCCGACACTAAGCTTCATGAGGATGCAGAAAAACACCTTACCGGGATTCTCCGTCACGTCCGCCCGCGGACCCTCCCCTTATGCCCGTTCGCAGACCAACTACGCGCTCGACTAACCCTCGACGAACATCTCGTTGTCAACCGATTGCTGAGAACGATCTCGGTGCTGCGAATTGCCCTGAGTAAGGTTGCCGGTGCCCCACCATCGCCGCCGTTCGACCAGTGCACGGCCGAGGACTACGCCGTCACGCGCGAAATTCTAGGGTTATTACCCGTTTCTTCGCCCGGCAGCAACCTCTCCGCAGGCGCCGTGCAGACCGCGCTTATTCTTTTCCAAGCGGTCCAGGACGATGATTCATTTGCCGACGAACTTCCCGACATGAGGGAATGGGGCAACAAAGTGTTTAGCCGAACAGACGCACTAGAAAAACTCAATCTGAGCTACAACACAGTCAAACACCACCTGGGCCAGCTGGAAAACGAAAAGATCATCGAATCCACCCGCCCCGAACACCAACGCGGACAAGGGCGGCCAATTTACTATCGCTTTCGGCCTGGTCGGTCGCCACCATTCACTGCCCATAACCCATACCATAATCTGCCGAGCGGCAAGGACATTGCGCTACATTGCAATGACAATGCGCAAACATAAAGTCCCTAGCTGGCTCGACTTAGTGAGGTGTTTGCAGGTTTGCAGAAGATGGACGTGTCGGTGCCAACGTCACCGATACGCGCCATCTCCTGTGTAGCCCTGTACTTTTCTTGAGTTGTATCGTTGTTTTTTCCTTATTTGAAAGGGTCATAAACATGGCTACTAAAATTTCCATCGGCATGTCTGCTGATGACATTCGTCCTGCGTTTTTTGATGGGGTTATCGGCAACGCCGACATCGTCACTCCTTTAACCAATTCCATCTCGTCGGGTCATATTCCCCGAGTGGTATTCTTCACCGGCGCAACTGGCGCTGGGAAGACGACGCTCGCCAGGATCTTAGCGCGATCTATACTGTGCGAGAATCGACCACCGGGAAGCTTCGAGCCGTGCGATAATTGCGATAGTTGTCATAGATCGATCGCGGAATTCGTTGGCAACCACATAGATTATGATGAGAGGGGTGCTGCCGACATCGACAAGGATTGGCTCGATGACTTGAAGTTTGTCGTGGCGCGCCCGTGGACGGTCGTGTTCATCGATGAGCTGCAAGACATCCGGCACGAGTATGTAAAGCGGATGCGGAAAATCGTCGAGCAGGTGCGCGGTGTGATGATCTTTGCCACCACGCATCGCGACAAGATCGAAGCAGCGTTTCTCAGCCGCCTCTGTTCGTACGAATATCGGTTAAGAAGACCGAAGACGTTGGAGGTCGTCGACTACTTCAAGAGGCGTTTCCAGGAATGGGAACTCACCTACCAGAACGAGCAGCAGCTCGTACGGGTCGCCAATGCTTTAAGGTGTGAGATGAGGCCCTGTGGAGAATTTCCCCGCAAGGTACTTGCCGAGACGAATGGTACGCTCACGGATGGGTACCTCGATCATCTCTTTGGCCCTGAATCGCCTTCGGCAGGCGGCAACTCAACGGCAGAGTGGGATCCTAATCCTACGTACTGAGGTGACACACCCTGCCTGGATGGCCTCTGCAAAGAGGTCGTCCTAGGCGGGGCGTATTGGCCGGCAACGATTGACTACTATCCGGCTGATTAGTTGCGCCCGATTTGCTTGACGAAGGCCCCAGGGACCACGAGTCCTCGGGGCTATTGTCTTATCGACCTTAATCAGGTGCCTTCAAGTGAATCCGCGCAGGCGAACCGAAGCTGGTGTTGCCCAACACCCTTCTCTTCTCGCGCAGTTGGCAGACCGCGTCAATCTCGGTGCGTTCGGCGAGCGAGAAACTCATTCGATTCCCAGTAAGGATAAGAGTGACTCCAAATGCTGTGACCAGTCGACTATCAAGCATTCTGAACCACTAGTGCCGGCTTTGACAAAGGCCGTGCGTGATCAGCCAGCTGATTCACATCCCGAATACTGCAGACGAATGCGATCTATTTTTGACTAATAAGATTTAGACCCACTAGTGAATGAACATGAACAAGGTGAACCCTAAGAACTCGATTAAGTAAAACAACTGATAATAATTGTAAAGAGATTTAGGTAAGAAACTAGAGATACTGACAATTAATACTACGTGATGGTAATTACAAACAGGTGACAGTGAAAAGATTTAGATTCAGCTGATGAAATACAGACATATCAAGATCAACCAACCTGGGACCGGATGATACAGAGTCTGTTTGTCCCGTCCTTTTTACAACCTACCCATCCAACAACGACCCGAAAGGAAAACCAACCATGAATGCAATTCAGACCCCAGCAGTAAAAGCACCTGAACGAAAAGACAGATACCTGCAACCGGGCCACCGGATACTGCACGTCGAAGTACCGGAGGACATCTTTAACGGCGCCAAAGCACAGGCCCTTATGACCGGTCATAAGTGGCCGCAATTTGTCGTGGAACTTTTGAGTGAGATCGACCCGAAACGGTGCGGAATGCTTTCCAAAGAAGCGGGTCCCCTACTCCAGCAGCTAAGTAGCCGCTAGCGCCAGAGGCGACGACGGGTACCAACTTGCCCGTGTCTGTTTTTTCGGCGACAGCCAAGCCCTCCATAGGAGAACCCGACATGATCATCTATCAGGAAGGTCAACCACCGGTGTCTGTCCAGCGTCACCAGCCAGACATGGAGGACCCTGGAGCGGAAGTCTGGAAGAGGATTGAATCATTCACTGGACAGACACCAACCTGCCTCTACGTTAACCCAATCGGAACGGTCTCCTGTGACGAACCGATCCCAGAATTCTTCCGAGCAGCTAGGGAGTTCCAGGCCACGTGGTGCCAGAGATACAAGTCCCTGTTCGGCCGACGAGCTCTACGATCGGCGAAGGACTGGGTCACCTGGAAAGGCTACCAAACCCGTGAGGCCCGCTACTGGGACCGAGCGGCCTGTTTCACTGGCATCCTGTTCATCAACGACCAGTTCATTCCCCCCCACCGATGGCCCGACCGAAAACAGACTGGTCAGAATCGTCGCCAAGGCCGCATTCGGGCAAACGCAAAGAATCTCTGCCAACAAGAAAAGGATCCGATCCAGGGTATAGATGAAAGTGACAGTGAGACCTGAAATTTGCTCGGTCTAGTCCACTCCCCAAAGGACGGACCTGCGGACCACAGCTGATCACCCACCACTTCACCAACAGTTTTCATTCCCTCTAAGAAAGATCAGGAGAAACAAATGTTATCCGCTACCCCTCAACAAGCTCATCCCGCCAGCGACACTGAAATTTTTCAATCAATCGCCTCGTTTATGAAACGAACGATCTCCTGCCAATGGGATCTGGACACGCTCAGCCATCTGACATACAGCCCGGACATCAACGATCTAGTGGTTGAATTCGGATTTGCGACGATTGACAAGCACTATCTAAGCCAGTGGACGTTGATCTCGATCTTCGAGGCGTGCGATGCGTTTGGCATTGAGATGTTTCTGGTCCCTCGCCAACTAAAAATCCTCCAAGGAGAGACATCTCTGACACACTTCTACAAAGGTTTCCTAAACAGGTT
>Ga0315336_1005426_pt1 | contig 13923 bp, 10 predicted proteins | sample ASW5metaG_FD_204512 | JGI IMG/M metagenome (GOLD analysis project Ga0315336, IMG submission 204512) | Ammonia-oxidizing marine archaeal communities from Monterey Bay, California, United States - ASW #5 | ecosystem: Environmental > Aquatic > Marine > Intertidal zone | place: USA: California...
TCGCCGTGCTCATGGTGGACGTGGATGGACTCACCGACCTCTCTGCTCGAGTCGAGCCGGAATTCCTTTTCAAACGCCATTATCAGCTGCTGCGATGGACGCGCCGCATCGTCGACCGCTGGGGTGGAGTCATCCAGCGCGCCGTCGACGACCACATCACCATCCTCTTCGGTGTGCCGCGAACACGACCCGACGATCTCCCCAACGCGCTGGCGTGTGCCTTGGAGCTGACTCAGCACATTCACGAGTTGCGGGCCAAGGGATTGATGCTCGAGCTCGCCATCGGAGTGCATACCGGCGAAGTCACCGTCGGTCAGAGCAACCGGCACCGGATCCGATACGTCGCCCGCGGAAACACCACTCGCCTGGCCCGCAGGCTGTCCGCCATCGCAAACCACGGCGAGATCCTGGTTTCGGAACAGATCATGGCCCATGCAGAAGGCCAGTACGGATTCCGCAAGGGACCGACGATTCCCAGCCGGGGCGGGCGCGCGGACATCCCGTCATTGCACCTCGAAGGGCGCCAACAGGGCATCCGCATCACCCGCCGCGGGCCGTGGGTGCGCCGTGCCGACGAGCTCGAAATTCTGGGCGCTGCACTGGTCGATCTGGGCGCTGGGACGGGATGCACGCTTGCGCTCGTCGGGGATCCAGGCTCCGGGAAATCGCGCCTCACGCGCGAGATCGGCGAGATCGCCAAGCGGCGCAATCTCCCCTTCTACGGCGCCAGATATACCCGGGGAGACCGCCCTCTCGAGCCATTCGCCGACCTGATCCGCGAGGTCCTCGGCGCCGACCCTGGAGAGCCGGACGCCGACGTGCTGGCGCGCACAGAACGCCTCTCACAGCTCGGTCTCTCACCGCGAGATCTCGAGGCTATCGGCGCGTTGTTCGGAGTGGAGGTCCAGCACGCACCCGATCGAACTGAGTTGTGGAGGGCCATGATCCGGGTCTTGACCGGGCTGGGCCGCGAGGGCGCGCTGCTGGTCGTTCTCGACGATGTGCACCAGCTGGGCAGCCGCGAGCGAGGGCTACTGGCGCATTTGATCCGTTCCATCGCCGATGAACCGGTTCTCTTGTTGCTCACCTATCGAGGCGCGCTCCCCAATTCCCTGGCCGAGGCCTGTCGGCAGATCAACCTGGGGCCATTCCCACTCACGGCGCAGCGACGACTACTCCGGCACCTGCTGGACGCCGAGGCCATCGGCGACGACATCGCCGACCTGGTGTCGCGAACTTGCGAGGGCAACCCCCTCTATATCGAGGAGATGATCAAATATTTGATTGCCGAAGACCGAGTCATTGTCGAGGATTCGATTGCGCAATTGACCGAATCAGACGACGTGACCACGGAGATCCCGCTCACATTGAATGGGTTGGTCTCGTCGCGGATAGACGCTTTGGACGCAGCTTCCAAAGGCACGCTCCAACTCGGCGCAGTGATCGGCCCCACATTTTCGGAATCGATGCTCGCCGTGGCCGCGGGTCTCGACGACATCACGCCGATGATGGTGCATCTCACCAGCCATGGCCTCATCCAGCACACGGACACTGCCGAGCATTGGGCCTTTGCTTCGGAACTGGTCCACGAGATGGCCCTGCGGGGCATTCTGGGGGTGCAGCGGCGGGACTACCACCGCCTGGTGGCGCACGCGATCGAGACCCGGCATCATCGAGATCTCGAACCGTGGAACGAGCTCCTGGTGACACATTGCGTCGAGGGTGGGCGGGCTATCGATGCCGCGCGCTACGCGTTCCACGCCGGTGAAAATCACGAGCGTAAGCAGCGCCTGGAGCGCGCCAGGGATTGCTATCGACGGGGCATGGCGGCGCTGGCGCGCGCCGACAAGAACCCCGACAACTGGGATGCTCGCGTTCAGGGCGATGCGACCCTACAGCTGCGCTTTGGTGCGGTCAGTTTGATGCTCGGAGACCTTCGGGCCGGAGAACACGCCTTGCAGCTCGCCCTGGACATCGCCAGCGACGCTGGCCTGCCGTGGGTCGAGGTTCGCGCGCACCTTGAGCTGGGCCGGAATTATCTCCATCGTGGAAAGAACGCGTTGGCCCGTGCACATCTGGGACAAGCCCGCGCCTTGCTCCACCTCGAAGAGGACCCCCAACTCCAGCTCGAGGCGCTCGAGGCCGCCGCCGCTCTGGCCTTCGACGAGGGCCGAAACGCCGAAGCCGAGGCGCTGTGGCAAGAGGCATTGAGTCAGGCCGCCGACGATCCACAGGCCGTCGTGAGGTGCCAGATCGGCCTCTCCAACCGGTATCTTCGCTCTGGACAGTACGACGAGGCCGGTCCTCTCCTCGAGACCGCGCTGCGAAGTGCACGGGAGGCTGGCGATCGCATCCTCGAAGGCCGGGTGCTCAACAACATCGGCCTGCTGCACAGCTGGTCCCATCGATACGACGAGGCCCTGTCCAGTTACCGGCGCGCCCTCGAAGTCCGCGAGGGTATCGGGTACACCCGCGGCGTAGTCATCAACCACCACAACGTCGGTGACACTCATTTTCAGGTAGAGGATTGGGCCAAGGCCTATGTGGCCTTCCAGCGGAGCCGCGAGCTCGCCGAGGAGATGGGCTGGATGCGAGGGGTCGTGCTCAACGACACCTACATGGCCTTCATCAGCGCGGTCCGCGGCCAGGGCGACGTCGACGAAGTCCTCGCATGTACAGAGCGCGCCAGGGAGCTCGGCGACACCGAAACCACCACCGCTGGTGCCTGGCTCGCAGGCCGTCTGCTCCTCGAACAGGGCAAGGACACCGCCGCCACCGATCAGCTGCGGAGCGCCCTGGAAGACGCGAGAAAGTGGGACCTGCAGCCTATGGTCGCAGTGATCGAAGAGATGCTTGAGGGAATCGCGCCTTAGTCGCTATCCCCCCCGAGGATCATCCGGATTCAACAGGGCAAACTTCTCGATCAGGTCCCGTGATTCGTCGTCGAGCGAGCGCGGCACCACGATGCGAAGAACCACATAGAGATCCGCTCCTTGCGTCCCCTTGCCCTTCAGCCTCAGTCGCGCGCCGGATGAAGTGGCGGGCGGTATGGATAGACGAACCTTGCCCGAAGGCGTCTGGAGCTCCACCCGGCCGCCCAAAACCGCCTCTGGAATGCTGATGTCCAGATCGATGTGGTCTGGCACGGAACCGGGCTGCGGCACCTCGACCGTCTCGGGTTCCGGTTCCGCAACGGGTTTCGGTTTCGGTCTTTCGTCGCCAACCAGGCGCACTCTGGCAACGAGATCTCCGTATGCACCACCCCACGGACCGGCGTCTCCCAACCCCCTCTCGCGGAGCACTTCGCCGTCACGCGTGCCGGGGATGATCCGGACATCGGCGATGTCCTGGACGCGGATCAGGCCGGGATCTGTGGCTCCGGGACGCCAGCTGTCCGAGCGCTGCATGCGGTAATAAACGGCGGTGACGCTGCCCCCGCCCTTGGCGATGGCGCGCCCCACATCCAACTCGATGCTCACGTCGCGACCGGGCTCTGGACGGTGTTGTCGAGGTCTCGCCGCAGTGGGATCGCGCTGCGACCGACCCTTCCCGAAGCCGAACTCCCCGAAATCGTTGAAGAGGTCATCCAATCCGACATCATTCCCGGACGCCTTCGCCTGTTTCTTCTTCGGCGCGGCCGGTCCCCCACTCGCGTGCCCGGCGAAACTGGGCCCTGTTCGCTGTCGCGGTGCACCAGCGGATGCCTTGTAGAAAGCGTCGAAGAACGACCCACCCTCTCGCCTTCGCTGGCCACGCCGGTCGTACCGAGCTCGGGCGACGGGGTCCATCAGGGTCTCGTAGGCTCGCCGGCAGTTCTTGAAACGATCGACCGCAGCCGTATCGACACCAGCGACGTCAGGGTGGCACTCCCGGGCAATCTGGCGGAACGCGCGCTTGATGTCCTGAGTCGTGGCGTCCCGTGGCACACCCAGGAGTTCGTAGTAGTCGCCTGCCATCGGGGTCGATTCTACGTGATCGGCCGTCGAGATCCAGGTTTCGCGGATCCATATCGATCCAACCACATCGGAATGAGCCAAAAACCCCCACAACTATCGCGCTCACAGGCCGATGAGACCGTTGACCCCGATCTCATCAGTGCCTATATTCCTCAACAGGAGTCGGGTTGGCGTAGTGGACGTCACCGAGGAGCTAGATGGGTAAATACAACAATCAGAACGGGCTCAGCTGCTCCTTCTGCCACAAGCCGCAGCGCGAAGTCGACAAGATCATCGCCGGGCCGAACGTCTACATCTGCTCGGAGTGCATCCGGCTCTGCTTAGACATCATCCGCGAAAATTCGCAGCAAAAGCCGATCTCCTGGGGTCACAGTGGGGTTCCAGCGCCCGCGAAGATCAAGGCCTACCTCGACCAGTACGTCGTCGGTCAGGAGAGCGCGAAACGCAAGATCTCGGTCGCGGTCTACAACCACTACAAGCGCCTCGAAGCCAACGCCAACTACACCGAAGGCGATGTCGAGGTCCAGAAGAGCAACGTGCTCCTCGTCGGTCCAACCGGAACCGGAAAGACCCTGATCGCGCAAACACTCGCCCGTTTTCTCGATGTTCCCTTCGTGATCGCAGATGCCACGACGCTTACCGAGGCCGGCTACGTCGGTGAGGATGTCGAAAACATCGTGTTGTCGCTGTACCAGGCCTCGAACAACAACCTCGAGCGCACGCTCCGCGGGATCGTCTACATCGACGAGATCGACAAGCTGACGAAGAAGAACTTCACATCGTCCGTTTCACGAGACGTGTCGGGCGAGGGTGTGCAGCAGGCCTTGCTGAAGATCCTGGAGGGCACGGTCGCCAACATCCAGGTCCGCGGCAACAAGAGGCTACCGAGCCAGGAGCACATCCAGGTCGACACGACGAACATCCTCTTCATCGTCGGTGGCAGCTTCGAGGGTCTCGACCGAATCATCGAGCAGCGCATCGGACGCCGCTCTGTCGGTTTCTCCCGAGAAGAGCCCCTTTCGGACATCAATGACGAAGACGTCATTGCCCGTCGTCGCAATCTGCTGCAACGAGTCAACACCGAAGACCTCGACAAGTTCGGGCTCATCCCCGAGTTCATCGGGCGCCTTCCCGTCGTCGCTGTCATGGACCCGCTCTCAGTCGACGATCTGGTGCATGTGCTCACCGAGCCGCGAAATGCGTTGATCAAGCAGTACCAGAAGCTGTTCAAGTTCGAGAAGGTCAAGTTGCACTTCACGGACGACGCGATCCGCGCAGTGGCGAATCAGGCCCAGACCCGCCTCTCCGGCGCACGTGGATTGCGCGCGATCCTCGAGTCGGTGATGCTCGATGTCATGTACGAGGTGCCCTCAATCGACGGTCTCTCAGAGCTCGAGATCACCGAAGATGTCGTGAACGGCAAGGGCGAGCCGAACTTCCAGACCCAACAAGAGTACGGAGCCAGCTAGGTTCCTATGGCCAGGCCTACCCGAGTATGAGCGTTAGCCCAACCATTCTCATCGCCTCGCCACAGATGAAGGACCCTTCATTTGAGCGGACTGTGGTGCTTGTGTGGCATTACGACGAGGACGGGGCCATCGGTGTCGTCATCAACCGCACCCTTCGCCACAAGATCGCCGACGTGTTGGAGATGGAGACCACTCTCGATCTCGAGACCTTCGGCGATACACCCGTCGTCTGGGGCGGTCCCGTCGAGAGTGATTCCGGAACGGTGGTCACCGGCGGCGAGATCAGCGACACGGAGGGGTGGATCCTCCCCAACGGCCTCGGCGTCACCCGCTCCCAGGACGCCCTCCTTCGGCTCCTCGAGACCGGAGCACCCACGATGCTCTGCCTCGGCTACGCGGGCTGGGGTCCCGGCCAACTGGATCGCGAGCTCGAGCTCGGCGGTTGGCTATGGACCGATTGCGACGCGCACATCATCTTCAACGTTCCCGTAGAGGATCGATACGACCACGCCATCGCGACCCTTGGAGTCAGCGAGCACATGGTCTGGATGCACCCGGTCCATGAGTAGGGGAGCGCTGGCGCTTCCCCTGGGGCTTCGCCCTCCACCCCTTCGCTCTTCCCCACGCTGAGCTACGCGCGCGTCGAAGTTTTCGAGTGCCATCTACATCATCTGAACGAGGAGAAGAGCCGCGACCGTCGCGGCGACGACCGCGAAGCCGAGGCCTCCGCCGAGTAGGATCGCGGTCGCGAGGATCGCGACAATGCGACCCATTCCGCCCGACTTCTTCACCTGCTTCTTCCGGCGCTTCGCCGGTGGAAGGGGCTTGTCAGGCTGAATGGTCACGGCGTCCGAAGCGAGCGGTTCCTGAGCCTTTGACTCTCTACGGACTGCCGCCGGGGGCGCGAGATCGTTGAAGGTCAGGTCTGCCTTTTCGTCGAATCCACCGGCCGGAACGGGCACGGGTTCCAAGGGCTCCCTTCTTCGCTTCTTCTTCTTCTTCTTGCCCCCTGGAGCGTCGATTTCGATGGTCTGCCCCACCCACTCGTCGACCGGGGCCGACGATGTGCGGCTCTTGATGAGCGGCGGCACGACCTTGCGCGCCCAAGTGCGCAGCCCCTCCCCTTTGCAACTATCGGCGGCGACGAGCAGCTCGCGTTCCACCAGTCCACCACTGGGTCGCATGCGGGGATCCCAGGCCAACACCCGCTTCATGACCGGGATCAGGGGCTGGTAATCGCGGGCCATCTCGGCCAATCGCTGCTCGACCCGTCGGTCGAACCGGCTGCGGTGCACCTGGGGCGACCCCCAGTCTTTTCCCGCCGCGCACTCCCACAGCGTGAGCCCGAGACCGTAGATATCGACCGCCGGTGTCGGCTCGCCACCTGCCAGGATCTCCGGCGGGAAGTAGTTCAGCGTGCCGAGGACGAGTCCCTGCGTCTGGCTCTCTCGGCTGGCGAAAGCGGCTCGGGCGACTCCAAAGTCCAGGAGGCGCACACCACCTCGAGTGGTGATCATCACATTGGCGGGCTTCACATCCCGATGGATGACTTCCAGCGATTCTCCCGTGTTCGGGTGTTTGGCATTATGGGCGCGGTGCAGAGTGCCGGCGATCTCCGCGCCCATCTCCGCGAGAACGCGTGGCGGCGCGGTGTTCTTGGCAATCAAATCGGAAAGATCGACCCCTTCGACGTACTCCATGACGACGCAATCCCGGCCCTCGATCTGCACGAGCTCCGAGACTCCGAGAATCTGCTCGTCCTGCAACATGCCGAGAAGGCGCGCTTCGTCTCGCATTCGCGTCCGGAAGTGCGTCTGGTCCTGGCTGGTCGACTTGAGGACCTTCACGGCACACTGGCGAGCGAACCCCTGCGGAACCCTCAACTCCGCGTGATACACGGTGCCCATGGCCCCGGTCCCCAGGATGCGGTTGAAGGTCAGCGTTCGCATGCCGCGGAATGCTATCACCCGGTACGCCGCCTGCCTCCTCACAGCGGGCACAGTCGCGTCCGCAGCGCAGGCTACCGAGGTCGTGCAGGCCTGGTGGACACCCGGAGATCCTGCACCGGACACCTTTGGTTTCGCGGAGGCGAGCAAAGTCCTTCCCGACGGAAGAACGGCTTTTCTCATTCACTTCATCGACGACGACCAAAGCGAGCTGTTTGCCCACCGGGAGGATCATCGCCCCGGACCGCCGCCCGAGGCATACCGCCTGCCTGACCAGGGCGGGCAGATCCTGGCGGCCATCGCGCAGGAATCGACACGGGCGCAGATGGTTGTTCTGGGACACTCGGTGCTGGGACGCCCGATCGAGGCGCTCTGGTTGGGGCAACGCCCGGGCTCAGGTGCTCCTGTCTACCGCATACTGGGCGGACATCACGGAGACGAGTGGTCGTCCTTCGAGGTGCCCCTCGCGATCGCCGAAGCCCTGGCGGCGGGCGACGGGACCGTCGCCGAAGTCACCCGCATCCTCGACCGGAACACCGTGTGGATAGCGCCGTACATCAATCCCGATGGGATCGCCGATGGTTCCCGCTACAACGCCACCTTCGTCGACCTGAACCGCAACTACGACTACGCCTGGAGTGCCCTCGAATTTCTTCCTGGCGAATACCCGTTCTCCGAACCCGAGACGAGAGCCATACAGTCAAACAGCCACTATGACCTCCCTTTTGTGGGCCTGACGTACCACAGCGGGGCCACGAACATCGGCTACGTGTGGAATCACACCTTGGAACCCGCACCCGACCGTGACCTGCTGATCGAGATGTCGGTCAGCTACGCCGCTGCGACCGGCTATCCGCAGTTCTGGGTGACCAATGGCGCCGACTGGTACATCACCTCGGGAGACACCAACGACTGGAGCTACGGGCGCTACGGAGTCCCCGACTTCACCGTCGAGGTCACCGAAGAAAAGGCCCCTCCTGCGGAGGAGATCGGCAACTTCGTACCTGGTCACGTCAGCGCAGCGATCGACATCCTCGGCCGGGAACCCACACTATCCGGTCGAGTCGTCGACGACGAGACAGGTCGGCCGGTGATGGCACGGATCGAGCTGAACGCCCCCACGGCAGTGTTCTACAGCGACCCGGTGGCAGGTAGCTTCCATCGCATGGTGGCCGACGGCACGTTTGATCTCACGGCCAGCGCCGCAGGGTACGAGACCACCCAACTGACCGTCGAAATGCCAGTGGACGATGTGGTCGTGCAAATGGTCCGCCGCCACGTCGCGAAAGAGCCCTTGTGGGCCGCGGTAATCCTGGGAGACGCCGCCCTGAGTACGCCAGATAGCTGGACCGGTGCCATCCAGCTCTACCGGCCCGGTTCGGACCCCGTCGTCGAATATGGAAGAAATGGGCGGGTCTTCATCGACCCCCAGCGCCTCGCTCGCGGGGCGTGGACCGTCCAGATCGACGGGGACATCTGGCTGCGGGAGTTGATCGTCGCGGACAGTGCGCTGTCATCGGTGTCCTGGCAGGGAGAATCGCTGCTGATCGAGGGCGACTTTCATCCGGGAAGTCGAGCTTGGGCGATCTTTGGTCCCGACCGGGCGCTCCACCCCCTCATCGTGATCGCCGAGACGCCCGATCGACTGACTGTGGATGGGTCAGGAGTGCCTCATTCAGGACGGGTAGACGTAATGGTACTGTCAGGAGGTCGGCACGCGGCTTTAGCTGATATCTACGATATCTTTATAGACAACAGCATTATCAGCGACAGCGCGATCGTCGGCAATCCGGTAGGATGTGCATGTCGCGTCACAACGGGGCACCTGGGTCTGCACCCGTTGTCGGTTCTATTGTTGATGATCTTCATCCGGAGAAGAACCCCGTGAACCGAATCCTCGCCATTACCGCCCTCCTCGGTCTCCTCAGCGCCTGTGAAGCCGACCCCATGCAGGGATCTCTTTCCGAAAACGTCGGGCTGTCCTTCTCGCCTTGCACTGAAGCCGAGATTCGCTTCATGACGCAGAAACACAACTTCATGACTGCGTTCAGGCCGTGCGGAAATAACGATTTCAGTACGTTTTCCTGGTCTCCTGACGGAAAACACCTGTACTTCCAGCTGGTCATGACCGCCTACGTCATGGACGCCGATGCCGCAAATAAACAGACCGTGCCCGTTCCCAGCCGCACACCGATCGGCCCGGCAGCCTGGCTGTCGAACACCAAGGTCGCCGTTCCCGAGGTCTCCAAGGAGGACGAGGGGCCCGCCCAGATTGCGATCTTCGACTACGAGGGCCCGACTGTCTTCCATATCGATCTACCCGAGATCGCCGCGGTCAAGGCGATCCAGAGGGGGCGCTCGGCGACCGAGCTCCTGATCCTGCCCAAGGGAGAAAACGCGACAATCCACGCCTTCGACACCAATGACGGAACCCTCTCCAAGCCGTTTTCCTGGCTCACTGATCCCGTCGATACCTTCACCTACACCCACCAACTCGACGTGTTGGTGATCGGTCAGGGCGAGACCACGACCGTGCGCGAAGGCGAGTCCGGCAAAGCCATTGGCGCCTGGTCCCCCGCCACCCGCGGAACGCTGCATCCCGATGGACGATGGCTCGCCCTGGAGCACGAGGGCGAGGAGATCTCGATCTTCTACCAACGTTCCTGGGACGAGCTGTCAGAGCAGGCGCGCGAGCGCGAGCTGCGTCGACTCCAGAAGTACGAGGAGTCCATCAAGGGCGACTTTCCCACGAAGGTCCGGCCACCGACCTTGTCTTTCGTCGATCTAAACAATGGAAGGAGATGGATCATCAGCAGCGTCTACGGCTCGCAGTACCAGTGGTATGAGCCGACTCCGCACTTTGGCAGCTTGATGATGTGGGGCTTCGAGGGCAAACAGATGAAGCGAAATGTGCTCCTCGGCGACATGGGTCCGCGGTTCTACATGGTCGAGAACGACCGGAAGATGATGGGTATCGACCGCTTCGAGGCCGGTGAGGACAAGAAGTACATTCCCCCAAAGGGACTGGCTGCCCTTGAAGAGCCGGCGGCGCCGGATGAAGCGCCCACCAAGGATGCGGACGCGGCTCCCCCGGTGACCCAGAAATAGTCGGCGCCGCGAATCAGTAGCCGAAACAGACGTCGGCGTACTGCTTGTGTTCCGCGCTCTCGAATTCGAGCAGGGTGACGCCCTCGTCCTTGACGCCCTTGGCGCAGGTCTTGTTCCCGGCGTAGGAAGGACAAAAGTTCCAGGTCGTGCCGTCGGGTGGATACTGCCCACCGATCCAGAAAGTACACAAGTTCGTATTCTTTAGCAGCGTGACCCCAGACTTGAAGCTCGCCACTCGGATGTCGAACGACGATGACACGCGGTCCCGATAGGCCGCGAGAGCGACCCCCACCGGCTGCATCGGCGACAGATCGATCCCGTCTGCTGACGACACGGCGCCGCATGCGAGCGCTTCGGGCGTGGTCTGTAGTGTGATCGTGCCTATCCAGTTCTCGCTGTCGTAGGTCACCAGAACGACGGCCTCATCTGCCTGGCAGGCACCGAGGGCGGCACCGAGATCCCCAACGAACTCTGGCGTGGAGAAGTAGTTCTGATACAGCGGACCGACACCTTTGAACTGAAGTGTCACGGGCACGGCGTCCCCGTTGCCGATGACAGCAACGACCCGGCGCACTTGTGGAGGCGCGGGTTGAGCGGGCGTCTTTGCCGCCTCAATCTCGGGTTCGGGAGCGGAGGGACCGCATCCCGTCAGGGCGAGGAGCAGGAGCGAGGCCCCTGTCACCGTCAGATCAGCCCTCGACGCTTCTTCACGTCTTTGACGGCCTGCTGCAGGGCGATCTCGTAGTCGACCGTGCCCTCTTGCACATTCTTGATCTTGCCGACGGCCTCTTCGCGGATTGCCCGCTCGTCGACGTCGTGGCCGGTGACGACCTCCATGACCTTCTTGTACATCACTCTGTCTTCGGCGTAGACCTCCTCGATGAACCTGGAGATGAGCAAATTTTCGATGAATTGGCGCACGAGGAAACGCTGGACGTCGTCTCCCATCGGGTGGCCGTGCTCATCGGCGAGGCGCTTTCGGGTACGCCCGTACTCGCTGTATGGGATCTTGCGAGCTGCCATGTGGTCTTTGATGCGATCGCGGAGGTTCATGTCGCGACGGCGATATTCCTCCATGATGGCGACCAGATCTTGTTCGGCCTCATCGCGGTTCTCGGTCAGAACCTCGATGTCGCCACTCTCGGCCAGTATTTCGATCACCTCTTTGGCGATCACCGGGATTTTAGCGCGATAAAGCCTCATCACCACACCTACCTGAAATGGGCGCGCTACCTAACCGGTTCGGTGTCAAAGACCACCGCACCCGACGCAACTTTACGACACCACAAGCCGGTACAGGTTCCACCACCGCAGCGTGAGCCGAAGACGACGGGGAAGCGCAGCGCTCCCCTCCCCTCAGATCCGGAAGTTCACGCCCGCACCCAGACGGGCGGCGTTCCAGCCGTATGCGGAACGGCGGGCGTTGTAGTTCGGAAGTGTCTTCGTCAGTTCGGATTCGCCCACAAAGGCCATCGAGTACCCCAGCTCGAACCAGGCGCCCACGTCGCCGCTCGTCAGGGCTCCGACGTGAATGTCGGACACGAACGCGACCTGTGAGGTGAAAGGGTCGATGTTTCCAGGATCTTTGAGGTCGTTGACCGCAGGATCCATGAATCGCTGCGTGATTCCCCCGAGGGAATGGTAGGTACCGACCCAGGCGGCGCCAGCTTCGACGCCGAAATAGGGCTCCAGAGGCCCGTCCAAGGGCAACACGATCTCGGGGCCGAGAGTGAGCGCCGTGGCCAAGAACATTGCAAAGTGATCGTCGTCGAAGAACCGCTGTTCTTCCCCATCGATACTCTCGCCCCAGGTGACCCGGTCGGACCCTGTTCCCAGGTCTGCGCGCAGCGACGCCCGAAGGCGGGCGCTAGGCGCAAGCGCGTATCGAATTGGGATCTGGAGGCTCGGGCCGGGCCCGAAGCGCGCGTAGTCCTTCGAGATCTTGTCCGGGAGATCCGTCGCCACGGCGGCGCCGAAACCCACGTCGAGATCGGCGGCGTTTGCGGCCCCGGAACCGGCGAGAAGGCAGAGGATCCATGCGCTGGCGAAGTTCAACGGCGCTCCAGAGTCGCCACTATAGCTCGGCCATTTTCCTGAGGCGTTTGGCATTGAGCAGCACGACGCGCTTCCCTTCGGTCTCGATCAGGCCCTCTTTGCGCATGTCGAGGACGCAGAAGCTCACGGTTTCACGCGTGACGCCGATGAGCGATGCCATCTCCTTGTGGGTGAGCCGGAGATTGATGATCACCCCGCGACTGTCTCGAACACCGAAGTCCTCGGCGAGCTCGAGGTAGAGGGCCGCGAGGCGAGAAGGCGCACTCAGGAAGGTGACGCCTCCGAGCCGCGCCTCCAAACGGGACGCGCGCGACGAAATGACGGACGCGATTCGCAAAGCGACATCTCCATTTCGCCGGAGAAGCCCCAAGACCTCATTGGCGGGTGTCACATAGACGACGGCGTCGGCCTGGGCCTCGGCGATGGTGGACCGGGATCCGGCACCGAAGAGAGACTCCTCACCAAAGAGTTGACCCTTGGTATGAAAGCGGAGAGTCAGTTCCCTCTTTGACTGAACCTGGCCCACCACGCGGACCACACCAGAGCGGATCCAATAGACCGAATCCAGCGGGGAGCGCGGCGTCCAAACCGACGAGCGACGGGACACCCGGATCACTTCGCTTCGCGTAGCGAGGCGATCGAGATCTTCGGCGGCAACTCCCGCCAGCAGCTTGTTGCTTCGGAAGTACGAAGCCTTCTTTCGTTGCATCCCGTCGTTGTTCCGCACTGTCGACTATACCAATAGCGTGCCTGTTTCTCCGCCCACAGCCGTGATCCTCGCCGCAGGTGGCTCGGTACGCATGGGCCGATCGAAGCCTCTACTCAATGTAGGTGGCCAGCCGCTCGTCGCCGTTCACGTCGAGGCCCTCTCGGCGGTCGCAAACCCTGTCATTGTCGTCATCGGCGCAGCGGCGGAATCGGTGCGCGCCGCCCTGCCGCCGGGTGTGATCGTCGTCGAGAACGTCGACTGGCGGAACACCTGGCCCGCCGACTCTCTACGTTTGGCCCTCCAAGTTGCGGATGTCACTGGCCCGTGCTGGGTCACGCCGGTGGACGTGCCGCCAGCGGCAGCCGAGACCCTCGCGGCGCTCGCGGCCGCAGGGGCACCAGCGGTTCCAGAGGACCCACAAGGAAGGCCCGGTCATCCGGTCTTTCTCGACGCTGAACTCACCGCATCGATACGTGCAAAAGCGCCAGAAGATGGTCTGCGAAGTATGCTATCGAGCACAACCCGCATACCCGTCAGCGCAGGAGATGTGGGGGTGAACTTCAACGACCCAGTGTCTTTTCGGGACTGGCTGGAGCCACAGTGAGCGCGTCGGGTCCAGGGCAGCGCCCCCCCGCGTGTCCGAAGGCCCGACAATCGATCGGGTCCAGGGCAGCGCCCTG
>Ga0315336_1005427_pt1 | contig 13920 bp, 15 predicted proteins | sample ASW5metaG_FD_204512 | JGI IMG/M metagenome (GOLD analysis project Ga0315336, IMG submission 204512) | Ammonia-oxidizing marine archaeal communities from Monterey Bay, California, United States - ASW #5 | ecosystem: Environmental > Aquatic > Marine > Intertidal zone | place: USA: California...
AGGCGATATTCAAAAGAGTGCTCAGCATCAGAACACCGACCAACACGCCATAGCCGGCGTCCAAAGCGCCGACCGAGAGATACCACTTGCCCCACAGGCCCGCCATTGGCGGCAGGCCGGCGATGCTCAGGCTGGCAATCAGGAACGCTCCCATTGTGATTGGCATCTGTCGGCCGAGACCGTCAAGTTCACTGACCCGGGTCTTGTGGGCGGCAACCAGAATCGCCCCAGCACAGAAAAACAGGGTGATCTTTCCGACAGCGTGAGTCGCGATGTGTACTGCGGCACCCGCGATGCCGGCCGTGTTGGCCAGAACCGCGCCGAGGATAACGTAGGAGAGCTGGCTGATGGTTGAGTACGCCAGCCGGCGTTTGAGATTGTCCTGTCGTAGTGCGACCAGCGATGCGCCGATGATGGTGATGGCCGCAACCCACAGCACCAGGGTGGTTGCGCCGGTGCCCGACAGCAGATCTAGGCCGAACACATAAACCGTAATTTTGAGTATCGCGAAGACACCAGCTTTGACGACAGCGACCGCATGCAGCAAAGCGCTCACGGGCGTGGGTGCCACCATGGCCGCCGGTAGCCAGCGGTGAAAGGGCATCAGTGCGGCCTTGCCGATGCCAAAAGCAAAAAGCGCGTAAAGCACCCCCACCATGAGCGGGGAAGTTTTGCCTGCCAGAATACCGCCTTGCTGAAACCCGGTGGTCCCCGTCAGGTGCCAGGTCCAGATCACAGCCAGCAGTAGAAATCCCATCGAGGTTCCCATCAAGACGCCGAGGTAGATTCGTCCGCCACGTCTTGCCTCATCGGAGCCGGCGTGGGTAACCAGGGGGTACGTCGAGAGGGTCAGCAGTTCATAGAACAGGAACAGCGTGAATAAATTCTGCGCCAGGGCAACGCCCATCGTTGCACTGATCGCAATGGCGAAGAACGCATAGAAGCGGGTCTGGTGCTTTTCTCCGTGTCCGCGCATATAGCCAATCGCGTACACGGTCGTCGCAACCCACAGCACCGCCGCAATCAGCGCAAAGAGCAGTCCCAGCGGTTCGATCTGCAGCGCTAGCGGTACTCCCGGTACCGGTACCGCTAGCAGGACACCTGGGGACTGACCCGCAAGTACCGGGGGGACAAGCGTCGCGACCTGTACGATCAGTGCGCCACCGGTGATAAGACTCACGGTCTCACGCAGGTTCGGCCACCGACCGGTGAGCAGGACCGCCAGGGCACCCACAAGCGGCGTCAGTACGATCCAGGCCAGGATGGGCTCGGTCACGGTGCGGCCCCAAACAGTCCTGCTGCGGCCCGGGTTGCGATGCCGACGCTAAGGTCTGTATGCGATCCGAAGTACAGGTTGGCGATCGCCAACAGCCAGGCGGGGACAAGCATTGAGGCGGGTGCTTCGGCTTTTGCGGTTTGTGCAGGAGGTTTCACCAGGTACGCTTTTTCTACCACCCGCCAGATATAGATGATCGCCAGCAGCGAGCCGGCGATGATCACAACCGTGACTGGCCACCAGCCCTTTTCTAGCGATGCCAGGACCAGATACCATTTGCTGATGAAGCCCGCAGTCAGGGGGATGCCGATCAGGCTGAGCCCGCCGACTACAAAAACACCCATCGTCCAGGGCATACGGTAACCGAGCCCGGCGAAGTCCTCCAGGCGGCTGCTGCCGATCCGCCAGGCAATACAGCCCAATGCGACAAAGAGCGCGCCTTTCATCAGTGCATGGTTGAAAAGATGCAGCAGGGTGGCGGTGAGTCCCGCAGGTGTCGCGAGGCTGACACCGAGTATCAGATAGCCGATCTGGGCCACGCTGGAATAGGCCAGCATGCGTTTGAGGTTCTGCTGGAAGATGGCGACCGTTGAGGCCGATAACACGGCGATCGATCCCAGTACCGCGAGACCGAGTGCGAGCGGCATGGCGCCGAGGGCAAACTCCACACCGAACACCGAAAACACGAATCTCAGCAGTACGTACACGGCAACTTTGGTTGCGGTCGCGGCCAGAAACGCACTCACGGCCGACGGTGCATAGGCGTACGCATTGGGTAGCCACAGGTGTAATGGGAAGAGCGCGATCTTGAGGCCGAGGCCAACGGTCAAAAAAGCAAAACCGGTGCGTGCGGTGCGGCTGTCGGCCACTTCTGGCAGCCGTGCCGCGAGATCGAGCATATTGAGCGTCCCGGTCAGGGCGTAGAGCAGGCCAACGCCGATGAGAATAAATGTGGCACCGATGGTGCCCATGATGAGGTACTGGTATGCCGCCGTCAGTGCCCTGCGGTCGGAGCCCATCGCGATCAGCACGTAACTGGCCAGCGCTGAAATCTCGAGAAACACGAAAAGGTTGAAGGCGTCGCCGGTGATCGCAATGCCAAGCAGTCCGGTCAGACACAGCAGCCACGCGGTGTAGAAAAAGCCCTGGTTGTGGGCTTCAATTTCGCTGGCGACACTGACTCGGGCGAAAACCGATATCACCGTGCTGATGGTCGAAACAATCATCAGCACATAGGCGTTGACGATGTCGACCCGGTAGGCGATGCCGAAGGGCGCAGCCCAACCGCCAAAGGCGTAGTCAATGACGCCCGATTGCAGGACCTCCTCCAGCATCAGGAAAGAGACCAGCATTGATACCGCGCTGGCGGCAAAGGTGATGAGCCATGCGGCGGGCAGGCGGGACAGGATCAGGCAAAGCGCCGCCGCGATCAGTGGCACTACCACCTGCAGGGCTGGTAGCTGACCGTTCATCACAAGGACTCATCCTGCTGGTGAATTTCTGCTTCCTCGACGGAGCCGTAGGACTCCCGAATACGCACTACCAGCGCCAGCCCCAGCGCTGTAGTCGAGACCCCCACCACAATCGCCGTCAGGATCAGTACGTGCGGAAGGGGGTTCGAGTAATCGCTGACGCCATCCTGCAGGATCGGGACATGGCCGTTGGCGATCTTGCCGATGCTGATATAGAGGATGAATACGGACGCCTGAAAAAGATTCAGGCCAATGATCTTTTTCACCAGATTGCCGCTTGAGATGACGACATAAAAGCCGGTCATCATCAGGAGGATGACAATCCAGTAGTTGTAAAGGCCAGCAATCGTCACGGATCGTTGCGTCCGGCAAAGGCAAGAAAGATGGTGATCATGACGGCACTGACGGTAATGCCCACGCCGAACTCGACCACAAGAATGCCCAGATGCTGTCCGGCGATGGGGTCTTCTGAGAGCGCGTTGTATGCCAGGTAGTCAGACCCCGCGAGCATCGTAATCACGCCGACCCCGGCGAAGAGCAGCAGACCAACAGCGATCAGCAGCCGCAGCACGCCAGGCGGCACAGCGCTTCGCAGCGATTCGGTGCCGAATACCAGGCCGTAGAGAATGAAGCCAGCCGCAAAAATCACACCAGCCTGAAAGCCCCCACCCGGCCCAAAATCGCCGTGGAACTGGACATAGAGCGCAAACAGCAGAATCATCGGGATGATGATCTTGGCGATGATGCGCAATACCGGGTTGTCGATCATTGCGCAGTCTTCTCTTTTCCGGGACGTTTCCGTCTGCGCAGCCCAAGCAGCGCCAGCACGCCAACACCGGCGGTAAAGATTACCGCCAGTTCACCGAGGGTGTCGTAGCCGCGGTAGCTTGCCAGGATACTGGTGACCACGTTGGGCAGACCGGTCTGATTCGGCGATTCGCCGATATAAAACGGCGCCACATGCTGGTGTACGGGCGCACCGGGATCACCGAAAAACGGCATGTCCAGCGTGCCGTAAATCAGTGCAGCACCGGTCGCGATAACGACAGCAAGCGGTAGCAGGGACCGGTGCGTCGATGGCAGTTCGTGTCGCCCGACCAGCCCGATCGTGGCGAGCATCAGCACTGTCGAGATGCCCACTCCGACCGCGGCCTCGGTAAAGGCCACATCCACCGCATCCAGCAGAACGAACATAACGGCTGCCAGCAGACTGTAGATGCCGAACATCATCGCCACGGCAAAGAGGTCGTGCAGTCGGACCGCCGCGATTGCGGTAACGGCGAGCAGCGCCAGCAACACAATGTTGACCGCTTCGATCAACATCTATTTTTGTGTCTCATCTAGCCAGGGCCTACGGATACCATGTATGGCGGCACGCGCGAGTGCATGTGCGGCAGACGGACTGAGGAGCGCCATGATCAGCAGCAGTGCGAGGATCTTCCCCATTAGCAGGCTCCAGCCCGCCGCCAGCGCCAGCCCGAGAAGGATGGCCCCTGCCCCCAGGGTATCGGTGACGCTGGCCCCGTGCAGGCGAGTGAAGAAATCGGGCAGGCGCAAAAGCCCCGTGCCACCGATCAGAGTAAAGAGCGTACCGACCAGTAGCAGTACCGCGCTCAGAATATCAACGGCGGCACTCATGTGTCTTCCGCGTCGGTGTGTGATTGGGGCTGGCCGAGATTGCCGAACTCGGAGACTTTGAGCACGGCAACGGTACCGATAAATCCGATCAGAGCGTACATCAGTGCGATGTCGATGTAGAGTTCGGGATCGCCCATCACAAAACCCAGAACCGCAATCATCAGCACGGTCTTGGTGCCGAGCGCATTGGAAGCCAGAATACGGTCGTAAACGGTCGGGCCCTTGATCGCCCGAATTAGCGCGAACGCCATCGTGACCAGCAGTGCGATAAGTGTGATCGTGAGGGTCACGCGTTCTCCGCTCTTTGTACCCGGCGCGCCATTTCGCCGGACGCCAAGTCATCCGCCGCATCCTCTGTCAGTGCATGCACCTCAATGGTTTCCTCTGAGACATCCAGAGAGATTGTGCCGGGTGTGAGGGTAATCGAGTTGGCGTAGGTGACCCGCCCCACCTCGGTGAGGTGCTTGGCATCAACGTGGATGACCGAAGGGCTGATGGGCAGTTTCGGGTTAATGATCCGACGCGCCACGTCGAGGTTTGAGCGGATCACCTGCCCGGCGAGCCATGGAGCATAGCGGAGAAGACCGGGCAGCAAGTGCACCGGCATCCCTTCGTCGTCGAGCACCTCAAGACGCGAGATACATGCGGTTATCGTCACGACGGATACCAGCCCGAGCGACAGCAGCAGAGGGCTGGTATGCCCGGACAGCAAGAACCACGTGCCCGACAACATGAGTAAAAGCGTCAGCGTGTTTCGCATGGGTGTTTACGTCAGCGGGGGAGGGATAGAAGCGTGGCCGCAAACCACGTGCCGCGAAAGCCAAAAGCCCCCACCTGTCTTTATGGGCAGGTTCCGCATCGTCTGCCCTATCAGGAAAGACTGAGACCCGTCGCGCGCCGGTGTGCGCGAGCCTCCCGTCTTCGGTGAATATTCATGTCCTGAAGGGTTTTCTCAACATAGCTGATATGTGCATCCGAGGCCACTTTGGCCGCCTGTGGATCACCATCGATAATAGCGTTCATCAGGTGGTAATGCTGATCCCGCAGGTGCTTGAAGTTGTCGGGTCTCTGGTACAGGTTCTCGAGGTTAAAGTGAATACTCCGGCGCAGCAGCGAGAACAGACTGCGCATGACGTGCACCAGCACGACGTTGTGTGAGGCTTCGCCGATCGCAAGATGAAAATCCGCATCGGCTTTTGCTTCCACTACGGCATCGCCCTCACCGTGTGAGGCAATCATCCGTTTGTAGGCTGTGCGCAGCAGTTCGATATCGGTCTGCGTCCGCCGGGCCGCCGCATGATAAGCGGCCATCGACTCGATGGCGTGACGCAATTCCATGACGTCTTCCTGCGCATCGGGCGACGCGCTGATCAACTCGAGCAGGGGATTCTCAAGCGCCGGGTTCAGGCTCTCGGTGATTTCTGTCGCTCCGCCGCGGCGGGTCACCAGCAATCCACGGGCGGAGAGAATCTGCAGACCTTCGCGCAACGACGGGCGGGATACCCCGAGCTGCGCCGCGAACTTGCGTTCGGCCGGCAGGCGGTCACCCGGTTTCAGGGCGCCCTCGAGAATGAGCTGCTCTATCTCCCGGACGACGGAATCACAGACGCGTTCGCTAGCCATAGTTCCTGGTTATCTGGTAAGACCACGGAGCGGACTGTAGCACTCTTCGCAATCAAGGCAAAACGGATCCGCTCAGCCGCGTGGTTCAGAAGCAGAAGGGGTCAGCACACGTTATGGGGCAGCCGGCGTACGCGAAGCAGCACCAAAAGCGAGAGACAAAAAGGCGTGCATGTCGTGGGGACGCTGCCCCTGGTCAAGCGACAGGGCGTCTTCAACGGCTTTCAGCAGGGTATAGGGATAAGCCCCTGAGCGCGAGACCGTAAGTTTCTCCAGGGAGGCCCCGTCGCGTCGCTTCAGGGCGGGCGGCGGCGAGGCGCCGGTAATGCAGTTATAGATGGTTGCGGCCAAGCCGTAGATGTCTGTCCACGGGCCAAGGTCGCCGTCGAGATACTGCTCGGGTGGGGCAAAGCCGTGGGTCAGGGTCTGGAACGACCCAAACCGGTCGTCGTTGTCCATGGCCTGTGCCGCCCCGAAATCCAGCAGCAGCGGCTGACCGCTGGTGCGAAGCAGAACATTGGCCGGCTTGATGTCGAGGTGGACCACGCCCTGCTGGTGCATCCGCCAGAGTCCATCACCGATGGGCGGAAACACCTGCTGCAGAAAGTTCCAGTCGAGCTCTCCGGCCAGTTTGTTTATGAGCCACCGTAGATCACGGCCCTCCTCGTGAGTCATGACCATGTACAGCGTGTTGTTCGCCTCGAAATATTCGGAAACGCTAATCACATTGGGGTGGCGCACGGTGCTCATGCGCTCCGCCTCGAAGCGAAACTTTTCCAGGCCGCTACGAAACGGCGCCTGTGAAAGCGGTGCGTTGGGTTCAAGGGTTCCGTCGGGTTTGCGGGAAACCAGATCCTGGGGGCAATATTCCTTTATGACAAACTTGCGCCGGTCAAGTTCACTGCTGGCGAGATATACCAGGCTGAAACCGCCACCGCCGAGTACTTCTCCGATGGTATAACCCTTGAGCACATAGCCGGTCTGGAGGGGCAGTCTGCTTGCCATAGTGAGTAATGGTTTGTACGGGCGAGAGGCGAACGCTGGTGATCGGGAATACAGTATAGTTTCTTGTCCAACATGGATGCAGCCCCGGCCGGCATGAACTCGCCGGCGGGCGATAACACCGGAGACCCCACTTGCCCAAAAGCATGACGGCTTTCGCGCGCTGCGCGGCCCAAACCCCGTTGGGAGACCTGACCTGGGAACTGCGTTCGGTGAACCATCGCTTCCGCGAGGTCGCCATGCGGCTTCCGGAAGAGTTTCGTTTTCAGGAGGGTGCTTTTCGCGATGCCATTGCGGCCGCGGTCGGCCGCGGCCGCGTGGATGGTTGGCTTCGATATTCGCCACCGACGGCAGCATCGGCCGAGCCCCAGATCGACACCGGCCTGATCGGTCAACTGGCCGCCTGGGCTCAAAGCGTCCGCAGCATATTGCCTGAAGCACAGCCACTGCGGGTCGGCGAGGTACTGAAATGGCCAGGTGTGATGTCCGCGCCGGTGGTGGATGAGCAGGCGCTGGCCTCGGAGGCCGGCAACCTGCTACAAAAGGCCCTGGCACAGTTATCGGACTCGCGGGAGCGGGAAGGCGGGGCGTTGGCGCAGATGCTTCAGGAACGCGTCAGGGCCGCATCAGACGCGATCAGTACCCTTGAGGGCCTGCTGCCCGAAATCGGTGCGGTGTATCGTGAGCGCCTGGAACAGCGGCTTTTGGAAATGGCTGTACAGGTTGATCCAGAGCGCCTGGAACAAGAGGTCGTGTTGTTGCTGGCGAAGAGCGAGGTGAGCGAGGAAGTCGATCGGCTGAAGATGCACCTTCAGGAGGTCGAGCAGGTACTCGGCCAAAACGAGCCGATTGGTCGCCGGTTGGACTTTCTCATGCAGGAACTGAACCGTGAAGCCAACACGCTTGGATCGAAGTCGGGGCATCCCGAACAGACCAACGCTTCAGTCAACCTCAAGGTGCTGATTGAGCAGATGCGCGAACAGGTGCAGAACATTGAGTAAAGGCGCACCGGCCAAAACCCCTGCCAAAAACCCCACGCTCTATCTTCTGTCTGCGCCGTCGGGAGGTGGGAAAAGCAGCCTGGCCCGCGCCCTTGTCGACCGCTGTGATGACATCGTCACGTCTGTGTCTCACACGACTCGCTCACTGCGCCCAGGTGAAACTGACGGTGTGGATTATTTCTTTGTTGACCGGGCGGTATTTGAGCAGATGGTAGAAGACAAAAAACTGCTTGAATATGCCCGGGTCTTCGACCACTACTACGGGACCTCGCGCAAAACCGTAGAGGAGGCGCTCGCCCAGGGCCGCAGCGTCATACTGGACATCGACTGGCAGGGCGCGCAACAGATCCGGCGCGCCTTTTCCGATGCGGTCAGTGCGTACATCCTGCCGCCGTCAGTTGAAGTGCTGACCAAGCGGCTGGCTGCACGGGGCCGGGAAACCCCGGAGGAGATCGCCTCGCGTCTTTCCGAGGCAGCAAGCGAGATGAGCCACTACGACGAATACGATCACATTCTGATCAATGCTGACTTTGAAGTCGCGCTTAGCGAACTGGAGGCCCTTGTCCAGCGCGGTGAGGCCCCCCAATCCGGCCAGGGCTTTGATGTCGGAGCGCTTGTGGATTGTGCAAAAAACGTTAGACTAAAAACATCCGAGACAGCAGACCTTTAGCGATCCTTGTGAAGATTGGGCTTTAACGAGGACTTTAAGGTTCCGCAGGACTCATCAAATCGCCCCAAATCCCTGCCGGGATCGCCCCGGGCCGCATGGTTTCTGGAGAACACCGATGGCAAGAATTACCGTCGAGGATTGCCTCGAAAATGTCGAAAACCGCTTTGAGCTCGTGCTGGTGGCTGCCCGCCGCACGCGGCAGTTACAGTTGGGTCACGATCCGCTGGTGCCCGAGGATCGGGACAAGCATACCGTTATCGCGCTTCGGGAGATTGCGGAGGGCCTGGTGACCAGTGAAATTCTCAAAGAGGTAGAGGTCGATACGCGACAGGAGCTCGAGGAAGTATTTGCGCCCGGTGACGGGGAAGCATCCGAGACCCCGGGTGAGGCGGTGGCCGGAGCGGTTGATTCAGACGCCCAGGACTCGAACGAGGTCGAGATTTCATCAGAAGACCTCGCTGCTTTGGCCGATTTGATCGAATCGGCGCCGGTCGCGCAGGCGCTCGAAGCCGCCAGTGACGAGGAAACGCACGATGCCGACAACACCGGCGACGACGCGGAGGAAAAGCCCGTCAGCTGACAGCCGGCAGAGGCCCACGAAGTCCAGTGAAGGCCGGCTGCTGATCAGCGATCTGCTCGCGGTCGTCGAGCAGTATCTGGATTCTGAGGAAGTCAAAGCCGTCTATGATGCCTACCTGTTTGGCGCCGAAGCCCATGAGGGCCAGGTGCGCCGAAGCGGTGAGGCCTACATCTTCCACCCTTTGTCTGTCGCGGCCATTCTCGGTGATATGCGGCTCGACAGCCGCAGCATCATCGCAGCACTGCTGCACGATGTTATCGAGGACACCCCAACCGCTAAGGAAGAGCTCTCATCGCGTTTCGGCAAGGACGTTGCGCAGCTGGTGGATGGGGTCAGCAAGATCGATCAGATCGATTTTGAATCACGCGAGCACGCGGAGGCAGAAAACTTCCGCAAGATGCTGCTGGCGATGGCTAAGGATATCCGGGTCATCCTGATCAAGCTGGCCGACCGGCTCCACAATATGCGCACACTCGATGCGCTCAAGCCGGAAAAACGCAAGCGCATCGCCGCACAAACCCAGGACATCTTTGCCCCTATCGCTAACCGGCTGGGTATGCGCACATGGACTCAGGAACTCGAGGACTTGAGCTTCCGTCACCTCTACCCCAAGCGTTACGGCGCGATCTACAAGGAGCTCGGCAAGCGACGCGGCAATCACCGGGCCATCATCCAAAAGACCGTGACCAAGATCGAAGCCGAACTGGCGGAGGCGGAAATTGAGGGCTCTGTCGAGGGCCGCGAGAAGAATATCTACAGCGTGTATCGCAAGATGCGCTCACGGCGGGTGCCGATGTCAGAGATGCGGGACATTTTCGCTATCCGGATCATCGTGCGCTCGATCGACGACTGCTACCGCGTCCTGGGCGTGATTCACAACACGTATAAACCGGTGCCGGGCAAATTCAAGGATTACATCGCGATCCCAAAAGCCAACGGCTACCAGTCCCTGCATACCCTGCTTTTTGGTACCTTCGGGCAGAGCATCGAGGTGCAGATTCGAACGACGGAGATGCACAGGACCGCAGAGAGTGGTGTTGCATCACACTGGCAGTACAAAACCGGCCAGAAGCGCAGTAGTTCGCAGGCCCCTGCCCACCACTGGCTGCTGGATTTGCTCAATACCCAGAATCAGTCCGGCAATCCTTCCGAATTTCTTGAGCACCTCAAGATCGACCTTTACCCTGATGAGGTCTATGTGTTCACACCGCATGGAGATATTAAGAAACTGCCAAAAGGCTCAAGCGCGCTGGATTTTGCCTACTCAGTACATTCCGATGTCGGTAATCACTGCATCGGGGCCCGAATCAATAATGAACCCGTGCCGCTGCATCAGACAGTCGCTAACGGTGATCACGTGGAAATACTGACCGCCCGTTCAGCGGTCCCCACACCGCTGTGGCTGAATTATGTGGTCACGGCAAAGGCGCGTGCGGCCATCCGCGACTTCCTCAAACATCAGCATCAGGAAGACGCGGGCAAACTCGGCCGGCAGCTTCTGGAGCGCGCACTCAAAACCGTGGGCCTGACGACACGCTTGCGTACGGATCAAAAAATCCAACTGCTCAAGCACATCGGGCTTGAGGACTGGAATGAGCTCTTGACAGATATCGGCATGGGCCAGCGGCTGCCGATGGTGGTTGCCCGGCAACTGCTGCCAGAGGCCAAAGGTACCGACTCCACAAGAAGCGAGCCGCTGCCGATCCGCGGTGTGGAGGGGATGAGCGTTTCCTACGCACGCTGTTGCAGACCCATCCCCGGCGACGGAATTGTCGGGCTGTTCTCACGAGGCCGGGGCATCGTGATTCACCGGCCGATCTGCCCCAACGCCCGCGAACAGAGCAAGCGGCCGGATACGTGGATTGGTGTCGAATGGTCGGATGACATCAAGAATACCTTTGAGGCCGATATCCGCCTTGAAGTGGTGAATCGGCGCGGGGTTTTTGCAACGCTGGCCTCGGTGATCGCGGAAGAAGACTCCAATATCAATCATGTCCTGGTAACGGCTCGGGACGATCGAAATTCTGCAATCCGGTTTACTATCGAGGTGCACGACCGCAAACACCTCGCCCGCATTATTCGGCGACTGCGTGCCCGCCGGTCAGTGATCCGGGTATCTCGATCACGCGGCTGAAGTGAACATCATCTGATAAGGAAAGTTTCATGACTGCAAACCAACCCATTCACAGTGATCAGGCACCCGACGCCATCGGCCCGTACTCACAAGCCGTGCGTGTTCGCGATACGGTTTATCTTTCGGGCCAGATACCACTGGACCCGGCGACGATGGAGCTCGTGAGCGGAGATATCGAAGTGCAGGCGAGACGGGTGTTCGACAATCTTGCGGCAGTGATGCACTCGGCTGGGGGCTCTCTTGGGAATATCGTCAAGCTCACTATTTATCTCGTTGATCTTGAACAGTTTGCCCGGGTCAATACCGTTATGGCGGAATATTTTGAACCGCCGTTTCCCTCGCGGGCGACGGTCGCCGTTGCAGCTTTGCCCAAGGGTTCTGCCATCGAGGTGGAGGCAGTCGCACATCTGTCGGATTAGTTTCTGCGACGCAAAAGAGCGCCGAGATGGATGCCACTGCACAGGCGTCGGTTGATATCCTCAAGGGCGTTGGTCCGCAGCTTGCGGAGAAGCTCGCGCGTCTGGGCATTTCCTGCGTTGCGGATTTGTTGTTCCATTTGCCGATGCGCTATCAGGACAGAACCCGACTTGCTGCAATCGGCGAGCTACGACCCGGCGTTGAAGTGCTTATCTCGGGGCGGATTGAGGCGAGCGGCGTGCAGTTTGGCCGGCGGCGCAGTCTGATCACTGTGATCTCGGATGACACCGGCCGATTGACGGTGCGTCAGTTTCATTTCAACGCCTCGCAGCGTCGTGGCCTTAAACGCGGTGAATTCATTCAATGCTATGGCGAAGTTCGATCGGGACCCACAGGCCTTGAGATGGTTCATCCTGAGTACCGGCTTATTGAAGGACTTGATGCGGTTGAGGTAGAGACAACCCTCACACCGGTCTACCCTACGACCGAAGGCATCGGCCAGCGCCGCTGGCGCGATCTCACCGGTCAGGCGCTCGCACGATGTGGCGAAGCGGTCCCCGAGCTATTGGGAGATTGGGCAAGCTTTGAGTTTGGTGATTTACCGCTCTCAGAGGCGTTGATGCAATTGCACCGACCGCCGTCGGGGATTGATCTCGAAACGCTTAAAGCAGGCACGCATCCGGCACAGCAGCGCCTTGCCTTTGAAGAACTGCTGGCTAATCATCTTGCGGTGCGCCAGCGCCGTGAACGGCGTGATGCGTTATCGGCGCAGTCTATTCAGGCATCAACTGAGTTCTGGCCGCGCCTTCGAGACGCGCTGGGATTCACCCTGACTGATGCGCAAATTCGAAGCATCGACGAGATCATGCAGGATCTATCGAATCCCCGCCCTTCACTGCGTTTGCTCCAGGGTGATGTCGGCTGTGGAAAAACCGTGGTTGCAGCGGCTGCAGTGTTGGCCGCGGTAGAGGCCGGTCAGCAGGCCGTTGTGATGGCGCCAACGGAACTGCTTGCCGAGCAACATCTTCGGGTATTCAGTGGCTGGTTTGAGAAGGTGGGGATTAAGCCTGTTTGGTTCAGCGGCCGAATAAGTCAGCGCGAGCGACGTGCGGTTTGCGAGCAGTTATCGAGCGGCGCGGCTCGCGTGGTAGTGGGCACTCATGCGGTTTTCCAGGATGACGTGAGTTATCACAACCTCGGGCTGGTGGTTGTTGATGAGCAGCATCGTTTTGGCGTGGCACAGCGGCTCGCGTTGCGCGAAAAAGGTCAGCGTGAGGGAAGTGCGCCCCATCAGATCATCATGAGCGCCACCCCGATTCCAAGATCACTGACGATGGTGATGTACGCCGACATGGATCTTTCGGTCATCGATGAGATGCCGCCGGGACGCCAGCCGGTTGAGACCGTGGTCCTGCCCAATACGCGTCGCGAAGATGTTCAGGCGCGCATTCGGGAGGCTTGTGCCCGTGAGCGAAGAGCGTACTGGGTATGCCCGCTGATCGAAGACTCTGATGTGCTGGCGGTTCAGGCCGCAACCAGCCGCGCAGAGGCGCTTAAAAGCGAGTTACCCGAGCTTCGCATTGCACTGTTGCATGGCAAGATCCCCTCTGCCCAAAAAGACGAGATCATGAATGATTTTCGTCAGGGGCGAGTCGATGTACTGGTGGCTACCACCGTGATTGAGGTTGGGGTGGATGTTCCGGAAGCCTCATTGATGGTGATCGAAAACGCCGAACGACTCGGCCTGTCGCAACTGCATCAGTTGCGCGGGCGCGTGGGCCGAGGAGATCAAAAATCAGTGTGTGTGTTGATGTATCAGCCACCTTTAGGCCATAACGCCAAGGAGCGTTTGGCAACGATGCGCCAGAGCACGGACGGGTTCGCGATTGCCCAAAAAGACCTTGAGCTGCGCGGGCCGGGTGAACTGCTGGGCGTTCGCCAGAGCGGCGCGCCGCAATTTCGCATTGCGGATCTGGCCCGTGATCGGGCATTACTGCCTGCCGTCCAGCACGGTGCGGTCAGGCTACTTCGCGATTACCCTAAAAAAGCCGAGCCTCTCATAGCGCGCTGGGTTCGCGAGGGGCTTTCGTTTTCCAATGCCTGAAAAACT
>Ga0315336_1005428_pt1 | contig 13919 bp, 15 predicted proteins | sample ASW5metaG_FD_204512 | JGI IMG/M metagenome (GOLD analysis project Ga0315336, IMG submission 204512) | Ammonia-oxidizing marine archaeal communities from Monterey Bay, California, United States - ASW #5 | ecosystem: Environmental > Aquatic > Marine > Intertidal zone | place: USA: California...
GAATACCGACCGAATATTTATTCACACCCAACTCCATGCCGACCACAGCGTTATAGGTATTCAGGCCGTTCATGCCGTGCATGTGAAACTCAAGAGGGGTACCGTCGGCAGCCGCTTGCATCGCGGGAACAAGTTTCCTGACCCGCTCAGGGGTCAGCAAGCCATCTACATCCTTAATGCACAGACTTATGGGCTTGAAGTTCTCGACGATCTCCTTCACCTGGCCCGCGTAATACTCTTCGGTATGACGGGGACCGTGCCCGATGGCCAAATACGGTATCGGCTCAATCCCCATATTCCGCCAGATGGGGAACAAGGACGGCATGGTGTTTTTGACCTCGTCCTCAGTGCAGCATATGAGCATGGCCTGGTTGATCGCCGGCACCCACGCCTTGAATTGCTCCTGAAACATCCGCACGACGGTTCTATTTTCGGCCTGTGCCGAAACACCCAGCGACGCGCCCAATCCGGCCATCATCACATTCGATTTCGTATTTTTGAGCTTCTCACCCATCATGTGAAAAGTGTCTCGCGGGTCCTCCTTAAAGAAGCGGGTGCAAATCACCATGTGGGCAATATTCATCGGAATATCGATGGTGGTAAAACCACATTCACCGATTTCGCCAACCACGGGCTCTATCATGTGATAGCCCATCATCATGCCCCATAGGCTCTGCGTTCCATCTCGCAGTGATTCATCAACCAATTGGAGCTTCTTGTCTGCACTCATAGTTATGACCCCATAAATTACGAATATTTTGTTTTTCGCCTGCCTAATCGAAGTACAAGCCTACCAGTGTCACAAAAGCAAGACTGGTCACAATCTACTGATGTTTACGACAGTTCAAGCCAATGGGAATTGACACGGGTCAATTATTGGCCGCCCCGTCGCTTGGGTGATCGATTAGCATTTTCACCCCAGCATCCCTGTTGGGGGGATGATGGGCATAGGGCCGCGATCAGTCAACTATATGTGGAACGGCTTCATCCAAAGAAAGTGGGTGACGTTCGTCGATCTCGGTTCTGCTTATGGCCTAAAGTGGATATCGGCCATCAACCGGTGGGCGCGGAGACATTGTTCGGCCGACGCAGATTTATGGAAGCAGGTTTAACCTAGGCCGTCGAGGCCAGGCTAATTAGTGTAGTCGGCGTAGGAGCGATGGCGCACGAGTGAAACAGTGTCGGTGTAAATGCCGACGAAACCGTATCAATGTTGGCCCGCCATAAATATTGGGCGCTCAGAACATCCGCTTTGCCCCCGACAATGAACATTGTCGCCATTCCTCCGAGAGTCCTTTGTTGACCCAAAGCGGACATGGGCTCGCAGTCCGGCGCGACCCTAATTTAAACTCTCGGGGGGCCTTGGCGGATCCGTTCTTTTACCTGATCGAGGGTTTGGCTGAAGGTCGATCCGACTTCGATCCACCAAGTAAGTCCGGCGGCGGCGAGTTCGGCTGCCCGTGCATTATCATCGGGGCCGGTCGAATCTCCATGCGTTGCTATTTCAAAATTCGGGTTCGAGTTGCCTTCGGACCGGATGAATTTTTTCAAGTCGACGACGTCGTCTTGGGTCAAGACGCCGCCTTCCATTGCGGTTTTAGACATGGTCGCCGCGCCGTCCCATTTTGCTGCCCGCCTGAACGGCTTTGTGCCCGGCCACTCACCCGCGATCCAAACCGGGAAGCGGGGCTGCTGAACCGGCTTGGCGAAACCGTCGGTCACACACTTATAATAGGTGCCCTGGTGGTTGACCGGTTTGCCGCTCCACAATGCGTCGAGCACTTCAAGACCTTCATCCAGCATGGCGCCCCGGGTTTTGGCGTCTTCTTCATGACCGAAGGCGGACCACTCCGGCAGGGATTGAGCGCCGAGACCAATGCCCATAACCAGACGGCCGCCGCTCAGCCGATCGATGGAAACAGATTGGCGGGCGAGATTGACGACGTCGCGCCGCGGAAGCGGGGTGACCCAGGGGCCGATCTTAATTTTCTCGGTGCTCAGCGCGATCGCGGCCAGCGCAACCCAGGTGTCTACCGCGGGTTCCATGCCCGGGAACTGCACATGGTCCCAGATGAAAAATCCGTCCCAACCGGAATCTTCGCTTAAGGCGGCCAGATCTGCCAGGGTCGCGGCGTCGCCGCAATAGCCAAAGTTCGGTACGTAAAAGGCGTACTTCATGGTGTTTCCCCGCGGTACTATTGATTAAAGTCCATGATCGTGCTCCCCACCCAGCAGCACCCGGCCTGCCGAGTGAGTGATAAAGCGCACCGATGACATGCCGTAGGAAATGGCGTGCAAATCCCGGAGCGCATGTTCTAGCGGATGGCCGCGCACGAAAGCGTCGCGGGTACCCCCGGAATAGAGCCGGCTTGCAATGTCCCGCCCGGTCTCAAATATGAGCATGATCGAGGCATAAAGATCGGCGCGCAATTTTGCCGGGAGCTCTTTGCCGGCACTCATCAGCTCGCTTACCGCATCGGTGATTTCAAGAAGGCCCGCCCGTACCGCTCGGAAGCGCGCTGTGATTTCGGCGGCCAGTTCCTGGGTGGCGGCCTGATCGCGCCGGGCTTCCCCGGTAAAGGCGGCAGTGTGGGCGCTGAGGTCGACCATGACGCGTTCGATCGCAGATCCCAGTATGCCGAATACAGCGGCGGCGTCGGCAGACAATTGCGGGACTGACACCGGCACCCGGAAATAGGGCCGGTCGATCACCAGTGGCTTGGTGTCCGAGCAGGCAAAGCCTTCGGGCACGAATATTTCCGGCGCGCTGACGGCATTACTGCCGGTGCCGCGCATGGCCGCCACGTGCCGCCAGGTATCGATGATTTCGAGTTCCCGGGTCGGGACCAGAAACAACCTTATTTCCGGCTGACCGTCTTCCTCGCGCGGCACGCCGCCGTCGAGCACCGGTGCGTGTAACGCAACCCAGCCGGCGTCTTCGACCCCGGTCACAACCGGCCATTTGCCGCTTAGCCGGTAGCCATCATCTTCGGCAATCGCCTGCCCGGTCGGCATGCCGGCATAACCAAAGTTGGTATTGGGGTTGGCGAATACCTTGCTGCGGTCGTCTTCGCTGAGCATTGCAGATGCCACGCACGTCGGCATCGAATTTTGGATATACCAGCCTACCGCAGGGTCGGCAGCGCTCACGACTTCGGTCACTTTAACGATTTCCGACGGCAGCAGTTCCAGGCCACCCACTTCCTGGGGCGCGGTCATGCGAAATAATCCGGCCTGCCCGCACGCGTCCACAACTTTTCTGGTGAGATGCGCCTGCTGATCCCCGGCCGGGCGCTGTTCCTCGATGAGGGGCACTAGATTATGCGCCGCTTCAAGCAGAGTTTGACCTCTCATATTTTGCCTCGTCAAATGGCGTCCCCCGACCCCGGCAATATTGTCACCGTGATCAAACCCTGACACAATGACAACAAACCGAATTATTGAGCCATTTGATCGAAAGAGGTTCCCGATGACCGACTTACCGGAGTACCTATTTCTTCCCCCGACCCACATTCCCAATTTGCCGGCCGACGAGCTTAGAAAACGTGTGGTTTTGGTCGCCAGCCAAAACAGCTTTCCTCTGGATCTGATCGGACCTATGGATGTGTTGTACGTGACAAATCTTGTGCTCGAACTTTCGGGCCGACCGGATATGGGATATGACATTGAAGTCATTTCCAGTCAAAAAGGCTCCGTATTCGAGAGAAACGGCCTCAAAATAACAACTGAAAAATCTTACGACCAACTGACCGGTGAAGTGGATACGTTGATGTTTCCGCCAATGGATTTCGATGTTTTTATGGGGGGAAACCACGAGCCGTTCCTGAATTGGGTCAAGGCCCAGTCCGACAAGGTCCGCCGCGTTGTTTCTGTGTGCGCCGGCACCTATATTCTGGCCGCCGCTGGCGTCTTGGATGGTAGAAGGGCGACCACGCACTGGGATCTGGAAAAAGATTTTGCCGAGCGCTATCCCGAGGTCTCGCTGGATGTGGAACCGATTTACGTGAAAGACGGCCAATTCTACACCTCGGCCGGGATGACCGCCGGGCTTGACTTGACCGTCGCACTGGTTGAAGAGGATTTTGGCCGTGCCGTTGCCCTGCGCGTCGCCCAGTCACTCGTGTTCTTTTTAAAAAGACCGGGAAACCAGGCGCAATTCAGCACCCAACTTTCCCACGACCTGTCGGAGAATTCCGAAATCGCAAATTTGCAGAGCTACATTTACGACAACATTGGCGATGATTTGCGGGTCAACGAACTGGCCTCCCGGGTCAACATGAGCCCGCGCAATTTCTCGCGTACATTTTCCAGGGAAGTGGGTATGGCGCCCGGGCGGTATGTCGAGCACTGCCGGTTGGAAATGGCCCGGCTTAGCCTAGAGGGATCCTCGCTGCCGATTTCCAAAGTTGCGGAGCGCTGCGGCTACGGGTCTGGTGATAGCATGCGCATGGCCTTCGAGCGCCACCTTGGGCTTAATCCGAGGTCCTACAGACAGCGATTTGCAACTTCAACTCGGTGAAAATGGGCACGCAAATGAAATAAGCCAATGTCCGCTTTTGGCTAGAAAGGGACGTTCAGGCGGCATGGTTGCATGCACCTTTTGCCCCTGACAACAGACGTGCTCGGCCGCCCAGAACTACAGCCGGTATGTCTCGAGTTGAGGTGCGCAGTTCTTGTTGTTAAGCGCCTTCGCCGCCCACCGTATGTGCGAAGTTTTGTTGCATGAACCATTCGAAATAGGCATGGGCTGTGATCGGCGGTTCTTTCGGCGGATTGTCCGGTGCAGTGCAGGTTGGCAAACACTCGATGACTTGGTCCGGTTTCGGTTGAAAGAACAAAGGGATCGAATAGCGCTCGCGCCCCGACCGGTTGCGGACACGGTGCGGCGTCGACAGGAAGCGTCCATTGGTCCAGCGCGTCAGCATGTCGCCCGAATTGACCACCATGGCGCCCGATATCGGCGGCGCCGGAAACCAGTTCCCCGATTGACTAAGTAATTCGAGGCCCGGTACATCGGTCACCGCCAAGAGGGTGAGAAATGAACTGTCCGTGTGCGGGCCGACGTTGAACTGGCAGTCTTCGAGCTCGCCCGATGGGAAATGGGCCGCCCGCAATATCGACTCCGTCTCATACTCGCTGAATGCGTCTTGGAAATAATCTGGCGGCATGCCCAGCGCGATGGCGTATATGGGCAAGATTTGGCGCCCCAACTTTTCCAGGGCTTCAAAATAATCAACCAAAGTTTCGCGGAACCCCGGAAGGTTATCGGGCCATTGGTTTTGCACTTCCAGAGCGTGGGGTGCACGGTCACACTTGATGAAAAAACATTCCCCAACGTCCGGTTTCAAGATGCCAGTTGAATAAGGCGACGTTCTCGGCATCTCCCCCTCGTTGCCCATATAGCCGACATGGTCCTGATTGACGGCAATCTCCGTCTTCTTGGGTTCCGGCAGAGCATGAAAGCGCTCGGTCTCGGCATACATTCGATCAATCAAGGTCTGAGGAACGCCGTGATTGACGATGAAAAAGAAACCGACTTCTTCGAGCGCGTGCCGGAGTTCCACCGCAACCGTTTCCAGTGCGCCCTCTTCGCCTTGTAAATAAGCGGCGAGGTCCAGAACCGGAATATCTTCGCTGGCGGCCCCAAACGCCGGCGTGACAGGCATTACGTCTGTAGCCGTACTCATGAACGCCCCCCTCAGTGAGTGCTGCGCTGCGTCTATCGTCAAACGCTAGACTTGAGACCTCCAGCCGTCAAGGCAGGCGGGATTACGAGACCCGCTGATCGACCCAAATTGATCTCGCTGAAGTATCTGCATGCCCGCTGCTGACCCAAAGCGGATATCTGGTAAGCCGTTACGTAGATTGAACAAAATTCTGTATTAACGCGATGAGTGTCGCCGGGTCGTCTTCCTGACAGAAGTGGCCGGCATTTGGCAATTCGACCACCGGGCGATCGCCGAAAGCTTCGCGGAACATTGCGATCGAGATCTGGGGCGGGACGGCACGGTCTTGCATACCTTGTGCGAGCATGGCCGGTTTCGCACGCACTTTGGCGATTAGTTCTTCGCTGGGCGGATCGAGATAGGGAAACCGGCCGGTCGCGATATCAAGCGGAAATTCGATTGCGCCAATGCATTCTTCTGGGGTTCCAAAAGGCGCCGAATAGGCCCTGACCCAGTCGTCTGTTACTGCTGCAGTGTTTTGGAAGCCCATAAGCTTGAGGATGCTTAGGATCGAATAGCGCAGATTTCGAAGCACTGGTTCGTGGGCCTCGCTGTTGATAAATCGGAACCAATCGGAGTTCATAAACTGCTCGAAATACGGAGTGACGTCGCAGAATGGATAGACGATGGTGTTCATCACAAACACCCGCTTGATCCGATCGGTCCGTGTCGCGAGCAGGGCGCCGCCAATTGGCCCACCCCAATCCTGAATGACAAGCGTTATGTCGTTCAGATCGAGTTCGTCGACTAACTTTGTCAGGTTCTCTACGTGAGTCTCGAGGGTGTACACACGATCCTGCGGGGTTTCGCTCTTGCCGAAACCCATGTGATCGGGGACCACTACTCGATTGGACTGAGACAGGGGCGGAATGAAATTGCGGTACAGATACCCCCAGACTGGCTCGCCGGGGATGCACAAAATCGGCGCGCCCTGACCCTCGTCAACGTAGTGCATCCGGAAACCCGGCGACTCCGTGAAATTGGGCTTAAAGGGCCAGGTACCATTGAAGGTTTCATTTGCGTCGATCATGAATTATCCCCACGTTTTTTAATCTTCGGCCCCCGGTTGAATCTACAACCGCGCCGTGGGGCAATCAACGCCCATCGACATACACCTTACGTTCAACAGCCGACACTCCTGTGGGCGCCATCACGTGCCCGGTCCTGACCCATAACTTGACAATACCCTTCCGGACTTCTTTGATTTGTGTTGCCCGCCCAAGATTAATCACGCAGCTTGAGAGCGGCGCCCTTGAAACGTTGAAGCTCAGCATCGCTGTCCAATTTCTATTCCAGGGCGCGTGGGTCCCATCCAAAATCGGACATAACATCCCATCCGCCTGCAAACGGCACGGCATGCCCAACAATGTGGGTGTTTGCGTCTGACGCCAGAAATGCGGCGAGGTCAGCAGTTGCGGACCCGGCAGCAATACGTTGTGTAGGTAAAACGGAGCTAACTTGTTTAATGAACTCTGGGTTATTAATGAGTTCCTCTGGGAAATAGGTTTCGCTTGCAACATAATTTTGTGCAATTGCGTTGATTTGTACGTTGAACGGTGCGGCTTCTACTGCGGCCGTTCGAATAAGCGAGTTCTGTGCTGCTCTCATCGTTGAATAGCTTGCCATCTCTGGAACCGTTCGGAGACCGGCGGCGCTGGTGATAGCTACGATTTTCCCGGCGCGACGCGCCTTCATTTGAGGTAAAAAAGCCCTGAGCAAGCGCATCAGGGGATGAAGTAATTGGTCGCATAAGGTAAACCAATCATCGTCTTCGATTTCATCCACGGACGCGATATGGGGGGTGCCAGCCAAGTTCGCAATAAGGATGTCCACTTCGCCCGCTTCTTCCAGCAATGAATCGACGTTGACTTGATCAAGAAGGGAAGATTCGCTGGTCAGGACCTCCGCTCCTAGTTCCCGGAACCGCTCGGACACGGCCGGCCCCATATAAATATCCGCGCACGTAACGACGGCTCTCTTACCATTCAATGTCGACATAGTGTGCCCCCTCATCGGTATATTCCATTAAACGCTAAGACCATTGCCGCTAAACATCAATGGCTGCACTTGATGCGAAAACCAAACAGCGGCGTTCTGGCAGTATTGGTTAGCGGCTGCCTATTTATCCCGATAACCGACCACAACGTATAGGACACCGCTATAGTTCTTTGGTTCGGATGTCTGCTTTTGGCTAATAGCAGACACTATCCTAGTGCTGCGCGACTTCCGCTTTACCCCCAGGAGCAGACATTGCAGCGATTCCGGAATACCGACTCCCGTTAAGCCATTACTGCCGGTAGACTACCGTTAATTGCGGGGCAGAATAAGGGGAGCAACAAATGCAGGATATCGGCAAACTCGTGGGCCGTGACGAACTGCTTAACCATCAAATCGTCGATACGTTCGCGACGGTTGGGCAATCGGATCTCTCGTGGACTGAAAAATTGTGGATGCCGACCTCGCGCAAGGACGGGTCCCTGCAAATCGACGTTGGCATGGGGCGTTACCAAAACCGCGACGTCATTGATGCTTTTGCGGGTATTTCGCGCGGTAAAGAGCAGTGGACAGTGCGTACCAGCCGGGAGCTTTCGCTTGACCCCTCGGCAGACACGGTGGGGCCGATTAAGTACGAAGTTATCGAACCCCTCAAAAAAATCCGCTGGAGTTTGGACGCCAATGACGTCATCCCCCTGCGTTTTGACATCACTTTTGACTCTGTCCACCCGGCATTTTTCGAGGATCGCCACATCCAGCGCGACGAGCAGAGTTTCCGTATCGTATCGAACGTGATCAGGTACCATCAGGCCGGAGTGCCCAGTGGTTGGGTCGAGATTGAAGGTAAACGTGAAGAATTGAACACCGACGACTGGTTTTGCTGGCGCGATCATTCCTGGGGAGTACGTCTCGATGTTGGTGCCCAGCCCACGGATCTGAGGCCGGCCCGAGATTTCGGTGAACGCAAGTTTGAAGACAGTAAATTTTTACTCAATTGGTCGCCGATTTTACTGCGGCGCCCGGACGGCACCTATTACGAGTACCATTTTTATCTTCAAATTCGAGACGACGATGTTTTCTATTTTTCCGGATATCGAAACCATGCCGACGGTAAGCAAGAACGGATCGCCCGCGCCCGGCCAGAACTGCGTTATGTCGACGAAACCCGGCGACTGATTGGCGGGCGCATCCATTTCGATATGCTGTCAGGAGAAACGGCAACCGTCGAAATAGAAGTCCAGGGAGAGTCCGGCTTTTACCTGGGACCGGCTCTTTATCTGGGTTTTGATGGTAGAAAACACGGCAACTGGCGTGGCGAAAACAATATTGACGGCGAGCAAATCCCGGACATGACGGCGGCTGACGTCGCCAAGCGGCTGGGGAGTGGCGTAAGGGATACGATCATCCGGGCGAAGGAAGGTGATGCCAGCGGCTATGGTCTGTTCGAGCCGATTGTCTTTGGCGAGTGGCCCGGTCTTGAGATAGCGAACAGGTAGTCTTCGTATGGCGCGTGATATCAATCGCATGCTCGGGGGCTTGCGCGACTATCTTCAAGAAGGCGAGCACTTAAGTGGCATCACGCCGGTATCGACCGGCCACTCAAACGAGACCTATCTGCTGAACGGCATCGACCGGGTTCTGCGATTGCCGCCATCCGAAGAGGGTCTGTTGCCGCCCTACGATATGGCACAGCAACACGCGGTGCTCGCGGCCGTCGTAGGGGTTGACGCGAGGCTGCCGGTGCCGCGCGTGTTCGAACTTTGCACCGACCCCACGATCATCGGCGACGCCTTTTTCGTGATGGAGTATCTTGACGGAGAGGCGTTTGAATATGAAACGCCGTCATGGCTAAGCGCCGCGTCAAGTGACGTGCCGGCCCACATGTGCACCCAGTGGATTGGTGCGGTAACGGCCCTTCATCGTATGCCGAGCGCAACGATGCCCGCGCCGCATCGCACCGTAACAGAAGAAGCACAACACTGGTTGGGTGTTGCCCAAGACGCTGAAGCCCCAAGTCTTCTTGTGGATGTTCTCGAAGACTTGGTTGTCGAGCCGCCGAGGCGATCAGGAGAACCGACTCCAATCCATGGCGATCCAAAACACGGCAATTGCCTGTGGGACAAGAAGGGTAAATTACTGGCTTTACTCGATTGGGAAATGGCGGGCGTTGGCGAACCGCTTATGGATCTGGGCTACATCATGCAGTTCTATGACCAGGGCGATAACCCACTGGGTTCCGCCGGTTACGAACTGACCGGTTGGTGGTCCAAACAAGAGGTGATCGATGCCTGGCAGAGCGCCACCGGGCGAACCGTTATCGACCTTAATCGGTACGAGGCGCTGGAAGTTGGCAAAGTCGCCGCGATCATCGCGCTCGGGTACCACTTGTTCACCTCCGGGCGGTCAAAGGACGCGCGCTTCGAGGCCTGGCAAACTGTCATTCCCGGATACGTTGCACAAGCTGCCCGATTTGCCGAAGGCTGAAGCCGGGCTTATTGAGCTATTACGGGAAATATCGTCGAAGGTCCACTTTTCCCCCGAGAACGGACACAGGGGCTCCCGCCTTCGCTCCCCGCTTACAACCCATCTGGGAAGCCGGCCAGCAGTGCACTGTCATCGTTAGCGACAATAACTTGGTAAAGTGACGATACCGGTTCAGGTTTGCGAGACAGTGACCGCCAGTCAAAAAATCTGGCCCCTAAAGTGTGATGACGAGTTTGCCAAAATGCCCAGCCGCACGCATAGCGTGGTAAGCCTGACGCGCATCTTCCAAAGCATAGGTCGCGTCGACGACCGGTTTCACTTCGTGCATCGACAACGCGCGGTTCATATTTTCGAACATCTGCCGGCTGCCAACGTAGATGCCCTGTACGCGCAATGACTTCCCCAAGATTGGCAGCGGATCGATTTGCCCGAGTTCGAGCACCCCGATTAAACCAACTGAACCCGCAAGGCGGGTCGCAGCGATTGATTTCTGCAGCGTGCCGGGACCGCCAACCTCGACGGTATGGTCGACGCCCCGGCCATCGGTCAGCGAAAGGACTTCATCCTGCCACTCAGGGTTCTCGCGGTAATTGACCGTCTTCCATGCGCCCAATGCCCGCGCGCGTTCGAGTTTCTCGTCGCTTGAAGACGTAATGACAGCGCGCGCACCAAGTATGCGGCACAATTGCAATGCGATCACCGACACACCGCCAGTCCCTAACAGCAGTACGGTGCTGCCCGCCGAAACACCGCCACACATGAGACTGTTCCAGGCAGTTACGGCAGCACAGGGCAGCGTCGCGGCTTCGGTGTCGGACAGGTGCGCGGGCGTGGCAACGAGACCGTCCTCGGGGAGCACACGGTATTCAGCCAGCATGCCCTCGGCCGATCCGCCAAGTGCGCTGTTCATGTCATTTGCGGTGATGTCGCCGCCCATCCAAGTTTGAAAAAATATCCCGCAGACGCGGTCACCAACCTTAAAACGCGTCACGTCGCTGCCGACCTCGACAACCTCCCCCGCTCCGTCCGAGTTTGGAATACGCGGATAGGACAGGCCCCGCGCCTCAGGGTTCTCGACCGTCAGCAGATCGCGATAGTTGAGGGACGACGCGCGCACACGAACAAGTACCTCGTTGCGGCCGGGCCGGGGCTCGTCCACTTCGTTCAATGCCAATGCGTCGATGCCGTCGGCGGAGGTGATTTGGTAGGCTTTCATCGAGATCCCTCGTGGTTGCTCATTTGATATTCCTGCAAAAAAAACGTTTCACCTAATAGATCCCGATAGGTGTTGTGGGAGCAATGCAACGCAGGCTTACACCGTCCAAACAGGAAGTAATCGAGTTTGCCTGCATTGTCACCTTAATCGCGCGAAGTCACTTTAATCGCCCGAACTTCGGTGGCCGCACTGCGGAAGCATGACACAATGCAGCCTTCGTGCCTTCCCTAGCTTGCACAAGTTAGCACCTGTGTGTTTATGTGCTGTTAGGGTCAACCGCAGGACCCCGGCAAACGGTCAACCTAGCCATGTCAGTCAAGGTAGCTTTAAGACAATTCCTCCCTGGGTCTGCATGGCAAATACTTCGGCGATCTAAACAACGTGCCCGCCGCCTCGGTGGCATCGATTTTGGCGACCTGCGGCGTCTTTCCGCTCTGGGCAACGATTTCGGCTGGGAGCGTGGCCTGCCGATCGACCGCTTTTACATTGATGCCTTTCTGGCAGCCAACGCCCAGGATATCGGCGGCCACGTCCTGGAAGCCGGTGAAGACCGGTACGTACGACAGTTCGGCGGTGACCGCCTGACCCAGGTTGACATCGTCGATGTCTATGACGGCAACGAGAACGCGACAATTATCGCCGACCTTACCTGCGCCGATCACCTCCCCGCCGATACTTTTGATTGTATTGTCCTGACGCAGACGATTCAGATGATTTACGACGTGCGAGCCGCTCTCCACAACGTACATCGGATACTTAAGCCGGGAGGTGTTTTTCTGATGACGACCCATGGCACCAGCCGAATTCGTCGGCGCGAGGGCGTGGATAATTGGGGCGAATACTGGCATTTTACCAGTCAGGCAATCAAAAGGTTATTCGATGAGACCTTCCCCGAGGCGGAGACAGAAATAACTGCGCACGGGAACGCCTTGTCGACCGTGGCATTTCTACACGGCCTGGCGGCAGAAGACTTGAAACCACAGGAACTCGATCATCACGATCCGGACTTCGAGTTGCTGATTAGCGCACGAGTAGTCAAGAGAGAACACCATGAAAGCCGATGACGACATAGAAGTTCAACGCGCAAACTGGTCCTTCAGCGGCGATGTACCCAAGAATTTCGTCGGGCATGCCGAGAAATCAATTCCGGGGTATCAACAAGGACATGAGCTGGTCTGTCAGCTCAGCGACTATTTCGTACAGCCCGACAGTACATGTTACGAGATCGGAACATCCACCGGGCAGTTGTTGCGACGCTTGGCGGAATATAACAGTCACAAACCCGAGACGCGCTGGATCGGCCTGGACCGCGAGGCCGATATGACTGAAGAGGCTCGGAGACACTGCGCCGACCTGGATAATGTCGAAGTACACAACGAAGATTTTTTGCTGCATGAAGTTGAAAAAGCGGATTTCATCGCCGCCTATTATACCATGCAGTTTATTCCGCCCCGCCGCCGCCAGGCAGCGTTTGATAAAGTATACGAATCTCTCAACTGGGGTGGCGCGTTTGTGATGTTCGAAAAAGTTCGCGCGCCAGATGCCCGCTTCCAAGATATCGCCACGTCGTTATATACGGATTTCAAAAGCCACCAGGGATTGTCGGCAGAAGAAATTATCAACAAGACGGTAAGTCTCAAAAGTGTGTTGGAGCCATTTTCTACTCAAGGAAATCTGGACCTTCTGGCCCGGGCGGGATTTGTGGACACGATGACAGTCTTCAAATGGGTATGCTTCGAGGGATTCCTCGCCATTAAATAGGGTCGCAACTAAACAGCCCGAAACGCCGCCGAGATGTAAGGGTAAACCCGGGCGCGCCGGCGGCGACCTGCAGCATTACTACGCTGTGGACAACGATTTCGTGCGGGAGCCCAGTCTGCCGCTCACCTTTCCGACGGGCTTTGGACATAAGGCCCTGTAATCAGTAAAATGAAGGGTGAGAGGTTTTGGATGACGGAGGAGAAAAAATGACCCACGTCAAATACATCGACAAGACCCGCGAATATTACAAGTCCATCGGTTATGAAAAGCCGTACGAGTGGGCGCACTTTGACCAGGTTCCTTTTACGGCCCTCGATAAACCCTTGTCGGAATGCCGCATCTCTCTGGTATCGACGAGCGACATCGCGATTAAGTCCGACGATGATGGATCTGACCCCCACGAACATTTTTTGGTCGGCAGCGTCTATTCAATCCCGTCCGAAACGCCAGTGGCCGACCTGTACAGCCCCCAAGAACACTATGACGTAAACGCTACCCATCTGGACGACGTGGACAGCTATTTCCCAATAACGCGATTGCACGAGTTGGCCGCCGAGGGGCGGTTCCGCGACGTGGCACCACGGTGCCACGGTGTCTATACAGCCTACAGTCAGCGTCGGACGTCTGAAGTGGACGGGCCGGAGGTGTTGAAACGCTGCCGCGAAGATGGAGTAGACGCCGCGGTCCTTGTGCCGGTCTGACCGGTGTGTCACCAGACCGTGAGTCTGGTCGCGCGT
>Ga0315336_1005429_pt1 | contig 13916 bp, 7 predicted proteins | sample ASW5metaG_FD_204512 | JGI IMG/M metagenome (GOLD analysis project Ga0315336, IMG submission 204512) | Ammonia-oxidizing marine archaeal communities from Monterey Bay, California, United States - ASW #5 | ecosystem: Environmental > Aquatic > Marine > Intertidal zone | place: USA: California...
GAACGTAAATAGCCTCCGTCACCGAATCACGAATTTCGAGCACAAGAGTCACCTCACCAATTTCGTCGAGATATATGCCACCCCGACCCATCTGCTCGGGCGGCACGAAAGACACAACGTCCAACAGGGCACCACGCACAAGCAGAACGTCCGCTCCTGGTTCATTCACCAGAGTAAACTTCTCACTCTTGCCCAGCTCATCGATGAATACTTCGCCAACGACTTCCCTGAATCTCGCTTTCTGCTTCTCGGTCAACGCGAACTCGCTACTTGTAGAACGCGCGAACGTGCTCCTAGAAGTTTCTCCGCCTGGACGATATTCGATACCTGAGCCCTGGAGCATTATTTTCGTGTAGCCCGCAAGGTCAGCCCCTGGCTTGGCCCAGGCTTTAGCTGCAGCGGCATGTTTGACTTCATGTAACCCGTCAAACGTAACGTCTGCATCAGGGCTCATATCGATCGCCGGCGGCTCCGATGCGCACCCGGCTACTAACGCGAGGATCACCATGGCTACCCCAAGCACGTTGTGGGAGATGTTGTCCTTCAATTGTCTGCTATTGAGATTCATCAGTTATGCTCCATCTTCTATTGTGGGATTACACATGAAAAATCGATATTACACTTTGACGCTGGCGCATGCACCGAAACATCATTACGAATCGATAAAGGAACCGTCCTACTGCACGCGGTAGTGGGTGCGCGCCGGGAGGTGCGCGTTTCTCGCGGCCCTACGGACAAATCGGTGGCGTTCGCTGGCCTATAAAAGCAGAATAGTTTCATCATCGGGACTCGAATCAGCGCACTAACAGACTATTACTGGCTGGGAAGGGATATGTTCTCTGGTCTCGCGGTGAAGCGGCCTGGTTCTGCCGTGCGATAGATCGGCGGCTGGAGCGCAGAAAGTCACCTCGCAGTTGAATTGGACAATCACCTGAACCAGTCGGCCATGAAGTTCTTAATGACTGGGGTCACGTTAAACGACACTGACCAATCAGGGCCAAAAGCATCTGCTTGCTCGACAAAGTAGTTTACGTCCACTTGTAGCTTCCAAGGACGATTACCAAGTTTTATGGTCCGGCCGACTGCGAAACTTATTGGAACCGTCCACTGCTCAGTCTCCCAGTCATAACTGATGATTGGAAAGGTGCCAACGTTCCATCCTCCGCTTGGCAAGTACACACCAAAAACGTTGAAGGTGGTTAGGCTGACGTCCTCCACGATGTCGTCCGATCCAGCAACATCCCATTGATGGTTGACCAACAATCCAGCCACCGTTTTCTCGCCAAGCTTACCAACGAATAGTTCGGGGCCAAGAGTCCACTTGTCGCGGCCTAAGGCGTCTTCCGTTGCTGTGGGTAGCGACGCAATCAACCCGACCCCAGTCAGCAAGCCCTTCGGACTCGTCCTTGCATAGATAAGATCAAATGCGATATCCCCTAACCCGGATTCACCGTCGAAATCCGAAAATCCGACCGCACTGCCCGTAGGCGTGCCGTTCGCGTCCGTTCCCAGGCCGGTAAAGACTGGCATGTCCGCAACGAGCGGCACCGCAGGGCGCCAGATAATCTTGTCACCGTTTTCCAGAGGGAAAGGAAGCACAGGCTGAAACAAGGTTGTAAATCCCGCCTCGTCGTCTGCACCGCTCAGATCACCCGTATACGTTGTATAGGTATTCTTAAATGTCAGACTCGCTAGAGCGGTGTTTGGGTTGGCCAGCTCTTTCGCCAACTCATCGGCCGATTGCTCTTGTGCCGAAAGATTGGCGCACATGATTAGCCACGCGATCCCGATAACGAATTTTCGCACTGACAACTCCAATTTCACTGGTTCGCGATCGGCTGCACTCTACGGCTACAAAGCGTTCATGTAAAATACACTTATGTTAATGATGTGCCGCATGGTCGGTATTTCCCCTGCCCCGACCAAGAGTTGTTGGGCGGTGACCACCAGCTGGATAGTCGACGACAGTTGGCCTACGCCCACAGCCACGGTATAGCGAGTCGTTATCCGCAGGGTTAACAGGTATCCTTCACGCCTTAATCCTTGCGGCTTGAACAGGAGACGATCCGGTGAATCGAATAATGACCATATTGGCAACGGCGGCGCTGTTGACGCTCGGCGCGTGCAGCCAGGAACAAGAAGCCACGCCCGATAACGCTGTTTCCGCTGATCCCGAGGCGGCTGTTGCAGCTGAGCCCGAGGCGGTTGTTTCAGCTGAGCCCGAGGTGGCTGTTTCAGCTGAGCCCGAGGCGGCTGATTCCCCTGAGTCCGAGACGGAGGTTTCCGCTGACAACGTGGAAGCGAAACCGCAGGAAGCAACTGTTGCAGCTGAAGCCGCTCAGGAGACACAGGAAGCTGCTGGTGCTGCTCAGGACACCACCGATACCTTTGAGTCCCACGCCGAAGCGATGGGGGCATTCCAGAATGCCGGGCTCGAGGCCTACTTCGCAGGTTCGCACGGTTGGGCATTGTTTCCCACGGTCGGCAAAGCCGGCTTTGGCGTAGGCGGCGCCTACGGCCGAGGTCAGGTGTACGCAGGAGGCCAACACGTCGGCGATGCAAGAATGACCCAACTTTCCCTGGGCTTTCAGGCAGGCGGCCAGGCGTTCAGTCAGATCATCTTTTTTGAGACCCAAGCGGCGTTCGAAAATTTCACCAGCGGCAATTTCGAATTTGGCGCTGGGGCATCGGCCGTCGCCGTAACCGCGGGCGTCGACGCGTCTGCGCGCACCACTGGCAGTTCCGCCAGCGCCAGCGGCAATCGCGCGAATGCTGCCGCAGCCGGGAAGTACCACGACGGCATGGCGACTTTCACCATGGTGAAGGGCGGTCTCATGTACGAGGCGGCCATCGCCGGCCAGAAGTTCAGATACGCAGCGCTTTAAGGCTTTACACTCTTATGCCGCCGTTCGCGTCTGCGGGCGGCGGTGATCGAGTGATCGAAGTCCATCAGCCGTTGGCCTACGCGGGCGATGCGGATGAACTTTCCGGTGGTTGAAAAAGTCGGCGTTGGAGCAGCCGACCGCGTTCGAATCCCTCGTTCCGTGCTCAAACCCTCTCACCGCAATCTACGTTGACAGCCCTCGCTAGTATCTGTCGGACGATCCCGGCCACAACTGGATGACATCGATTTCGAGATCGCGCCGCCCGATTCGCTCCAATGAACGCTCGGTGGTATGGCGGTAACCGTCGATGCAATTGAGATTGGCACGATAATCGGCGAAGCTACCAGCGCTTCTAAGATGAGCGAAAATTCGTGATGACGCGGCGGCCTCCCGCGTAGAATTGACCCGAATATCGACACGACCAGGGGAAGCGGATAAAAAGTCGCAACACCAGCAAGCCCAATACCACGTACGAGCACGGCGCTCGCGGCGTAGTCGCCATTGTATTCATCGGCCTCGTAGCGTGCTTGGGTGGCGGGTGCGCAGACCCGCCACCGCCTGAGGTCAGCGTTAAGGTCGTCTTCACCCCAGTAAAACAGCAGGCCGTTACCCTCTACGGCGAGTACGTCGGTCGTACGCACGCTTCGCAAAGGGTCGAAGTCAACGCTCGGGTAAATGGCTTTCTAGAAGATATTGCCTTTACTGAAGGCAGTGTCGTCGACAAGGGCGCCTTGCTCTATCGAATTGACGATCGACCTTATCGCGCCAGGGTCGATCGAACGGAAGCAACCCTCACCAGCCGCCGCGCCGCATTGGAAAAGTCCATTCGTGACGGCGCTCGGATCAAACCGCTATTCGAAGAGAATGCGGCCAGCCAATTGGACTACGACGATGCGGTTTCGGCCATCGAGCAAGGCCGCGCCGCCGTTCGAGAGATTGAGGCCGACCTCAAGAACGCGCGTCTCGACCTGGAGTACACCGAACTGCGCGCACCGATTAGAGGGTTGATCGGGGAGTCGATCGTCGATGTAGGAGCGCTGATTCAAGCCAACAGCTCGGAACCGCTCACGACGGTCAGCCAAATCGATCCCATAGACGTCTACTTTTCAATGTCGGCGCTGGATTATCTCAACGCACGCAGAAGGCTCACGACATCACAGGAAAAGCGCGCTGAACGGGAAGGCACAGCGGTCGAAGGGCTGGTGAAGATTACGCTTCCGGACGGATCCGAATACGCTGAGAAAGGGGTGGTTGGTTTTACCGATCCTCAGGTGAATCCGCAGACCGGTACATTCGCGATTCGTGCCGTTGTTCCCAACCCCCAGAAGGAACTACTACCCGGGCAGTACACCCGCGTGCGGTTACCGCTTGAGTACAGAGAAGACGTCCTGCTGATACCCGAACAATCCATCGTGATCGAGCAAGGTGGCGTCTACGTTTACGTTATCCTACGCGACGATCGCGTAGAACGCCGGTTGATCTTCCTGGGGCCAACGGTCGAAGGTCAGCTAATCGTGGACAAGGGATTGCAGGCTGACGAACGGATCATCGTCGAAGGCGTCAACAAGGTATATCACGGATCTTTGGTAGCCCCTTTAACCGAAGCCGAATACGCCGCAGAACTCGAACGCGAGGCTCACGAGCAGTTGCAAGGCCCGGATGCAGGCGAAGCGCAGGGATGATCTCACGCTTTTGCATCGACCGTCCGATTTTCGCCGCTGTGCTATCTATCGTTATCGTCCTAGTCGGTACGATTGCTGCATTCTCCTTACCGATCGACCAGTACCCCGATATCACGCCTCCATCCGTGAGAGTAACCGCCAGCTTCCCCGGCGCTACTGCTAAGAGCGCTTCCCAATCGGTCTCCGCGCCGATCGAGCAACAGCTCAATGGCGTGCCGAACATGATTAATATGGCGTCTACCAGCAAAAACAACGGCGGCGTCACCGTCGCCGTCACTTTCGACGTCGGCACCAACCCGGACATCTCGGCGGTCGATGTTCAGAATGAAGTAAAGCTCGCCGAGTCCAGTCTTCCCGTCGACGTAATGCAGGAAGGGGTTTCCGTCGAGAAAATGGCCACCGTGGAATTGATGAAAATCGCCATCCGTTCGGACGACCCAAAGTTCGACGACATATATCTTTCGAACTACATGAGCATCAACATCCAGGATGCGATCAAGCGCATACCCGGGGTCGGCCGGGCACGCAATAACGGCGCACGCACCTACTCGATGCGCATCTGGTTGAAACCCGACCGCATGACCGCTTACGGGCTCACGACTTCGGATGTCATGGCCGCCATTCGAGAACAGAATTCCGAAACCGCCGCAGGCACGATCGGCGGCCAACCCAACAGTGACGCCGTGATGCTGACCTACCCGATTTCTGCGGAAGGACGATTACAGAGCGTCGAGGGATTTGGCGCCATCATCGTACGGGCTGACCCCGACGGTTCGATGATTCGGCTCAGGAACATTGCCCGGGTCGAGCTAGGCTCCAGCTCCTATACCCTCGAGTCACGACTAGACGGCGGCAATGCCGCGATTCTGTCGATCTTCTTACTGCCGGGCGCCAATGCGTTGGACGTGTCCCAGGCGGTCCGCAACACAATGGCCAACCTTGAACGAAGCTTTCCGCAGGGATTGGACTGGCTTGTGGTATACGACAGTTCCGACTTCATCAAAGAGTCGATCCAGCAGGTTGTCATAACCTTGCTTGAGGCGTTGGCCCTCGTAGTCCTCGTCGTTTACCTGTTCTTGCAGAACTGGCGTACCACGCTGATCCCAAGCCTCGCGGTACCGGTCTCGGTTGTTGGTACGTTTATCGCGATGATGATTTTCGGGTTCTCTTTAAACACGGTCAACTTGTTGGCGCTCGTGCTCGTCATTGGCATCGTTGTAGACGACGCCATCGTTGTTGTCGAGAACGTCGAACGCCTCATGGCCGAACAGGGCATGAACGCAAGAGAGGCCACCATCAAAGCCATGGGCGAATTGACCGGCGCGCTCGTCGCAACCTCCCTGGTGCTCGCGGCCGTGTTCGTCCCGGTGAGCATGCTGTCGGGCATCACGGGCACCTTGTACAGGGAGTTTGCAGTCACAATTACGGTCGCGGTCCTGGTCTCGACCGTGGTCGCATTGACGCTGAGCCCGGCGTTGTGTGCGCTGTTGATGACCAACAAGCAAACTCAAAAGAACAAGCTGTTTCGCATGATCGATCGTTGGCTGGAGGTAGGTGCGGCACGATACGGCGGCTATGTGGAAATTACGTTGAAGCGCACTGGGCAAACGTTGCTGGTATTTGGACTGATGATGGGCGCCACGTATCTGCTATATGTCAACGTCCCAAGTAGCTTCATGCCCGTCGAAGACAAAGGCATGTTCTACGTTGACATGGAGCTGCACGACGGCGCGACCGTAACGCGCACCAAGCCGGTGCTCGCTCGAGCCGAACGATTCCTACTAGCGCACCCAGCCGTCGAGCATGTATTTTCGCTCGCAGGCGAGAATCGACGCTCCGGCAGCAACGAGGCCAACGGAACCCTGGAAGTAATCTTGAAACCCTGGCCCGTACGCGGTGAGCTCGGCTACTCTGTGGCCGCAATCGTAGATGAAGTACGCCAGGAATTAGCCGACTATCCTGAAGCGGTAGTCCAGGTTTCACAACCTAGTGCGATCCCTGGCCTCGGATCCGGTAGCGGAGTCGAACTCGTGTTGCAAGACCGTTCTGGAACCAATTGGGAAGGCTTGGTGGCCGCAACCGACGAGGTGATCCATCAAGCCAACCGCAAATCGGAACTTACCGATTTCGCCAGCCCGCTTCAGCCCGAAGTGCCGGAGCTTTTTCTGGACGTGAACCGTGCAGAAGCCAAGGCTCTCGGTGTACCGCTTTCAGACATCTACAGCACCATGCGGATCTTTACCGGCTCTGCCACAGTCAATGACTTCAACCTATACGGGCGTGTTTATCGGGTGAAGGTGCAGGCAGAAGCAGAATTTCGTGAACGTCCGGAAAGTCTGGAGCACTACTATGTGCGCAGCAGCTCCGGCGCCATGGTACCCATGGACGTTCTGTCGCGCATCGACTACTCGACCGGGCCGGCCGCGATCGAACGTTACAACATGTTCACCTCAGCGCGCGTATCCGGCGATCCGTCGCTCGGCAATTCTACCGGCGATGCCATTGCGGCCGTTACAGAAGTCCTCGAACGAACGTTGCCGCCCGGCATCGGCTTTGAATGGACTGGTATCAGCGATCAGGAAATCAAAGCAGCGGGTCAGACCGCAACGGCGATGGGCTTGGCCATTGTGTTCGTATATCTGTTCTTGTGCGCTCTTTATGAGAGCTGGACGATCCCACTGTCAGTGTTGTTAATCGCGCCCACCGCTATTTTTGGGGCTCTACTGGCTATATGGATGCGCGGACTCGAAAACAATCTGTTTTTTCAAGTTGCGATGATCGCGCTGGTTGGCATGGCCGCAAAAAACTCGATTCTGATCGTCGAGTTCGCCAAACAACTCGTCGAACAAGGCATGCAATTGAAGGAAGCGGCGCTCACATCGGCACGCATGCGTTTTCGTCCGATTATGATGACGGCCGTGTCCTTCATCTTCGGGGTCATGCCACTGGTGCTGTCCGCTGGTCCCGGGGCGGTGGCACGCCAATCCATCAGCACGGCCGTTCTGGGCGGCATGGTAGTCGCCACAAGCCTCGGCATTCTCATCGTACCCCTGCTGTTCGTGCTCATGGGGAGGCTCGACCGCGGTCTCAATCGGCGCAGCAACGAAGCGCAGGCTTTGGCCGCGGCAAATTCATGAGCAACACTATTCCTGCGCGGCAATGGCGTTGCTTATGGCTTGTGATTTTTCTAACCGGCTGTGCTGTAGGCCCGGATTACGAGCGCCCCGAACCCGAACTACCTGATCGTTGGCACATTGATCTCGACTATCAGAACGCAACCGGTCTTGTGCTCGGCGAAGCCCGCTGGGTGGATGTGGTACACGACAAGCAGCTGCACGAATATGTCCACGAAGCCCTCATTAACAACAAGAGTATGTTGATTGCGCTCGAACGCATTGAGGAAGCACGCGCCACGAACCGAATCAGGCGCGCACCGCTTTTCCCATCGCTCGATCTCCAACTGCATTCAGAGCGCGAGAGCGACTCCGAGTTCACCAACACAGTTGCAGATGTCGAAGACGAGTTTCTACTCGGACCGGTAGTATCTTGGGAGCTCGATCTGTGGGGTAAGAACCGGCGCGCCAACCGAGCTGCGTACGCCGACTACCTCGCCACCGAATATGCGGCACAAGCGACACGCCTCAGCTTGGTCGCCGACGTTTCGCGTGCTTACTTCGAGCTGCAGGGCATCGAAGCACGCTTGGCCATAAATCACCATACGCTCAGTGCTCGCGAGCAATCATTGACGATCGCGGAAAAGCGATTCAAGGGTGGATTGACATCCATGCTCGAGGTCACGCAATCGCAAGTTGCGCTGGCAACTACGCGCTCTAGCCTGCCAAAGGTGGAACAACGCAAGCTCACGTTAGAAAATCAGTTGGCGGTATTGTTGGGGGGGCCTCCGCGCCACATTGTTTCGCACACAGTGCTCGAAAACCAATACCGACCGGCCTCCGTCACGGTCGGGCTCTCATCGCAACTATTGCAACGGCGCCCCGACATCATGCAGGCGGAGCAGGAACTGATCGCGCGCAGTGAATCGATCGGTGTGGCTACGGCCGGCTTGTTCCCGAATTTCGAGCTAACTGGCGAGTTCGGCTACGAAACGTCCGAGTTCGACGACCTCCTGGACAGTGACGGGAGCACTTGGATTATCGAACTCGACGTTCTGATGCCATTGTTTAACGCGGGCGCGAGACGTGCGAAAGTCAGGGTCGCGGAGTCGCAATTCAATCAGGCACGCTTAAATTACGAACTGACCGTACTCGAGGCATTGCGGGAGGTCTCGGACGCGCTCAATCAATTTTACAAGTCAGGCGAAACGTTGGATGCGGAACTCTACCTAGAGCGAGCCTCCACCGAATACCTACGGCTAGCAACGAAACGCTACCGCAATGGCGTACTACCGTATATCGACGTGCTCGACGCACAGCGGCGCCTGTTCGACGCGCAGATTTCGGTGAGCACAGCGCGCCAGGCGCAACTGTTCGCATTAGTTGATCTATACAAAGCGCTGGGCGGTGGCTGGGAAGCAGACCGCTTGCGCCTCGCCGAATCGGCAGACTAAGGACTCTGGACCGCAAAGCTGGAATTTGAATCCGAAAGCGATACGGCGTATATTTAAACGGTCGTTTGAATGAATATGGCGCAGATTAGTGAAGCCATCCCCCAACACACAATCCGGCACCCGAGAAAAGATCCTCGATGCCGCAGAAGTTTTACTCATCGAACACGGTTTCGCCGCTACGTCATTACGCGCTATCGCCAGCAAAGCCGACGTCAATCTGGCGGCTACCCACTACCACTTCGGCTCTAAAAACGGTTTGTTAGCGGCAGTTTTTCACCGTCGCATGCAACCAATTACGAGAGCACGACTGCAAGCGCTGTCCAGGCTCGAGTTGAGCGAGGAACCCATTACAGTCAAAGCTGTCCTTAAAGCATTCATGGCTCCTTTCTACCACACCGACAACAGCGAATTGCTGCACACGCTGCCGAGTCTCATCGGGCGTATACACGGTGAACCAGAGTCCATCACCAAGCCTATTTTAGAGCAGGAATTCGCCGAAACCGCAGATCGCTACATCGGGCTGATCAGCTCGATACTGCCCGACCTACCCGCGGACAAACTGCGTTGGCGCTTCCATTTTACCGTGGGTGCCATGATCCAGTTGCTACGCTTTCACTCACCCCTGTGGCTGGAACCAACCCCCAAGACGCACGCAAACAACGAGGAGTTCATTCGAGGCTTGGATCAGTTTATTGATTACGCAGCGGCAGGCATTGAGCAGGCTCAGCATGACGAGGTCAGAGCATGAAACGAGTTTTACTGCCCATCGTCATCCTCATTGGAGGTTTTGGTTTAGCCGCATTGATCATCGCCACCGGTCCGACGCTGGAGCAGCAAGCTCCACCACCCAGCTCGCCGCTCGTGCGCACATGGATCGCCGAACCAGAAACAGTGCGAATGACTACCTTTGCGCACGGCACAGTGTTGCCCAGAACAGAAAGCGAACTGGTGCCCGAAGTATCCGGCAGGATCATCGCGATTTCCGACGCCATGGTTTCCGGCGGATTTTTCGAAGCAGGTGACCTTCTATTCGAAGTCGAAACGTTAGACTACGAAGTGGCGTTGGAACAGGCCAGGGCCGCGATTGCGTCTGCGCAAAGCGAATTGACAAGCGCCCAACGGGCCTACACACGTCAACTGAATCTGGCGCGCAAGCAGTCCACTAGCGAATCTCTGCGAGATGACGCACTCAATCGGTTGAAGTTCGCTCAGGCTTCCTTGCGCGAAGCTAATGCAAGGTTTTCACGAGCACAAAGGGATCTCGCACGCACCAAAATCACGGCGCCCTACGACGGCCGCGTGCGTTCTGAGCGAATTGATGTGGGGCAATTTGTTAATCGCGGTACTGCCGTTGCGACTCTATACGCAACAGATTACGCAGAGGTGCGCCTGCCCATTCACGACGAGGAATTGGCTTATCTCAATCTACCTCTCGACGGGGTTCACAAAGAGGATGCGAATGTTGCAACCGCCGTGCTCCGCGCCAAATTCGCCGGCAAGCAACATACATGGGAGAGCAAAATTGTCCGCACTGAAGGTGAGCTCGATCCACAGACCAGAATGATCAACATTGTCGCCCAGGTAGATGCACCTTATAAAAGTGTGGCAGGCCGCCCTCCCCTGGCAGTCGGCTTATTCGTCGAGGCCGAAATACTGGGAATGAATGTAGACAACGTATACGTTCTACCCCGCTCTGCCATTCAGGCTAACAACCAGGTCTACGTCATCAGCCGAGACAACACTCTGCAGTTTCGCGATGTCGACATTCTGCGTACCGTTGACGAAGCCGTCTACGTCACCGACGGCATCGGCGCCGGCGAGACGGTGTGCCTGTCCACGATCAACAACGCAATCAGACACATGTCGGTGCGTCCTGTCGCCAGCACGGCAACCACACAAACCAATCAACTTCAGCCGGCGGCGTTGTGAAGCCAATAATCGCCTGGTTTGCACACAACCACGTCGCCGCAAACCTGCTGATGGGCCTGATCATACTCGCCGGCCTGGTCACTCTGCCGCAAATGCCGATGAAGTCATTCCCGGATATCGATCTCCCCATGATCAACGTTTCGGTGCCCTATCTCGGCGCGGCCCCGGAAGAAGTCGAAGAAGGCGTATGCGTACGCATCGAAGAGGAGCTCGAAGGCATAGAAGGTGTAAAAGAAATTCGTTCGGACGCCAACGAAGGTTTATGCACTGTACAGGTGGAAATATTCGAAAGCGCCGATGAATCTAAGGCCTTGAGCGACGTAAAAAATCGGATCGATTCGATCGATACTTTCCCTGAAGAAACAGAAAAGCCAACGGTCAACCTGGTCACGCCTATCCGCAATGTTCTGGATATCGCCATTACCGGGCCAGAAGACGAGCGCACCCTCAAAGAACTCGCCTACCGGATACGTGACGACATCACCCAGCTACCCGGCGTAACCCAGGCAAGCGTATCAAATACGCGGCCCTATGAAATCTCCATCGAGGTGTCCGAGTCTTCACTGCGTCGCAACGGGCTTTCCTTTGACCAGGTCGCTTCCGCAGTTCGTAGCGGTTCGCTGGACCTGCCGGGCGGCTCCATCAAAACTACCGCCGGAGAAATCTTGCTGCGCACCAAGGGCCAGGCCTACTGGGGCCAGGAATACGAAGACCTGGTCGTGACGACGCGCGCGGATGGCACCCGCCTGTACCTGAAAGACGTAGCAAGAGTCGTGGACGGCTTCGCCGATACAGACCAAACGCTTAGATTCAACGGCAAACCTGCTGCATTGATCCGCGTTGCGCGCATGGGAGAACAGGATCTGCAGGACATCAGCACAACTGTAAAAGCCTTTATCAACGAGGTAGGACCGCGCCTGCCCGAAGGAGCGGCACTGACCATCTGGAATGACGGCACCACAATTCTGCGCGATCGTCTGACTACGCTCATGGACAGTGCCCGTCAGGGATTTTTGATGGTGTTGATTCTGCTGGCTCTGTTCCTGCGGCCCAGACTGGCATTCTGGGTGAGCGTAGGCGTACCTGTTGCGTTTCTGGGAGCGATCTTCCTCACCAATATGATTGGTCTTTCAATCAATGCGATCTCACTGTTCGGCTTTATTCTAGTATTGGGAATTCTGGTCGACGATGCGATTGTAGTGGGAGAGAACGTGCATTCGCGGCACCAGGAGGGATTCGAGCAGCTGGCGGGAGCCATCACGGGGGCTCAACGAGTCACCATTCCGGTCACCTTTGGTGTTTTGACCACAGTCGCGACATTCCTGCCTCTGGTATTCGGTGTCGGTTACATGGGCCAGGTCATGGGAGTAATTGCGCTCACCGTCATCTGCTGCCTGACTTTTTCTCTGATCGAATCGCAATTCGTACTGCCGGCGCATCTAGGCAACAGCAACGTCACCACGCCGTCTGGCGAGGTAGGTATGATGCTGGTACCGATCGTTGGCATAGTACTGCTGGGCTTTGCGGACGACATGCGCACTTACATCGCCCTGGCCGTTGCGACAACTTCAGTCTTCTTTGCACTTCACTATCTCGGACTTTTTGCGCCAATCGCTGAAAAGCTAATTGAACTTCAGAGCCGTTTTGCGACAACCCTGGAAAAATTGATCAACAATCAGTTTCGCACTGCAGTCGAGGCGATGCTGCGCGCGCGATACGTGACCGTTGCAATCGCGATTGTCGCATTTATGTCAGCCGTCGCCATTCTTGCCAGCGGCAGGCTACCTTTTTCATTCTTCCCGCCCCTGGCTTCAGATCAGGTAGTTGCTAAATTGACCATGCCCTTAGGTACAAGCGCGAAGGTAACCAACGAGGCCGTCAAGCAGTTGGAGATGTCTGCAAACATGGTCAAACGGCGGCTGAATGAAGAGTATTCCAACGCACCACCTGTCACACACGTCATGGCCGCCGTTGGGGATCACCCCACTGGGGGCAGAGGTCCTCCGAGTACCCAGGCCGGCCCCACCGGTACGGCAAAAAGCCATCTGGGCGAAGTCGTTCTGCAGCTGACACCGAGCCAGACTCGCGCAATAAAGACCCGCCAGGTGGCTGACATCTGGCGTGAAACAAACGGTGCGATCGCCGATGCAATCGAACTGAAGTTTAATTCTTCGCTGTTTTCTGCCGGTAACGACATCGACATCCAGCTGGAAGGTGACAACGTCGATGAGCTGCGGGTGTTGGCGGAAAAACTTCGTCTTAAGCTGGCCGAATATCCGGGAGTTGTCGACATCACCGACTCATTCCGGTCCGGTAAGCAGGAGCTGCAATTGTCTATCCTTCCGTCGGGAGAAGCACTGGGACTGTCGCTGGGTCAACTAGCACGGCAGGTACGCCAGGCGTTCTACGGTGAAGAAGCCCAGCGCATTCAGCGCGGCCGCGACGACGTACGGGTGATGGTGCGCTATACGCAACGAGAGCGCAGTACGTTGGGCGCACTGGACACCATGCGTATACGCACGCCTACTGGGTCGGAAGTGCCTTTCGCAACAGTCGCGGAAGCGGACCTGGGCCGTGGATTCTCCACCATCCGTCGCGCAGACTCCAGGCGTGTGGTCAACGTGATCGCCGATGTAGATCGCACGCAGATCACCGCCAATGAGGTGTTGGCAGATTTGCGCTCAGGGCCAATGCAGGAAATTATGTCCTCCCATCCGCGGGTGGCGTACAGTCTGGAAGGCGCCCAGGCAGACCAGAGTGAGTCGATGGCTAGTTTGGCGCCACTCTATATGCTGGCGCTGTTTGTCATATTCGCGTTGCTGGCCATTCCGCTGCGTTCGTACTTGCTGCCGC
>Ga0315336_1005430_pt1 | contig 13914 bp, 8 predicted proteins | sample ASW5metaG_FD_204512 | JGI IMG/M metagenome (GOLD analysis project Ga0315336, IMG submission 204512) | Ammonia-oxidizing marine archaeal communities from Monterey Bay, California, United States - ASW #5 | ecosystem: Environmental > Aquatic > Marine > Intertidal zone | place: USA: California...
CGACCAGCGGCATGCCGAACTCGACGGGCTGGGCATCCTCGATCAGGATCGCCGTCACCGTGCCGGCGCGCGGAGAGGGGATCTGGTTCATGGTCTTCATCGCTTCGATGATGAGCAGCGTCTGGCCTTCCTTCACCTTCTGGCCGATCTCGACAAACGGCTTGGCGTCGGGCGAGGGCGCCAGATAGGCAGTGCCCACCATCGGCGACGGCACGGCATTCTTGGACGGGTCTGCGGGCGCCGTGGCTGCGGCCGGCAGAGCCGCCGCCGCGGGAGCCGCGATCGCCGGCAACGGGGCGGCGACGGCGTGGACGGCCTGCGACTGGCGCGAGACGCGCACCTTGAGATCGCCGAGTTCTACCTCGATCTCGGTCAGGTTGGTGTCGTTCAGAATGCCCGCCAGGTCGCGGATCAGTTGCTGGTCAACACCGGTCTTTTTTATCGACATTTTGGAGCCTTCTTCTTGGGGGCCATTCACAGGCGTGCCGCGAGTGCCCGCAGCGCGAGCGTGTAGCCGAGCGGCCCGAATCCGCAGATCATGCCGACGGCGACCGGCGAGACCATGGAGACGTGCCGGAAGGGCTCCCGCGCGTGGATGTTGGAAAGATGGACTTCCGCTACGGGCAGCGGCGCGATGGCGCGGATGGCGTCATGGATGGCGATGGAGGTGTGGCTGTAGGCGCCGGGATTGATCACGATCCCCGCGGCCTTGTCGCCGGCTTCCTGGATCCAGTCGACCAGGTCGCCCTCATGATTGGACTGGCGAAAATCGATCTCGAGGCCGAGCGAGGCGCCAGCCGCCTTGCAATCCTCGGCGATGGCCGCAAGCGTCTTGCCGCCATAAATCCCCGGCTCGCGTTTGCCGAGCGCATTGAGGTTGGGACCGTTGAGGACGAAAATCGTTTTCAATATGCCGACCTTGTTCCGCGCCGACCAAAGTCGGCGACTGCGCCTCTATAATGGGCATAGCCGCCCGCGAAAAGAGCGCAAGTGCGTTCTTTCGCTGTCCACAGTGGCCGGCTTTTGCAGCCGCAAGCGCCTAGAGCGCGCTCTTTGCCTCTTCGATCTTTTCCGCCAGGACCTGCTGGCCGAGCGCTCCGAAGATCACCTCGTTGCCGACCACATAGGACGGCGTGCCGGTGATCGACAGTTTCGTTGCGAGGTCATAGGTGCGCGAAAGCGTTTCGGCGATCCGGGGATCCTTCATCTTCTCGCGTAGCGCCGCCTCGTCGGCACCGAGCGAAAGCGCCACCTTCATGGCGGTCGCTTCGGTGGCGCGGCCCTGACCGCCAAGCAGCGCGGTATGGAATTGGCCGTATTTCTCAGGATGCATCAGGTGGAACGCCATGGAGACGACGCTGGCCTTCTGCGAATCCGGGCTGAGGATCGGGAACTCCTTGAGCACAAAGCGCAGGTCCGGGTCCGACTTGGTGAGTGCCTGCATGTCCTCGATGGCGCGTTTGCAGAAACCGCAATTATAGTCATAGAACTCGACGATCGTGACCTTCCCCTTCGGATTGCCGACGACGCCGTCGAAGGTCGAGTTGAAGATCTCGTCCTTGGCGTCCTTGATGACGCCGAGCGCGGCGAGCCGCTGCTCCTCTTTTTGCTTGGCCTCCAATGCGTCCTGCACCTCGAGCAGAACTTCCGGATTCTTCAGGAGATAATCGCGGATAATGCCCTCGACCTCCTTGCGGTCGATCTTGGTGTCGGCGGAGGCCTTGGTGTCCGTGGACGACGTGGCCTGAGCCACTTGCACTGTGCCGGCCTTCGCGGCCTGCGGGCTTCCCGCAACAAAACCGAAGGCCAGCATGCCGATCGCCACCGCCAGACCGCCAGCACTGCCAAGCAGGATTGCCTTGTTCATCATCGTCGTTCCTTTTGCCTGTTCCGGTCCGCCTTGGTCGCAGCCAACGTCCGGGAGGTTCATTTCAGTTTATTCGATGGCGTGTAGTTTATGATATCCTGGGCGCGAACCCAGCGGGGTTCGCCGCGCTTCAATTTCTGTTGAGCGCGCATGGCGAAGATCTTCGCGTTCTTGTAGTCGCCCGAATAGTAATGGCCCTCGGCGGTTGCGAGGTCGGCGGCTGGAATGTCGCCTTGCTCCCCATAAGCCTGCGCCAGGAAGCGGTAAGCGTCTGCATTCTCCTTGTCCCGCCCGATGCCATTGTTGAGCTGGACCACGGCCTTCTTCAGCGAATCAGGCGTGCCCACCGCCATCAGCGCCTGGCCGAGGGAGACCAGCAGCAATCCCGAATGCGCCGGATCGAGACTGACGGCCTTGGCATAGGCGTCCGCCGCGTCGTTCGGCTTGTTGGCCTTCATCAGGATATCGCCGCGCAACTCTTGGAAATACGGATTCTTCGGCTGCTCCTTGATCAGCGCCGCCGTCTTTGTCAGCGCTGCGCCCGGATTGCCGTAGAGATATGTCTGCTGCGCGTCGCCATAGCGTGAGGCCAGGCTTCCCGGGTTCTTGCGCATCAGCCTCGCAACGGCCGCCTGGCCCTGCATATAGGCGGCGATCTTGATGCGCATCATGTCGTGCCGCTGCTGCAGCGCCGGCGGGTCGACGACGTTGACGAAGGGACTTTGCTTGACGAGCACTTCGAGGTTGGCAATGCGCTCCTGCGGCATCGGATGGCTGATCCGGTAGGGATCAACCTGCGTGCCGGCGAGTGACAACGCGCTCTGGAAGCGGCCGAACGTCTTTAGCATGCCCATGCCGGACTGACCCGTGGCGTTCAGATAGGTGATCGCCGAACGGTCAGCGGTGATCTCTTCGGTGCGCTGGTAGGCGAGGATCGAACGCTGCGCCATCTCGCCGCCGCCGGCGGCGACGCCCATGCCTGCGCCCGCCAAGCCCTTGCTGTTGGTGGTGGCGCCGGCAACAATGGCGCCGGCGCCGAGCAGCGTGGCGATGATGGCCATGGTCTTGGCGCGGTCGAGTTGGTCGCGCAATTTCTGCTGATGGCCGCCCGCTATATGGCCGGCCTCATGCGCGATGACGCCGATGATCTCGTTCGGCGTTTCCGCGGTCACCAGTGCGCCGGTGTTGATGAACAGGCGCCGTCCGGTGACGAAGGCGTTGAAACTCTGATCGTTGACGAGAACGATGTCGATGCCGTCATTGGCAAGCCCCGCCGCCTTGAAGATCGGCCGGGCGTAGTCGCGCACCAGCGCCTCGATCTCGGCGTCGCGCACCACCGGCACGCTCTGTGCGAAGGCGCTGACAGAGCTTGAGACGGCAACGGTGGCGGCAAGCATAAGCGTCGCGAAGCCGCGTGCGGTTCGGCTGAGAGATACTTTGCCAATCGATCGGGGTCGGCTCAACATGATGTCCACTGGTAGACGAGCGGGCGAAAGATGAAAAGTCGGCGCCGGCAACTTCCTGCGTGCTTGTGATCCCCACATCAATCGGGCATTTGTGCGGCGCTGTCCTCGAACCGGGGCAGCTCAAGGGCAGGTACGTGGCGGTTTTGGTTCGGAACGTCGCCGAATAGGGCAGTTGGACGAGGTCAAATGGTCGTTTCACTTTCGCGCCGGGGGGAAGTCGAGCCCTTCCACGCGATGGACATCCTGGCGGAAGCCAACCGGCTGAAGGCCACCGGCGTGGCCGTCGTGTCGATGGCCGTCGGTCAGCCGTCCGATCCCGCCCCGATCGGCGTTCGCGAGGCGGCGGCGGCCGCGCTCAGGCATGGCCGCATCGGCTACACCGACGCCTTGGGGCTGGCCGAATTGCGCAAGGCGATCGCGGCGCATTATGGCGACCACTACGGGATCGACGTCGCGCCGTCGCGCATTGCCGTCACGACCGGCTCGTCCGCCGCCTTCAACCTCGCTTTCCTGGCGATGTTCGATCCGGGCGACCGCGTCGCCATCGCCGCGCCCGGCTATCCGGCCTACCGCAACATCATGGCCGCGCTCGGTATCGAGATCGTCGAGATAGAGCTCGGCGCGGATGCATATTTGCATGCCGATCACGTGAAGGCCGCGCATCGCGAGAAGCCGTTGAAGGGCGTGCTGTTCGCCAGCCCGGCCAATCCGACCGGCGCGGTCATACCAGCGGACGAACTTGCCGCGCTGGTGAAGACGGCCGAGGAGCTCGGCATCGCTGTGATCTCCGACGAGATCTACCACCGGCTGGCTTACGCGGCTCCCGACGTCACCGCGCTCGCGCATGGCACCGGCGTGACCGTGATCAACTCCTTCTCGAAATACTATTGCATGACCGGCTGGCGCATCGGCTGGATGGTGCTGCCCGAGGAACTGGTGCGACCGGTAGAGCGTATCGCCCAGAGCCTCTATATTTCGCCGCCGGAATTGTCGCAGGTCGCCGCTATCGAGGCCTTCAAGGCGACGCAGGAGCTGGAGAAGGTGAAGGCGCGCTATGCCTGGAACCGCGACCTTCTGATGAAACGCCTGCCGGAACTCGGCTTCGCGCTCGCCGCGCCCATGGACGGCGCCTTCTACGCCTTTTGCGATGTCACCCGTCACACCAATGACAGCATGGCTTTCGCGCGCAAGATGCTGGCCGAGGCGCATGTCGCGGCGACGCCAGGCCGCGACTTCGACCCAAGGCAGGGCCACCGCACAATGCGCTTTTCCTATGCCGGCTCCCATGACGATATGATCGAGGCGCTGGCGCGCATCGAACGCTGGTTGAAATAGAAGTCATGCCGGAACTCGAGCAGGCATTGGCGGAAGTCGCCGCCGAAATGGCCGAACGCGCTGATCGCGGCCAGGTGGCAGCCTACATCCCTCAGCTCGGCAAGGTCGATCCGAAGAAATTCGGCATTGCCGCCGTGACCAATGATGGCCGCGTCATCCTGGCCGGCGATGCCGATCAGCCCTTTTCGATTCAGAGCGTCTCGAAGGTCTTCACCTTGACGCTGGCGCTCGGCAAGATCGGCGATGCGCTCTGGCACCGCGTCGGCCGCGAGCCGTCCGGCAATCCGTTCAACTCGATCGTCCAGCTCGAGCATGAGGGCGGCATTCCGCGCAATCCCTTCATCAATGCCGGCGCCATCGTCGTCTCCGACGTGTTGCTCGCCGGCCATCAGCCGCGCGAGGCGATCGGCGAGATACTGCGCTTCATCCATTTCCTCGCCGATGACGAGACGATCATCATCGACCGCGAGGTGGCGGCATCCGAGCGGGCCACTGGCTACCGCAACTTCGCGCTTGCCAACTATATGAAATCCTTCGGTAATCTTCATCATGAGCCGGATCTGGCGCTGGGTGTCTACTTCCACCATTGCGCGATCGCCATGAGCTGCCGCCAGCTTGCCATGGCTGGCCGGTTCCTCGCCAATGGCGGCAGGAACCCGGCGACCGGGCATTCGGTCGTGTCGGCAGAGCGGGCGCGCCGCATTGGCGCGCTGATGCTGACTTGCGGCCACTATGATGGCTCCGGGGATTTCGCCTTTCGCGTCGGCATCCCCGGCAAAAGCGGTGTCGGCGGCGGCATCTTGGGGATAGTACCGGGTGTGGCGTCGCTCGCCGTCTGGTCGCCTGGCCTCAACGAGAACGGCAATTCCAAGCTCGGTTCCATCGCGCTGGAGAAGCTCGCCAGGATGATGAACTGGTCGATCTTCGCGCCGTAAAATAAAGAAATCCCGCGCCGGATATAGCGCGGGATTTGTCTAAAAAGATCAGCCTAACTACCTGAGACGGTTTAGAAAAAGCCCTTGCGCTGCCACCAGCCGGCACGCTTCGGCTTGTCCTCGGTCTTGGCTTCGTCGGACACATTCGAGGACACGACGGGAACAACCGGCGCGTCGATCGACTGCGGCTTGCGGCGCGTTGGATGGGCGGCAGGCTCCGCCTCGGTCGCCAGGGGAGCCGCAGGTGCCGGCTCAGGCACGACCGCGACGGGCGCGACCTCGGCTTCCACCACAGGTTCGGACACCGTCTCGGCCACGGTTTCCTCGGTGGCCTTCTTTGCGCGCGAGCGGCGGGGCTTCTTCGGCTTCTCAACCGCCTCGACATCGTCGCCGGTGGCCGCCGGAGCAGCGGGCTCGTCGCGCGCAACTGCTGCCAGTGTCGGCTCGCTTACGGCGTCGGCATCTTGCGCAGCCTTGTCCTCGAGGTCGCCGGCGGCTTCGTCGGCAACGGCCTCCGAACCTTCGTCCTCACGGCGATTGCGCTTGCCGCCGCGCTTGCCGCGACGCCGCTTCTTGTTGGCGGCATCCTCGGCTGCCGCCACCACGGCCTCGCCGCCGGCGGTCGCCTCGTGGGCTGCTCCTTCCGTTGCAGCCTCGGCATCGTCGTCGGCCTCGCCTGCCTCCGCCGGCGCTGCCGCGACATCGCCGCTATGTTCTCGGTCGCGATCCCTGCCGCCGCGCCGCCGCCTGCGCTTGCGACGCTTGCGATCACGGCCTTCGCCGTCCTCGGACCGCTCCTGCTGGCCGTGCTGCGGGTGGCGGGGCTGTTCGGCCTGGACCGAAACTTCCTCTTGGTCCTCTTCGACGACGATCTCGTCCTCGGGCTCGTCCGGCTCGGCATAGGCCGGCAGGCTGCGCACCTCGACGAAGCCTTCCGGCTTCTCGGCGATGGCGCCGCGGAAGATCGCGTAGTGCTGGGGGCCCAGCGTTTCGTCAGCCTCGATCGTGATCGTCAGGCCGAAGCGGGCCTCGAGCTCCACCAGGTTGGTGCGCTTGTGGTTGAGCACATAAAGCGCGGTCGCGGAGGGCGTGCGCACGATGATGTGACTGCGCGAATCCTTCAGCAGGAATTCCTCGATCGCCCGCACCACCATCAGCGCCACGGAGGAGTCGGAGCGAACATGGCCGGTGCCGCCGCAATGCGGACAGGGCTTCATGGTCGATTCCAGCACGCTGGCGCGTATACGCTGGCGCGACATTTCCATCAGCCCGAAATGCGAGATGCGGCCGACCTGGATACGGGCGCGATCGTTCTTGAGGTGATCCTTCAGCCGCTTCTCGACGGAGCGGTTGTTGCGGTTCTCCTCCATGTCGATGAAGTCGATGACGATGAGGCCGGCAAGGTCGCGCAGCCTGAGCTGGCGGGCGACTTCCTCGGCCGCTTCCAGATTGGTGTGGAGCGCGGTCTCCTCGATCGAATGCTCCTTGGTGGAGCGGCCGGAGTTGACGTCGATCGAGACCAGCGCCTCGGTCTGGTTGATGATGATGTAGCCGCCGCTCTTCAGCGTCACCTGCGGCTGCAGCATGCGGTCGAGCTGAGCCTCGATGCCGTTGCGCACGAAGATCGGCGTGGTGTCGCGGTAAGGCTGAACCACCTTGGCGTGGCTCGGCATCAGCATGCGCATGAAGTCCTTGGCCTCGCGGTAGCCGTCTTCGCCGGAGACCAGGATCTCGTCGATGTCCTTGTTGTAGAGATCGCGCACCGAGCGCTTGATCAGGCTGCCTTCCTCATAGACCAGCGCAGGGGCCGTGGATTGCAGCGTGAGGCTACGGACGTTCTCCCAAAGCCGCATCAGGTATTCGTAGTCGCGCTTGATCTCGGCCTTGGTGCGGCTTTCACCGGCGGTGCGCAGGATGACACCCATGCCCTGCGGCACGTCGAGGTCGGAAACGACCTCCTTCAAGCGCTTGCGGTCCTGGGCGTTGGTGATCTTGCGCGAGATGCCGCCGCCGCGCGCCGTGTTCGGCATCAGCACCGAATAACGGCCGGCAAGCGAAAGATAGGTCGTGAGCGCGGCGCCCTTGTTGCCACGCTCTTCCTTGACCACTTGCACCAAAAGGATCTGGCGGCGCTTGATGACTTCCTGGATCTTGTACTGGCGGCGCACCGGCTTGCGGCGGTTGCGGATTTCCTCGAGCGCATCCTCTGCGCCGACCGATTCTACTTCGTGCTCGTCGGAATGCGAGGCGGAGACGTCCTCGAGCATGCCGCGATCATTGTCGCCGGCGGCTTCGCTGCTCTGCTCGGGTTGATCCGCCTGCGGGACCGGCTCGGAAACCACGTCGGCATCGACGCTCGCCGCAATCGAGGTGGGGCCGCCTTCGGACGGCTTGCCGTCCTCGTCGTCCGTCGCGTCGTCGGCGCCGATCTCGGCGGAGGACTCTTCAGCCGTTCCCGGGCCGGCTTCGACTTCTACGGCCTCGGTGACGGTCGCGGCATCTTCCGGCGAGGCATCTGCGGTCAAGCCGCCAGCTTCCTCGCTCCCAGCGGCCTCGGCGGTGTTTTCGTCAAGGGCTGCGGCCTCGGCCGGGCTTCCCTCGTTCTCCGGGGAAGCATGCTTGTGCTCGCCGCGGTCGCGGTTCTTGCCGCCCCGCCGCCGGTTGCGCCGGCCACCACGATCGCGCGCCTGCTGTTCTTCTCCATTCTCCGCCTCCTCGTCGTCTTCGTCCTGGGCTTCCTGCGCTTCGGCGCGCAGAAGAGCCTGACGGTCGGCGACCGGGATTTGATAATAGTCGGGATGGATTTCACTGAAGGCGAGAAAACCGTGACGGTTGCCGCCATACTCGACAAAGGCTGCCTGAAGGGAAGGTTCGACGCGGGTTACGCGGGCGAGGTAGATGTTTCCTTTGAGCTGCTTCTTGTCCTGGGATTCAAAGTCGAATTCTTCAATGCGGTTACCGCGAACGACGACAACGCGTGTTTCCTCCGGGTGGGAGGCGTCTATCAGCATCTTGTTGGGCATTATCTTGTTTCCTGCCGGCAGCCGACAGCCGCAGCGGGCGAGGCAGAGCCCGCCGCTGTGCGCCTGTATCTGTGTGCATGCCGGATAATTGAACGTCCGCCGGCCGCCGCTTGAGCGCAATGGCGGTGCCGCCCGCAGCCATTATGGCGCGGTTTGGTGCGGACCTTTCCATGATTGCGCTTAAAGCCATCGGCACCCAGCAGAACCTTTTGAACCAAAGCCCGGGCTTGAGCCGGACCAGCTTGTTTGCTCACAAAGAGCCGGCGCGGGGCAAACCCGGCCGTTTTCCACACGCAAGCGATTCCCCCGCCACGGGAGCACGCTTGCGAAAACCGTCGCGACCACCTGAGCCCGGAAGGTAAAGAAGCCGCCTTTGCATCCGACCCATTGGCAGGAAACTGCTGAAGCGAGCGGTTCCAGGATTGCAGTGATCCAACGTCGCTTTTATGATTTGACGGGGTGGAAGGCAACCCCGATTTCGGATGCCGGCAAAAAGCGCTTCCGTTGGGGAAGGTGCCCTTCGCGCCGCTCCATGAAAGGCTTGGTTAACCTTCTCTGAATACCAATCGTTAATCGAGTTGGCGGCCTGACAGGCACTCTGCGAGAAAAGCGGGCGCAATGCGTCAAACCGGAAGCGACTGGAAAGAGATGGGACGGGCGGGCATCGCGCACAAGAGGGGTGGGACCGCGGTGAGTTTCCCTCGCATGGCATGGGCCGTGTTGCTGCTGGCGGTCCTGTTTTCTTTCGCCGCTGCCGCGCGCGCCGATGCCCTGCTTGGCGCGACCGGCTACAAGATGGCTGGCGACGCCACCAAGATGCGCATCGTCGTGAATTTCGACCGCGAGCCGGACGTCAAATGGTTCTTGTTGCGCGGCCCCAATCGCCTGGTCATCGATCTGCCGCGCACGCGATTCGCGCTCGACCCCAAGGATGTGAAGCCGCGCGGCCTAGTGCGGGCCGTCCGCTACGGCGATCAGGGGCATGGTTCGCGCCTGATCCTCACCGGCAAGGGTCCTTTCGCCGTCGACAAGCTCGACGTGCTCAAGAATGACGACGGCAACGGCTACCGCATCGCCATCGACATGTCGGCTGCTTCCGAGCGGGAATTCGACGAGGCCCTCGCCAACCAGTCGCTGACCACCGGTTCGACGGTTTCCACCGAAAAGGGCGAGCGGGTCGGCACGGGACCGGTCTCTGCACCCGGCCATCGCTTCACCGTGGTTATCGATCCCGGCCACGGCGGCGTCGATGGCGGCGCCGAAAGCTCCGCCGGCACGATCGAGAAGGACGTCACGCTCGCTTTCGCCAAGGAGTTGCGCGACAAGCTGGCCGCGGTCGGCAAATACGATGTCTACATGACACGAGACAATGACGTGTACCTGGCGCTTGACGAGCGTGTGCGCATTGCCCGTCAGCATGAGGCCGATCTCTTGATTTCGATCCACGCAGATACGATCGCCGTCAAGGGGCTTCGCGGCGCCACTGTCTACACGCTATCGGACAAGGCTTCCGATCCGGAGGCCCAGGCGCTCGCCGATCGCGAGAACCTGTCTGACCAGTTCGCCGGGATGAAGATCGAGGACGACAACAAGGAAGTCACCGACATCCTCATCGACCTGATCCGTCGTGAAACCCATGGATTCTCGATGAGCTTCGCCCATACGCTGGTCGGCCAATTGTCGACCAGTGTCGGCCTCATCAATAATCCGCAGCGCTCGGCAGGTTTCAGGGTGCTCAAGGCTCCGGACGTGCCGTCCGTTCTGGTCGAGCTTGGCTATCTCTCCAACGTCAAGGACGAAGCGCAGCTGCTCAACGCCGACTGGCGCGGCAAGGCGGCGCAAAGCATAACCAACGCGGTGGCCCTGTTCGCAGCGGCCAAGGCCGGAACGGCGACGGGCGGCTGACCCTTCGCGCCCGCTTACAACCGCCGGGCGTCTGCAGTCACAAGCAGCCGTTGCATGACGACAACACCCGACGTTATTATTTGATAACCGAATGCTCAAATTTCGCGCTGCCGTATTTTGTCCACATGGTCGCGACATGGGTCTTTGATTGCGGATTGGGACCGCCCCGGGAAGCTTGCGCGACTGTCGGCTTCGTTTAGGAAATTCCCGAACCTCGGACTGGAGCGGGCATGATTCGTCTCATCGGCTATTTCTTCGGCATCGGCACGACGCTCGCGTTGCTGGTGGCGGCAGGCCTTGCCATCTATATCAGCCATGTGGCGAAGGACTTGCCTGACTACGAGGTTCTGGCCAAATACGAACCGCCGGTGACGACGCGAATTCATGCCTCCGATGGTTCGCTGATGGCGGAGTATGCGCGCGAGCGGCGTCTCTACCTGCCGATCCAAGCCATTCCGGATCGCGTCAAGGCCGCCTTCATGTCGGCCGAGGACAAGAACTTCTACAACCACCCCGGCATCGACATCACCGGCCTGGGCCGCGCCATCATCGTCAACCTGCAGAACCTAGGCTCGGGCCGGCGCCAGGTCGGCGCTTCAACCATCACCCAGCAGGTGGCGAAGAACTTCCTGCTCACCTCGGACCAGACCTATGAGCGCAAGATCAAGGAAATGATCCTGGCCTTCCGCATCGAGCAGGCCTATTCCAAGGACCGCATCCTTGAACTCTATCTCAACGAGATCTTCTTTGGGTTCGGCGCTTATGGCGTCGCGGGAGCCGCGCTCACCTATTTCGACAAGTCGGTCAACGAGCTGACGGTCGCGGAAGCCGCCTATCTCGCCTCGCTGCCCAAGGGCCCCAACAATTATCATCCCTTCAAGCATGCTGACCGGGCGATCGAGCGCCGTAACTGGGTCATCGACCAGATGGTCGAGAATGGCTACGTGACCCGCGAGGAGGGCGCCAAGGCCAAGGCCGAGCCGCTTGGCGTGACGCCGCGCCGCAATGGGTCTTATCTGTTTGCCGGCGAGTATTTCACCGAGGAAGTCCGCCGCCAGATCATCGCTCGCTACGGCGAGAACGCGCTCTACGAGGGTGGCCTGTCGGTGCGCACCACGCTCGATCCCAAGATCCAGCTTATTGCCCGCAAGTCGCTGCAGAACGGTCTGCTCAAATACGACATGCTGCGCGGCTATCGCGGCCCCGTCACGCATATCGATATCTCCGGCGACTGGGGCGTGCCGCTCGGCAACGTGAAGGGCCTCGAGGATGTGCCGGAGTGGACGCTGGCCGTGGTGCTCGACAGCTCGGCCGCCGGCCTGACCATCGGCCTGCAGCCGGCGCGCGAGGTCTCCGGCGATCTCGGCAAGGACCGTGTCCAGGGCACCGTCAGCAAGGACGACATGGGTTTTGCCATGCGCCATTTCGTCAACGGCAAGTCCGTCAGGGCGAAGTCTCCGGCCGAAGTGCTGGAGCCGGGCGACGTGGTCTACGTGCAGAAGAATGAAGGATCCGACAACACCTATATGTTGCGCCAGGTGCCGGAAGTCGAAGGCGGCCTGGTCGCGATGGATCCGCACACCGGCCGCGTGCTCGCCATGGTCGGCGGCTTCTCCTATGCGCAGTCCGAATTCAACCGCGCGACCCAGGCGATGCGCCAGCCTGGCTCCTCGTTCAAGCCGATCGTCTACTCGGCGGCGCTCGACAACGGCTACACCCCGGCGTCGGTGATCATGGATGGTCCGATCACCATCCAGAGCGGCAATACGACCTGGACGCCCAAGAACTACGACGGCACGGTCGCTGGGCCTGCCACCTTGCGTTCCGGCATCGAGAAGTCGCGCAACCTGATGACGGTGCGGCTCGCCAACGACATGGGCATGAAGCTGGTCGTGGAATATGCCGAGCGCTTCGGCGTCTACGATCATCTGGCGCCTTATCTGCCGATGGCGCTTGGCTCGGGCGAAACGACCGTCATGCGCATGGTCTCTGCCTATTCGATCATGGCCAATGGCGGCAAATCGATCAAACCCTCGCTGATCGACCGCATCCAGGATCGCTACGGCAAGACAGTGTTCAAGCAGGACGAGCGCGGCTGCGAAGGCTGCAACGCCACTGAATGGAAGAACCAGCCTGAGCCGGAACTGGTCGACAATTCCGAGCAGGTGCTCGACCCAATGACCGCCTACCAGATCACCTCGATGATGGAAGGCGTCGTGCAACGCGGCACCGGCGCCACCGTCGGCGAGCTCGGCCGCCACATCGCGGGCAAGACCGGCACGACCAATGACGAAAAGGATGCCTGGTTCATCGGCTTCACGCCTAACCTCGTCGTCGGTCTCTACATGGGCTACGACACGCCGCGCGGCCTCGGCAAGGGCGCGACGGGTGGCGGTCTTGCAGCGCCGATCTTCAAGGATTTCATGCGCGTGGCGCTCGACGGCAAGCCGAACACCGACTTCCAGGTACCGGATGGCATGAAGCTGATCGCCATCAACCGCAAGACCGGCATGCGTGCCGCCGAAGGCGATCCCAACACCATCGTCGAGGCGTTCAAGCCCGGCACCGGCCCCGCAGACAGCTATTGGGTGATCGGCATGGGCGCCGATGGCTCGAACGGGTCGGGTGGCGCGTTGTCGCCGCAGGCCAACCAGGCCATCCAGGACGGCGGCGGCGGGCTTTACTGACGTCTCGACAGTTCTCGAATGGGTCGGCAAGCCGCCGGCCCATTTCGCTTTACAGGCCGCGATGCCGTGCCTATGTATCGCGCCTATTCCGAAAATACCGAAGAACAGGACCGAACCAAGAGCCATGCGCGCGGAAACGCTCAACATTGTCGACGAGATCAGGCAGGCGATTACCCTGCTGAGGAGGCATCTTTGACTGGGATCAGGCTGTAAAACGGCTTGAGTACCTGAATTCACGCGCCGAGGATTCCAGCCTGTGGAATGATCCGATCGAAGCGCAGAAGCTGATGCGGGAACGCCAGGGGCTCGAAGAAGGTATCGCCGCCGTCAAGGGAATGACCCAGGCGCTGGAAGACAATATCGGCCTGATCGAGCTTGGCGAGGAAGAGGGCGACGAGGGCGTTATCGCGGAAGCAGAGGCGGCGCTGCGCTCGATGCAGGGCGAGGCAAAGGCCCGCCAGGTCGAAACCCTGCTCTCCGGCGAAGCCGATGCCAACGACACCTATCTCGAAATCCATGCCGGCGCCGGCGGCACCGAGAGCCAGGACTGGGCCTCGATGCTCCTGCGCATGTACACGCGCTGGGCCGACCGCCGCCGCTTCAAGGTCGAGGTGCTTGAAGTCCATGACGGTGAGGAAGCGGGCATCAAGTCCGCCACCGTGATGATCAAGGGCCACAACGCCTATGGCTGGCTGA
>Ga0315336_1005431_pt1 | contig 13914 bp, 9 predicted proteins | sample ASW5metaG_FD_204512 | JGI IMG/M metagenome (GOLD analysis project Ga0315336, IMG submission 204512) | Ammonia-oxidizing marine archaeal communities from Monterey Bay, California, United States - ASW #5 | ecosystem: Environmental > Aquatic > Marine > Intertidal zone | place: USA: California...
GCCCGGGACGTGGAAGTTCGAGCCGCCGTGTCTCGACGCCTGTGACTGTAACGACGACGGTCGAATTGACCTCGCCGATGCGGTCTGCATCCTGCAGTACCTGTTCCAGCTTGGCCAGACGCCTCCGCTGCCTGGACCGGGCTGGGATCCGGACACCATGACGGAACTGCCCCAGGGGCCGGATCCGACGGACGACAAGCTCGATTGTGAAGCGGGACGCGCCTGCGATTGATCGTGTTTTCGCGCTGACTCACCCAGGCTTGGAAAAGTTGAGCCTTCTGCCTCGAGAAGGAAAACTAATGCAGGCGACGCCGTGGGGTTGTTCACCAAAGCTGGGAAATGGCGTCACTGGTGCTTCCGCCATCTGTCCGCTCCGTGAAGCGGTCGATCTGGTCTTGCTTACCGACTCTGCGAATTCGCGATGAATGAACGTCAGGCCAAGATACTGGAGATCACCACGCCCTCGTCGACGAGCTTGATGGGACGTTGGAAATCATCGACATACTCCTTGTCAGGGTCGATGCCGATCGCGTGGCAAAGCGTTGCGAGGAAATCCGGAACGCTTACGGGATTCGCATCTATTTCCTGCCCGGTCGCGTTCATGCTGCCATAGGAGCATCCTCCGCGGAATCCGCCGCCGGCGATCGCGATGCTGAAGCCTTGGGTCCAGTGATCGCGGCCCTGGTTCTTGTTGATGGTAGGAGTTCGTCCAAATTCGCCTGCAGCGACCACGATGGTACTTTCGAGCATTCCGCGCAGTTTTAGGTCAGCGATGAGTTGGGACATGCTGCGATCCAGATCGCGGATAAGCTTATCGTGTACCTCGTAGTGATTCTCGTGTGTGTCGTAGACGGCACGATGATGTCCGGTCTGGCGCACCTGCACAAAGCGGACACCGGCCTCGACGAGACGCCGCGCGAGCAGACACCCGTCTCCAAACTTGGTACGCCCGTAACGGTCCCTGCACTTCTCGGATTCACCCGAGAGGTCGAACGCGCTACGATTTTTAGACCGCATGAAGCGTACCGCCTCTCTACGCCCCACACGAAAACGATCGGCGAATGTGCGCGTGGGATCGCCCGCCTCCAGCGCCTTCAGATAGCGCAATCGTCGGGCGAAAATCTCGGGCTCGACGCCCGCTGGCAATCCCAGGTTTTCCGGTGGCTGTTCGGGATCCCAAATAACAGTCGGCAGGTGTGCGGGCCCCAGATGTCCCGACGGGAATCCGGCGGTTCCGATCGACACGAACGCTGGCAGACCGGCCCCCGGTGGCGAACCCAATTCGTGGGAAACAATCGATCCGATGGCGGGAGCCTGCAGCGAACCGGTGCCCCGCCAGCCAGTGTGCATGTAGTACTGTGCGGGGCTGTGGTCACGCTCGAGGCTGACCATGGAACGGATCACCGCCAGGTCCCGCCCGTATGCGGCCAGCAGCGGCAGGCTCTCGGCGATTTCCAGGTCCGGCGACGAGGTCGAAATGGGCCGGTACCTGTAGCCCAGTTTCTGGTCCGAGGACTCCTTTGGATCAAAAGTATCGGTCTGAAACGGACCTCCTTCCAACCACAGAAGAATCACCGATTTTCTGGAGCCGTGTCGCCTGCCCGCCTCACCCGCAAAGGCGCTGGAGAGCGTCGGGCCCATCATCGCCCCCAACGCGGCCGAGAGCGACACCTTGAGCACTCCACGTCGTGTCGACAAGGTAAGCGGCGCACGGTGATGGTCGTGGTGGCTTGGCTGGCACTTCATAGCTGGAATTTTGTCAATAAGTCTGAAACTCTGTCGTCTGCAGGAGCGTCCAGAGGAGATCGGACGCATTCGCCACTGGATCTTCGGTGGCCGGGTCTGCAAAGACTTGCCATTCGCCATCCCTGGGACGGCGTCCCAGAACGGCCAAGAAGCCGGCCGCGATCCGCTCCTTGCGTGTGGGAAGCTTCGCGATCGCGCTGGCCATGGTTCCACGTTGCAGCGAAGCGGCTACGATCTCGCCGTTCATCGACATCAGGGCCTCCGTCGTAGGGCTCATTGGGATCCGCGCTCGATCGCGCAAGTGAGCCACGCGCTTGCCGATCTCCGCGTACTCCCTGCGCAGTTTCTCCAGATGCAGCTGGTCCGGACTTTTCACTACCGCTTCCTTTTTGGGAGGAGGGTTGGTAGCTTTTTCGGTCCGCTCCGCCCGGGGGTCCCAGGGGACGACTCCGGCGACCCTGTCTGCGTGCTCTTGCTCGAGCACAGGTGTGATCTCGTCCGCCAGCGCGTAGATTCTTTGCTCTTCTCCAGTTGCCCTGACGACCGAATCAAGCCACTGGTCACAGTTCAAAAGGCGAGGCGGCATCGCGTGCCAGGTATCCTTGACGCGGGGATCGGCATCCTGCTCGAGCTGGAAAATACGGCTCAAGACAATGGTTCGCATCAGCCACTTGAGGTCGTGATCGTGGGCCGTGAGATCCTGCGCGAGTAGAACGAGCAATTCCTGATGACGCACCTCCTTGCGAGGAGAAAATCCGTCGAAGGAATCGACGAAGCCGAGTCCGGTGAGCGCCAGCCACATCCGGTTCACGGCAGCGCGCGCGAAAAAAGGATTGTTCGCATCCACGATCCAGGAAACAAATTGAGCGCGGCGGGTTTCCTCCCGCGCATCCGCATCAGCAATCGCCGCTTCGCCGAGCGGCGTGGGCAGGATAACTTTTTCATTCTCGGAGCCCGGGAGCTTCGCTTCACCCTTGTCGGTACCGATGTACGCCCTCACATCTCCCCACACACCGTCGACGGCGGCGTCGCCGCCCGGAAGCGTGCTGACGCTGGTCGGCGGCCGTGGCTCGAGCGGAAAACGATCGTAATACTCGTCCGCCTTCTCCCCAGGACCCTGGATCTTCGCACGGGCAAAGAAAGCTGCCATACCCCAATACGTTTCGTGTGTCCATTGATCGACGTGAGGATCGTCGTGGCACTGCGCGCAGGCGATGTTGGTACCGAGGAACATCCGAGAAGCCGCATCGGCCACCTCGTTGGGTTCGGTGTCGAAATAGAGAGCAAAATTCGCCCAGCCGTGCTGCGTGACATCGCCATCAGTCGCCAGCAGGTCGCGGGCGATGCGTGCCCAGCTGCGATTCTCGGCCATCGCCTGGCGGGCGTAGTAGTAGAGCGTCACCAGGTTCGTGCTCTGGCCCTTGACCTCGCGAATCTGTGTGATCCAGTCTCTGAACTGAAAGCCCCAATAGTCAGCGTAGCGACTGCGGGTGAGCAGTTCGTCGACCTTCGCCTCGCGCTTGTCAGGCGAAGCACTGTCAAGGAACGCGCGGATCTCGTCCGCGGTCGGGGAAATACCGTTGAGCGCGAGACTGGCCCGCCGCAGAAACGTCGCGTCGTCGATCAAGGGCGCTGGGGTGACACCGGCGCGAGCCCAGTACGCGGTCAAGTAGGCATCCACTCGGCTGGCCGCATGATCCGTTTGTCCCGGAGGGAGCCCCCCATGCGGCCGTCGCGCGGGCGGGACCTCCGCATTACCCCGCAGGCCCGCCCATGCGGAAGAAGACGCGAAGAGAAGCGACATGCCCACAAGGAAAGCAATCTTTGGGAGCGGCTTCATGGGGTCTTTCGTGACTCTTCCTTGACAGCGACCTCTGCTTCCTGACTGATGAAAATTGTAATCTTTCGGCAGGGTGGAGACAAGCGCGCAGCGCAGTGTCTTCGGCGGCCGTTTGCACTCCTTCATCAGCCCTGGAAGAGGGAGGCCGGTTTGTAAGCCGCAAACACACCAACCACGTTCATGAGTTCGCAAGCGGCCAGTATCCGTGCTGGACCGGGTTGGCTTCAAGCTATAACGGGCACTCCGCTGCCGTGGTAAGACCGGCTGCCACAGGGCGTTCCAATTTTTGACCTAACGGGCGTCCCCGTTAGGCGGCTGGCCGGGCGCGACAGGCCAGCCTTACGGTATAGCCCAATGAAAATAGTGCCCCGGTGACCAGGACAGCGAAGATAGCGATCCAGTGCCAACTGTCCCGTATTATTCGGCTGACATTGATGGCCAGCTGAAGCGTAGCACTCGGTGCTTGCCCAGTTTCCATAGCCCAGTGTTCGTAGCTGGGCACGACGAAACCCAGGAAACCGACCGTCCACCAAGCAATAGGGCCTAAACGCAGTCTCCCATGCGGGACAGAGGCCGCAGGATAATTTTTGGCAGGTCAGGGGGAAAGCGGAGAAGCAACCGGGGCAGCTTTACACGGCCTTTACACGGGTAGAGCGCCTCGTCGGCTACACTTCTTCTATCGACGTGTAGACCTGTAGATCCGTCTTTCCAAGGAAGGAGAGCCCATCGATGTTTCACAAAGTCACCGCCCCCCTCACTCTCGTACTCGCCGCCGTGACCGTCGCGAACAGCCAGACGACGATTTCCCGAAGCGACTGGACCACCGGTTGTGTCATCGTGCCTCAGTCAAGCGTCTTTCAGACCGCTCAGGGCAACGTCCGTATCTCTGGAGTAGACGTGGGGATCTCCATCGTCGAGCAGGTAGCGACGACGACTCTCGAGATCCACCTCGAGAACCCCGGCAACCGGCCGCGCGAGGCGCGACTCCTCGTCCCCGTACCGGATGGCGCCGTCGTGCGTAGTTTTGAGTTTGAAGGTACGGCAGCGGAGTCGAGCGCGCAGATCCTCGAGAAAGCAGAAGCGCGCAGGGCGTACGACGCGATCGTGGCGCGGGCGAAAGACCCTGCCCTCCTCGAGTTTGTCGGCTGGGACGCGGTTCGATCGAGCGTTTTTCCGGTTCCCGCAGGTGGCACCCAGAAGGTGCGACTCAAGTACGAGTACGTTCTCGCGGCCGACGGAGACCGCGTCGACTACGTGCTTCCACGCAGCGAGTCCCTGGCGTATACCGCGCCGTGGAACGTCGCGGTGAAAATTCGCTCCAAGGAGCCAGTTTCCACCGTTTACTCTCCCAGCCACGCTATCCAAACGGTACGGGTGAACGAGCGTGAAATCTCGGTGAAGACCACAGCCCACGCTTCGCGGGAACCGGGCTCCTTCCGGCTCTCTTACCTCGTCACGCGCAGCGACGTCACGGCGTCCCTCTTCGCCTATCCGGACCCGTCGAAGGATGGCGGGTACTTCCTTCTGCTCGCTGGTCTTCCGGCCAGCCACGCGGAGGACGCGAAGGGCATTCGACGCGACCTGACGCTCGTCATCGACTGCTCGGGCAGCATGCGCGGGCAGAAGCTTGTGCAGGCACTGGAGGCTGCGCGTCAGGTGATAGCCGGACTCGACGACGGCGAGACGTTCAACATCATCGCCTACAGCGAGGCGATCGATCTCTTCTCCGCCGAGCCGGTCGTGAAGAACGCAGAGACGGCCGCACGGGCAGACGCGTATCTCCGGAGCCTCTCGGCCTTGAGCGGCACCAATCTGCACGACGCGCTCGTCGAGTCGCTGCGGCAGAAAGCGAGGGACGGATCTCTTCCACTTGTTCTCTTCCTCACCGATGGCCTGCCGACCGTTGGTGTCACCTCGGAGACGGCGATCCGCGACGCTGCACTGCACGGAAACCATCAATCGAAGCGTGTGTACACTTTCGGAGTCGGCGTCGATGTCAACACGCCTCTCCTCGATCGTATCGCTGCCTCGACCCGCGCCGTCTCGACGTACGTCCTGCCCCAGGAGAATGTCGAAGTAAAAGTAGCGAGCGTCTTTCGCCGCCTCTCGGGCCCGGTGCTTGCGAACCCCGAGCTCGACGTCATCGGCGCGGATGGCAAGGTAGCGACGTCGCGCGTTCGAGAATTGCAACCGTCTCTCCTTCCGGATCTCTTCGATGGGGATCAGCTCGTCGTCCTGGGGCGTTACGTCGGTACGTCCCCGATTAACTTCCGTCTCAGCGGAAACTACCGGGGCCGAGCACGAGCGTTTCAGTTCCCGTTCGATCTTGACCAGGCGTCGGTACGGCACGCGTTCGTCCCGCGTCTCTGGGCGAGTCGAAGGATCGCGACCCTGGTGGACGCGATCCGCGACCTCGGAGCCGATTCCACTGCGATGAACCGAGTGCTCGCGAATACGCTCGCAAGCGCCCGACCGGAGCTGGAGCCAGCAACGCAGAGTGCCCCGCGTTTCAAGGAACTGGTCGACGAGGTCGTCCGCCTGTCGACCGAATTCGGAATCTTGACGGAATACACTGCATTCCTCGCCCTAGAGGGCACCGACCTCTCGCAGCGCGACCAGGTCCTCTCGACCGCGACGTCGAACTTCACGACCCGCGCCGTTGGCTGTCGTACCGGCGTCGGGGCCGTGAATCAGTCAAGCAATCAGGGTTTTATGCGCTTCCAGGGCTGCTCGAACTTGCGCAACCGCTACTTGAACGAGCGTCTGGAGGCGGTCGAGGTGACGACCGTGCAACAGGTCTGTGACCGCACCTTCTACCGCCGCGGAGACCGCTGGGTGGACAGCCGCATCGTGGCCGACGACAACAGGGAGCCGGATCGCGTGGTTGCGTTCGGAAGCACGGAGCACCGAGACCTTGTGGAACGGCTCGCGCGTGAAAATCGCCAGGGAACTATCGCCCTCTCTGGCGACATCTTCGTGCTCGTCGGCGGGAAGGCGATTCTTGTCGAGGGTCCGAAGATGGCCCCGAACGTAGTCGATGCCGAGTAATCCAGAGGTCAAAGGGGGTGTCAGCGCAGCGTCTCGAGCACCGTTTGAAACCGTGGGTTCCGGTCCCCATGTCCGATGAAACAGGACAGCGGACGGAGACGCTGGGAGAGTACGTTCGCTTCTGCGTCGGTTTCCGCGCTTGATGGAGGAAGCGCCGAGGGTACAAAGCCTGCGACACTTCCTGGCCTCACGACTCAAGCTGCCAGGGTGTCGCGTCGGCGGCAGCGCCGCAGTCATTGACCTCCCGCACCCCTTTGACAAGATTGCGCGTGAGCTGAAGGACGCCGACCACGAGCAGAACCGCGAGACTCACCATCGCGACGGTGGCACCCGCCGCCGAGCCGAAGGATGCGACGACCGTGGCCATGAGGATGCCGTAAAAAACAAGAAGTCCCTTGAACTCCGTCGGGCCGAAGCGACTGAGGACGAACTTTCCCGTGATCTTTGCTTTGATACTCGTGAGCAAGGCCGTGGCGTAGAGGATCACGACGAGCGCCAGACCCAGTTCGAGCCTGTCAACGGAGACCGAGATGGCGATGAGCCAGTACGAAAAGCTCAGAGGATCGAGGAAGTGATCGAGGAGTTCGCCACCGTTTCTGCACTGCCCGGTCTTGCGCGCATGCGTTCCGTCGATCATGTCGGCCGCGTGATTTCCGGCGACGGCGACCGCGGCGAGGATGCCGCACCACCAGAGCTGCGTTGAAAAAGCGAGCGCGACCGCGCCGGCCCCGGCGATGAGATTCCCCGCGACGACGATCGACTCCGGCCAGAGTTTTTTCGGCAGGGCGAGCAATTTGTATAGACGCGGAACGAGGGGGAAGAGGATCGGATCGAGTAGACTGCGTGAGATTCTTGCGGCCATGTCGGGCCTCCTGTCTTGTTCCCGGTGCTTCCCGTAGGGCCACTTTATTCATCCGGCGTTGCGGTGGTAATATATTAACAGTCCTCTGAGCCTCTCGCGACATGCGACGGGGCCTTCGCGCACGATCTCCACCGACCCTCTCTGGGGAAAGCCAACAGTATCCGCTCCATGAAGCGGTCGATCCAGGGCGGGAACCGATCTTCCAACCCGTGTCGCTCAAGGGTGCTCGATTTTTTTGATCCTAGGGGCAATGTCGTCAAGCGAGTGTATCCTTACAGACGCCACTGATTGCGGGCTGGTTGCTGATCGCTTACCCTGACCCAAAGGATTGCAGTAGACGTGAATTTCTCCGGGTGGTATACGGAATTCCCATGACTTCACCGAGCGTCTCGCACGACCTCAAGACCCTCATCCGGTCGTTCCACGCGATCATTGTCGTCGAGACGGTAGAGGAGCAGCGCCTCAAGGCCCAGCTCCGCGCTCTCACCGCCGAACTCGGGGTCGACCTCTTCACATGGACCATCACCGGTGGCTTGAGGCGGTGGCCTGCGACCAAGGGAGTTCACGGCTCGACGGATCCAGCGCACCTCCTCAAGCACATGGAACACCTGACCGCGACCGGCGTTTTCCTCCTCAAGGACTTCCATGCGCATCTCTCCGCCCCAGTCGTCGTCCGGAAGCTGCGTGAAGTGGCTCAGTTCTTCGCCAAGCGGGGCTCGACGATCGTCCTCTCTGGAGACTCCGTCAAGCTTCCTAAGGAGGTTCAGCACTTAGCGACGTACTACGAGCTCGCGCTGCCCGGGGTGACCGAGCTTCGCGAAGAGGTCGAGAACGTGGTCCGTTCGCTGGATAAGAAGCACAAGATCCGCGTCAGTATCAGGCGAGCAGATTTCGACGAACTCATGCGTGCGCTGAGCGGCATGACGCTGAGCCAAGCAAGGCAGACCATCGCGTACTGCGTACTCGAGGACGGAGTTCTGTCGGCGGACGATGTCCGCGTCGTGATCGAGCGCAAGGCGCGGACGATCCGTGACGGGGGCCTCCTCGAGTACTACCCAGCTGAGGCGAATGTGTTTCAGCTTGGAGGGTTCGAGAAGCTGAAAGCGTGGCTCGAACGCGCCAAAGTCGGCTTCAGCGAAGAAGCGCGTGAGCTCAACCTCGCTCCGCCGCGGGGCATCCTTCTCGTTGGCATTCAGGGCTGCGGCAAATCGCTCGCGGCGAAGGTCACCGCGCGTCAATGGAACCTTCCGCTTCTCAAGCTCGATGCCGGACGACTTTTTGACAAGTACATCGGCGAGTCCGAGAAAAACTTTCGACGCGCCATTTCGCTCGCTGAGACGATAGCCCCGGTCGTCCTCTGGATCGACGAAATCGAGAAGGGCATGGCCCCGACTTCTTCAGGCGAGGCGGACGGGGGCCTGAGCAGACGACTCTTTGGTGCCTTCCTCACCTGGCTCCAGGAGAAGAAACAGGAGGTCTTCGTCGTCGCTACGGCGAATGACCTCTCGGTGCTGCCTCCAGAGCTTCTCCGCAAGGGCCGCTTCGACGAGATCTTCTTCGTCGACCTGCCGGACCCGTGCGAGCGCAAGACCATCTTCAAGATACATCTCGGCCTGCGCAGGCAGGACCCAACCGCGCTCGACCTCGATAGACTGGTCAAGGCGACAGACGGCTTCAGCGGCGCGGAGATCGAACAGGTGGTCATCGCTGGACTCTACAGGGCCCTCCACGTCAAACGCCAGCTCGACACGGATCTCCTCCTCCAAGAGATCGGTGAGACGATACCGCTGTCGGTGTCGCGTCGCGAGGACCTCGAGCGTTTGCGAGAAACCTCCAGGGGTCGTTTCGTGCCCGTGAAGTAACGGCTCAGTGATATCGAAGGTGTCTTGCGGCACTCGATTCGCGTTGGTATTCCTGGCTGAGAGTGCCGAAGCTGAGTACGATGTAAGCATGTCTGTCAAGACAACCGAAGCCGTGAACTGTCCAACGTTGCGGAAACGTCGGGAGTTGAGCCGATCACCGCTTCCCTCCTGCCCCGAGAACCCCCCGACATCGGGGAAGTTACGGGGAAGCTGCAGCACCGTTTCCACCGTTTGATACCGGCGGTGGGGTGGGGATTTGGGCCTCATGTCCCATAAAGCAGGAAATGACTGGCCGTCAGGGCTTCGTCGATAGACGAAGCACTTTAAAGACAAGCAGATCCTTCATTTTCTCTCTCGCGGATTCACCAAGGATTTTATACGTAATTTTTGGCACGAGAAGGGTAACATCCAGGAGTCTTTGCCAAAGGCAAGTGAGAGTCTTCAACAGTGGTTTTCGGGTTTTTGTTTCTTACGTCTGGCTTGGGTTTTGTCGCTCAGAGAGCTCGCAGTCGGAGGAGGCTGGGAGTTTTGGGCGGTGGCTCTCTGCCATGTTTGACTTGAGGAGCGAAAGAATGAAACGCGTTTGTGCTTTTTCGTGGGCCTCCTGTGCCGCGCTGTGGTTGCTGACGGGCGTCGTATCGGCCCAAGGGGGCGGGTTCTTTGAGTTCGGTTTTGCGGCATCCCCGCAGCAGACGGCGCCTGACCTGATCGATCCGGTGCTTTTGGAGATTGACTGCATTCAGAACGATGGGCCCCCCTGGCCCGCTGGCTCCCTGGCGGATCACACAGGGGCTCCGGGTGCAACGACGCGGGGCACCTACTTCTGTACGATCCTGCAGAATGATCCGTGTACCGGCGCCGTCCCCATACCGAACCCCGACCCGCCGCCGGCTGAAATCCTGGGGCCGTGTACCGGGGGTACGCGTGGCGGTCAGGGCTGGCAGATGAGCTTCAGTGCTTCGGGTTGCGATGCGGTCATCTTGGGTGTCACGGCAACCCAGACCGACATCGCCCCGGGTACGGTCGAGGACTGCGAGAAGGGCCCCGGCGGGGAGGGTGGCTTCGACAACACCGAGCTCACGAGCGGCCTTAAAGACACACCCCCGTTCGTAGGCGAGCCCAACGACGGCGTGGTCCACGCCATTGTGCTTCACCTGAAGAAGGGTACGACTCTGGATCCCAGTGGGATTAACTTCAAGCCCGCTACGGGCCCCGAGCAGAACCCGGCAACCGTCTGCCGGTTTCTTGTCGAGTGCACCAATCCGGTTGTCAGGGGCCAGATGTGCGACTTGACGCTGGCCTTTGTCGACGGCCTCGAGGGTAGCGGTGAGCCCGTCGAAAACAAGGTCACCCAGGATGGGCAGTCGGTCATACCGACGCTTACCAGCGAAGTGATCCGCAAGACCGTCCCCATGGAACTACCCATTGCGACCCTCAAGTTCTCCGAACCTGCTAGTGAAATCAGCAGCTGTGAACCAATCGCCCTCAAGGTTCACCTCTCCAATACCTGTGAGGTCTCATCCTTCAGCTTCGGCATTTCCCATGATGGCTCCGTCCTTCGACCCGTAGATGCCATTTCATCCGGTGTGACGGAGGAGCTGCGACGCGGTCTAGGACCTGAATTCTGGTTCACGGACGTGGATCCGGTGGTCACGGATTGTTCCTCGACGGCCGGGCTCGTCGTTTCCATGATCGCTCACTTCGGCAACCCCTTTTTGGGGGGCATTCCGATTGGTGAGGACCAGGAAATCACGACCATCACCTACGAGCCCGTTGCTGGTGTGGCCCAAGGCAGCGAGACTTCGCTGGAGTTTGTGGACTGTCTCCGTGCCGATCAGGAGACGGAGCACACGCTGACCACTGTGATCTGCGGACTGCCTTCTGGTCCGACGCTCAAGGAGTCGGGGATGGTCAGGATCGCTAGTGATTGCTTCCAGCGAGGTGACTGCAATAGTGACGGCCAGTTCGACATGTCGGATGCAGTCACAGCCCTTCTCCACGTGTTCGCGGAAGACCAAATACTCTTTCCGGTTACCTGTCTCGACGCCTGTGACGCAAACGACGACGGCGCGCTCGACATCAGCGATGGAGTCCGAAAACTCCAGTTGCAGTTCCGCGGAGGCCTGCCGCTGCCAGCCCCGTTCGCGGTGTGTGGCGCGGACGAGACGGGGGCCACGCTGGGCTGTGAACTGGGCTCGCCTTGTGAGAATTGACGCCTTTGTACTATCCGCCGAGTCTTGGAGGTCGCATCCTCGGGCCAAGGAGCTTCCATATAACGGGTTATGATGTTCTCCGGAAGTACCCAGGATCTTCTCGGAGGACAAGAATGGCCCGTTGCGACCGATTCCCGTGGGGTCACAAAACTCATCCAGCCTTCGGGTAGTAGCATTTCAGTAGCCGCCGAGCCTCTCACGGCAATGAACCGTACCCGTACAGTCAAAAAACTCATCCTTAGTCCTTGGTTCTCTGTAAGTCATTTCCCGGAGGTGGGTTGAGCCCCTTTGCGTCCCATTCCACCCGATGCGTTATATCTAGGGGACGCCCACAGCTCATATAGGGACATCCGTACCAGGGTACGATCCGGACACGTGGGTAACACTTCAATCTCATGACACAGGTAACACTTCTTGATTCCATCTCGAGCCAAGGAGGTGTCGAGATGGCATGGAAAGTGACCTGTGTGATGGATCAGAGACTTGAGTTCGAAACCCATGCATTGGAAACGACTAACAGCATGAGCAATCTCTGCATGCGGTTCGGTATTTCCCGCAAGACGGGATATAAGTGGTTGAATCGTTTTCTGTAGCGCGGCAGGGAGGGCCTGAGGGACCTATCATGTCGGCCGAAACGGCTTCCAGGGATCACCAAGCCGGAAATCGTCTGTGAGATCATTCGGCTGCGGCTGGAGCGTCCTACGTGGGGCCCGAAGAAACTGCGTGCCCTTCTCCTTTGATCTCTACCGAAGACGGGAGTACCTTCTCAGAGCACCATTGCCCGCGTGCTCGCGCGCGTTGGGCTCGGCGAGTGTCAAGAGATATCAAGAGACCAGCCTTCTTCGGCCTCTTCTTCCTGCTCGTGTTGAGCAAGGACAGCTGCTGCGACGCCTAGTCGCTCACCGCTTTCTGTAAGTTTCACGCCTCGAACATAATTTCCCACACGAGTCAGTCCGAGTCTCGGAAACTCCTTAATAAATGCTTTGCTAGTCAACGGGCTCTCGCCCTGAAGCTCGCACGAATTCCAATAGAGCATGTAGAAGACCAGCAGGAGCTCTTCACACTCCGGTCCGTACCGGAACCACTCTTCATTCTTCAGAAAATCGTCAACCGAGTTACTCATAGTGCCCCCCCCCTCTTTCCTTCGACCCGAAAAGAATTTTACTAGAAACGGGAGCCAAGTTGAATGCACTGGGTCTCGATTTGTAACGATGCGGCTGAAGTTGGCCGATGTCCCCCATGTCTGAATTGCCATGGTGTCGTGATGCGTCGGTCCTGAAGGACGCCGAGCCGTTGCCGAGTTAAGGCCCAGAGTAAAGCCGCGCTGCCGCTGCCGGCGGCCAGGGTGAATCATCGGTGGAGGGAAGTCGAGAGCAAAACGGGCGAGTATGGGAGTCGGGCGAGGAAGACTACACGATCCCGACGGTCTGCACCGCAAGAGTTGCCCGAGAAGTGACACCGAGAAGTCGATACATTCGCTTCAAGTGTGCCGCCACGGTGTTCACTGTAATGCGAAGGTGAGCGGCGATTTCCTTGTTGGAAAGGCCGTCCCTGACGAGCTTCGCGATTTCTATGTCCCGCCGGGTGAGCTGACCTACGTGCACGGATGGCAGGTAGGTGAGAAGAAGAGCTGACGCACCAAGCTTGAGCTCAGCAAGAATTACGGATTTGTCCTTCGCGATACCGGTAAGAAACTCTGATTCATCACGAAGCTCGCAAAGCACTTTCTGCGCTTTGAGCTTGACCAGATCGATAGCCGGACCACGCTTCATGCGTTGAGGTCTTGTCATGGCAGTCTCCGTTCTGTGATCACTTCTTACGTCTTCTTACGTCAACCGCGCCCGTGACGGGCGACACGATATTCGAGTGCTTTTGGTTCCTCCTTTAGCGGTCTCTATCGTGGTTCTTTACACACTTTGAGAAAACGATATTCGAGTGCTATTAGTTCCTCCTTTAGCACTATCTGGCGCTGTTCTTTACACACTTTGAGAAAACGCTACACGACAACGCGCGCAGCTTCGTCGCGCGTGTTGAAGTGGATCTCGTGAACATTCCTCAGACCAGAGCGTCACCGTAATTTGTGGAAGGATCACCGTCAATGTTTTTCTTGAACGCTTTGTGCGAGCCAAGTTGGGCCACGCACTCGAGTCTAATCAAAAATGTACTACGTCTAATGACGTAGTTTGGACCGTTGATTCGTCTCGCCAGTACCCAAATGGGTATACCCATTTGGATATACACAAATGGGTATACCCAGGATGGTCGCGAAGTATTCGTTGCAGAGTTGCGGCTGACAAGGAGAATGCTCGTCAACCCGACGGGAACATTTCTTCATCTTGCTTT